>ENA-UESE01000446-UESE01000446.1-human-gut-metagenome-genome-assembly--contig:-NODE-446-length-52308-cov-9.223737_pt1 | contig 52308 bp, 40 predicted proteins | sample MGYA00242995_ERZ507996 | MGnify/ENA primary metagenome ERZ507996 (study PRJEB26167, sample SAMN06115489) | human gut metagenome | host: Homo sapiens | place: China:Sichuan | collected 2015-04-15...
GCTGTTTCATCCGTCATACGGAAGTTCAGCCTGTTTTCATTTTTGCTCATAATTCCCTCCAATCTGCCGTAAGGCACTCTCATTTTCGTTGAAACACCTGGGCTTGCGGGAACAAAGACGCCAGCCGCTCCAAAAGTTCTCTCAAAAGGCGCCACAACCGCCTGCGCTGAAACCCCCGTAAACTGCCCGCACTGCGGGCAGAAGTGACCGGGCAGAGCGTCGGTTCCGACGCCAGTCCTTTATCCTGCTATAAATAAAATCCTCCGATAACCGCCCAATCTGCCGAAGTTACGTCCCATACGGCGTGGGAAAGTCCTCTCCAGCGCGGTTTCAAATCACACTCGCACAAACGGCTCACGTTCGCTTTCGCAGGTGAAAGCGGGTACACACGCCACCCCAGCCCCTAACCGCGCACACAGCGGCTTACACGGCGAAACACGGGCATTTCGGACGGGGGTGCTATCACTACCCTCGGAGCGTTTTGCGCGGTTCGGAAACCCTGTGCGGCCGGGTATCAGAACGGCAAACTTTGCCGCTTTTGGGTCTTGGTCGGGGGCGCTCCCGAAGAACGCGGAGAGCCTGCGGGACAGCGATGCGCTTATGCGCATCGCTGTCCCGAGGCGTCGCGGCCCCGCTGGGCTGCGTGATCCCGTTGCTGTTTCTCTTGCCGCATTGATGGGCTTCGCGGTTTTGGTTGTCCATGATAACAGCACGCAGGGAAAGATACCCGCTGTTTTCACACGCTGGTCTGCTCCATGCGTCTTGCCACTCGCTGCCGTTCCTTTGCTCTGTCCACAGCATCCAACTGTCGCTGGTAGAACTGGTCGATGGAAAACTGGATCGGCAGGATCGTGTAGAGCAGACTTCCGTTTTGCTTGCGCCCGTCCCGCGTGATGATGCTGGTGCGCTCCGTGCAGATGAGTCCGCGTTCCTCCAACTCCTGCACGTATTTCCGCACGGTGTTGCGGCTCATGCCCACCGCCTTGCCGATGGTGGCGTAGCTGGGATGGCACTGATAGGTTCTGCGGTCTTCGATGCGGAGCAGGTAACCGTAGACAGCGATCGCGCCGTGAGACAGCCCCAGCTGATAGATCTCATTGGGCAGAGGAAAATAATTCTTGACCGGATCGCGCTTTGTCCAAGTTCTCATCTGGCGCCTCCAGTCTGCCGCTCTACCCACTGTTGGAATTTATCCTTGGGCACCACGAACCGACTGCCGATGCGCACAGACGGAAATACTTCTTCATGCATCAGCTCGTAGGCACTGGAGATGGACACGCCCAGCACCTTTGCCACCAGTTCCGCGTTGAGGAACAGCGGCAATTCATCGTAACTGTGATAGGTTGATATTTTCAAAATCGTTACCTCCAATAGAATTCAGAGAAAAATTACTTGCGTTTCGGAGGTCCCTCTGTTAGACTGTTTGCAGATGGAGTCTGCGTTTTCCGAAACGCGGCGCGCCGCTGGACTGCTGCAACAGTTCAGCGGTTTTCCTTTTTGTAGGAACGATAGATACCGATTCCCCCTTTCTTAACGATCTTCTGCCACGCACCGTACCCGTTCCTGCCCTGCGGCCTTGTTTGACCCGCACGGCGTTTTCATCTGCCCTGGCACGCTCGACCGCTTTACCGCGGCGTCCTGGCGTTACTTCTCCGGCATGTATCATCTCCGGTGATGGGTATTCAGTTGTCGAGGTGCAGAGACGACCGAATTTTTCTCTTGACTTTATCGCCCATACAGGTTAGACTTATTTTTGAAATAAAGAATATTCGGTCTATGTACTTAGACTAACAGAAATGAAAAAATCTGTCAAGACTGATAAATGAACAGATTGTAAATAAGTCTAAAACAGGAGAGTGAAAATGATCTCTTTTCAATTCGAAACCTACATTGCGGATGGTGCGGAACATTATAGCTATGGCGCGGACTACGGAAAGGGCATGGTGCAGACATCGAAGACCGTGTCGTTTCCCGAGAGCTTGCTGTCACTCGTTGACATGAACATCGACGAGATCGAGCCGGCGATCCGGCAGCTCAACGAGGTACTCTGGCAGCTTACGACAACACGGGAGAAACAGTATGTCGAGGAAGTAAACGCACTGTTGGATGAGCTCGAACTGCGGCACATCTATTTTCAGCAGCTTGCGCTGGACTGGAGGTATCGGCTGTCACGGGCGGTGATCTTCGAACAGTACACGGAGGATATGCTGCCACGCAAATATCTCTATGCGTTACCGGACACCTTGCGACGGATGCAGGGACAGATCGTGGAGCTGTTTGAAAATGTGCTGGATGCGGACAACAGCGACGAGCCGACCTCGAAGCGAATGGTCGACTATTATCAGCGCAGCGGCGAGACGGCATTTCGATTCTATCCGCAGCCGATTGGGTTTGAGTTGATCGGTGAAGTGTTTACCGAGGTTCTGACGCCAAATAACATCTACGATATCCTCGACTTCCAGCTCCGCGCCTGTGTGAAGCAGGAAATTAAGATGCGTCGCTGCAAAAACTGCGGCAGGTACTTTGCGGTGATGCGGCATGGCGCGACGGAGTACTGCGGTCGCGTGGCCGACGAGCGCGGGCGCACCTGTCGGGAGGTCGGGGCCATCAATACATGGACGCGCAGCAAGCGGGACGATGAGGTATTCAAGGTCTACCGCCGAGAGTACAAAAAGCGCTTTGCGTGGATCAAGGCCGGACGGATCACCGACCAGCAGTTTTACGATTGGAGTGAGCGGGCCAGAGCGGAGAAGGATAAATGTGAGCAGGGGCTGATCTCTCAGAAGGAACTGGAGGTCTGGCTGAAGGAATCCAAATGAAAAACCGTGTGCTGACCTTGCGGTCCGCACACGGTTTTCTTTGTCTATAGCGAGGCAGATTTTAACCCGCCCGCGTTTTTATAAGCAACTTATAATGTGAAGTGTTTATTGAATCTTAAATCAATCGAAATATGTTCGTCGGTTTTGCAGAGCTGAAAAATGAGTCGCTGTCGAGCTGTTAACCCCTTGGTGTAGTGGTTTGAATCAAAAACATCTCCTACTATTTTCATCAAAATTGTATTTTTAGAAAATTTTCTCGACCTACAATACAGATAATAGAACACATCTTCCATCATGCCGTTCTTTGTAATTGCATTCGAACAAATAACACGGTACTAATAATTGCCTGTCCCAAAGGTATTGCATAAAACCACCAACTTTGCAAGAACCCTTTGTATATCCCCCCATATACCGGAACAAGCAGTCCAAATGGTATATAAGCGATGATTGCCCATAGCATATTTTTTATATCCAGGTTAAATTTGGTCAACAGCATAGTCAAACAAATCGATACAATGGTCATTATCCTAACGATAAATGTTGACCAAATCCATCCTTTTCGTTTTCTTAAAACGTATGTTGCTACAAGCCATATCGCCAGATATGAATAACTGCATATAGCACCCCAAAGCGTCGCTTCGCCAGATGGCGAAAACATATGAGGAGCATTGGCTATTGTTGAAATAACAAATATAAGTACAGTAATAATAAAAAGATAATCTTCGATTTTTTCCTTATTGTCCTGATATATTTTCATGTTTTTCTTCATCTCCTTCTAATTTTAGACCGTATTGTAGTCTTTAGTAATATATTCGTCTTTATCTCCCGCATCTTCCAGCAGATTTGTAACCACTTCGCTGAGCTGTGCGGCGTTCTTGGAAGTGATGACAGGAACGCCAGTCTGCGTCTCAATGGCCTTCCGCGCATCGCCAGCCACCTTGCCACCGGCACGGGCCACGTCGATGTTCTCCGAAAGGGTTGCCGGTGCCTTCTGCTTGGAAATTTCCGTGGTGGTGGCCTCCGCCAGCATATTCAGCACCAACTCCAGCGTGGTCATGTTGTCGCGGAGGTTTTCCTTTTTCAAGCCTTTTAGGTTTTTGTACTGCCGGGTGGACATCCCCGACCATGCACGGGAGATCTCATCGGTGAGGATGGCGTATTCCACGCCCTTCTGCACGCCGCGGGCATCCCATTCATCGGTCAATTCTTTGCGAACTTGGATGGCTTGCAGCCGCTGGTTGATCCACTCGCGGGTATAGCCCTTTTTGAGATAGGTTTCCAGTGCCCGCTCGATGGTCAGCTCTGGGTCGATGGTTTCCTCAATGCGCTCCCGGCCGACCTGTGCCAGCCAGAGTTTGAACGGTTCTGCTTTGGGTGACGGGATAGATTGGATGATGCGGAGAAGTTGCTCGGTATCGGCCACATCGGTCAGGCGTTTTTTTCCGTCTGGAGCAGTCATTTTCAAACCGTGACAATTTGTCACGGTTTCATTGCCCTCGGCCTTCAACCGTTGTTTGAGTTTGCGCCAATACGCCGTGGGATCAACGCTGTCCGTCAGTACGCCAACCACATCAACAATAGAAAAATACCATTCCTCTTTTTCCTCGTCCCACGCCGTGCGGATGCGTTGGTTTTCAAAAAGCTGAATTTTAAGAGACATCCTATCACTCCAATTCCTAATCACCCAGGATCAAGTCAATGCGCCGTTGTCTTCCACCTTTTCCACTTCGGACAGTTCTTCCCAATCTCCAAGGTTTCCGCATCTGCGAAGGTAATCGTGACCGCCGTCCACGGCGCAGGAGCCGCAACTGCAAAACTTAAAATCATGGACAGTTTTGCTTTCGATGATATCTCCGCAATTTTTGCATCTGATCGCGTTCCTGATAATTTTCGGCATAATCAGTCCCTCTTTAGCGCATTTTTGATTTTCTCTTTTTCCCCGCTGCCATCTGTACGGAGGCGCAGCAGAGGAATAGCGCACTTATCCAGAATGGAGTTCTTTTTCGCGTCCCGCTCTGCCTGCTTGCTCCCGGATTTATGAGATCCGCCGTCTACTTCGATCGCCAGAACAGGTTGCTTATCCATTTGATTGAACAGTAGAAAATCCACATGTGTCAGCGGATTGCGGGCATATTTGCGTTCTTCCTCTGTCAGTGGCGCATAATCCTTCACCAGCGTGGCAAGAGAAAAATGCACCGCACAGCCGATAGAGGAAAAAGGCTCATCGGACAATATCTCTTGAATTACCGAGTGCATTAGGTTCTCAGAATCGTACTCAGATACCCGCTTATGCTTTTGCAGATATTCTCTGCGCTGCTCGGCATAACCCCGATAGAGCATATCGAATACAGAATAGATCTGACTCTGGATGATCTCGAAATTGTTGTATTCGATGTACCGGGCCAAGTCACCATAGTTGGTCTGGTCATTGCGTGGGTCCTGCGATGTGATCACAGCCAGAGAATGAACCGCGCGGGAAACCGCCACATTCAGCATATGGGGATCATCCACAAAATCTGTGATGACATTGTCGACCGAAGTCAGAATGATTGCATCCTGCTCCCGCCCCTGAAACTTGTGGACGGTGTCCACCTCATAAGTATCTCCCAGCTGCTTGCGGATGGCTGTCACCTGATTCCGATATGGCGTGATAATACCGATGCTCTGGAAATTTTGCTGATGCAGTCGCGGAAGCACCTCCTGCTGGATGACATCGATCTGGCGTTGGTTGAGATGTCCACGGGCGTGGTTACCGGCAGTCGTCCGGTACATGGTCAATACATCCGGCTCATCATGATCCTTCGTCATAACGATCAGTTGCCCGTGGTAGAACTTCTGGTTACAGAAGTTGATGATTTTTGGGTGGCAGCGGTAGTGTTCCCGCAGCAGCGTAGCAGGTGCGTCCTGCCATATTTCCAACGCAGAGGACAGCAGGCTGTGCGTAGAAAAGCGATACCGCTCATCCAAGGAATACTTTTGCCAAATGGCATCGCTGGTGCGAATGTCATCCTCCGTCAGCACATTAGGGAGCTGCTTCAAGTCCCCAACAATCACGATATTCCGTGCACAGGAGAAGGCCAGTACCCCGGTAGCCAGATCAACCTGCGAGGCCTCATCCACAATCAGGTAATCATAGATATGTTCAATGCTCAGCGTTCCCTTGATGGAATAGGTCGTGCTAAGTACCACCGGGTACTCACGGGTAAACTCCGCAGAATTTCGGCGGAAATCATTCTTTTCAAAGCACCGTCTATTATTCCGCCAATGATACCGTGTTGCCAGTTCCGCCCGGAACAGCCGCAGGGACTTCTGTGTGAGCTCATCCATCTTCGCATCGAAAGCGTAGCGCTCCAGCTTTCGGTTCAATTCCTGCTTTTCGGCCTCCAGTTCCCGCCTCTTTACGAAATAGAATTGGTTTTGCAAATAGGGAATGACCTGTTCTGGGGCGCGGATAAACAATTTGAGCGCATTACGGTTGAATCGGAACATGATAGATATTTTTTGCAACAGGCCCAAGCGAGTCTCACGCTCTGCGTGCTGTTCAAATTCCATCCAAAGCGCAAGAAGCTTCTGCGAGGACAGCTTGTCCAAGCTCTCCATTGGCACGTCACTGTAACTTGCGTAATATTCCTCAAAATAATGCTGCTCCGGGTTTAGCTGCAAGAACTCCTGCTCGATTTCCGCAATGCGGTTTTTGGCATTAAGCATTTCGTTCAGTTCTTTGGAGAGTGCAGTCGTTTCCTGATCTAATTGCTGTCGTTCCTCCGGGGGCATTTCCCAATCGCTCATATCCGGATAGGTGCCAGTTTGGTTCTCCAGGAACTTTTGCTTGTTGGCAAGGCTTCCGAGAAATGCTGTCAGAAAATCAGCATTCTTCTTTTCCAGCTTTTCCGCCACATTGTGCGTTGCAGAATTGTTGTTGGACACGACTGCCACGGTCTTCCCGCTCCGAACCACATTGGCAATGATATTCAGGATTGTCTGCGTTTTCCCTGTGCCGGGAGGCCCCTGAATGATGCTGATTTTGGAAGAAAGCGCCCGCTCCACCGCCAGTTTCTGACTTTGGTTCAAGCCAAACGGATAGATCACTGCCTCCGGCATCTGGGGCATTTTGACTTCTTTCTGCGGTGCAAGATAGCTTGCCAACACGGTATCCTCGCTGACCTGCTGGATCTTGTCATACTGCATGCTTAGAATGTTGATACCGTTTTCCGCCACCAGACTGATTGCAGCGGCAGTCTCCTTGAAATATTGGAATGTTTCTTGATTTTTACCGTCTGTCAGGCAATTTTGCTGGAACCGCACTTCGCTCCTACGGAATGATAAATCTCTCTTTCCGTTGCGGACAATACGATAATACCCACCGAAGTCGAGAATCTCATCAATTCCGCTGATGGTTTGCCCGTTTACGTTGACAATCACCTGCGCAGGGTCAATTTTCTTTTTCAGAGGCAGAATCTCCACATTGCTACTCTGAAAGTCGTATGTCTTATTGGGTGCACTGGTATAGATGACCTCGCACTTCCCGCCATGGAACTGAAAGCTCGCGACCGAGTCCGTCTGGTCTTTTCCTTTTATGATGATTAAGTGCTTTCGTGCGTCCATAGGCAATCCTTTCACTCAAAAATGCGAATCGTTGACTTACCGGTTATCTGATGCATAACTGTGGTAGTCCATCTCATCGCAGCGCCAGATTCACATTTATTTCTTCCGCACAACCAACTAATTCAAAAATGTTTCCTGCTTGAGTATAACGCCATAGCTCAGATATTTTTAATATCACCTTTGAACAACAAATATTCAAATGCCCATAAAACAGGCAAAGAGCGCTCTACCGATGCCCAAGTTTGGTATCGATAGAGGATTTTTGTTTTTAATTACTGCTCAGCCATCATACCACTCATCCCACGCTTCATCCTCGTCCTCATACCAATCTTGGTTCTCTTCCCAGAGGTCTTCGGGATTGTCGTAGTCATCCCGGACGCTTGAACCTCCATTATCACTTGAGTTGTCAGAAGTAGAATTATGTCCGAAGCTGTTTGAAACGGAATAGTCATAGTAGGAAAAGGAAATCAGCATATACTCTTCATAACGTTTCCCTTTGAAGCAATGGCCGGCAGCTTGGATTCTTCCTTCAGAGTCATACCAGTAGACAGTATAGGATCGCTTTTCTTCCACCAAATTATCAAAGCCGCGACATTTTTCCGTCTTATCCGGTGAGCCGAGCGAAGTGTACTTCAAACAGCTCATGGGCATGCCTTCCACAGGCAACTTTCCAGAATACTGATCTTTCAGACTTTGTTCCTGCTTTGCGGCATTCTCGGCAGCGATGCGCTTGCGTTCAGCTTCCTCGGCGGCGTCCTTCTCTGCCTTATAGCCATTGACGCGGGTTTCCAGCGCGTCAACATCCTGCTGCCAGCTCGTGTCATATTTCAGGGTGATGGTTGCTAACTCGTCTTGTCCGCCCACGTATTCCGTCTTGCCTTTGTACATATCCGCGTACTTGCAGTAGACGGACAGCGACGCCGCATCCCGATAGCCGGAAAGCCCAGAGAAGCCCTGCTCGGCAGAAGTGTAATTGCCATTTGACAGCTCTTGAAGGGCTGCGTCATAAGCTGCCGCTCTCTGCTTATTGCGGCTTGATACGGAAATAGAGATACCAGCAATTACGGCTACTGCCAGAACTGCCGCGATGAGCTTTCCCAGCGGGAACGGCTTCTTTGGCGGCACAGGTTTCTTTTCATTTTTTTCTGAAACAACAGATTCGGTGACTTGAGGTTCTGTTTTCGGCTCTTCCGCCTTTGTTTCTGGCGCGGAAATCACGGGGATTTCTACACTTTCAGTCTTTTTCTTGGGCTGCTCCACGCGCTTTTGTGACTCCGGCGCGGCAACTTCCGTAGTTGGCGTGACTGCCGGAGCATCTATCGTGCGGATGACGGTCTTTGTCTGCTCCGGAGGCCAAGGCGCGACCATGCGCGTACAGTCCATAACGGCTTTGACCTGCCCATGCCGCGGCACATCGTCTTTCCCAAACGGAAGCTCGACCCAATCTCCGACCTTTAGCGGCAAGCCGCCGGTCAGATACGCATACGGGCGGCGTGTTCCCTGCACCTGAACAGAGCAATAGTGATACACTGTGCCATCGTCAGGTTTTGTGTCTGCAATGGGCTTTGCGGTCGCATGAGAACGCGGCTTTGTTGATCCGGAAGGCAGTGTTGTGGTGAACACACGTCTGAACCGCTTCTCCCAGTTTTCTTCAAGGTAGGGATTCTTCAGCGCAAGTTCAAGGCAATGCTGTCCCAATTTCTCTTGCCCGCAGTCACGACAGGCATTCAGAACATCATACTGTAATCTGCCAATGGATGCACTCTCGAAAAGCTGCGACGCGAACCGCTCATCATCCAGTGCGGTCAAAAGCAGCAGCACTTGATCATGGCTCGGAGAATCCAGCCAATCCCAATCCGGGAGAAGTTTTTCGGCAGTTTTAGCGTCGGTTTTCAGAGCCGACTCCGCGATGTCCAAAAGCCGCCGCCACATCTGGATGCCCTTTGCCATGTTGCTTGCGAATACATCATCCAGAATGTAGTCCCAAGACAATTCATCGAAATCCTCGGCAGACTCATGCGGGACTTCCTCCGGATATTCGACCAGAAAAACCTCGCGGCAAATATCCTCGTAATCCGGAAATTTGCCCTGCGCCAAGAGCCGCTTCGCGCGTTCTACGTCCGGATGCAGCAGCACTTTGTTCTGCCAATGGGTGTTATAGGCTTCTTCCAGCGCATTTTGATAGTCCTGCGCTTCGCCCATTTCCTCATCCTTTTTCCCGCCGAAGTAGGCATAGGCAGAGGATAATTCAGAGAGAAGATCAAACAAGCCGTCCGGATCGACGCGGTTATAGTAGTCTTCTACCGGGCGCGTCGAGAGCAGTTCCGTCCAGAACGTGCCGCAGTCCGTTTCGGAAAGAGCGGCTTCATCGCGGAACAGAACGCCGCGTTTGGCATCGCGCATGATCTCTTCTGCGTTTTCGCCCAGATTTAGGTCAGTGGTCGTAGTCAGAAAAGTCCGCAGTTCCTCCGCCTTCTTCTCGTCCGGCAACGCGCCTGCGTTCTGGATTCCGGTGGAAATGTTGTGCAGCAGCACTTTTCCGAGAAGCTGAAAAAGCAAGGTGTTCTTGGGTGCAAGCTGACCCAGCGCCTTTTTTAGATCACTCCAAGTTTCCGTCAGATCAACATAATAAACGAAAGAAAAGGTCAATGTGACCTGTGCTGAGTGGTTTGCTGACGGTCTTCTTAATGTTCCGCTGTCGCCGCAATAATAGCACTCCCACCGATCTCCGTGCGTCGTTGCCGGATTTCCACACCAAGGACAGCGCATATTGCTCTCACTCCTTTTAATCGGAATTACTCAACGCCCAATGCCTTATAAACCGCGTCCTCTGCGCTCTGATAGAAAACCAGATTGAAGCAGCCGATCAAATCTGCCGGGACAAGTCCAAGGTCAGCCGCCGATGTGATAGGCAGCAGCACCTTCTTTGCACCGCTATCAAGACAGACCTGAAGCGCGTTTGCAAGCTCGTCCACCTTGAGCATCGTTCCTGCAATACTGATCTCACCCAGCACCGCCAGACTGCTGAGAGTCGGCTTTCCAAGCGCAATCGAGCAGAGCGCAATTAGCGTAGGAAGAGCCAGTTTCTCGGTCATGCCGATGCCCTGCAAATCCTGATAGTTGATGATATAGTCCTTCGTTGTGGTGCTGATCGCGCCGCTGATGCGGTTGCCGTTCGCTTTCAGATAGTTGAAGGCGGTATTTGCTGCTTCCTTACACTTGCCATCAGAGTTTAGTCCCGTCCGCTCAAACTTGCCGTTGCCGGGAAGCATCTGTGATTCCAGACGGAAGACGCCGATCATGCCGCTCTTTCCCTGTGAAACCGTATAGACCTGACCGGGATTGCACATTCCTTCGGGGATCAATTTCCCGCCGCCTTGTTCCGGGACAGAGACGAAATGTTCCTCAAAGGTATCGTTGTCAATGTACGAGAAATTGACATCATAGAACTCCATGCCGCCCAGCTTCTTGAGCTGTTCCTTGACGCGGCGGCGCATTTCAAGGGCAAACTTGAGGATCTCTTCAAGCTGTTCCTTCGTGAACTCCCCGTCCGGATAAAGCAGCTTGATCATTCCGCCAACCATCTTGCGAACGGCAATGGTATCGCGCTGATTGAGGTTCTTGCCAAGGCGGAAATACTTGTCCAACGCATCGCCGTACTGCTCCTTGCGAAGCTCACGGATGAACTCTGCCAGATAGTCGGTGATGAAGCCGTAGTCGTTGGTGAAATGCTCCGGACGGAACTTCGGTATCTCCCAGCCGGGAATATAGCAGTGCATACGGTCGAGAAACGCCGTGTCCGTTCCCATTTCAGGAGGGAACGGGTCAAAGAGACTGGATGTTTTCAGCAGCACATCCACGCTCTGATTGATGTTGCCGACGAAAACCATAGAAGCGGTCGCGGCTTTTTCTTCCTTTCCACGGGCGAAGGAGCCGGACGCCATATAGTCCTTCATGATCTGAATGCCGTCCTTGTCCTTGAATTTGATACCGGCAACCTCGTCGAACGCCACACAGTCCCACAAGCCAACCAAGCCAACGGTTTTTCTGCCCATGTTGTAGAACAGGTTCGCAACGGTAGTCTGACCGCCGGAAACAAGGATGCTGTTCGGGGAGATTTCTTTGTAGATATGGGATTTGCCGGTGCTTCGCGGGCCTAACTCACAGAGGTTAAAGTTGTTCTCAACAAGCGGCAGCATACGGGCAAGCAGCAGCCAGCGTTCGCGGTCATTCAGCTTATCCGGCTCATAACCGCAGGAGCGCAGCATGATCTCAAGCCACTCTTCTTCGGTGAAGTTCTTTCTGCCTTCCTTCAATTCCTCAATGTCCACATGGGGCATCTGGATTGGTGTCAGCTTGCGGATGTGGATGGGAGAGGCATTTTTCTCTTCTTCCAGAAACTCATATTCGAGCTGCACAATGCACCAGATACCGCCGCAGAGCAGCCGGTCAAACTTTGCGGGATAGTCCTCTGAAATGGGAATATTCTTGATACCAAGGTTGGAGAACTCCGCCTCATAGGTATCTTTTTTCATATTCAGATTGACAGTGATTTTGTCGATGACCGTGTGCATCCCGCGCTGACGAAGCATAGAGAGGATCTTCTGCGCCTCGTCCGGACGGACATAGTTGTCCGCCAAGATGCGCTTGACATTCTCCACGCCGGTTTCAATGACTTCAGGATCATCCGAACTGCAATACTGACCAAGCAAAAACTCAAGGACGTAGACCGGCACATTCGCGCCTTCCTTGATCTTCTTCGTCAGGTCTTTGCGGACAATCTTTCCGTCAAAGAACTGCCGCAGTTTTTGGTCGATTACTGCGTTTTCATCGCCGGTTTCTCCGGTCATTCTCTGCTCATCCATTCTTGCCACCTCACAGGTCAAATCCAAAATCGTCCGCAAACGCGATGTCGATGTGGAACTCGATCTCTTCCACGTCAATCTCGTTTGCGATCACCAGACGGTAGACTTTCTTCTTATCATACGTTCCGGCTTTCAGATTGAACCGGACACGGAACACGCGATCTGCCGCGTTGTCGCTGGTCTTATCCGCGATGACTGTCTGCCGGTCACTGATCACTACACCCTCATCGTCCGTCATGTAGATGGAGTAGGTGCAGGGTTGGATCTTATCGCCCACGGGCTGACGCTGGTGGAACTCCAACGAGAAGATCAGGTTGGAAATCTTGCGGCTTTCACTCAAAAGTTTCAGCTCCGCGTTCTTTACCTCAACGTAATTCTTGTTGCTCGTGCGGAGGTTCTTGAAGGCGATCACAGGCACGACAAGCTCCTGCAAGCTGATACCGCCGTGGACATAGTTCTCACCACCGCCCTGAACCTTCATGCGGATGGTGTCCTGCGGGGCATAGCCCTTGATGGGCGTTCCGTCCAGCTCCCTTTCCAGATTGACGGGAAGCAGGAAATCAGCAGTTGTGTCAGGAGCAGTCAGCGCGTAACGCCGTCCAAGCTCATACACGTTGCCGGAGAAGGCTTTCCGGTCAATCTTGTCGCTCTCATTCAGAGGCTTATAGGTATAGAGGAAGCCGTGATCTGCCGTGATGAAAATATTTGTTCCGCTCAGTTCGTTCACGATGATACGCAGAATGCCGGAAAGCTCCTGAATTGCCGTCTCACAGGCATCAAAGACTTTAGACTCCGTAGGGGCTTTGTCTCCGATGGCGTCGATAGAGTTGTGGTAGATGTAGATCACATCTTTTCCGGCTACCAGCTCCCGCCGCTCATCCTTCTTCATGTTTAGAAGGTCATTGTACTGAATGGCAATGCTGGCTTTCGGCGTCGTGTTCAGGATCGCGTTTCGCTCCACGGTGGAACGGGTGGAATTTCCGTCAACAAGGACATCCATACTGTCGTTCACGGAAATGCTCTTTCCCGGAAGCAGGGCTGCCATACCAAATTTCGTGATGGACGGGAAGACCGCCTGCATCGACTCCAACTCGGCGGTACCCTTTGTGTTGCGGACAATGCGCTCGGAAAGTTCGGAGGCAACCTCATAGCGAAGCGCGTCCGAGATGATCACGAATGCACGGGTGTTTTTGCTGCTTGCGGGAACAACATATCTCTTATAGAAATCACGCTGCTTCTCGATCTCCGAGACATAGCCCAGAGCAGCGAGGTCTTCTGCCGCCGCGTTTGTCCAGCAAGCGGTCAATTCCCGCAGGAACCAGTTCTGATACAGCGCCTCGACAAACTCAGTCGAGTGCTTCAAGCCGTCTTCCAGAATGTCATTTGCATTCTTGAGAGAGTTGCCGAAGGCATAATGGAAGTGGCGATAGTAGGCATCCATGCGGTAAAGGTCACTTGTATAGAGCTTCCAGATTTTCTTCGGCTCGACGATATGGAATCCGCCGCCGTGTTCCTGATAGAAGCTCTGCATCTTTCCGATGAAGAAGAGGCAGTCAAAATAATTTGAAAACCGCTTGTACCATCCGGCTGTCCGTCTGTTTTCACAGATTTTCATGATGAGATCGACCTTCACGACATGGTCGCTGATCTCCGCAAAGAGCTGTTTCAGGATGCTCTCGTTGATGCACGGGAAGACGTCTCCCGTAATCAGCGTTTCCGGCTCAAATTTGTCAAAGCGCGTCGGGAGCTGCAATTCGTTCTCCACGGTGCGGCACAGCTCATACAAGTCCTCGCTATCTTCGCGGGAACGCCATTCATGGACGATGCTGTAACAGTATGCTTTGTTGGTCTCAGAAACGAAACGCTCCAAACCTTTCAGGACGGAGGCGTTCATCGTCTGAGAAAGTGCGGTCAGCAGAACGTGCGCTGCAAAGTAGCCCAAAGGCTTGTCCTCTTCCTCGATGTAGCCGGTATACTTCCGCGCAAGCTGCCAGAAGGCTTCAATACTGCCAAACTTGCGGATGTTCTGCAAGACACTGTTTGTCTCCTTATCGAGTCCCGCGGCAAGGACGGCGATGATGACATCCTGCGCAGAGCCTTCGCTCAGACCGGCGAGAACCGCCATAATGTCGATATGGAGTTGGAGGGGCGTCTGATAGTCCCGCCCGATCCTGCGCAGCTTTTGAATGCGCTCTTTGCTGTCGAAGAACTTTGCATAGAGCTTGACCGTCTTCCGCATTGCGGCAGACGGCGCGATATTCAGCTCATCCATCTGCATTGAGATAAAATCTGCGCGGAACGGTTCACCGCTGTAATATTCAATGTCCTGAAGCCAGTTATCTTCGTCACTGGTGTATGTTATCGGGCAATAGATAAGATAGTTGCTGTCCAAGTCATCGTGAAGCAGCAACTTCTTGACGGCAAAATTGTTTGTGCCAGTCAGCTTGATAATCTTGACGCCTTCCAAATTCAGCTCGTCAACGTCCTTCTCAAACTCCTGATCCTCGTCCTTCCAGAAGACGATCCTGCGGCGATAGAACTCCGGCAAGGGGGCTGCAAAACGCTCCGTCAGATTAAATTGTACGCGCTCGTTTGACATTGTTCTACGCTCCTCGCCTTAATTATTGCCCTTCTCTTTTTCTTTTTCACCGCCTTGGTAAGAAAAGGTGTGAAGTCTTGTAGGGATTTCTGCTGGGTTTAGATTTCCGAATGGATTTGCTTGTTTTTCCGTTTGCTGAGGGACAGGCTTTGCTTCCTGTTTATTATCTTCACTCATGATATGTGTCCTTTCATTTTTATCAAAGCAACAAGAAACCAAAATACAGATAAGCCTATGGAAGTGTAGAAAAGCCGCATAGACCACTGAATAAGTACAACTTTATTGTCGTTTGTGCGTTTTACCTCAGATTGCACTTTTTCGATTAGTGCAATGTATTGTAAATCCTTCGCTGCATCCGATTCTATCGTTTCATAGTTCCTCTGTATAAAATCGCTTGTCTCTTTTATGTTAACAAAATCGTTACGCTTTTCTCTTTTTTGTGCCACAGTTGCTAAAATTAGACTTGCCAAAAGTAGTGCAGTAATTGTAGAGAAAGTTAAAAGCAAGAAGCCGTATGTAAGAGGATATTTGTATTCTACGGCAATAGCAGCTACCATAAATAAAGCAGCAGACGTAAACGAAAAAGCTGTCTGCATTTGCGTACTCTGTTGGATAAGTGAATCTTCTCTGCGAAGTTCAGCATCGTAAATTATCTGCGCAATTTGACGAATATGGACACTTAATTTCTTCTGTTCGTCAGACTTCGGGAAATATTCCTCGTTCATATATTTCCCTCACTTAATCTTCGCCAACACATCGGCAAACAGTTCGTAGTTATGCTTCACGCCGTCATCAAGGTCGATCTCGATGTTCTGGTCGGCAAGGTGGTGAACCTTTTCCTCGTACTTTTGCAGCTCGGTCGCTTGGTCTTGGAACTTCTTCTGCTGTTTGGTCAGCTTCACGCGCTCGGATGCGCTGGCACGGTCAATGGCGTCACCGAGCTGGGCAAGCTGGGTGCGATAACGCTCCTGCTGTTCATGCACATAGTCAGTGCGCAGACGAGCGAGAAGATCGCGCTGATAGCGGTGCATATAGCACAGCGCCTTGAAACCGTTCTTCTTACCGCTGTCAAAGAGCCAGTAGATCGGGCGCTTCTGATAGGTTTTCAGGTGGTCGGCATAGAAGTCGTTCAGGAAGTAGCTGCGGATCACCTCGCGGGGCGTACCCTTGCCGCCCAGTGCGTCGGCAACAAACTTGAGGTTTTCTTCCAGCGTATCATCGCCATAGACTTTGCGGACAAACTCCACGAAACGTCCGGTAATGTCATCGTCAAAATACTCGTCATCGCAGATGGGAATGATATTGTCGTTATCCGGGATGATGGTCTTGTACTTGCTGGTATCCCATTCGCCGCCCGCGTAGGCAAGCCCATCCACATCCAGAGAATACCGTCCGAACATACAGCCCACGGCGTAGGAGATGAGGGAGACGATCTCGTCGCGCATGGTGCGGACATAATTGCTGCCCTTCATGGACTCCGGTACATCGTCTTTGCTGTCAAACACGCGATGTACAGTAATATCCTTGTCCGCCACATCCGGCGTCAATTCATCCTGCAAGCCGTAGATGTCGATGAAAATGCGGTTAAGTTCTTCTTCGTTCTTTTTGAGCTGCTGGAAGCGCTCTTCGCACTCGGCTTGCCAAGCAGCGTATTTCTCGGAAATCAGTCTTCCCATTGTTTATTCCTCCGTTTCCAAACATTGCGTCAGGACATCGCAGAACGCCATATCATCATCCACCGAGGCAATCGCGGCGTCGATCAGCGTGTCGCGGTCGGTATTGCCCCAGTTCAGCCGCAGGCCGTATTCCAATCCCATGCAGCGGATCAGTTCACGGATGCTGCGTCCGTTGCCCTCGCGGAAGGGGTGAATGATGTTCAGCTCCGTCATTACATGAGAGAGGTTCTGAATCTGCTTTTTCAAATCCTGTTCTGACAGCAGCTTCTTCGTGTGGATCTCATCAAAGACGCGCCCCAACTGCCGGTCGATCATCTCCGGCGGATAGAACATCGTATCACCCTTGCTGATTTGTTCTCTGCGGATATGACCGGCGAAGGGATACACGTCTTCAAAGAGAAAACGATGAATCCGCAGGAGATGCGTTTTCGTAAAGCGGCCCTTCATCGGCTCTTGCAGCAGGACAAGCTGCTTGACGGCGGTGAACTCTTCTTCCGCCTGTTTCAGCTCCGCCTTGTCACGGATATTCAGCTTATTTTTCAGAACATCGCTGTCCGGATAACAGTACATGGACTGGACTGTGGTGTAGACGTCATATTTGGAGAACATGGCGTTATCCTCTCTTTTCGTACTTTGCCCGCAGTTCGGTCAAGACCTGCTGGTAGCTGGTCTGGCCGCTGGCGATCCGGTCAAGGTTGCTACGGGTGGATTTGCTGATCGTCATCCCCTCGGCGGCAAAGGTTCCGCGGATGTTGCGGAGATTGCTTTTGTGCTGTGGAGCAGCATATTTTTCGGAAGTCTGTCTTCCCATTAAAAGTTCGCCTCCCAGTCATCCAAATCTGCCGACACGTCCCCATCAACAACAATATCTTCTTGGTCCACAATATGGCTTTTATACATCCGCATAAACTTATCTGCAAATTTCCTGCTAAAATCACGGTCTAATGCTGTAGACCATGTTTCTTCATTTCCTTCTGCATTTTTGCTCCAATTAAAAGAGCCATGCATTACGTACTCAAAATCAATAATGCAAAATTTATGATGGAATATGTGTCCTCCTGGTAGCGTAATTTTAAGCGTGTCAAATTCACTCTCAAGTTCATTCAAAAGATATTTGTTTGTGTTATTGCCAATCGTAATTATACGAATGTTCAACCCGTCTTTTTTCCTTAAACATAATTCATCAAAAATATCACGATTAGTAAACCATGCAACTGCAATCCATATAGCATACTTTGCATCCCGAATTCCTTGAATAATTGTTTGCTTTATATTTTCAAATAGAACATCATATTCTTTGTATGATCTATCTTCCGTTCCAATCATTTTCGGTTTAATTGTCAGACTGCCATAAGCATATTCATTAGTCTCTGGATAAGTTGCCTCAAACAACTTATCCAGAGATTTCTGCAAATCAGCGGCATCCTTTAATAATGGAATTGGAACTCTCAATTCGATATCCGTGTCTCGCTGATTCCATACTCTTCCTTTATGAAATGATTGCGTTTTTACAATACACACCTCAGATCGTCTCAGAATCGTTTGCAATGTGGAGTTTATAGGATCTGTCTCTTGAACCTTCAAATATTCAATGCATGTATTTATATAATTGATCTCATTTTCTGTCATACTACACCTCACACCAGCGGATTCCGCTTGAAATCCCATGAGGTTTCGTAAGAATCCCAATCTATTCTCGAATTCAAAATATTATCCTGAACAATACCGTCTATTTTCTCTTTGGATTCAGCACACATCTTAACTGGTAATTTTGCGATATCTCCAACAGGCATCGTTATCGTTGGGTTAATTGCATGAATCACAGTTGTGGATACAATGCTATTCATCAATCCAATAATATAATTCAGCATACTCTCCTCATACGAAATAAAAAACGGACTCATATCTCCCTGTATTATACCGGGTTCCTGATATTTTACCGATAAATTCCCAACAGAAATTCTATTCCAAGTTATGCATTCTCTAAAATATAATTCTTCGGATGGAATTATAGCTTTTCCCGTGGACTTAATCACCTTTCCGTTATTTTCCCACAGCACTGCATTCGTTATTTCTCCATACCATTTTCTTGCGTTCCCACCGTTATTCATTATTACCCATTTATAATTCTCAAGGCTTTCCTTTGGGAGTTGTAGTTCACTTGCTTTCGGCTCAAACCAATATCGAATAAACCTATCTTTATCACCGGTTTGCAACCCTCTTCTTGTCATTCCAACATCAAACAACTTACCAAATGAAAATGCCGTGAACACATTCTCGCTCACCCAATACGCCACCGGGGAGCCTGGAATTTTGGAGAAGTTGGACTGGTCTGCCGCATACCGATTCTCACCCGCGAGGAACATATCCTCTTTTCCTTGCTGAGAAGTCGGCTCGATCAGACGGCAATACTCTCCCTTATAGTCCGCAATGTGGCTCTTACGGATGACAAACGATGTGGTCTGCACCACTTCGCCGCCGATCTCTTCAAAGGCTCTTGTGCCGAGGTGCGCCATATTGACAATATCGACCGCCAGCAGCTTTGTACGCAGCTTTTCAAAGCTGGACAGGAACATCCAAGCGTGCTGTGTGATCATAGCTTGATAGCCATTCTTCTTCGCCATCTGCCCGCAGCGTTCAATAAACACGGCGAACAGATCCGCCTTGCTGTCCGGGAAGTTCTTCTTAACATAGTCGTTGACCTTTGCCCCGGCGTTGCTGACTGCCATATACGGCGGATTCGTCACCACCACATCATAACCTTGCGTCAGAATAATAGCTTGCTCTATGAGTTTCGGAATCTCATGTTCTACTGCCGCGAACCAAAGTGTTAAGTTGAGATTTTCAGTTGTTTGCGAAGCTGTCAAGTTCCATGCTCGCAGGAGGCCAACGTAATCGCGCTTCTCTAAGCAGAGAATTGAACCATACTCTTTCGCGTCAATAAACGCATCCAGAAGATAGTTCAGTGTTTCCTGATGTTCTTTTGACAGCAGAAAATCTCCCATTGCCAGCTTATACGCGCCGCCAAGTGCGTTACTTTCAATAATCGAATGGATATTCGGCTGAATCCCGCGTGTGAGCAAGCGCCGGTCATACTGCCGCGCTTTCATCATGACCGCAAAATAGGCAAGCTGCGCCGCGCGGTCATCAATGTCGAGACCGTAGAGATTGTTCTTGAGGATGCTCTGCGCCGCCTCGCGCTGATCCCAACCGGCAGAGGTGTAAATCTGCATCAGCACATCGAAAGCATAGACAAGGATATGACCGCTGCCCATGCAGGGGTCGATAACCTTGATCTCTTCCGGTTTGATAGTCTTGTATTCCTCACGGAGCTTTGCAAGCTGCGCTTCCACCGACCGCTCCTGCTCGGCTTCGTCCAGATAGTATTTCCAGCCGTCGTGCAGCTCGGCATTAGGGTGTCCTTCCAGCCAAAGTCTGCCGAGAGAGTTTTCCACCATATAGCGGACAATCCAGTCCGGGGTAAAGAGCTGCGTTGCGGCGGGGATTCGCTCCTTCGTGATCTTGACGTTCTTCTTGAGCTGGGCGAAGGTATCGTCTTTCAGCTCGGTGTTGTAATACTGATACAGCCAGCCGATGATCTGGACGGCATCCTGCCAGTCCTCTTCGGGGATGTCAGAGACCATGTGACCAAGAACGCTGTCCTGACGGAGAATGTTGTTGGGCAGCAGCATTTCCGTGTAGCCGCCCATCCGCTCGAACATGACAGGCAGCGCACTGTTCAAGGCGTTGCACTGCGTCAGCAGCAGATACCGATAGAGGGCTTCGGTGTCGTTGCTCTCGATATACTCCGCCACCTTGCCGCTATCCAGTCCCGGCAGATCAAGGTGCAGCACATCGTTCAGGATCTCCGGCTTGAATGCGCCGGAAGCGTCCGAGAACACACGGATATGGGAGGGCAGATAGTTATTGACCTCCATAAAGCGCAGGGCGATAAAGCGGTTGAACCAAGTGTAGGCAACCTCTTCCATGACCTGCTGATAGCCCTTTTCCTTGATCTGCTTGATGAGTTCCTGCCGCTGGGACTTTTCCTCCGCTGTCAGCAGCCGCCCATTGAGAGTGTCCGCAGAGGCGTCACCGAAGCCGGACTCGTCAATTCCATATTGATAGGCACGTTGGGAAACCTGAGCGATCAGCTCGTTCCGCGCCCAGATCGCAAACTTCTGAATTGCACCTTTATTCATGCTCGTTATCTCCTAACTATGCGTGTATTACGCTTTCTCTTTCCCCAACTCATCAAACATTGCTTTAACAGACGGAGCATTCTTTGTCAACTTTTTGATGCTAAGGTCTTCCGCTTTGTTGTTTGCGAGACGGAGATTGTTTTCGGAGGAAAGAAGTGCTGCTTTCGTCTTCTGTAAATGGTCGATTGTCTTGTCAATCTCATCAATCGCCGTTGAGAACTTCTCGCTTGCCAAACGATAGTTCCGGGCAAAGCCTTCCTTAAAGGCGTTCATGTTTTCCTCAAAGTTACGGATGTCAACCTGCTGGTTGCGAACAATTTGAAGTTCCTGCCTGTATTGCAAGGAGTTTTTCGCAGCATTCCGCAGGAGTGTAATCATCGGAATGAAGAACTGCGGACGGATAACATACATCTTTGGGTACTTATAGGACACATCCACAATGCCGTTGTTATACAGTTCATTGTCGATTTCAAGAAGAGAGACAAGAATTGCATACTCGCAGCCCTTTTCGTTTCGGTCCTTATCCAATTCTTTGAAAAAGTCCTCATTCTTGTGCTTGGTGGCGGTTTCATCAGCCTCGTTCTTCATTTCAAACATAATGGAGATGAACTCCGTACCGTCCTCACCACACTCACGGTAAATGAAGTCACCTTTACTGCCAGTCTTAGCATCATTGTCCTTCTCAAAATAGGCGTTTGGAAAGGCTGTCATTCGAATCGTATTAAATTGTGTCAGGCAATGCTGCTCCAAACTCTCACCAATCATCTTTGTTGATTGCCGTGCTTTGAAATCTTTGTAATACTCGATCTGCTCATCTTTCAACTTGAGTTTTTCCTCATACTGCTCTTGAAGGGACTTCTCGTTCAGGCGGCTCTCTGTATCTTTGCTCTTTAGTTCACCCTTGAGGTTGGCAATCTCAGTCACTTTTTGAGATAATTCCACGTTCTTCTGTTCAACTGCCTCTGCAACAGCAAGTTTTTTTGCCGTTTCACTGGCGTCAAGTTTGGCCTGCAGTTCTGCTATTTTTTGATCCTTCTCTGAAATCTCAGCATCTTTCTGTGTAATACTCGCAGTATGCTCTTTTTCCTCTTGCAAGCGAATTATCTCAAGTTCCTGTTCACGTTTAGCATCCAAATCTTTTTTGCGGCGATCAAGTTCTTTCTCAAACTCTCTATCACGCACCTGCTGTGCAATCTGGTCGTATCCGCTATCATCGACCTGGAATACTTCACCACATTTAGGGCATCTAATTTCCTGCATACCGTTCTGTCCCTTCTAAATATAATCAGTTGATCTGCACGCCGTCGCAGCTTTCGAGTGTCTTCATGAGCTTTTCACGGATCGCCTCGACGTACTTATCAATGTCTTCCTTGCTTTGCAGACGCTTGACCGAGCAGAGGTCATAACGGCGCATGGTCATGATCTTCGGGGGCTTCGGCGCGGGCGTTCCGGGCTTTGTGGTCGCTGCGGGTGCGGGCTTCTGCGCTTCCTGCTGACGGGAGGCAGACATGACCTCCATGCGGCGGCAGATCGTGTCCTTGTAGTTGAGAAGCTGCGTGATCATAGCGTCCAGCTCGGTGAGGGATGTCGCGGTTTTCGCCGCTTCACGCTTATTCGCGAAATGATCGTCCGCCTGATGAAGCAACGCCCCGGCGTCCCGCGCTTCGCTGGCAAGCTGGTGAACATCCTGCATACACTGACGGATGTTCTCGGCAACCTCTTCACGCTTCATATCCAGCAAGCTGTCGTAGGCGGTTTTGACCTTCTGGACAAGCTCCGGCAGCTCCCCGATGCGGGAGTACGGCTTCGGCATGGCAAGGATTGTGGACATCGTGCTGATGACGTTCAACGTGTCTGCATCCGCCGCAAAGTAGTCGCGCTCCTTGGTGATGCTTGCGAGGCGATTTCTGGCATCGTCGAACACCGTCCGCTGCGCCTTGAAGAACATCTCCACGCCCTCCATATCCTCGGCGGAATCGAGAAGATCCTCCTGCCGCTGCACCATCCGTTTGAGCAATGCAACATTGTCCTTGCGCTGGCTCAGAACGTCGTTCATCAGATCACGGGCAGCGGTGACGGTTTCCTTTTCGGGGTAACGCTCTTTGGAGTAGAACTCGTCAAGGAGCTTCTGATAGTGGCTCTGCTTGGTTTCAAAAGTGTTCAGCACGAAGCAGATCAGCCCGTCCTCATCGGAGGGAATGTCCATCGCGCCCAGATAGTCCCGCAGGAAGTTGACGCTCTTGCGGATCAGTTCTTCGGAGGGCGCAATACGTCGCGCGACGATGGCTTTGTCAATCTCGGTCTTCTTTCGCATGAAGTCCACCAAGCGGCGTTCTTCCTTGCCAACAACCGCGCCGCCATAGTTGATCTGGATCTTCTGCTGGACGATCAGACGGGCAATCAGGGCCGCGATGTCGATCTCCTTCCAGCCGTAGGGGATCGCCTGATACCGGCGCTGCACATCGCCCATCGAGGTTTTGAGCATCTTCTGGTTTTGCAGTTCCAACCACTGACTGATCTCATTGAGGGCGTCTTCGTTGTTCGCGCCCAGTCCGGTGAAGCCGACCTCTTCATACGCACCGTTGAGGATAGCAAGAATATCAGCGTCGCTGTCCACAAACTGATTGACCATGTTGAGCTTGGAATAGACGCTCTCGACAAGGCTCTTCATCGCCTCATCCAGCTTGTCCTTCGCAGAGCCGTATTTCAGGTCGAGGACTTCGCCGTGAACATAGAACTTGCCCTCGACGATGGCTTTTTCAATCAGGCTGCGGGCATGGCTTTCCAGCTTCCGTGCCTCGTCATTACGGTCCCGGATGATCCGCTGGATGCTCTCCGGCATCTGCGACACATTCCGCTGCTTGACATACTTGCGGATCTTCATCGCCTGTTCCAGCTCATCAAAGTAGGGCGTATCCGCCGAGAGAACGACGATTGCCTCGTTGTTGACCTGCGAGTCCATGATAAGCCGCTGATCCCCAACGCCGTAGAGGTCGCTCGCCACGGTGACGATGCGAAGCCGCATTCCGCCTGTGGATGCACCGTTCAGCGTCTCGTCAACGTACTGATCGTAGGCAAAGTCATACTTGCCGCATTTATATTTCTTTGCCGGATAGATTTCGCCGTAGACCGTCTGAGAAATGCTCTGGACGATCTGTGCGCTGTCAACCGGCGTATTCTTGATGTCGATGGCAATATCCTGTTCCTCATCTGTCAGGAAGGCATAGGTATCGCCATTGCGGGAGATGTAGTTCTGAGACAGAAGGCGTTCCAGAGAAGCCGTGATGGATGCACGGAGGGCAATCTTGTCGGTGTGAATATCGTCGATCATCAGGATGGCGATGTTCTCGATGTTCGCCTTGACATCTTCAATGTAGCGGACAAGGTAGAGCAACTTGAGGACGTTCACGTCCTGCTGCTCCAAGCCGTCGTTGGCATCCGCCGCATTTTGGCAGCGGTCGATGACGCGGCGGATGGCGCTCTCCAAGAAGGTATGTACCGTGTCATAGAACTGATAGAACGGCACAAGGGCGTTTTCATCCTTGTTTTCGATTTTCTGCGCCGCCTCTTGGAAACCGGACAGCATGGAGCGTTCGCCGCCCGAAAGGTGCTTGCCGGAATTGCCGTGCTTGCGGATTTCCGCGAGAACCTTCTGGATGACGATGAACTGATACGGGACAAAGGGGAAAGTCGCGCTGAACTCCGCCGCGCTGGTAAAGCCCTTGATGTCGAGGATCGGATTATCAAAGGCAAACAGGCTCTTTAAGCCGGAAACCTCTTTCTCATACTCCATTTGCAGAAGGTGATCCGCGTCCTCTGTCTTCGCCAGAACACGCTTTTTGATGACCTCATCGACGGACGAGGAAGACAGACTCAGTCGGGTATTGAAGCGCCCTTGAATCTTGGAGAAGTCGTTGCCAGTGATTTTCACAACGGAATCAATCGCTTCCTGGCTTGTGACCATAACCCAAACCTTGCCCCGGCATTTGTCACCAATCTCTTCCACCAGCGATTGCAGATTCATCATCAGATCACCATCGTCACCGATGTACTGACCGACTTCATCCACGCAGAACAGAAGGCGGAAGTTGCTTTCCTTGCTGTCCACATACTCTTTGATCTCGGAGACGAGCTGCTTGATGCTCATGTCGGCGTTCTCTTCGCCGTTAAACCAGTTGCGGGCTGCTGTCTCGCTCATGCCGAGAACAGACTGCAAGACCTCAACCACATCGTCCTCAAAGAAGGCTGCGGAATCGCGGGCGTTAACCCACTCGTCCCCGTTGACTTCCTTGAAGGCAGCGTGGAAAGCATCCGTCTTGCCCTGCTTATCAATGAAGCGTTCCAACTTCGCCACCTTGAGGTCTTCGCCATAGAAACCGCAGTGGTTATAGAATACCTTCGCAAAGACGCGCAGCACAGCGGTCTTGTCCTTGTTGATCGGTCCCTCAATGTCGATGTTGAACAGGATGGACTCCGTGGGGATGCGGACACATTTCTGCACCGTCGCATACATCATCGGATCGTCGAATTTGTCCGCGAAGTAATCAAAGGCGTGTTTGCCGTCCACCTCTTTGTTGGAGAGAAGGTAGGAGAGCATTTTCAGAAAGTGAGATTTACCACTGCCAAAGAAGCCGGAAATCCAGACGCCGATCTTATCGGTCGGGGTATCAATCGCCTTGACATAGTTATCAAAGAACGTGGCAAAATGACGCCGCAGTTCCTTCGTGATGATGTATTCGCTCAGTTCATCCTTTAAGCTCTGCTGGTCATCCTGCATGACCTTAACAACGCCGTTGATAGGGCGGTCAATGTCCTTTTGGAACATACTTTGTATTTTCATGCCGCTTTCCTCCAATTACAAAAGGTTGAATGCCCGGTAGTAGTGTCCGTCCAGAAACTTTCCAAACAATCCGAGGTCTTGCCCGTTGAACGATCCCGGATAAAACATCACAATAGGGATGTCCTCAAAGAGATGCTGCATACTGTCCAGCATTTTATGAGAGCGCATAAACGGGAAGATTTTTCCCACGCCGGTCAGGAAGAGAACATCACCGTACTCATGCGGCTCGTACTTCATGTATTCCAGAAGAGCCTCTGGCGTTGCGATCTTTTGAAGCTGCTTGAGCAGGTATTCCTTCCCGCGCTTTTCTTCCAGCCCGTCCACGGATTTCAGAACACGCTTGTCCTCCAAGAGTCTCAGGAAAATCTCGTAGAGGTCACATTCCTTGATGTGATATGGCGTTCCGTTCTCCGCTTTCAACCGGGAAACGAAGTCTCTGACGATCAATTCGTCTGCCGGATCATAGCAGAACACATGAATGCCGACCTCGTTGCTCAAGCCTTCGTTTTTCAGAAAACTTGGTTCGGAAATACGTCCTCTGATTTTATCTAACTCTTGCTTGATGTCACTCATGCCAGAGCCTCCTATCTAAAGCAGTTAAAAGCCGCGAGTGCTTCGAGATCATTATTTCTGCGAATGCCTTCTTCCAACTCTTCGCAGAGGAACAGCGGATTGAGCCGCGTCGATTTGAAAGTGTCAAGGATCTCAACCTCAACTAAAATCTTCGTCAGCACTTGCTTGATCTTATTGACCGTTGACTCACTCCATCCGGCAATGTCATCGTTCTGTTCCTGCAAGTGGGAGAAGAAGATATTCAGGTCTTTCCGCGAAAACTCGAAGTCCTGACTCCGGAACTTTTCTCCGATCACGCCGACCATGAAGTCCCAGACAATGCGGTTGTAGCGCATCATGGCATAGAGGTTGATCTGTTTTGCAATCTCAGCCGGAGCCGATGATAATTCCTGCCGGAGCTGTTCATCGTCTAATGCGTCCAGCCGCTTATAGCAGCTTCGCACCATACGGGCAACAAGCCGCTCGGTCGGGTATTGAAACAGATTGTTCTTTTTGATTTCTTCGATAGCGTCCTCCACGGATGTCCCGTCGAGGTAATATTTCGATGCAATGCGGATTTCATAGAAAAGGAACTGTTCCGCCGTGATCGTCCCATTATAGATTAAGGATCTTTCCATGCGTTTCTCCATCTGAACTTGTCTTCCAAGCTCGCTGTTATTGTATCATATTAGCTGTCCCATAAAGCGGACTCTTACTTGCTTTCGTCCACAAACTCCACAATGTCACCGATATTGCAGTCGAGGCAGATGCAGATTTTGCGCAGAGCTTCCATTGACACATCTTCGCCCTTTCTGAGCTTGGTCATCGTGCTGGACGAAAGCCCTGATGCTTTATGAAGATCGCCCTTGCTCATTTCCTTGTCAACGAGCAGCTTCCACAATTTTTTGTAGCTTGCTTTCATGCTTTTCACCTCAACAAAGTATGTAAAATAAACTTAATTTACATTATAGCACAAGTCGGTCTTCTATTCAATACAGTCTCTTATACTTCGGGTAAATATGACCGTTTCGCAGGAATTGCTCGGTATTAAAGTGCAAGGCAAAAACAGTTGAACCTCCGTGCAGTCAGAGCTACAATGCCAACACCTCATAGCGAAAATAAACTGATTGGAGGTCAGATGATGAATTATGAAATAAGCCCGTGTCAGGACTGTGGATCGATCACCGTGCTTTGAGTGCCAATCGAAAAATATTCACGATAAAATTATGATGAAAGTCAACAGCGTTTTCCTCGCAGGGCGCAGATACTTTCCCTTACTTCTGGTACGCTTTCCCTTAAAACGCAGCTCGTATTAAGAGAAAGTCCCTATTCTTTGTCTATAGCGACGCAAATTCTGCGCTGCCTATCCTTACATAAAGGACTTGCTTAACCTTTTAATCAGAGGTACAATGCGGCAAACCGGAGTGGCGGATTACCTGCCCGCAGCACTCCGACAAGCCTTGAAAAAACGCTTTCTGTCCCCTGTCACGAGGGTGTTCAGAAAGCGGTTTTTGACCACATGTTTGACTACAGACAGCCGTGGAGTGTGCGGAAACAGTGGAATCAAGAGTTGCGAAGAGCATCCATAATAAAGCAAAAGCGGCTATAAAGCGTCGGAAAAAGTAGAAAAATTTTTATTCAAAAGTTTGGGAGCAGGAGGCCCAGGGTTCGAGTCCCTGCACTCCGACCACCTTTCTTTGAAAAACCGCCTTTTAGGCGGTTTTTCTGCGTTAAAAGTTTGATTCTTGAGATTCACTTGACCACATTCCAACTGTGGTCAGAGAGGTAAAATGGCGGTTGTAGCCTTGTATGGTAGAGTGGCAAAAACCGCTAAATCCCTAACCAATCCCTAACTGGCATAGCTCCAGTATTTTCACCCCAAATACGACGAAATCTTGAATATTCCATCATTATCCTCTATAATAATTTCACGGTGGGACTTGGTGCCACAGAAGTGGTCTTCTGGTGGCAATACATAACGGTGTTCACCTTTTTCAAACACACATCCAGTTTATTAAAGAAGGGATACATGATGGAAGATAAGCAAATCGGAGTTCCAACAAATGTTGCGGTTTTCATTGATTATGAAAATGTATATAAAGCTCTTTTGGAAGAGAAAACTAATGTTCTGCGTCTTGCTTTTTTTGAAAAATTAAGAAAATGGTGCTCCGAACATCAACGAAGAGTTGTTAGAATAGTCGTGTACTGTAATTTTGATAATATGGATTTACATGAATCTTTCCATCAGTCTGTATTGCAGAGTTATGGTGTTGAGACTGTTCATACTTCGAATCAGGGAAAAAACTATGCTGATTTGAAGATTACCATTGATGTTTTGTCATCCATGTATTCCAATAATAATATTGATGAGTTCTTCATCATGTCCAATGACAAAGACATGACCCCTTTGCTCAACACAATTAGAGCAAACAAGCGAAATGTTGCCGTTATTACTACAGGTTCAACATACAATCCCTCAATCTGTGAATTCGCTGATAGTCATATCGAGTTAGAAGAAATCTGCGACGTTGAGGTCACACACAAAATCATTGATGACATCGCAAATGCTTATTGGAATAAACTTGAAAGTTATATAAATGCACAGATTTCAAACTTCGGCGTCACAGGTAAATACGCACATTATGAACTCAAATATGTATTAACTAATGAAATTAGATATTCCAAAGTCATGAGTTATGAGTTAGCTACCATTATCAAAGGATTCTACGATGATGGAAACATCTTTTTCTACAATTACAAATACGGAACGAAACCCTGTGTGGGATTTGCGCCTATAAGTAAAAAAGCAGACTTAATTTCAAAAGGCATCATCAAGGAAGCAGACGTTATTGCCACTTATGACATTCAGAAGGATATTGATGATTTATATGCAAAAGCCCTAAGATGAAATACAGTTGACTTTAGCGCACGACATGGTATAATAATTATTGAATTCTATATACTCAATAAGAGGACGAACTTTTGAGCAACAGCTGAAAAAGTGAAGTTAATCAGAAAGTAGTCCCAGAAAGCTCCCTATTTTATAGAGAGCTTTCTGTTTTATCCTCTATTACTCATCGAGAAATGGATGCCCAAGGGACTATGATTTGTCCCTTGGGCATCGTTTACTTTATCCCACCTTCTCGAACGGTATCACCTTGCACCGGCTCTGCTCCGGCGGGTCGGGAGGTTCCGGGGTGTTGGCTGCCGTGACCGACTCCATGAAGCCGCCGATCTTCTCCGCCGCGCCTCGCTGCATATCGTTGGTGATATGCGTATAGGTGTCCAGAGTGAACCCGGCGCTGTAATGGCCCAGCATGCTGGACAGGGTCTTTACATCCACGCCGCTGGAGATTGCCATAGTCGCAAATGTGTGTCTGAGGTCGTGGAAGCGCACGTGCTCCTCGATGCCTGCGTTTTTCAGCAGCTTTCGGTTGATCCTTGACACGGCGTCCGGACTCCAGTAGCCGCCTGTCCGGGGCGACGGGAACAAGATGGGATTGTCCGGGTGCTGCTCGTGTTCCTGCACCAGCAGGTCTACCGCCTGCTGCGACAGCGCCACCTTGCGGACAGAGTTCTTTGTTTTCGGCTCCGTCACATCCAGCTCGCCTTCCATGCGGGTGACCTGCTTGTTTACCGTCAAGATGCGCTCCTTCACATTCAAGTCCTCCCACTGGAGTGCCAGCAGTTCACCCCGGCGCAGACCGCTGGACAGCTCCAGATAGAACATGGGCAGGACACCGTATTTTTCCGCTTCCTGGAGGTATCTACCGATCTTCTCCGGCGGGAGGATAGTCATCTCTTTCTTGTCCTTGGGCGGGATGCGGCAGTTCTCGCAGGGGTTGTACGGGATGAGCCGCTCTTTCACCGCCTGCTTCAGCGCCGCCTGCAGCACCGCATGGACACGCCGCACGAAGGTGTTGGACAGGGGCTTGTCGTTCTGTTTCGCCCCACGGGGCATCCTGCCGTTTTCTTTCAGGTCGTTATACATTCTCTGGATGTGGATGGACGAGAGCTGCTTAAGCTTGATCGCGCCGATGGCCGGGATGATGTGGTGTTCAATAATCCCCTCATAGCCCTTGGCGGTGTTGTAGCGGATGTTGGGCTTGCTGTAAGTTTCAAACCACAGGCGGCACCACTCCGCTGCGGTGTAGTCGCCCGTGTGATTGAGCGGTACGCCCCGGTTTTCCCGAATGGCTTTCGCCAGCTTTTCTTTGCACTCCGCCTGGGTCTTGGCGGACACACTTTTCTGGATGGCCTTGCCAGTGACCGGGTCGCTGCCCTGGGTATATCTGCCCTCCCAGCGGCCGCTGGGCTTTTTGCGGATGCTGCCCTCACCGTTGGCTCGTTTCTTTGCCATTTATGATCCCTCCTTTTTAACACAAACACATACCACAGAGTTTTTGGAATAGCTACTAAAATATTTCAGATTTTTTCGCGGCCTGTTCGTCGATCCATTCCATGAATTTGTCACGGGGAACGATGATGCGGCTGCCCAGGGTAATGGCGGGAAAATCCCTGCGGTGGGCCACCTCATAGGCGTGGGCCAGACCGATGCCCAGCACATGGGACACATCCTCCACGGTCAGCATCAGTGGGAGTTCATCAAACGAATTGTATTTGGATTTTCTCATTCAGTTCCTTTCTACCTTCCGCGTGGAAGGGTTTTATTCTTTGTTTTGCGGCTCAGTTTTTGAGCCGCTTACATGGTCATATCAGGCCACTGCTCCTCATGGTCGTCCGGTTTGTGGCCCAGGGCAATGCGCTTCTCCTGCAGCTTCTTCAGCCGCTTGCGGTCGATCTGGATTCCGCCGGGGCGGGACTTGGGGACGGAGTTGTCCCGGAACACCCGGCTCATGTGGTGGAGCAGCCGGGTCACCGCCAGCATTGCAGAGGGCGGACGGTTTTCCTCCAAGTGGTTCAGAAGATACTGTGCATACTGGTTGTCCTGTTCAGCGGATCGGGTCAGCCAGCGGACGGCTCGTTCCTCGTCATAGGGAGCTTCCGTTCCGGTAAGGTACAGCTTGCCCAGCATGTACTGAGCGTAGGGGTTTCCTCTCTCTGCCGACCTGGTGAACCACTCCAACGCGCTGGCGGTATTCTTTTTGATATGCTTGCCTTTGAGACATTCCTTGGCCAGACGGTACATGGCGCAGCTGCTTCCGTTGACCGCGGCGGTGTACAGCCAATTCATTCCCAGACGGATATCCCGTACCTCCACATCATCGGAGAGGTATAGCTTGGCCAGGGAGTACTGCGCCACCAGATGTCCCTGCTCCGCCGCCTGTTCGAACCAGTACCGGGCATTCGCCGCGTTGGGTATCAGCAGAGGACCGTCCCGCCAGAGCTTTCCCATCAGGTACTGGGCATACCTGTCGCCGCTCTCTGCCAGCTTGTCCATTTCAGAGACGGCGTCGCTCCGCTCCTCCATGGTCAGGCTCTCGTCCCGGATGATGTCCCGCAGCGCCCAGTAGTCGTAGGAGGCGTTGCGGTATTCCTCCAGCTCGTCCTGCTGATTGAGGCCCTTCTCCTCGAAGGTGATCTCACCCATGTGCAGGCGCTCTGCCTCCTGAATGACCGCGTTTTTGATCTGCCGGAACTCCTTTTTCTGTGAGAGCAGGATGCGCTCCTGGGGCTTGTCGTGATAGTAGCTGTCCACCTTGCCTTGGAGCATCAGCCAATGATCATAGCACTTGCTCACGACAGGGAGTCGCTCCATCTCGTCCACGATCCTATCCACCAGATTCTTTAACCGCTTGGGAAGATAGCCGTAGGACTTTTTGCCCTTGACCGCTCCGAGCTGCGCCGCCAGCTCCAGCATGAGCTGCTCGGCGTTTGGGTGGTCGCACACGCCGTCCTGCATAGCGTGTACCAGTTCCAGCATCGCCCGGCGGGATTCCCGTACCAGCTCGTCTCTGGACTCAGACTTCTGTTCGTAGAGATGGCGCATCTCGTTGCGGAAAATATCGTTGGTGAGCTTGGACTTGATCTGACGGATGCCCTCCTTGGACAGATAGGCCTGTCCCGCTTTTGCGGACCATGCCATCATGTGGATGTGCGGATGCTCGCCCTCGTCGTGGAAAGCAGCGTACCATCGGAAGTCGCCGAGTGGGATCTTCATTGCCGCCGCGATGTCGTTGCGGTGCGCTCGAATGAGATTTCGCCACGCCGCGGCGTTGTCGTAACCCAGGCGGGCCGCATCCTCACGCTTGAGGGAGATGATGTGCGTCCACACATTTCCGGTGTAGCGCTCCAGTTCCTCCATGGCCTTCTCCAGTGAAACGGAATCACTATCACCGAACAGGCCGTGAGTACCAATGCGCTCGGCGCGCGGACGGGTGGCGATGTACTTCATGTACTGGTCTGACCCGTGGATGGCATCCCAGTTGGACTCGAGAGCCAGCGTGATGAACGCAGAGGCGCTGACCTTGGTGGGTTTCGTCAGGTAGTCCTCGTACTCGTAGAGCGTCTTGCTGTCCGGGAAGTCCTTGACCAGTTTGGCGATGAGCTGCTCCTGCTTTCGGGTGGGCGGACGGTCATCCGGGATAAGCTCCACCCGCTCCCGGGTCGCGATGTAGCGAAGGTATCCGGAGGCCCCGCCGGTGCTTTTGATATAAGGACTCTTGAGGATCAGTCTTGCCATTCGTCATCATCCCAGTCCGGCTCCTGACGGGAGCATGCGTATTTCTCCAGAGAGATAGTACCGTTGGTCGTTCTAACATTCCGGACACTCTGCGCGCGCCTGCGCTTCAAGTCATCCCGGTCCATCTCGAACGCTTCCGCGATGATACCGTTGGTCATGTCCTGCTCCACGCATCTGGTAAAATCTCTGCGGGCGATATAGTCCTCCAATCTGCTCAGCCTGCCGTCGATAGCAGACATGATCGCCATGGGCAGCAGCGTTGTGTTGTCCTGTATTCCCAGATAATCCACATAGAAGTTCACGGCTTTCTCGATGAACTCATTTTTGCTCTGGCAGTTGTCGGCAGCGTACCACTGCTCGATCTTTCTTCTGGTTTCCGGCTGCATCCGGAATGCAATACGATCTCTGGTTTCTTTACTCATTCAATTCCTCCTTTTTGCTGTAAGACATCCTTGAAAAGCCCTGCAACACGGGGCTTTTCGGGGAAGCTGACGCCATCGGTGCTTATTTTGCCTCTCAAAGACGCCAGTTTCAAGCGCCCGAAACTGCCCGCACTGCGGGCAGAAGTGGCGGCTGCGGCGGCGCTTGCGACGCCATGCCTTTATCCTGCTTTTTCTTTCGTCCTGCAAAAGTCTGCCGAAAACGGCTCACATCCGGGTTCAATCCTCTGGCAGGGACTGGGACTCGCCTCCTCCTGGGAAGGCACACACAAGGCGTTCTGTCGGCTTTGAGCATTGAACTTTTCGAGGAGCTGCGCCGCACGATAGCGGGCGGCAGCCTCCTCTGCCTGCCGGAACTGCCGCTCATAGAACGCTTCGAGTACACCCGGGATAGGACGAATGGTGTAGAGCAGATTTCCGTTCAGCGGTTTTCCGTCTTTGCTCTGCATGATGGTCGGCTCCGTGTAGATGAGGCCTTTCTCCTCCAGCTGCCGCACGTACTTTGCCACCGTATTTTCACTCATGCCGATCGCATGGCCGATGGTTTTGTAACTGGGGTAGCACTGGTAAGTCTTACGATTCTCGCACCGGAGCAGATAGATGTAGAGAGATATCTCCCGGTAATCCAGACCGATGCTGAATATCTCGTTGGGCACCATAAAATAGTTTTTCTCTGCACTGCGCTTGGGCCATTTGTTGTAACTCAATTCATACCTCCTGTGTTGTTGTAGACTTCTGCGGCACTCACACAGGGAGCGTGCGGAAAGTTTTCATTGCTTTTCCGCTGCCCGTTTGCTATACTTTGGTTAGTTGATTTGCGCGTGCCTGTGTGTGCGCCGAGCCGCCGGACTGTTGCCGCAGTCACGGCGGTTTTTGTTTTGCGGTCGGACTGGTGTGCACCCCTCCGCCGCTTTGCAGCTGAGTCTTTTACTTTCATCTGTGAGCTATCTTTTTCGCCTCCTCCGTGTTAGAATGATTTATATAGCCGTGCCGTTGGAAACGGCACATAGCAAAAGACCGTGCTCCCGGGAGCACGGTCAGAGATGGAATAGCCTTCCGAGCGAATCGCCGTATGGCTGAGAGCGCACATGCTCTCATGGGGTGCTCTGTCTAAGGCCATGTGGGTTCGTCAGCGCGGAGGCCGTGCCGTACCGAACCGAAGGAAACTCCACCCGGGTGAAATTGTCCTTCTACTATTACTTAGAGAAAAATCGCAAAATCGGACGGTCGAGAAATGTAAACTTTTTGTGAATACAGAAAGAGTGGTGAGTTCATGTCCTTCAAGGATACCCAGTCTTATAAAGAGCTTCAGGCGGATTGGCGCTGGATACGCTCCATGGACCCGGAAGCTGCCGCTGCCGCAGACCAGTGGGTGAAGGAGCATCCAGAGGAGTGGAAGGAGCTGGAGCACATGCTCTACTACAGCGAGGCCAACTTTCACAAGCGCGTTGCGCCAGATACTCTGGAAGATGTGGATATCAAACAGCCCCGATCTTACAATCCGGAAGCGTTCTTGCCGGAGGAAGTGCGCAACGCGATCTACGATGATATGCGCTGGTTTGACCGGGCGAAGTATCTGCCAGAGGGATCTGATGAAGACCCGCTCATGTATGTGCGCAAAGAAATTGACGAGGGACTGCATGAGCTGACCGAGTTGCAGCGGGAGATTTTGTTCCGCACCGTCATCAACGGCGAGTCCGCCGAGTCCGTCGCACAGGACAAGCAGTGCTCGTCCAGAAATATCCGGGAGATCCGCGCCCGTGCGCTTCGACAGATACGGGCCAAAATCAAAAGACATGAAGGCTACGGCAGGCCCGACGTTGCCATCATTATTTTGCTGTTTATGCTGCTTGTTGGTGTTCCGCTTGTTTGCTGGGGAGAACAGCTTTGGACCGCATATCCCTGGCTGGAGCCTGTGGCTGCAGTGCTTAGCGCATTGGTTGTGGCTGTCATGTTCCAAAGTTCCCTTCGCAGAGAAGCAGAAAGGCTGCTGCGCCAGCACTGGGCCAGCCTGAATGGGGCGCAGGAAAATCAATGACTGCGAAAGAGGGAGTGAAGCACCGCAAGTGCTTTACTCCCCCTTGTCATATGGCGATAATTTGCATTATGAGAAGTTCGCTGACGACAGCGTAAAATGCATTGAGGATGAGATACCGTTTGAGTTGCCAGATGGTTGGGCATGGGAACGTTTATCTAACCTTGCTTCATTTTCCGGAGGAAAAACACCTTCAACTTCTCGTTCGGAATATTGGGATGGGGATATTCTTTGGGTAACATCCAAAGATATGAAAAGTAAATATATAACTTCCTCGCAGCTGCGCTTAAGCACCTTGGGCGCAGAGCAAATGCAGATGTACCAGCCAGACACATTGCTATTGGTCACTCGTAGCGGAATTCTACGACACACATTGCCAGTAGCCATTCTTAAAGAATGCGCAACCATTAATCAGGACCTTAAGGCTATTATACTGTATATGCCGCAGCTCGCAGAATATATCTATGTATGTCTAAAGGGGATGGAGACACAGTTATTGCTCAAATATACCAAGTCAGGTACAACCGTCGAAAATGTAAATTTCGATGAATTCCAAAAGGTATTACTCCCGATTCCCCCTATCCAGCAAATCGATAGAATAATGTCTTCTACTGGCAGCGCTGAGTCTGTCGTTTCCACTATAGAAGATGATAAAGCGGCATTGGCTGATTATGTAATAAAGGCCAAATCCAAAATCCTTGATCTCGCCATTCGCGGCCAGCTTGTGCCGCAAGACCCGGATGACGAGCCTGCTTCTGTCCTGCTTGAACGCATCCGTGCAGAGAAAGAAGAACTCATCAAGCAGGGCAAGATCAAGCGGGATAAGAAGGAATCCGTCATCTTCCGTGGTGAGGATAACTCTTATTATGAGAAGATGGCTGATGGAAAGCTGCATTGTCTTGATGATCAGCTGCCTTTTGAGCTTCCTGATGGTTGGGAGTGGTGCAATCTTTCTATGATCGGCACAACAAACATTGGGCTCACATATCGTCCGACTGATATAGAGCCAGGTGGCATCATGGTTTTGCGTTCGTGCAACATTGTTAACGACCAAGTTGACTTGAGCGGCTTGGTTCGTGTTAAAACCACTGTCAGAGAAAATCAATTTGCACAGAAGAATGATATTTTGATTTGTGCCCGAAATGGGAGCAGGTCGCTTGTAGGTAAATGTGCGCTAATTCCAGATTTGAGAGAACCCGCATCCTTTGGCGCATTCATGGCGATATATAGGACAGAGTATTTTGAGTTTATCGTGCATTACCTTCGTTCAAGTTTCTTTAGAAGTGTATTCGATGACAGCAATTCCACTGCTATCAATCAACTTACGCAGGATATGCTAAAGCGGGCTATTGTCCCACTTCCTCCGTTATCTGAACAACGCAGAATTGTTGAAGCAATTGGTGCAATGCTTTTTGAACTCAATCAAATAGAAAAGAGCCTCAGTTGAGGCTCTTTTCCACATTCTCGACCAGAGTGAACACCGTTTTCAGTTTGGCGCAAATGGTTTGCTGTTCTCCTATCGGCGGTACCGGGTAGAGCCAATTTTCTATGTTGTCCTTGCTTATAGACGGAGAATTATCTCCCTTCATATACTGATTCAGACCATTGACTACATAACCCGATATCATCAGGAAAAACATAAATTCGGGCAGCAACACACCGTTGGAGTTGCAGACATAGAAACCGGTCGATGCGATACAGTTGCTATGTTTCTCCTCAACAAATGCAATATTTTCAAGATATGGTCTGACCAACGAAAACAAAACACTTCCATCTTTTACAGCACGGCTCGCCCGACTTGGAGCATCAGACACTGGAAGGTGCTTTGCGTCCTTGATGCAATGGAGTCGATTGTCGATGGCGTCAATGTCGATATAGTCGAAAAAATCGCCCTGGGGCTTTGTGCTTCCCAGACCTTCAAAGCAAGAATAACCTCTGCACCAGGCCCAACTCTCAGGCAATTCAAAGGGTATCTCGTCATCGATATTCACAACCTTGCCCCCCATCTTCTCATAATAAGAGATAGTCACATATTTCCCCTATAATATTGGCGCGATAATTTCGCAAAAACATTATTGGGAGGCACCTTTTATGAGGACAAACGAAACATTTGAGCAACACCTAAGAAAGAGCAATCTTTCGGAAAACACCATCCATTCCTATCTCTGGACGGTCGATTTTTATCATGCCCACTACGATGAGGTCAACAAGGAAAACCTGCTGGCCTACAAAGGGTATCTGATGGAATTCTTCAAGCCCAAGACCGTCAACTTGCGTATCCAGGCAATGAACAAGTATCTGGAATTCTTGCACAAGGATCGTCTGCGGCTCAAAGCTGTGAAGGTACAGCAGAAGAACTTTCTGGAGAATGTGATCAGCAATGCCGATTACAACTTTCTGAAAAAGCAGCTCAAGAAGGACTGTAACATGGAGTGGTACTTCGTGGTTTGGTATCTGGCTGCCACCGGCGCTCGCGTCAGCGAACTCATCCAAATCAAAATCGAGCATGTGGAGCTCGGCTACTTTGATCTGTACACCAAGGGAGGAAAACTGCGCAGGTTATACGTACCCAAAAAGTTGAGGACGGAAACTCTTGAATGGCTGGAGGAAACACACCGTTCCTCCGGCTATTTGTTTTTGAATCGCTATGGTGAGCGCATCACCACCCGCGGAATATCACAACAGCTCAAAAACTATGCAGACAAATATGGACTGGATAAAAAGGTTGTGTATCCGCACTCCTTTCGGCACCGGTACGCCAAGAATTTTCTGGAGAAGTACAATGACATTGCTCTCTTGGCGGATTTGATGGGCCATGAGAGTATTGAAACGACCCGCATCTACCTTCGTAGGACTGCCAGCGAACAGCGGGCGCTGGTGGATAAAATCGTCACATGGTAAGGGAAACAGCCGCCTTCTTTCGAAGGCGGCTGTTGATTAGGATAGGTTTTCTGTGATAAAAGCAAGTTGGGAAAAAGTCTGCTCAATTGCTATAACGATTCGTTTCTGCTCCTCAAGCGGAGGAACAAGAATTATAGCTTTCTTCCCGTCTGCTGTTCCGAGGCGCGGCATCTTCACGCCATATGAACACTTGTTGGCATATCTCAAAAATGTTGGGGACATCAAAAAGTAGCGTGCATACTGCGGAAGTATATTCCACTCAAACTCTAATGGCAAAATCTCAGAGGTGCAATATCCATCTTCATCAGCTAAGACTACCTTGTTCAGATAAGGACGAAGTTTGCTGTACAACACCTGACCTTTATGGAAACGATGCTTTGTGCTTCCTGCATTGCGTTCGCCTTGGCGTACTTTTTGTAGAACAATACCGGAATTTTTTTCGATATCTTCAAGATCCAATATCCACGCAGAATCAGCGATATCAGCGGTATCAATATTAGTACAGTTACCGTAGTCGCACAGCTCTCCAAGGCAGCATACACTCCAACCGCCGGGGAGTTCTTCGAAATCCCAGTCCTCCAGCGACTCCACCAATTCTCCAGTTTTGAGATAATAAGAGTTATCCTCACCACGGAAGATGACGGATTCCTTCTTGTCTCGCTTGATTTTGCCCTGCTTGATGAGTTCTTCTTTCTCTGCTCGGATTCGTTCTAACAGGACAGAAGCAGGCTCGTCAGTAGGGTCCTGTGGTACAAGCTGGCCTCGGATAGCAAGGTCGAGGATTTTCGCCTTTGCGCTCTCAATTATGTTTAGCAAATCTTCTTTATCTGAGGATACACTATCGACAATACTTAGCGCATCTTGCGTCTGCGCGTAAATCTGCATCTGCTCCTTATAGGGCGCTACGGGAATGAGAAGTTCTCTTAGTGTCGCAAGTCCAACCGTCTTTTGTGCCGTGCCAGTAGCCTTAGCATCACAGATAGACTTTACATATGATGACCCGAGTATGACATAGAGATAACGATTCGAAATGGTGCACGGACGAACTATTGCAATATGTCGCTGGAAACAGAATTTATCATCTGAATCTATCAAGACCGGAATCCCATAGGAGCCAGTAACCGTAAAAAGCAAATCACCATTTCGCGGCTTGCGAGTTTCGGGTAGTTGGCTGAAATATTCTTTGCTGACAAAACGCGTGTTTTCAAAAGATAACCGGCCCCCAGAAACATTTGAAATCACAAGAAAAGGAACGCCGAAAGATGTTTGCGGAGGAGGTTGGTGATCGCCGTCGCCAATCGCTTCTGCAACTGCACCAAGTCTTGACCACGCCCAGCCATCAGGCAGCTCAAATGGTATCTCATCCTCAATGCATTTCACGCTTCCGTCAGCGAACTTCTCATAATGCAAATTATCCTCACCGACAAAGATAACGGAATCGTTCTTAATATCCTTGGGCTTGAGCTTGCCCTCCTTGACCATCTGTTGCTTCTGCTGGCGAATACGTCCCAACAACACGGATGCAGGTTCGTCGTTCGGGTCTTGTGGCACTAACTTGCCTCGGATAGCGAGGTCAAGGATTTTTTGCCGTAATGCTTTCGTATCCATTATTCATCTACCTCGCCAATCAATTCTTCCAGAGCAGCCACGGCCTTGGCGATGTTGGTGGACTTTTCCTTGATCTGTTCCAGCAGTTCAGAGAGAGTATAGTCCTCGGTTCCGTTGTCAGACTTCATCCAGGTGATATCCAGACTGGTCTTGTCACGGGCCAAGATCTCCTCGTAGGTGAACTTACGCCATCTGCCGTTGGGATTGTCCGCGCTGTAGGTTTCAGTACGAGCAGACAGGTCACCATCCTTATAGCATTCAACGAACTCGTCAAAATGGCTTTCTTTCAGAGGGTTAGTTTTGCCGAAGGAGGGCATATCGGAGCGCAGATCATAGAACCAAATCTCACGGGTATTGCCTTTGTCCTCGCGGCCACGGGTAAAAAACAGCACATTGGTTTTGACGCCCTGAGCATAGAAAATGCCGGTGGGCAGGCGAAGAATGGTATGCAGGTTGCACTTCTCCATCAGGTCGCGGCGGATGCGCTCACCATCGCCGTCAGCAAACAGAACGTTGTCTGGCAGAACAACTGCCGCACGAGCGCCGCCGTGCTTATTCAAGCTACGGTAGATGTGCTGCAGGAAGTTCAACTGTTTGTTGCTGGTGGGGAAAGTAAAGTCGTCACGGGTAGCACGTTCTCCTCCTTTCTTGGTGCCGAAGGGCGGATTTGTCAAAACGACATCATAGCCTTTCATTTCCTTACCAAAGTTGGACAGTGTATCACCAAGATAGATGGGGCCGTTAATATCATGCAGCATAGCGTTCATTAGAGCCAGACGGTGAGTATCATGTACCAATTCGCAGCCAGAAAATGCCTGAGTACGTTGGAACTCCTGCTGATCCACAGGCAGTTCAAACAGGTCATCGGTGTGGTCCTTGACATAGCGGTCAGCAGCGATCATAAAGCCAAAAGTACCACAGGCTGGGTCGTTGCACCTCTCACCGGGCTGGGGGGCAATAAGTCGGGTCATGACATTGATGAGAACGCGGGGCGTAAAATACTGCCCGGCACCGGACTTTTTCTCATTTGCGTTCTTTTCCAAGAGGCCTTCATACAGATTGCCCAGCCCCTCCTCCTTGGCGGTGTACCAGTCAAACTGGTCGATGGTCTGGATGATCTTCTCCAGATTCTTTGGCTCGTCGATGTTGCTCTGGGCACCCTGATAGATTTCCCGGACGCGGCCAGTACAGCTCTCGCCCAAATGCTCCAGCAGTTCTTTGTAAAATTTCTTCAGTTCAACGCCCTGTTTGGCAAGGAGCTTGTCCCAACGATACTGTTCCGGGATAGCCCCTTCAGTGCCGGTTTCCTTGCACATCTTAAGAAACAGGATATAGGTCAGTTCCGTTACATACTGATGATATGTAATACCGTCATCCCGTAATACATTGCAGAGATTCCATAGTTTTGCTACGATTTCCTGATTGTTCACGCTACGCTTCCTCCATCGTCATAGAGATACTCATTGAGCTCCGTCATGATCTCACGAAGCTTCCCACCAAAACGGCGGTCAATAATCGTAAAGCCACCCGCATTCTTAAATGCGCCAACTTCAAAAATTTGTTCATCAAGAACGCTCTCTTCCAACAGAACCTTCTCGATCCGTTTGAGCCATTCTAACTGTGTCTTGTTGAATTCATGGTTCATTCTCAACTTTGCAAATGCGTGCTTTACTCTCTGCTCATGCCCTACAAGCGCAGAACCGAGAGCCTGTTGGCGGATAAAGGCAATAATATCGGCCACAATGTCCTGATTGGTCATCTCATTCCATGCGGAGTTCAACCGCTTCTCCGTGAAGTCATGGCGGTCAAGCTCCAGCTTTAGGCTCTTGAGGGCTTCCCTGGTGAGTTCGGAAGGTCTGGTACATACCGTGCGCAGAGCTGCGATGGCATTTATATTGTTGTTGATGAACTCCCTGAATGCTTCCAGATAGTCCTCTGGCTTCTGGCCTTCGCCGTAACCGCGGGTGTGGTCAATCAGCTCGTCCTCATGATTATCAATGACAACCGGGCGCTTGCGGTGGGTCCTGTCCTTGTCCAGCACGGAGAACGCCTCACGATGTCCCAGCAGTTCAGCGGTGGCCTCCTTGATTGTGCTGCTGTTAAGGTGTTCTGCAAAGACGCCCAAATCCTTGCCACCGGTAAGGTAGGCAAACTGCTCCAGTGCCTTTTTACTTACATTGCGGCGCTTGCGCTGCAGCTTGGCAACGATCAGGTCGATCTGATAGGCAAGCTGCTCATCGGTGGCTGCTACCTCCAGCCCCTTCATCAAATCTTCAAAGCTGGTGGAAGGATTGGTGACAACCGGCTTCATGTTGCTGACATCCTGCAAGGATTCGTACACACCCACGGGGTCATAAATCTCGAAATGCGTCTTACCGATGGAGGGGCACAGTCTGGTGGCACGGCCTAACATCTGCTCAAAAAGGATGCGGGATTTGATGCGACGCATAAATACCAAGGTGGTGATCTCCGGCACATCAATACCAGTGGTCAGAAGGTCAACCGTAACCACGATTTTAGGCAAAGACTCGTTCTTGAAACGCTTGATTGCTTCGGAGATTTTCTTCTTGTTGCCGCCTGCCACGCTTCCGGTGATCTTCATGACGGTATCGTTGTCAACGCCGCCCTCTGCGTAGATTTCCTTCAAAATCTTTACGATGAGGTCAGCATGGTTGTCATCAACAGCATAAATAAGGGTCTTGCCCTGACCATCCGGATTGAAGTCCCAGGCGATTTCTTCGAGGACGGTCCGGTTGAAGTTCTCCGTAATAACTTGGCGATTGAAGGTGTCAATTTCAAACTTCATATCATCTTCCAGCTCAGCGCTATTGAGAACTTCGCCGGTAACCGGGTCGTAAATAGCAAGCTGTTCGCCCTTCTGATAGTTGATACCCTCAACACGCAGTTTTGTGCGGATATTGTGTGGCGCATCATGATCTACCAGATAACCGTCAATCACGGCTTCACGGTAGGAATAGTTGAAGACAGGCTTGCCAAAGATTTCGGTTGTGTGGAGTGCCGGGGTCGCGGTCAAGGCAATCTTCACTGCATCGAAATATTCGATGACGGTGCGGTATTTGCTGATATAGTCATCCTGGTTACGGTAGAGCATTTCCGTCTCGCTCATTTCTTTGTCCAGAATGTAGCCTCTGTGCGCTTCGTCCACCACGATCAAATCATAGTCAGTAACGGAGGGCATAGTATCGTTTTCGGGATAGAGAATCCGTTTGACCAAGCTCTGTACTGTAGCGATATGTATCTTGGTTTCCTTATCGATTTCCTTTTCATCCAGACCCTTGATGTTATATATGGAATCTAAGGTCATCAATTCTTCGATTTTGACTTCCTTGAAAACATCCTCGGCCTGTTCGCCAAGCGCAGTGCGGTCCACGAGGAACAGGACACGCTTAAAACGGTCACTCTTGATAAAGCGGTAGATCATACCAAGGATAGTACGGGTCTTGCCGGTACCAGTTGCCATGGAAAGCAAAACAGTCTGTTTGCCGTCAATGACAGCCTGCTCCGCTGCTTCGATAGCGCTGATCTGATATTTGCGTAGGTTCAATCCATCCGGATCGCGCAGTAAATCAAAGGGAGTGTTCTGGAGCGCGGCATTGGCGGCGGCAATATCCTTTTCGAGTTGCTCCATCAGACCTTGGGGACTGATCCAGCCTTGCAGAGCCTTGGGGGCATTTGCTCCACTACGCAAATCCAGACACCAGATACCGGATTTGGTTTCGATTTGCTTCAGATATTTACGGCCATTGGTAGCAAAAACAAAGGGGACTTTATATGCACCCCACTGGCCGATAACGTAGTCCTTATGTTCAGCTTTAATACCCTTGGCATATTCCTTGCACTGGTGGTCAATTACAGACGGAATGTCAATAGCGGCTTTCTTTGCTTCCACGATGCCCACGAGCTTCAGTCCCACAAACAGAGCATAATCTGCATAACCGTTCTTGCCGACAGTAGAATCAGTGGGCCACTCAGCAATGGCAAGATTTCTCCCTTTCTGCGGACGGGTTCCCCTGGAGTAACGCAGATTATTGGTGTCGGCTTCCCAGTCGAATTTACGGAACTGCTCGTCAATCAGATAGCGGGTTTCAGCCTCGGAAAGATCCATGCTCTCGGATGCGGTTTCACCCTTTTCCGCACGTTCCTTGGATGTCTTGGACGATGCTGCGGTGGATACCGCATCGACCTGCTTGGAGAGTGCAACAATCTTTTCCTCCTGCTCTTTAATGATGGACTCATAGTCCGGCTGCACCACATTTTCAGGCATGACAAACGCAGGGGCAATATATCCCCAGTCGCCATATACTTCCATGAACCAAACCGCAAGGTTATAGGTCATAGAGAGCAGCGTTTTTGCATCCTCCACAGAGTCTGCACCCGCATGGACCGCATCGTTTCGCGTTTTGCGAAGTGCATACAGGATGTCGTCGATTTTCTTGGGAATCAGGCCTTCGCGCTTCAGCAGGCGAATCCGGTTGGCGTGGGTGTTGTCGATGGTCGGTTCCTTGATATGCTCAAAAGCAAAAATCTCAAGAATCAGCCGCTCACCAAACATACCCAACTTATACAGGCAGGCATTGGCATCGGAGTAGACATAGCTCTCCGCTGCCGCACCGATCTGTGCCAGCGCAGGCCAGTATCTGTTGAGAAATTCAAAGTTGGATTTCATGTGTGTCCTCCTAACTTTAGTAGTGCTTTTGATAAGTTGCTATTATCAGAAGTTGGCGGGCAAAATCAATCAAGATCCTCCGCAAAAAAGTCGCTGTCAATTCTTTTAATTTCGTATGTAGCTTCCGTGGACACCCCTAAATCATATTCAATCATCAATTTTGCCAGCGTGGTGCCATCAACAAGCACGACCTTTGTGGTGTGTTGCTTCTCTGCATATTGGCGTGCTTCTTTCGTGAACTGGGCCGTCGTAATGAACAATCCTTTGGAAGCACCTTGTCCAGCCAGCGCACCAACGAATTTCTGAATCTCTGGTCTGCCAACGGTTTTGTCACAATCCCAACGCTTCGCCTGAATATAAATCAAGCTGAAGCCAAGTTTGTCTTCACGGATGATACCATCAATGCCTTCATCACCGGTTTGCCCGATGACCGTGCCGGCATCATCCACCGAGCCACCATATCCCATTTGCGTCAACAGCTTGACGACCAGATGTTCAAAGAAAGCGGGAGGCTGCTTCATTATTTCACTCAAGAGATCATCTGCCAGGGTAGTGTTGATCTGCTGAAAGGCTTCATCCAAAATATCCTGTGGTGTTTTACTGGATACTTTTGCTGCGGGTGTCGAAGTGGTGCTTTCTTCATTATTGTTCGGAGAAATAAACTTTCGAAATGACTCAAAGCGCTGAAGATAAAGGTTATCGATTTGAGGAGGATTTTCATTGAGGACTTGTCTGCCTGCTGGCGTAATCACATAAATACCTCGTGACGGGCTTTGCACAAGGCCTGCCTTTTTTAGATATGTCCTTGTCCAGCCAATACGGTTATCAAAAAGCTGCTGCTTCCCGCTTGGCAGCATCTCAGCCCGTTCCTTTTCGGAAACCGAGAAAACCCCTGCAACCGCATCTTTTACCTCTTTTGATTTGTGCAGTTGGCCATCTGCCAAGCAATCAAGGAAGGCACGGTACATCTCATCATATTTGGGAATTGGCATCTGACACTCTCCTTACGCTTTCAGCTTATAAGTTCTGTTTCGATTTCCGCCTTCGGCTACAACAATTTCCTCCGCAGTCAGTTCAGAGAGGAGTTTCTTGGCTCGTGTACTTTTGACTCCAAGGAGCTCTGCAATATCGGCACTTCTGGCCGAAATATGATCAGTAAGGTATGCAACGATTTCTTCTTTCTGCCGCGCAGATTTTATCGTCGCTTTTTTATCGTCACTTTTTATCGCCGTTTTTTTATCGTCACTCTTGGAGAATAAGAGCGTTAATGTTGTCCGCTCCGGCTCGAGTTGCTCTGTAATATCCGGAGTTGTCCAATTTTGCTCGCGCCAGACGCGGAAGATATTCGGAATGCCGCTACCAGCACGCTCACCAATATCAATCAGGTTGAACATCTTCAGCATCGCTCCGTTCCGCGGATCAGAAACACCGCCGCTCTTTGCGGCATCAATTTCGATGCGGAAGCTACCCGGATTAGACATCGTAATGCTATTACGCTTTTTGACGATGACCAACCCCTGTCTGCCGTAGTAATCGGCATTCACCAAACAGTTGGCCAGCGCTTCACGCAGTGCCTGATGCACTGGGGTATCATCTATACGGGTACCACCGTCCATTTTGAAGGGCACCTTAATATCCTGAATCAGCTTGTTGTAGACCCGGAAATAGAAGTCATACACATTGCCGCTCCAGTCGCCGGAAGAAGATATGATACGGTCAGTCCAACGGGTATCAGCGTCATACTGTTCCTGATAGTCCAGAAAGTAAGCGTTAAATTCTCGCACAATATCGTATTCGTTGCCGAACATGAGAAGTCCTGCGGAGGTGGGATGCTTTTTCCCATCAGAGCCGATACCCACAGCACCCATCTTCAGGAGGAAATCTTCATCCTCCAAGGCTTCCCACACATGGCCGGGGCGGGAGAGGCGCATCCTCTGGCGATAGCTGCGGACGCTCTCCTGACTGAACACTGTCAAGTCCATCTCGTTCAGAACCAGCATATCCTGCGTCTTTACCGATGCATCGCGCACCATGGCCTGATATTCTTCCTTGGTGCAGCGGTAGTCACCCTCTCCGTTGCGGCGATAGGTACAGAGCGGGTTACCATCTACATAAACCGGCTTATAAGAGCGCTCTGCACGGGGAACATTGATGATCACAATGTGGTCGCCATCCACCTCCTGCACAAATACATCCTTGGAGGACAGGACATTCACGCTGGTCTTATTGGGGTTATTGACGATATCCCAGAACTCCTTAATGAGTCTGTCAGGGTCGGGCAGATCTACCGTGTGCAGGGATTTATCCGCCCATTCTTCCACTCCCAGCAGGATAATACCGCCGTGGGTATTGGCAAAGGCGGAATAGGTTTCCCAAATGCTCCTGGGTAGCCCGCCAAGGGCTTTCTTAGCCTCAATACGGTTGTTCTCCCGATATTGCTCGATTTTGGAAAAGTCAATCATGCTGCTCCTCCTTCACCAATTCGATGATGTCGCAGAAGTCGCAATCCAGCACAGTGCAGATCTTCGTCAGGATCTCTGTGCTGACATGCTGGTTCTTGCCCAGCTTGGCAAGGGCGGTCGTAGACATGCCGGTAGCCAGACGCAGATCCTTCTTTTTCATGTTTTTATCGATCAGGAGCTTCCACAATTTATTATAGCAAACAGTCATTTTTCACCTCTGATTCTTCATATGCTCGAACAATTGATGCGGCCAAAAGTTTCGGCGTAAGCCATGAAGTTAATCCTTACATATCCATTGAACACGCTCGGAAAAGTACGTCGGATAGGCCGATAGGATATCCAAGATGTCATCTTTATGCGACTTTATAACACCTACGATGCTGTTAGCCTCGATTGAATCATGGCCTATTTCGTCTGCCAGAAGATTTGCAAGGAATCGGTCATTAAAGATTTTCTCGCATACCGAAACTGCGGTTTCTGTTTTGACTCCGTATTTCAATCTTCTTTGTAGAAGGAGCAAATTGGGCAATGGATTAACTAAGTCCTCGTCATTGATTTCGATGATATCCATGACGTTCCCCACAAAGAAACTTAATTCGTAAGAAATGAACTTGCTGCAGATATCTTCAAGATCCGCTATCGGCAAGGATGTACGCTCATGCATTTCAACAAATGAACAGCCTTCAAGCCACATTTGGCAAATATCCGCAAAGCAGTCTATTTCTTTCTTGAGCGTATGGGTTTCCTGGAAAAAAGATATTAGCATCTTAACCAGTTGTTCATCTGTATAATTCTGCTGGGTAAGGTGGTTTTCGGCTATCCACTTTTCAATTTGTAACGAAAGCTTAATGCCGACCATAGTTCTGGCGTAGTTCTTAATCTGTGATTGCTCAAGTTCACTTATCTTCGATGTGATGACATCAAAGATTCTTTCTAACAAGGCTTTTTCATTATCATTTGCCATGAAGTATGCCAGAGTTCCTTTGCAAATATCAGCCGCTACCGCCTGCTTATCAGCATCCTCACCGATTGAAAATACAAAACACAGGTGGTTTTCGATGGCCTCCACAATGCTTTTTCGTGCCATCATTGATTCCACAATGCTGTTGGCACTTTTTTGTGGATGTGCCTTGTGAAGAGCTGCAGTAAGTTTGCTGACACACTGTCCGAAACAATCTGTTTCAGCATAGTGGTCAATAATGTATTGAGCAACTTTGACACCGATAACTCTGGTTTCATAGTCAATTCGGATGTCCTGAACAAGCGACAGGATTGAACTTCCACAAGGCTCCGCAGCGCTACTGTCAAACATCTTAATACAATCTTTCCATTTGTAATTGCCGCCATTTCTTCGGTTGTTCTTATTATCGAACAGCTGAGGGTCTGTAACGATAACACTTCCCTCGGTATACATTCCAGATCGCGCAGTTCGTCCCATCAAATTCTGAAAACTACGAATTTGCATACTGTTTCGTGCGACCATAAAACTGGTCATAAACAGATACTTTATTGGAATGTTTACTCCTTGTGCAAGAGTAGATGTACAGACAACCAGACGCACAGCTTTGTTTCTAAAGGCATACTCTACAGCAAGACGCAGTCCATTAGGCAAGTTAGAATAATGCGGGAGAACTCCTAAATGGCAGGCAATCGTATATGGATGCTGTTCCCCATAATAGTCGGACATCAACTGTGCCAGTCGACTCATTTCTTTGCCATCGCTGTTTCCTTTAATCTCAGCGAGGAGGCATCCCCGATCCCTTAATTCAATAATTCTGTTGATTGCAGTCAGCACGGTACTGGTTCGATTAGCAAAAATGGCAGCTCCACCATTTTTGCATAGCTTATTTGCGTAATATATCGCAATGTCTTTGGCATCTGTTAACTCTGGGAAATAGCGCTGCTTTTTCTCGCGGGGACGCTTTTGTAATGCAATAACCTCTATACTGCGGGGAACGTAAAAATCTTCCTGCGCTGAATCATCAGAATAATAGTGGATATCTTTTGTTTGCGAGGCAAACCCGATTGTTTTGGGTGTCGCTTTAATTTTGGAATCTGACGCTAAAACACCAGCTTCACCCAAGAGCCATTTTTGAATCTGCTCGGCATTAGAAAGTACCGCAGAAAGAAGAATGATTTGCTCTTTCCCTGATATGTGGCTCCGGATTTCAGAAATCAACAATTCGTAAATAGCCCCTCGACTTCCGTCATCAAACATGTGGCCTTCATCAAATATATACAAACCAATTTCATCCAGGAAATCAGCTTGATGATGAATAATATAACTGAGCTTCTCAGGGGTACAGATCAGTATTTTTGACTTGAAGGACAAGAACAACTCAAGGGAAAAGTCTTCCTCGAGAACATCAGAAAACTGGTTGACTAAAACCTCATCCCCGAATGCCGAAATCATATCATTTGCTATTTCGTTGCACAGAGCACGGAGCGGAGCAACTATTATTGCTGTGGTTGCTCTGCCTGAGGCAAAAGACGAGCGAATCACCAGCTCAATACTTTTAGTTTTTCCTACTCCAGTTGGCAACTGTACTATCGCGCTCTGACCCCTTAAAACTCCCTTTTCGCCAATAAGCTGTTGCGCAGGCCACAGCATTCTTGGCACCTTGGGGCTTTTAAGGTAATCTGACCATAGGGACTGATCTAACTCAGAATACCTGGGCAGAAGGATCCACGATGACTTGGACAAGGCCACCATAACAATGGCACACAATATATCGACATAGTATATTTCCATCGGAGCGTCATTTTCATAAATCGCTTTTCTATACTCCGATAATAGGCTCCGTATTTCCTCTACCCCTTCTCCTGTGTTGTAATAGACCAGCAATAAATGGCAGACTTTTTCTCCATTAGGAGTATCTACACTTATATGAAAGTCTCGATTCAGCAGAAGATACCCGAGTAAGTTACCCGTGATTTTTTGAGGCTCGTTGATTTCCAGATTTATCCGTACAAAAAAATCAGAACATAAAACTTTTGCACTTCCAAAATCATCAGAGAGAAAATAAGCCGCAGCTCCAGACAGTAAAAAATCAGCATCATATTCCTCACGATCATTGGCCCCTACAGCCGCATCAAAGTATTGTGAAGCAGCCACCAAATGCGGTGAAAATTCTTCCATGTCAGCTACGTTGTTTTCGATGACACTTTCGGCATATCGAGAAAGTATGTAAACAACAGGATAGGATAGTTCATTCGAATTTAATGGAAACTTAGGATAATCCTTTTGCGGAATGTCATACTCTACAAGTTTTGCTTTGGCTTTTTGGTATTTGAGCATATAATTTGAAGTATTTGAGAAAATCATTTAGTACACCTTTCGAATACTTGATGTGTCAGGGACATCAAATCTGCTCCGTGGACATAAAAAACGGACTGATCTGTTTTCAGTTCCAAATCTGCTCCCATAATACCGACAATGACTTTCTTTTCGACAGCTGGCAAGCTTGAAATGGCAGCCCCTACAAAGGATGTTCTATAAGGGTATTCGGTTTTTTGTTGAAACCTTGCTACATCCGCTGCTTCTGTTGACTTTCCCATAAAGCGGAGCTTTTTTCGGTAGTAATTCAAAGTATGAGAAACTCTATCCTCGTCTTTTTTTGAATCGGTAACTGCATCTTTAATTACTTTACCGGCCTCATTTGAAGAAAGAAGCGCTTTTACCTCTATTGCCACAAGCTCATCGTTTTTATGCGGGGCTTTTCCCTCAGCGAAGAACCTGTATGCAATTATATCTGTGCCATGCTCAGATTCATTTTTACCGGAACGGTTGTGCTGCTTACACCGTGGAACTTCATAGTTCAGGATGAATTCAAATAAATCCGCAAACAGAATTTCGCTAATATCATTTGACCGTGCCGTCGGTCCAAATGGTTCTCCTTTTTGCGGGATAATATATTGGCGCAAGTATTCCTCTACCGTCAACTTGTTCAACGCGGCATCTTCTTCCAATTCCCCATCTGGAACATACTGCTTTCTAATGTGAAGTGCCCAGTCATCGAGGATAGCGTCATCTCTGACATAGGATAGCCTGTAACAGTTCAATGGCTGCTGGTCTTCAAAAACCACTCCGTCCTCTCGAACAATCCAATTTACATATTGAGGTCTATCCATACTAAGCATCCTCTCGTTATTTTCCTGGCATACGATGGCACTCGTCTAAATACTTATGTGCAAACGATATTAACGTAAGTATATCAAGTACCTTCGTTTCATCAGTCTTCCAATTAACTTTGGGTGTGTGCGCTGCTGGATTTCTAACCAAGTGGAAGATTGCCTCAAGCAGTTCCTTCAAGCCTGTAAATTCGCTGCGCTCGCTATCGGTCTTCATTGCGTTAAAGAAGATATAGGGATCGTTCTTGGAAAACACAGTTTGAAAAAGTGTTCCACCATCTGTAGTCAAGCCGGAAATCTGCCGGACACGTTCAGCCAATCCTTTTGACGCTTCAAACACAGCATCATAATAGTCTGCTCTCAAATAGTCTTCAACACAGTACTTCTGTACCTCAGAATGTATGGCACGGTCATATAGAGCTTTTTTCAAGTGGTTGACTCGCTGGTCAACTTCAGAAAGTGTTTCAGCTTGCGAAACCGCTACCAATCGCCCACTTTGGTCAATCGATAACCCGGCAAAGAGAAGGACTTTGTTTGTTTCCTCGAATAAGTACCTGTATTTTTGCCTGCTATCAGCACTCGTGTATGCGGCAGGATTCAGCACTGCCTGCAAAAACGAAAAGACCTTACTAAACGATTGGCTCTTGTTTATCTCCGCTACCAGACAATTGTAAAGCCAGTCTCTTTTGTTTAAGCCTATGGTATATCCCAACTGATTACGGGAGGAGCCGTCATCAACAGAACAAATTCTGCATTGACCCAAAAGTGTTGTTAATTCGCTTTTAGTCAATCCTTCAGACGTATGAGCCACGATACCGCAGAGGGATTTCAATTGCTGCTGATCTAATTTCTGAATAATTTGACTCATATGGACACCTCATACACTGAGTTTACTCTAACACAAGATAATCTTAGCACAGGAAGATTAGTTTGTCTATTGAAAATCCATTATTTAGATTTGCAATGTCCTTTCCAGACGAGAGATTTTGAATTATAAACTGGCAAAGGGTAACCGCAGGAATGCTTTTTTGCTCCCCTGCGGTTATTTCATTGTTGGTACAAAATAAGCATAGCACCCGAAGCGCAAATGAAGCCTCGGAGGCTATGCTTATTTTTGTTATAATGGGAGGGCAATGGATGGACGGTTTCTTTGGTGAGCCAAGCGCTCGAGCTGTAAACAGTCCTCCGCCCTCTTGTTATAAAGATTCGATTGAGCAGGTTGCTCCGGCTATGCCGCGTGCGC
>ENA-UESE01000450-UESE01000450.1-human-gut-metagenome-genome-assembly--contig:-NODE-450-length-52032-cov-13.427447_pt1 | contig 52032 bp, 32 predicted proteins | sample MGYA00242995_ERZ507996 | MGnify/ENA primary metagenome ERZ507996 (study PRJEB26167, sample SAMN06115489) | human gut metagenome | host: Homo sapiens | place: China:Sichuan | collected 2015-04-15...
CGCCACGGCCAGCACCAGCAGCACATACAAAATCCAGCTCATAGGCACCTCACCGGATCAGCAGCAGCGCCGCGCCGATCACGGCCAGCACCGCCGCAAAAAATTCCGTCTCCCAGCTTTTGCGCTCCACACAGCGGGCGTTGGGGTTGTACCAGACCTGCAGCACCTTCCCCTTGTCCTTGTCGTGCCTGAACCAGAAGGCGTCGTTCGTCTCCAGCTCCAGCCGCCGACCGTTGGCGTACAGCTCCACCAGATAGCGGTAGCCGCCCGCGCCCCGGCTGTTGCTGGTGGATGACGCACGGCGGCATTCCAGCACGCGGGCGGGCAGCAGCACGGCCCCGCGGACCGTGCGGTATTTTTCCACAATGGCGGCTGCGGCCAGTGCAAAAAGCACGGTGCCCAGCACGCGATACACAATCAGTAATGTTGTCGGCATGGCAGTCTCCCCAAGGCAACACCGCATAATTCCCGCCTTACGGCTTAAGCACCGCTCCGGCGGCTGCGGCACCTCACCCGCCGTATCGGCACTTAGAATTATGCGGTATTGCCCTAACATTTGATGCTTCTATGATACAACATTTTGGTGTTAAATGCAAGTAGTTTTAACACACTTTCGCACTTTAGTGTATTGACTTGTTTAGGCAAATTTGCTAGAATATTAAAAGATGCCAAGACCGAGCAAATGCAAATTTTACAAAGAAAGAGGTCGGCGCACCGCTGTGCGCCTTTACGCTATGCAGCAGAATGAACGTAACACCGCCCTGTATGAGGCGATCCTGCGACTGAACAGCCTGGATGAGTGCATCCGCTTTTTTGACGACCTGTGCGCCGTGACCGAGCTGCGCACGATGGAGCAGCGCTACGCTGTGGCCGGGTGCCTTTTGCAGGGCAAGGTCTACAGCGAGATCCGCCGCGAGACCGGCGCATCCAGCGCCACGGTCAGCCGCGTGAACCGTATGCTGAACTACGGCACCGGCAGCGTGGCCGAGAGCGTGCGCGAGGACCTGGCCGCACAGAGCGTCACCGCCGACACAAAGAAATAAGGAGGGTCCCATCATGTCCGTTTCGATTCAGGATTTCGGCAAGTCCACCAGCGGTCAGACCGTTAAGCTGGCGACGCTGAAAAACGATTTTATCGAGGTGCAGCTGCTGAGCTACGCCGCCATTATCCATCGCATCATCGTAAAAGACCGCAAGGGCAATCCCGTGGACGTCGTGCTGGGCTATGACAATGCCGCCGACTATGAGCTGAACACCGACAGCATGGGCGCCGCCGTGGGCCGCTTTGCCAACCGCATTGCGGGCGCGCAGTTCCCGCTGTATGAGGAGATCGTCCATATCACGCCGAACCAGAACGGAAACTGTCTGCACAGCGGCCTGCACGGGTTCAATCACACGATGTTTGACGTGGCGCTGACCCCCGGCGAGACCGACAGCGTAACGATGACGGCCACGAGCCCCGCCGGGACAGACGGCTTCCCCGGCAATTTTGATCTGACCATCCAGTACAGCCTGGCCAAGAGCGGGCTGGTCATCCGCTACGGGGCGACCACCGACGCGCCCACCGTCTGCAATATGACGAACCACAGCTATTTTAACCTGAACGGCCACGCCAGCGGCAGTGCGCTGGGCCATCGCGTGACGGTGGACGCCGATTTTTACCTCGAGGCCGACGCCGCCAGCATCCCCACCGGGCGCAAGCTGCCGGTCAAGGGCACCCCGATGGACTTCACCGAAGAAAAGACGCTGGGACTGGACATCGGCGCGGATTTCACCCCGCTGACCGATTGCTGCGGCTACGATCAGTGCTATGTCATCCGTGACAGCGGTCTGCGCCACGCCGCCTGGGCTGTCGGCCCCGAGACCGGCATCCGCATGGAGGTGCTGACGACCCTGCCGGGCGTCCACCTGTACACGGCCAACTTCCTGGCCCCGGTCACGGCGGGCAAGGACGGCGCACACTACGCTGCCCGGGATGCCGTCTGCTTTGAGACGGAGGACTTTCCCGACGCACCGAACCACCCGAACTTCCCCGACACGACGCTGCTGCCGGACAAGCCGTACAGCTCGACGACGATCTACCGGTTTGATTTGGCGGAGATGTGATCTTCCTTGCCTTTCCCTGCGGGGGAAGGTGGCCGAGGCCCCGCCCGAGGCCGGATGAGGGGCGGCCGGCCTTGCGGCAATTGCCCGGTAACGGGCTGCTGTCGGTAGCTTTGCCCTCATCAGTCCGCTATGCGGACAGCTTCAGTCTCCGCGCCAAGAGCCGCCTTCGGCGGTTGCGCTCCGACACGCGCCTGCGGGCGCAGCCCCGAGGGGGAAGCCTTTCCCTACAAAGAACCGCCCTGCACGTTTTTTCGTGCGGGGCGGTTCTTTTTTACTTCTCTTTGCTCAGCAAGATCCGGTCATTGTCCAGCGCGTGGCCGACGTTCTCTGCGAAGCGGTCCAGCAGGCCGTCCACGGTGGTGTGGGTGCGCTCCTCGCCGCTGATGTCCAGCACAATATGACCGTGGTCCATCATCAGCGTACGGTTGCCCAGGGTCAGCGCGTCGTGCATGTTGTGGGTGATCATCAGGCAGGTCAGGTGGTTTTCGGCCACGATTTTTTTTGTCAGCTCCAGCACCTTGTCCGCCGTGCCGGGGTCCAGCGCCGCCGTGTGCTCGTCAAGCAGCAGCAGCTTCGGCGTGACGAGGGTCGCCATCAGCAGGGTCAGCGCCTGGCGCTGGCCGCCGGACAGCAGACCCACGGGCTGCTTCATGCGGTCCTCAAGCCCCAGACCCAGCGCGGAGAGCTTTTCGGCAAACAGCTCCCGGTCCTTTTTGTTGATGCGGGAGAACGCCGAGGTGTGCCCCGACGCGCGCAGGAAGGCCAGCGCCAGATTTTCCTCAATCGTCATGTGCGGGGCCGTGCCGCGCAGCGGGTCCTGGAACATGCGGCCAATCGCCTTGGAGCGCTTGAAGTCCGGCAGAAAGGTGATGTCCCTGCCGTCCAGCGTGATCGTGCCGGTGTCGGCGATGAACTCGCCCGCAATGGCGTTGAACAGCGTGGACTTGCCCGCGCCGTTGGAGCCGACAATCGTCGCAAAGTCGCCGTCGTCCAGATGCAGGTTCACGTTTTCGAGGGCGACCTTCTCATTGACAGTGCCCGGATTGAACGTTTTGCTGATGTTTTTCAGATCAAGCATGGTGGGCACCTCCCTTCTGGGCGTTGGCGCGGCGGCGGCGGAAATCAGCCTTGGCCTTGAGGGCCGGCGCTGCAATGGCCAGCGCGACGATGACGGCGGAGATCAACTTCAGGCACTCCGACGGGACGTTGGCACGCAGGGCCAGCGCAATAATGAAGCGGTAGATGACGCTGCCCGCGACGGCGGCCACAGCCTTGACCCACATGCCGCCGCGGCCAAAGAGCGTCTCGCCGATGATGAGCGAGGCCAGGCCGATGACGACCATGCCGGTGCCGAGGTTGATGTCCGCCGAGCGCTGGTACTGGGCCAGCACCGCGCCGGACAGCGCGGTCATGGCGTTGGCGATGCAGAGGCCCACCGTGATGGTGAAGGCTGTGTTGATGGACGACGCACGGACCATGTCCGGGTTATCGCCGGTAGCGCGGATGGACAGGCCCAACCGGGTGCCGAGGAACGCGATGAGCAGTGCGCAGACCACAACGGTGACAAGCGCTGCCACGATGAGCTTATAGGGTGCGCTCTCGCCAAAAATTCCCTGTGCCGCGGTAAAGACCGTTTTGGTTTTCAGCATGGGCACGTTGGAGGAGAAGCCCATGACCGCAAGGTTGACCGTGTACAGCCCCGTGTTGGTGATGATGCCCGCCAGAATCGACGGCACAGCGAGCTTTGTCTGCAAAAACGCGGTGATAAAGCCCGCCGCCGCACCGGCCAGCATGGCCAGCGGCAGCCCCAGGAACGGGTGGCCCGCCACGGCGGCGGTGGCCGACACGGCGCAGCCCAGCGTGAACGCACCGTCGGTGGTCATATCGGCGATGTTCAGCACGCGGAAGCTCAAAAACAGCGCCATAGCGACCAGCGCGTAGATAAAGCCCAGCTCCAGTGCATTCAGCACGGTGGCAACGGTAAACATAGGGTGACTTCCTCTCTGATTAAACTTGTCCCCCTCTGCGAGGGGGATGTCCGCAGGACAGGGGGAGAGAACCTTGCCACTGCCCGAAATATTTCGGGTGATGGCCAGGCTCTCTCCCCCACCGCCTGCGGGCGGAGCCCCCTCCCAGAGGGGGCCGGGATTTTTTATTCCGCCGTGGTGACCTCGACGACCTGACCGGCCAGATCGTTGAAGGCGCTGTAGTCGATGCCCAAGGCGGCGGCGGTCTCGGTGTTGACGGTGATGATGCCGCCGTCCATGACGTGGTACGCGGGGACAACGCCGGTCTCGAGGATGTCGAGCGCCATGTCGGCGGTGTAGGTGCCCAGCTCGGTGTAGTTGACGCCGCAGGTTGCAAACGCACCTGCCGTGACGAAGCTGTCCGCGCCGGTGTAGAACGGGATGCCGCCCTTGGTCAGCGTCTCGGAGACAGCGGCGGCAGCGGCCATGACCACGTTGTCCGTCGGGGTAAAGACGGCATCGACCTGGCCGACCATGCTGGACGCGGCGGTCATGATCTCGTCGTTGGTGTTGCCGGTCTTTTCGACGTAGGCAATGCCCTTGGCATCCAGATACGCCTTGGCCTCGGCAATCGGGGTCGTGGAGTTGGCCTCGGAGTTGGAGTAGAGCAGGCCGACGGTCTGGATGTCGGGCTGAACGGCGAACATCATATCCATGATGGACTGGGTGTTCAGCGCGTCGGACGTGCCGGTGACATAGTCAATGTCGGTCAGGTCTGCGGCGGCGGGGTCGGAGATGGCCGCGTAGATGACCGGGGTCTTGGTGGACTCGGCGGCGGTGGTCATGCACTGGGCGGCCAGCGTCGCAATGGGAATGATGGCGTCATAGCCGTCGGCGACAACCTGTGTGCCGATCTGGTTCAGCGTTGTGGCGTCGTTCTGGCCGTTGAAGTCCTTGTACTTGATCGTGATGCCCTTCTCGGCGGCCTTGGCGTCCAGCTCTTTCTCAATAGCCACGCGGATCTCGTCGAGGCTGGCGTGGTCGAGCTGCTGGACAATGGCGACCTTGTAGCTGTCAGCGGCGGCGGTGTCCGCGGTGCTCTCGGCAGCGGACGCGGTGGTCTCGGCGGAAGATGCGGCAGTGTTGGCGGTATCGGCGGTGTAGCCGCAGGCGGCCAGGCTGGTCATCATGGCGGCGGCGGACAGAACAGCAACAAACTTTTTCATGGTAAATTCTCCTTAATTTGTAAATTGTAGTGAATGTCAGGTCTGTAGGGGCGGTCATTGCCCCTATGGTGCCCGGTGCGTTCCCGGGCCATCCAGTTTTACAAATTCAGGCTTGCCATCGTTCTTTCATCAGGTTCATGTTCCCTCTCCCCCATTGTCAAAAACAAAACTGCCCTTGCACAGAACTTCTCCTGTGCAAGGGCAGATAAAACAAATCTGTGGTGCCACCTTGCTTGCCGTGCTTACTATACAATCACGGCCACTCTGTAGGGAACCAACATTCCCCTGCTCTGTAACGGGAGCTGCCCGTCAACGGATACTGCGGGCCATGCCCGTTTCCCCGTGCCCTCCGCGAACCATTATGCAGACCCGCTCTGTATCCCCTTCCCAGCATCGGGGACTCTCTGTAACTGCGCTGTGTGCTTTACTTTCGCTTCATTGGTTTAAAGCATTTATACCACACACGGGCGTGATTGTCAACACCCAATTTCAAATTTTATTCAGATTCTGCGGATTCCGGCGACGCCATGTTGTTTTTATCCAGCACAAACAGTTTTTGCACCTGCTCGGCCACGGGGGTTTCGGTGTCCTTCAGCAGGCAGTTCTCCGTCAGGTAGGGGCTGTCCTCGCCGTCCAGCGCCAGCAGCATATCTTTTCCGCGCAGGGCGTCGCTGCCCAGGTACTCGGTCAGGCTGTCAGCGTCCCATGCGGTCTCGGTATCGTCGGGCGTGAAGCTGCCGGCGTTGCTCCAGGTGCCGTAGACTGCGCCAATGGCGCAGACGCGCTGCGGGTCCTCGTCCTCGCCGTATTTCTGCTTATCCAGCTGCGCCTGCAGCTCGGACGCCATGCTGCCCTCGGTCATCAGGGCGCCGGCCTCGTCGGTAAAGATCAGGATGCCGTCCTTCTTATAGGTTTTCAGCAGCTGCTTCGCGTCGTAGGTCGGCAGCTCACTGTCGTCCGCGACGTTCAGCGTACCCTGCATGGCGTAGTACAGGCGGGACACGGCGGCGTAACTGCTGCCGAAGAACCGCTCCATCTGGCGCGGATATTTGGCCATCGCCGTCTTGAACCAGTAGACGGCATTGCTGGTCGTGCCGCTGCGCATGACCTGCACAGCCTCGGCGATCTCTGTCTCGGGCGTGTTGTAGCTCGCATTGGCCAGCACGGTCAGCGCTTTGCCCACTGTCGCACTGCGGGCATCTGCCCCCAGACCCGCGGCGTGGAAAACACCGGGGTAGCGCGTGCGGACGTGCTCCCACAGGGTGCGGGCGCTGTCGCGCCGGTCGGCGGGCAGCACGGACAGGTAGCTGTTCAGGCTCCCGGTATTGCCGGTCTGCAGATAGTTGTCCAGCAGCACGCCCGCGGCGGCACCGTCCGGCACGGCCACGACCCGCACGCCCGCGCTGTACAGCTTGTCGATCAGCGCACCGCGCAGCTCATTGCCGCGCAGGTTGTCGGTGTCGGCCACAAAGACGCGGTACTCGTCGCTGCCGAAGTCCGACGCGTCGAGCGCATAAGTCATATCAATGCGATGCAGATACTTACTATTGTACTCCTCCACGGGGTTGGTCACGTCGGCGCTCTCGCGGGTCGCAATGACCAGCTCGCCCGCGGCCTCGGCGGCGGCGGTCTCCGGCGTGGCGGCAATGACCTCCTCGGCGGTCTTATCATCGTACAAAAAGTCCTGCAATGCCTTAATATTCACGACCCAGTCGGGGTCGTACATCAGGCGGTCATCCATGCCCGTGCGGATGCCGTAGGTGCCCTGCAGCGGCATGGACATCTGCTGCACATCGCAGCCCAAAAAGCCCGGCAGCTGCACGAGCAGCGCGGCGATCTCGGACTTGGTAAAGTTCGTCTGGATCAGCGGCAGAATGGTATTGAGCAGGTTGTCCAGCTCCATGACGCTGGCGTTCTGCACCTGATCCAGCACGGCCTTAATGACGGTGCGCTGGCGTTCGACGCGCTTCCAGTCGTTGTCGATCTTGCGCAGACGGGCGTATTGCAGCGCCGTGTAGCCGTCAAAATGGTTGGGGCCCGGGTCAACGTGGTTGACGATCAGCATCGAGTTGGAGGGGACCTCCCAGTTCAGGGCCTTGGCCTCCATCTCGGTAATATCAAGGTCTACACCGCCGACGGCATCCACGATCTGGACGAAGGAGTTAAAGTTGACGCGGACGTAGTGGTCTACCTGCACGTTGAAGCAGTCCTCGATGGTTTTCATTGTCAGCTTTGCGCCGCCGTAGCGGAAAGTGTGGGTGATCCAGTCGTACTGGCCCTCATAGCCGTCCAGCAGAATCGGCACGCCGGTGCCGCGCTCGATGGAGACCAGCCGGATGACGTGATCCTTGATGTCGAGCGAGACCAGGATCATGCTGTCGGAGCGCGCGTCGTCGCTGAACTCGGTGGTGTCCTCCGTGCCGTCGAGCTGGTTCAGGTGGGTGAAGGCATCGGCGTCGTTGACGGCCTCGGTGCGCTCGTCGGTGCCGATGAGCAGGATGTTCAGCACGTTGTCGTCAGAGAACGGGCTGCCCTCGGGCATTGTCATCTCGCTTTCGGTGTGGGTCAGGCCGGTTCCGTCCAGGTCCTGGTCCTCGTCCGCGCCGATCTCCCCCATCTCGCTGACGCTGCCGTCATCATAGCGCAGCAGGTCGAGCTTGCCGTTGACGTAAAGGGCCGCCAGCACAGCCAGCACGGCCAGAATGCCGACAACAATGACCGCGATTTTGCCGCCCTTGGGCAGGCGCCGCCACGGGTTCCTTTTTGGCGCTTCATCGGTTGTTTTTTCGGTTTTCGTTTTCAGTTCGTTCATATTTTTACTTTCCCCTGTTGTTGCCTTACCTATAATCCTGTTGTGTAGGGGGCAATGGCCGCCCCTACATATATTCAGCGTGTCGAAAAACCTCCCTCTGCGAGGGGGCCAAGGGGTGAGCACACCTTTTTCGACAGGCTGATATATTACGTGCGTTTTAAGCGTTTGGCGATTTGCCGCACATCACAACAATAATACAAAAACGCCAGCTCTGCAAAGACGGTCAGTCCCAGTGCGCGCCAGGTGAACCAGCCGTGCTGGATGCTGTGGGTGCGCAGCACGATGAACCACGCCGGGGTCATCAGCGCGCAGAGCCCCAGCGGCAGTGCGCGTGCGAGCTGCTGCCTGTCCCGGATGCTGGCTGCAAACAGCGCCAGAAGCAGAACGACAGCCAGCACCAGCGGCCAGAACAGGTGTTTGCCCGCCAGTGCCGTGTATACAAAATGTAAAATATTACACCAGGTCAATTCCATGCCGTGCCAGCTGTCGGCGGCAGTGCGCACGCCCACCTGATGCAGCGCGTCGGCAATGACGTTCTGCCCGGTGACAAGCCCGGCCAGCACCCATTTGGATGCCCAGCAGAGCAGGTAGCCGACGCCCCACGTCAGGCTGCCGCCCACAACGATGCCGCACTGCCTTGTGCCGGCCCGCAGGCGCTGCTGCGGCTCAAGCAGCCAGCAGACAAGCGGCAGGCCAAGGGTCAGGACCGGCGTGACGAGCAGGTCGCAGAACGACGTCACAACGCCAAGAACCAGCAGTGCCAGGCAGACATCATCGCTGCGGCGGGGCTTGGCCAGCACCCAGACGCAGCCCGCGTAGGCAACGGCAAAGCAGGTGAAAAACTGTACCTGATGCGGTGCCCAGAACGCCGTGACCAGCAGCTGACTGACCGCGAACCACACCGCGGCCCGCAGCCCGCAGCGGCGGCGCAGCAGCACCGCCACCGCAGCAAACAGCGCCGCCAGCACCAGATACTGCACCACGCGCACGCCGGTGATGTCGGTGACCAGCAGCAGCGGGCGCAGCCAGATCAGGTAGCCGTGCCAGTACCGCGCGTAGGAGAACGGCACAAGCGCTGGCGCGTCGGTGCGCTGTGCGCCCGCGGCCCAGTCCCTTACTATGTACCATTGCAGGTCGTCGGCCAGCGTCTCAAAGTTATCGACGTTGTAGGCCGTATTCGTCATCATGGCGGTCAGCGGCGGGGCCTCGTCGGCGGACGCGGCCTCGGTCAGCATGATCGTGTCGGTGTAGTTGTCCATCTGGAACAACTTGAAGTTCAGATATTCCGGGTACAGCCCCTCACCGGCGATTTTCACCGCTGAGTCGTAGACATGGTCCCGCACCGGCTCCCCGGGCAGGGCGTAGGCCGCCAGCAGCAGCACAAAAAGCGCCGCCAGCGTCACGGCGAATGCCGCCAGCGCCCGCAGGGCAAAGGGTGGTTTTTGGTTTTTTGGTTTTGCCATGCGGCACCCCTTTCACACAAAAATACAGTTTAATTATAAAACAAAACTCCCGCCGTTGCAACGGTGGGAGTGTGAAAAAAGGTTGAACAAATGTTGGGACGTCCTTGCCTCCCTCGCAGAGGTGGCCAAGGGAATGTTCCCTACACCATATCCGTCTGCCTGGACACCGACAGCACGATGCCCATCTCCCCCAGCAGCATCAATAAGCTGGTGCCGCCCGACGAGAAAAACGGCAGGCTGATGCCGGTGTTCGGGATCGTGTTCGTCACAACGGCCATGTTCAGAATCGCCTGCAGCGTGACCTGCACGACGAACCCGACGACGAGCAGTGCGCCGAACTTATCCCGCGCGCGCACCGCAATCGACATGCCGCGCAAGAGCAGCAGCAAAAACAGCGCCACGACCAGCGCCGCCCCGATAAAACCAAGCTCCTCACACAAAATCGAAAAAATAAAGTCGTTCTGCGGCTCCGGCACGTACAGATATTTCTGTCGGCTGTTGCCCAGCCCCAGCCCGGCCAGCCCGCCCGACGCGATGGCGTAGAGGCTCTGGATCGTCTGGTGACCTTCGCCCAGCGGGTCGGCAAAGGGGTCGCGCCACGACGCGAGCCGGTCCGTGGCGTAGGGCACCAGCTCCGGCAGCGCAATGACCGCCGCCGCAATGGCCGCCGCGCCCAGCCCCCCGGCCAGCCCGAACCAGTGCAGCCCTGTGCCGCCCACAAACATCAGCACCGCGCCGATAGACAGGATCAGCAGCGTGCCGGACAGATGCGGCTCCAGCAGCATGAGCACCGTGACGACCCCCAGAATCAACGCGAACGGCACAACGCCTGTGGAAAACGACTTCATCCTGTCGTGATTCAGTGAGATGATATGCGAGAACACCAGCACAATCGAGAATTTTGCGATTTCACTGGGCTGCAGCGTGCCCAGCCCCGGCAGCACGATCCACCGCTTGCAGCCGTTGTACTCCGGCATGAAAAGCACGATGGCAAGCAAAAGCAGCGAGATACCCAGCATCGGCCAGGCCAGCCTGTGCCAGACGTGGTAGTCCACCAGGCTGGCCGCGTACATAGCCAGCACGCCCAGCGCCGCAAACAGCAGCTGCGGACGGATGTAGGTGTAGGCGTCGCCACGGCGGTAGAGCGCCACCGCGTACCCCGCGGAGAACAGCATGATGAGCCCGTAGCTCAACAACAGCAGCAAGATCAGCAGAAACGGTATGTCGAATGTCGGCAGCGATGCCGCCCGCGCCCGAATCCTTTGTACAAGTGCAGCCATAACAAAGCCCCCTGCGCAGAGTGTACGCAGGGGGCGGCGGGTTTATGCTTTTGTCAGCGGTTCAAATCAAGGCTCAGCATCGTGTAGCCGTTGGCGCCGCTCTGGATGCTCTGGCCACTGGCCTCATAGCAGGCCTGCAGGACCTCCATGTTGGGCTGGGGCGCGTCCGGGTCGGTGATGGTCCCGGTGGCAAGGGCCTCGTAATAATTCTCAATAATCTGGGCACAGATGCGGCGGCGATCCCGCAGCGGTGTCAGCAGGTTGGCCATCCACTGCTGGTACATGCCGTGGTAGTCGCTGCCGTGGTCAGCAAACAGAAAGTAATATTCCTGCTCGACCTCCATGGGCGACGCCTGGCAGCGGTAGAAATCCCCCAGTGCCTTGCGCTTTTTATCGGTGGAGTATTGCAGGATGTCCGACAGTCCATTGAGGAAAAGCTCTGGGTGCCGAATCCATTTGGAGTACGGCTCCACCTGCACTTTTAGTGCATCAAAGACGGCCAGAAAATCCTCAAGCGCGATCTTCATCTCGCCCTTTTCCCATTTCTGGATCGTGCGCTTATCCCGGCCCAGGCGGTCTGCCAGTTCCCGCTGTGAAACACCCGCTGCCTCCCTCGCAGCGGTCATTGCTTCTGCCACACGGCATCGATATGCGGACATAACATCTTCTCTCCCCTCAAAACGCGATTCACCGCCGGAAAAACAGCAAAGCGGCGGTGCAAAATGCGCCGCCAAAATTCCCGGCACTGGTTGTGTACTTTGCACACCGGGATATGCTATATTGTGAAGGGCGGCATCCATAAGTACACTAACACTACCGTAATTTTACTCTAGTTACCATTTTTTGTCAATATATTTTGTTATGTAACATAGCAGGAGTGGGTGAAAATCGTGTATACCTATCGCGTTGTCTGTCAAAAGCTCTCCGCGCCCGAGCTCGGGCCCTACACTACCTACGGCATTCTGGCCGCGCGGAACCTCCGTGGCTGCCAGCAGGTCGTGCAGTTTATCTCCGACGTATCGTTGGACCGCGCCTTCGTCGAGGCCCTCGCACGCCGCTGCACCGCCGCCCAGCTCGACCCCTGCCACCTGCTGGACGTGGTCGAGGATGCCATTGGCGGGTAAAGCCTTCCGCCCCCAAAGGCTCCGACCAGTGGCGAGGTGCGCCCTTTTGCCGGGTGTCCTATAGCGCAAGGGACACCTCTCACATGCTGTTCCCGGCAAGCGCAGTCCTTGCCCGGGTGTGTTTGCCGTGCGCCTTTTTATGCGGCCACCGCAACTTGCTTGTCAGCTTCTGCTCATACTCCGGCGTGTCAAAAAATCACATTTGTGGCCTATTGAATATGTAGGGGCGACCATTGGTCGCCCGCCAACTTGGCGCAGCAACGCCTTTTCCGGGTAAGTTTTTTCACAGGCAAACGGGCACGGGCGAGCAATGCTCGCCCCTACAAGAGTTTTTTGACAGTCTGCATACTCAGGGAAGATATAAGATTCCATCTTCAGCTTGAACATTGGTGTGCCTCATAAGCTGACCCCCTGCCCTTTTGGGCTCCGGATAAGGATAAAACCGCAAGCACACACACGACCAAATTCACGGACATTCCCGTTAAATTTGTGTTGTGTTTACGCTTTTTTGTGGCGGTTTTTGCGCAACAGTTGCGCAAAAACATCAGCAAAACTCTAACAAGTGCTGGGCGGTGTGTATAATAGCTGCCGAAAGCGCTTGTCATTGTGACGAATTCGACAAGTCAAAATTTTGCAATCTGCCAAAAGTCACTTGCTTGAATGTAGCCGTATTGAAATTTTCATCCCAAAGTATTATACTGCTTTTTATAAAAAGGCACACAACAAACATACCGTGTCTTACTTTTCCCGACGTAAGCGCAAATGTTTGCACATCGGATTATATTCTCAAAAAAGACTGTAAATACAGCTCAGCTTGTGGAAAAAGTCCGTTTCCGGGCCAGATGTGCGCAGCGCATAAAATCGCGCCGAATGGCGCGCGTTCCCCCGATATATCGTGAGAACACACATATACACATATATAGAAAAGGAGTCGAAGCAAATGACGAAAGCATTTTCTATCCTGCACCGTGCGGCGGCACTGCTTGTCGCCCTGTGCCTGCTGGTCGGTATGGCTCTGCCGGTTTATGCAGCTGAGGATGAGGCTTTATTTTTTGAGGCAGGTTCGGAAACGATTCCGACCATTCCTGCCGCAGACACGTCAAGCGCGGGTGTAGAACCTGCGCAAGAGCCTATTGTATCCGACTTGGAAACGATTCCGGGTGAAGGAGATGCCCCGCCCACTGCGAACGAGCCGGGAACAGAAGCGGGAAACACGGTAAACAATGCAGCAGCGGTTCCGAACAATGACGGCAAAACCCAGGAAGCGGCAGAAAATCAGACTCCCGCCGCCGATACGGACACCGCCCCTGCCGACCCAGCCTTGACGAACAAAACCCCTGCGGACACTTCCGATACGGCTGCCGCGCCAAACTATGCCATCAACGCAGAGGAAACCACGGCGGCAAAAACCAACACAGAGCAAGATGTTCTTTTTGCTGACGGGGACAACCCCAACGAAGAAGATACTATGCCTGCGGATGATTCGCCTGACAACGATGACGCGAACACACCTGATACGATAGCGGATACCAGTGTATCGACGGGCTTTATCCCGGCAACGACAACCATTTATTTTGAGGATGACGGCAGATACAATACAACATATAACGGTCAAAACTGTACCATCCGTTTTTATGCACAAAAGGTAGCCTCTACTGACGCAGGTACCGCCGACTTGAACAAGGATATGGTGGATGCCGGAGAAACAACCGATAGCAATGGGGAAAAACATAGAGTATTCAGCGTCACACTGAATTCCGCAGATTATCCGGATGACGGGTTTTATCGGGTTATTTTCCAGTATTGGGTAGGCGGCAACTGGCAGGAAGAAATCTTTGCCTTTGGCAATGGTGATCGTGAAACCGGAGCCACCACTCACTGGACAGCGATTGACCAACTTGCCGGTAAAAAGTTTGTTCGAACAGACAAAAATACTACGGACAAAAATTACAATCGGGGTTCATCTTACAACGCCTCCCAATGGACGCGCGTGGAGTACTATTACAAGGATATGCCGCTTTACTTCAAAAATGCAAGCGGCGCTCCACTTACCAACGTAACCGCAGTATTTTATAAACAAGATGAAAATGATAAGACCAAAACAGTAAAAACCGCCAGCCTGCCAATCGGCACGGTGGAAGCGGGCAAGTTTTACGCGCAGAAAATCCTGATCCCAGACAATAAGTCGCAGTTTGTAAAGTTCACTTGGGACGGCGGCGAAAGCGCCCTGTATAATTTCAGCAAAGACAACTACGGTGGCGCAACGCCGTTCAACTTAACAACCGCCAATTGCTTTGTCTACGGCACAGATTCCACATTCTCTTGGCAAAGCGCGGGCAGTGATTTGCTAAAGGCAAACAAAACCATTTACTTTGATGCCACGCTGTCCTCGTACAGTTATGCGAACGACCCCGACATACATCAAAGTCCTATGCCGGACGATGGCAAACCCATGTACTGCTTCCTGACGGGTTCAGACGGCAGCACTGTCAAAACCGTGACAATGGACGAAGTCACCGACCCCGCCGCTGACCGCAAGCTGTGGTCTTGCACAATTCCTGAGGGCACTTACACCGCGGTGCAATTCTCCGCAACGGATAACCAAAACGCCCCCGCAAAAGACAACAAGACCAGAAAGTACAGCACGGCAGAAATCCCCCCAGCCCTGCAAGAACCCTGCTTCTTTGCTGACGACGGCGACCCGTCGGCCTACACGGGCGGCGAAGGTGTCAACCGTGACGGCTACTGGGGCGAGAAAGCCTCTGTCCGCGATGCCGAAAGCGGCAAAAACGCGACCGTTGTGGACATTGATAACAGCGGCACTTTTACCCAACAAAAGGATACAAAGTATATCACCAGCACCCTGTACGATTACTACACCGACTACGAGCTGAATGGCTTGAACCGCGACACTTACTCGTGGGTGACCACATCTTCCCAGCGCGGGTACGTCACTTTTGAGCAGTTCAACCGCGCATTAAGCAGCGCTTACACGGCAAACGGCAATGTAAAATACCCGCTTTATACCGGGCATTTCCAAAAGTCAGGCTGGGGCGACCCCTTTGCAACCGTTGCCGCCGGTATGGGTCTATACGGCTGGGGCGCTGAGGGTAGTTCCAACTACAATATCTTTATGGCCGTGAATAACTCGGCCTTGGATGATAATGGTAATGGAAGCTCCGATTACAATCGCACCTTCCAGGGCCTTGTGGAAAGCAAGACCTCTGACGGTACGGCAAACGGTCTGCCGCTGTTAAGAACCAAGAATTCCAACACAAATGCGTCGGTTGACCCGCACTTTGACAAAGACTTCCTGCAAGGCAAAAACGCCTTTAACACCGTGCTGGGCAAGGTGTACGAGGATGTTTCCTTCCCACTCAAGCAAAAAGCCGTTTTTGCGCAAAATCCGGACAGTCCGGACGATAACGACCCGGAGAGCAAAGCCGAATATTGGTACTATGACAGCAGCAAAAGCTCTCTGTATTTGAAGCAGAACCAAACCGACGGCAAGTATTATCTGGAATCCCCCAAAGGTGGTGACGGCAACCCCACCACGGACAGCAAATCACAAAACATTTCGTCACCAAACAATACCAATGGCACCCACGGCTTTTTCCCGTTTAACGAAACAGTTTCCACAGTCGGGGCGTCCCAATACAACTACGGCTTTGGCGCCAAGCTGCAATTTGACTTTACGCTTACACAGGACGGCAATGTTGTTGTAAAAGACGCCAGCGGCAACGACACCAAAGTCCCCATCAAGTTCTTCTTCTCCGGTGACGATGACGTGTGGGTCTACATTGACGGCAAGTTGGTTCTGGATGTCGGCGGCGCGCACGGTAAAGCGTCCGGTCTGCTGGAATTTGGCGCGGACAGCACCGTAACCCCCTACGTCAGTTCCAACAAGAACACCGACACAAGCGACACCATGGTCTACCAGACTGATACCACCAAAACCGTCTGCTTCAACCAGACCCCTGTCACGTTCACCAAGACGACAGGCAAAGCCATCCAATTAGACAAAAACCGCACCACCCACACCCTGACTATGTTCTATATGGAGCGCGGTATGTGGGAGTCCAACATGGCGGTGGCGTTCAACTTCCCCGACAATAACAAATTGCAGGTTGAAAAGCAGGTCGATCTCAGCAAGGTAAACACCGCGTTCAAGTCTTTATTCCAAAATCAAAAGCTCTTTACCTTTACCCTGCAAAACTTGGCTACGCATTACGGCCCAAAAGCAATCACCAACAGCACCCCCGACCCCGTGGCAGTCGGCAGCGCTTTCTCCGCTAGCAGCAGTGATACTGACAGTACAACCATGGAAAAGGACGATAATCCGCCCGACACAAGCGGAACATACACTGGTCAAACCGTAAAATGGTACGCCCAAGGGTATGATAAAGGCAGCGCACACCGCAACCTGCGCTACGGCACTATGACGCTGACAAACCCGCTCAACATCGAAAACCGCGACTATCTGTCCTTTGACGTTTACGCCGTGGGCAACCCGGGTGACGGCGTTCTGTCCACCAACTACCTGTATCTGACCTTGGTGGACAACAACGGCAAGAAGATGGGCTGCGATGCCAACAGTCAAAAGTCCTATCTGAACACCATGCTCAGCGGCAGCGTTGTGATGCAAAACGACAAGTGGGTCACGGTCAAGCTGCAGCTGAACAAAATGCCAAAGGACACGGACTTTGACCTGACCAAACTCTCAAAAATCCTCATTGGCGATGACTACGAGCGCACGGTTTACTTCCGCAATTTTGTTTTTACCGCCAAGCCCGTGGCAAACAAAACGGTGGGCTTCTCGGTAGAGCAAGCGGATATCCCGGACTATGACTCGGCGGAAAGCAATACCTTGAAGCCCGCCAGCGGCGCGATATTTACGTCCAGCGTAGCGGGCAGCGGCACGCAGGCGGTGGACACCGATGGCACGTTTGATTTGCAAGACGGCGAAACCGTGACCTTTACGGACCAGTTCCGCTGTGGTAGTTATATCTCGCTGCAAGAGGCGGAAAACACCGCCTTGTACGACACCCGCTGGGAAGTGTACGAGAACGGGACGTTGGTCAACGCAGCGGGGACAAGTCCGTCTGTAAGCGGCACAACCACCACCCCGCTGCAAGGCGGCGGCACAAAGCCGGAGGACGGCAGAACCGAAACGGCGGACACACCATCAACAGGCAGCAACTACGACGGCAGCAAGCCCGCAAACGCAAATACGCTGGTGTTCCGCAGTTACGCCGCGCCGGAAGAAGAATTCCCCGAATTGAAGGTCAAGTTCATTAACACCGTCAAGGTCGGTAAGCTGGTAATTGAAAAGAAACAGCCGACCGACGAAACACCGCTGACAGGCAGCTACACGTTTACCGTCACCTTCAGCAACGTTGGCGGTATCGGCTTGGGCAGCGCGGACAGCGTACCACAAATGACCAATACCATTCCAGTTGGCGGAAGCTGGGAAATTACCGGCATCCCCATTGGCACACGCTTCCGGGTAGTTGAAACACCGCCCACCGATGGCAGCCTGAAAAGCGTAACCTGCGACGCCACTGACGCAAAGTACGACGTGGACAACGGTGTGCGCGGCACGGTTACCAGCGATAAGACAACCGTCACCGCCACCTTTACCAACACGGCACACCAATTGATGGATATTGAGGTGGAAAAGCAGTGGCAGGATGCAGACGGCAACAAGCTGACCGATAAACTGCCGGATGCGATTTGGGTCAAGCTGGAGCGCCGCCATGTGAATGACACAAGCGGCAAGTGGGTAGATGCAACGAGCGCTGTCAAGCTGCAATACAACTATATGACCGGGAAGTGGACGCACAAGTTTGAACGTCTGGACAAGACGGATGTCAACGTCACCGGCAACCCCGAATATGTGTACCGCGTGGCGGAGTGTGCAAGCGATAGCGGCGATTATAAGGCAGAAGGTACGGTTACGATTGGCACATATACCTACACCGCATCGCAGACCGCCCTTGCCGATGGCAAAATCACCCTGACCAACAAGCGCACCGACCCGAAATTTGCCCTGAACCTTACCAAAAAGGGCATAGACGGTACAGCCACTCCCCTGCTGGACGGTGTGGAGTTCAAGCTGGAAAAACTGAACGATGACAACACCACGTTTGTAACAATCGGCACAGGCGTGACGGGCAGCGCAAGCACGGGAACAGGTCAACTTACCTTTGCAAACCTATCCCCCGGCGAGTACCGCCTGACCGAAACCAAAACCGCCGCGGGCTACACCCTGCTGAGCGAAGCCATCGAGTTTACGCTGACAACGGACGGGAAGTGCAAACTCAACGGCACGGATTATGACGAGGTAACCCAAGATCCCGCCAGCCGCGTGTACAACATTGCCCTGACGATCTACAACCGCAAGGGCTTTACCCTGCCGCACACGGGCGCGGACGCACCCAGCCTGTGGCTGCTGATAGGTTTGCCCGCACTGGTGGCTGTGCTGCTGGTGCTGGTGTTCCGATACAATAAGAAAGGGGGCAAACATTCCTGAGCCCCCTAAAAAAGCCCTCTACACAAAACAATATAGAAAGAAAGAGGTATGCAACAAGATGAAACTGAAACGTTTATTTACCGCAGTCCTCAGCGCCGCCTTGACCCTGAGCCTCTGCGCCATGCCCGCCATGGCGGCAGACGACACGACGACGACGGATGTTTGGACACAGAACTCTGGCTCTATTACGATTCATAAATATGAATATAATGGAAATGACGCAAAGGAAAGCACCGGCGAAAATACAGATGAGAAAAATGTTCCTACTGATACCGCCAGACCATTGGAAGGTGCTACATTCAGCATTTATCAGGTTATGAATCGTACCCAGCTTCAGGCTTATTACGACGGTTTAAGTAACGCCACCTCGGTTAAGGTTGAGGACTACCTGAACGATACCGGAGATGCAATCAAAGCTGACGAGTCTTATTCCACTGCTCTTAAAACACAAACGACTGACGCAAACGGCCTTACGACTTTCGATTCCCTTGCCCTCGGCTTGTATGTTGTGGTTGAGACGGCTACCCCCGATAAGGTTACAAGCCCTGTGAAGCCGTTTCTTGTTTCGGTTCCTATGACGAAGGCAAGCACCCTCAACGAGTGGTTGTACGATATCCACGTTTACCCCAAAAACGGCACGGCTTATGGCGAAGTGAAGATTCTTAAAACAGCTCGTGTTGGCGGTGGTGCCGCAAGCCCACTCAAAGGTGTAACCTTTACTTTGGAGAAGTTTAATGCCACCGATAGCACATGGAAGCCCGCAACAAAGAGCGAGTCGGACAATGCCGATTTCAATCTGACTACAAACGAATCGGGCATTGTCTCTGTAAGTGGTCTGTCCCAGGGTAAATACCGTTTTATCGAGCAGTCCATTGAAGGAAATACCCCCTACATTATCGATAAGACACCCATTGAATTTGTGGTAACCAAAGAGGGCAAAATCCAGTACAACGGCGGAGATGCTGCGGCGGCAATCGAAATTCCTGTTATCAATGAAGGCACTGCTATTGAAAAACGGATAACGGATAAAAACGGTACACTCACGAACCATACGGATTACAGCATCGGTGACCATGTTCCGTACCAGATTACGGTAACTGTACCGCAGAATATCGCGAAACTGAAGACCTTTACCGTTACCGATACGCCGACCAACCTGAAGTTTGACGGCACGGAGAACAACTTTAGCGTCCAGTGTAATAATGCCGCTGTGGAGACAAAGGCATATACTGTTGCCAATAGTGGCGACGGCTTTACCATTACCTTTATCCCTGCTAATATGACTGATTATACCGGAAAAGACATCATTATCAAGTATACTGCAACTTTACAGGATACGGCAGACCAGACCACGACGGGCAACACAAACTCTGCTTCTCTCGTCTACACCAACAAAATCGGTGTAGACCCCAAGGGCAACCCGACAGAAGAAGACAAGAAAGAAACGAAAGACGAAGCTGTTGTTTATACCTTCAAAGTAAAGGTGCATAAAACTGCCGATGATACCCAAAAAGGACTGTCAGGCGTCGAGTTTGACCTGTACAAAGAAGATGCGAACGGTACCGTAAAGGATGATGCCGCAAGGGCATTGGGCTTGGATGCCAGCAAGAAATGGACCCAGATCAACAAAGAAAAGTTAGTAAGTGGTAAAGACGGTTATTTGGAGCAGGGCGGTCTGGCCAATGGCGACTACTACCTGGTTGAAACGAAGACCGCCGAGGGTTATAACCTGCTGAAATCTCCTGTCAAAGTTACCTTGAACATTAAGGAAACCACGACGTTTACAAAAGACGCTGACGGCACGATTACCAAGACAACAACCTTTACCGGTGGCGATGAACAGAACATCGGCGTGCACACGGTTAATGTTGTCAACCGCAAGGGCTTTACGCTGCCTGTCACCGGCGGTTTCGGTACGCTGCTGTTCAGCGGTATCGGTGTGCTGCTGGTTCTGGCGGGCGTCGGCGTTCTGTTCAGCCTGAAAAAGAAATCCAACCGTGCGTAATGCACACCATCCAAACACCCACAGCAAAATAAACGGGTAATCCATAGGGGAAGGGCCGGAAACGGTTCTTCCCCTATGGGCGGTTGTGGCAGTGCGTCAACCCTTTACAGAAAGGCTCTTTGCAATGGAAACCACCGTCAAATTAAAACTTGGCTTTGCTGCGCTGATGATCGTCTCCGGCATCGGCGTGGCCATGTACCCCGTTGTCAGCAACGCGGTGGCACAGCGCCACGCAAGCTCGGTCATTGAAAGCTACAACGACAACGTGCAGTCGATGGACGCCGAGAAAATCGACGCCGCCAAGGAGGCTGCGCGCCGCTACAACCAACAGCTGAACAATGCCCTTGACCGCGACGCGGCGGGCGAAGCGGACGACATCGGCACAAGCTATGTGGACATGCTGGATGTGGGCGAGAGCCTTGGCTACATTACCATACCCAAAATTGACGTAAACCTGCCCATTTATGAGGGCACAAGCGACGATGTGCTGGTAAAGGGCGTCGGACATCTGGAAGGCTCCAGTTATCCGCTGGGCGGCGCGGGCACTCACAGTGTGCTGACGGGGCATCGCGGTATGGCCGAGGCGGTACTGTTTACCGACCTGGACAAGCTGGGCGAGGGTGACCGTTTTTACCTCCACATCATGGACGAGGTGCTGGCGTATCAGGTAGATCAGGTCAAGGTCGTGGAGCCGGAAAACACCGAGGATTTGGAAATTATCCCCGGCGGGGACTACTGCACGCTGGTCACCTGCACACCCTATGCCATCAACACCCACCGTATGCTTGTGCGCGGCGCCCGTGTGCCGTATACCGGAGAGGACGAGCAGCCCGACACGCCGCAGACCGTGCAGTACCAACAGCTGAATACCGGCAACGTGGTAAAGCGCATTGTGGACGCCTGGCCGTGGATCAGCGTGACGGGCAGTGTGGTTATCGGCGGCGAGGCGCTGCTGTTGCTGCTGCTGTTGCACCGCTGCAAAAAGCGTGAGGAGGAAGACTGATGAAACGCCTGTTTCTGCAAATTTTTGCATGGCTGGCAATTTTGCTGGGCGTTGGGCTGATGCTGCAGCCCACGGTCAGCCGATATCTGACGGAGCAGAAAAGCACAAAAACCGTGCAAAAATTTGTGCAGGCCGCCGAAGCTGCCGCCCCCGCCGCGCCCGAAACCTCCGCCGCCGAACCCGCGCGCGCCTACCCCGAACTGTACGACGCGTTTCTGGCCTACAACCAACAGCTTTTTGCCCAAGGCCAAAGCGGCCTGAAAGACCCCTTTGCCTACGAGACCCCCGCCTTTGACCTGACGGGCTACGGCTTGCCCGACGACGTTATCGCCGCGCTGTGGATACCGCGTCTGGACTTGGAACTGCCTGTTTATCTGGGGGCCAACGCGGCCAACATGGCCCGCGGCGGCGCGCTGCTGGGGCAGACCTCCATGCCGCTGGGCGGCGAAAACACCAACACCGTCATTGCCGCCCACCGCGGCTATTACGGCGCGGAAATGCTGCGCAACGTGCAGCAGATACAAATCGGCGACAAAATCACTATGACAACGCCGTGGGAAACGCTGGTTTACCGCGTGTGCGAGCTGAAAATTATACAGCCGGACGACATAAACGCCGTGCTGATACAGCCCGGCCGCGACCTGCTTACCCTGACGACCTGCCACCCCTACACCCAAAACACCCAGCGCTACCTGGTGATAGCCGAGCGCGACCCCGACGCAGAGGCCGCCACCCATGCGGCAGACCTGGCCGAGTGTGACGAAACCTGGGACGCCGCACCGCGCCAAGTGACGGTGGAGGCCGACGGTACCTCCGCGCTGGAGGAAGTCACCCCCGAAAGTATCACTCCCCTGCCCCACGAGGGCGGCGGCGAAAACGCGGGCGGCGCGTACTCCAACTGGATGATTTGGCTGGAAAACAACGCCCTGTGGGCGGGATGCCTGCTGATTGCCGCCGTGATCGGCTGTATGCTGATTTGGCGCAGGCATAGAAAGGATTGACCCATGCAGAATATCAACGAAAAGGCGCTGGCCGTTACAGCCGAGGTAAGCAAGGCGGTGCTGGGCAAGCCGGAAGTCGTGCTGAAAATCATGATGGCGATACTGGCCCGCGGCCATGTGCTGATTGAGGATATCCCCGGCGTGGGCAAAACCACGCTGGCACAGGCGTTTGCCCGCGCTATGGACCTGACCCAAAACCGCGTGCAGTTTACCCCGGACGTTCTGCCGTCCGACATTGTGGGGTTCTCGCTGTACCAAAAGGAAACCGGCAAATTTGTGTACCACCCCGGCGCGGTGATGTGCAACCTGTTTTTGGCCGATGAAATCAACCGTACCAGCGCCCGCACCCAGTCCGCCTTGCTGGAAGTCATGGAGGAAAGCGCCGTCACGGTGGACGGCGTGACGCGCGTTCTGCCGCAGCCGTTTACCGTTTTTGCAACGGAAAACCCCGTCGGCTCGGTGGGTACGCAGATGCTGCCGGAATCCCAGCTGGACCGCTTTATGGTCTGCGTGGTCATGGGCTACCCCGATGCGGAGGCGGAAATGGAGATTTTGTCCCGCCAGCCGCGCCGCGCCCTGCTGGACCGTGTGCAGCCGGTGATGGACAAAAACGACCTGCTGGCTATGCAGCAGCAGGTAGACGAAGTATATATGAGCGATGAAATCAGACGGTATATCGTGGAACTCTCCCGCGCAACGCGGCAGGACAGCCGCCTGATGCTGGGGCTTTCGCCCCGTGCGTCGCTGGCAGTGGCCGGTATGGCGCGCGCGGCGGCTTTTCTGGGCGGGCGCAATTATGTGGCCCCGCAGGATATTACCGCGATTTTTGCCGATGCGGCCCGCCACCGTCTGCGCCTGACCGAACAGGCCCGCACCGGCGGCGATACAGTGCAGAATATCCTTGACGATGTTCTGCACACCGTGCCGCGCCCTCGCCCGGAGAAACCGTTCCATGGCAGGTAAGGTGGGCTGCGCGCTGCTGCTGGCCGTGCTGTTTGCCGCGGCAGCGGTCAGCCGCACGTCGTTTGCGGTCTTTTTGGCGGCACTGGCGGTGCTGCTGGTCGGCTTTTTGGCGTGGTATGTCCGCACGCTGCGCAGGGATGTGACGGTAACGCTGCAGCTGCCTGCCCGCCCCGTGCACCCCGACGAGGATTTTGCCGTACTGGTGAAACTGCACAACAACGGGCGGCGGCCCATGCCGGAGCTGCGTGTCGTTTTGCAGGCTGTGGACGCCGAAAGCGGAACGGCCATTGAACTGCCCTGCGGCGCGATGCTGGCCCCGCATCAGTGTGCCGATTTGCGCGTGACCCTGCGCGCAGCAAAAAGCGGTCTGTGGCGGTTCCGTGTGCGGGAAGCCACCGTGCGCGACCTGTTGGGGCTGTTTGCCGCGCACTGCGCCGTGCCGCCCCAAAGCAGAGAACTGTGTGTGCTGCCCCCCGCCGAGGGCGAGGACGACGGCGCAGGCACAAAACCGCAGAACTGCGCCGAAAAAGTGACTGCGGCGGGCTGCGATTTGACCGACGGCGTTTATGATCTGCGCCCCTACCGTGCAGGCGATTCACCAAAGCTGATCCACTGGAAACTGACCGCCCGCGTGGGCGAGTTGACCGTGCGCGAGCCGTTGGGCGCAGCCTACCGCGCTGACCCTGCGGGCAGCGTTTTGGCAGAGGGGGCCGACGCGCCGCAGCAGTTGCTGCACTTTGGGCAGACCGCCGTAAAGCGGCTGCGCAGATTGACCCGCCGCAAGGACACCGACCCCGCTACGGGGCTGGTATTTGTGGATCGTGTGCTGCTGCCCCGCACCAAGGCCGCTGCCCACCCCATGGCGGAAACGGCGGCGGATCTGCTGATTTCGGAACTGCTGGCCTTGGGCTTGCTGACGGCACTGAACGGTGCGTTTGCACTGGCATTGCCGATTTGGGTGTGGCTTGGCGTGGCGGCACTGTGTGCGGCGTGGCCGGCACTGCACCGCGTCCCGCTTTCCAAGGCGGGCCGTTACGGCGCGGCACTGGCGCTGGCCGTGGGGTATCTGGTGCTGCTGTTTGCCGTGCAGCAGCCGTTTTTGGCCGGTGCGGCACAGTGCGCGGATGCCGTCAGGCTGTGCTTGAATACACGCTTCAACGCAAATTTTGTGGTGTCCGCCTCGCCGATTTCGGCGCAGATGGGCCTGTTTGCGCTGCTGACGGCAGTGCCGTTTACAATGTTTTTGACCACGCTGACAGCCCGCCACACCGACGCGCTGTTGCTGGGGGCGGTGCTTCTGCCGATCGTGGTGTTCACGCTGTTAGCGGGGACGGGCCGTGCCGTTTTGGGCTGGCTGCTGCTTTTGCCGGGCTGGTTGGGAAGCTGTGCGGCGGCGCGGTCGCTGGTGCGCAAACGGCTGTGGCGCGGCAAGGATTCCGCTGTCTATGCCGCCAACCTGCAGACCCACCGCACAAACCAAAGGCTGGCCGGTGTCGGCATGGCTGCCATTTGCGCGGTGCTGTTTTTGCCTGCCCTGGCACTGCGCCCCGTGCTGATGCTGCCCTTGAACGCGCTGCAGCCTGTGACCGACAAAGTCTGCGTGGCCGGGCTGAGCGCGGCGATCGAGTGGCTGCCGAAAATCAGCGGCGGGGCACTGAATTTCCATGTCAGCGCTGCTGCGGGCGGCGTGGAGGACGGCAGCCTGACACGGGGCGACGGCCTGGCGCTGACGGGGCTGGAGGATATAATGGTCACGACCGACGCCAAGCCGGAGGAGACCGTCTACCTGCGCGGGTTTATCGGCGTGGACTATGACGGCACAAGCTGGCAGGCAGGGAATGCCGCTGCCTTCGACAGTGCCGCAGCAAACTGGAAAACCGACGGCGACGGGCGGCTTGCCATTGCGAACCTGCCGTTTTTGCGCGCGGCATACAGCGGCGCACAGCCGCAGCAAATGACCGTACAGCGTCTGCATGCAAACGATGCCTACACGTTTGCGCCGTACAACGCATATTTTAACGACTACTACACGCCGGACGGCGACGGAGCCATAGCGGGGCAGACCGTGCAGGACGATATGTTCTACTATTTTCCGCGCAAACAGGCAAAGGAGCTGCTGGAGGCCCGTGACGATGATGACGCGGGGGTGCTGGACCGTCTGGAAAGCGCCTACGCCGCGTATGTTCGTGCGCGCTGCCTGGATGTGCCCGACGGTGCCGGGTACGATGCCATAGACAAGGAACTGGCTGCGCTGGTGAAGGAGCGCAAACTCAGGGATGATGACATCGATGGCCGACGCGCACTGGTGCGCAGCTGGCTGAACGAGCACTGCCGTTACAGCGCGGACGCCGAGACACCCGACGACACCGACCCGCTGCTGTATTTCCTGAGCGTGAGCCACGCGGGCAGCAGCACACAGTTTGCCTCGGCAGCGGTGCTGCTGTGCCGCATGGTGGGGCTGCCCGCCCGATATGTGGTAGGCTACGCCGCACCGCAAAGTCTGTTTACCGCTGCGGGCGACGGCAGCTGCCGTGCCGTTTTGCAGGACGATAACGCCCACGCCTGGGCAGAGATTTACCTTTCCGGGCAGGGCTGGACGCCGCTGGAGGTCACCCCCGGTATGACAGCCGAACTGACCGAGGGCGAGCTTGCCGCCGATGCCGCACAGGCAGGTCAAAATGCCGCAGACAGTGATACACCCCTGCTCGCGCGGCAGGAGGCCGACTCCCCTGCCGAAACGCCGCAAAGCGTCCCGCTTTTGTGGGTGCTGCCTACGGTTTTGCTGCTGCTCGTCTTGGCCTTGGCACTTCTGCGCCGTGCAAGGCGCACACCTTTGCAGACCGTACAGGCAGAATTTTGTGCGCTCCATCGCAAGATGCGGCGCTGCGGGCTGGCGGCGGAGGTGTCCTCTGACGAAGCGGCATTTGCGGAATTTCTGCAAACGCATTGCCCGCAGACGGACCGCGAAACCGTGCAGCACCTGCTGGATGCCGTACAGGCGGCACAGTTTGCGCCCGATCCATGCACCGCCGAAACCGCGCAGGAGATACAGACCCTGTGCCGTAAATTACGCAAAAAACTGTGCAGACGAACGGTGTGAGGGCTGTGCAAGGGGAAGCTTTACGCAAGAAATAATTGACGATTCGGCAAAAAACGATTATGATAAAAGTAAATACATATCGGAGATGAGAAACCATGTCACCTTTGCCGAAGAACGACAACCCAATCGATATCACGCAAATCGCGCAGGCGCTTGGCGTATCCAAGACAACCGTGTCCCGTGCCATATCCGGCAACGGGCGCATCAGCGCAGCAACCCGCCAACGCGTGCTGGATTATGTAAAAAAGCATAACTATACCCCCAGTATGATGGCGCGCGGGCTGGTGAAGCGCTGCTCCTACAATATTTCGCTGGTGATTTCCACGCAATTTTCCGACTTTGAGCTGCCCTTTTTGCGCAGGGTGATGCGCTCTGTCTATCAGGTTGCCGGGGATTCCGACTACGATGTCCTGCTGACGCTGGTGGACGAAAACGAAACCCGTCCTGTGGAGCGACTGCTGGATAACCGCAAAATCGATGGTCTGATCTTGACCCGCACACTGGAGCGTGACCCCTTGATCCCGCTGCTGAAGGCGCGCAAGGTGCCGTTTGTCGCCATCGGTCAGCCGGAGGACGATCAGGTACTTTCCGTTGACCATGACCAGGTGGGCGGCTGCCGTGAGATGACCAGTCTGCTGCTGATGAAGGGCATGAAGCATATCGCGCTGCTGGGCGGCAGTATGCTGTACACCGTCAACCAATCCCGATTGGAGGGCTTCCGGCAGGCTTATGTCAAGATGGGGCAAAAAATTGACGAAAGCCTGCTGTTTTTGGAGCTGGAAAGCGACGATTTGCGCATGGAGGCTGTGCAGCAGGCTGTAGAGCGCGGGGCGGATTGCATCCTGTGCATGGACGAACGGCTGGCACAGCTGACGCTGAATATGCTCAAGCAGCTGAACCTGCGCGTGCCGCAGGATATCCGGCTGGCGTCGCTGTATGATAATGAGAATCTGGTCAATACCGTGCCGCCCATCTCCGCCGTGCAGTTTAATGCGGATATCCTTGGCTTAAAAGCAACGCAGCAGCTGCTGTGCGCCTTGCAGGGGCAGCCTGTTGAAACCCGCATGGAGTTGGGTTACCAGGTAAGCCTGCGGGAATCGACGCAGACGTGAAATCCGAGCGCACACCGAGGGGTGTGCGCTTTTTTGTCTGACCCATCAAACCGTGTACATTTTCAGGAAAATGTATAAAGTGGGGCAAAATAAAACAAAAAGTCCCGAATTGCAGATACAAGCAATTCGGGACTTGATAGGATTTATAGAAGAACCTTAACTGTCAGGTCTTTCCAATTTCCCAGTCAAAGTACGTAACCACGCGAATTTCGATAGGCGCAAGCCTGTTCGTAATTCAACTTAATGGTTATACTCGCTGGCAAATCAGCCGCGAGGCGACTTGATGGCAGCCTGCTTATTGGGTCGTCATCATAGGTATGTACCCAAAAGCGCGTACTGTTTGCATCCTCAAGTATCCTATTGACGGCCCCATCCCCTTTCTTCGCTTTTATTTTTCCCGGCATGATTTTTTCCGCCGAAATCGAATGGTAATTGTACGTTCCGCGCACATTGCATTGAACAGTGCATGACTCTTGAAATAGATTTAGTTCCCAGATGTATTTCTGTCCATCGATGGAGAAGATTCTCGGCACAAATCTGTCCAGAAATTCCCGGCTGATTTCATCGTTTGGGAACGACTCTTGCCAGCTGAGTGCTTCCTCTACCTTTTCACTATTGGCAGCTCCGTTTTCTTGTTCCTGCTGGTATTCTTCTAAAATATCCTGCCAGTGATCCTGCCAAACGTTTTTGTAAATTTCTCGCGCCATCAATTCGAGCTTCCATGCTTGCACATTGGGGGCGCTGCATTTGGGGGCTACATTCCTCAGCGACCGCTGATAACAGATATATCGAACAATGCCTTTCTCTGCGCGGAACGCCCGCATTCTGGCTCCGCAGCCACAAAACAGGCGGCAAGCCCATTTGTCGGCGTGTTCGCTCTTTCCATACAAGTAAGCCTGCGTTATATTGCCGTCTTTGTACGACTGCCATGCATGTCTGCGGCGCTGACATTTATCCCATAGTTCCTCTGAAATGATTGGCTCAAAACTGCCTTTCACCAGAATGTAATCCTGTTCGCTGTTCTTGATGCTTTTATGGCTGAGGAAATCATCAATATGCGATTTGTTGTATGTCAAATACCCTTTATAAATCGTATTCTTGGTGATTGAGAGGACCTGACGCGCGCTCCATTGTGGCATTCCGGATTTATTCGGTGTGCCTTCTTGCGTTAGTGTCTGGGCTATCTCGGTGCCATTTATGCCATCAGCATACCAAGCAAAAATTTTTCTGACAGTCTCTGCCTGACTTTCCTGCACCACAAGCGTATGAGCCTTTTTATCACGCTTATATCCAAACGGTGTCGGTCCCGCAACATAGGTGCCTTTTTTCTGTGACGTCTGAATGCCCGCCTTGGTGCGTTCACTCATTTTACGGCTTTCATCTTGCGCAAGGCTTGCCATAATGGTCAGGCGAACTTCTCCATCGCCACGCATCGTCCAGATGTCATCATTGACGAAGTACACTTCAACGCCGTACTGTTTCAGCTCACGGGTCGTAACTAAAGTATCCACCGTGTTTCGGGCAAAACGGGAAACCTCGCGGGTCACGATTAGGTCAAACTTTTTTTCCGGGCATCTCGCAGCATCTTCATAAAAGAAGGTCGGGTTTTCATGCCAGTACCTGAGATTCCTTCATCGGCGTATTGCCCAACCACCGTCCAATTCGGATGATGTTCTGCCAGCTCCAGATACCAGTTCATTTGATTTTTCAGTGCTGATATTTGCGCCTCAAGTTCCGTGGACACGCGCCCATAGAACACGACTCTGCGCGGGCAGTTTTGCTGGTCTGCTTTATCATATTGCATCGGTTTTCCCTCCTTCCCCATCAGTATAATACTGCATTCAGTATTTTCAAAATGTACAAGTCAATGACTCAATCATGGTATAGAAAAGCCGTGGAAGAAGGTTCCTTCCACGGCATGATCTTTATACTACTTTTTCAATAAGGCACTGATGTTTCTTCGTTTTCTTGTCATAGTTGATAGCTACCAAGAGAAGATTTCCTGTATAGCCACGCAGCGAATCCGGATATTTCTTTTCCTTAATCTGCTGCATCGCAGTCTCCGCCGTTTGGTTCCACTTCAACTCCACAACAAGCGCCGGATAGTCATTTCGGTACTCCGGTTTTGGTACGAAAACGAAGTCTGCGAAGCCCCTGCCTGTGGGCAGCTCTCGAACCGGCTTAAAGTAATATTGCATAGCGCTCAGGTATGCAATCGCCAAGACGCTGCTCAAGGAGTTTTCATTGTTGTACTGGATGGCAGAAACATAGTCATCATGGATTTTCTCAACCTGAGTGGCTACTGCATCGCCATCCATATCCAATGTCGCATCCAGCAACTTCTCAGACTCCTGCTGGAACAGCAACATCTCATTCCAATGCTTGCTTTCCACCGCAAGTGTCAATTCCTGCCGGATTTCCTCATTCGGAACGAACGCTGTTTTTCGGTTCTGGTCATATCCCAAGTAGCCAAGATGGATCATATATGTCAAAACATCATCTTTGCTTTGGATATTAACGGTATCGTTCTTGAAGGTAGCAGTGTTTACTTTAACTTCCCCACCGGAAAGCATTTCAATGATTGCCGTTTTCAGCCCATCATAGTTCATGTTGATAAGAGGAACGATTGCTTCATAGGAAGCCGTTTCCGACCAGTAGCTCTTAAACTCTCCCTTCAGCATAACGCTGACAACAGCTCTGGGATTATAAACTTGGTAATCCCGCAGCAAGTAACCATCGTACCACTTTTTTACCTTGTCAAAGTCTTTGTGGTACTCCTCGCAAAGATTCTTAACTTCTTCTTCCGTAAAGCCAATGAAAGGTGCCAACGTGCCGGCACTGACCATGGTAAACTCATCGAAGTTATTCAAGGCCGACTGCGTTTTTTCCTTTTTGATTGGCAGAATGCCGGTGAGGTATGCAAGCTGAATGTATTTTGTCGGCTCTGTACCTTTGAATAAGCCTCTCAGGAAATAGATATATTCTTCTTGAACAGCCTTATTGGTTGCTTCATCTCGGATCAGAATATCCCATTCATCAATAATCACAATAAATTTCTGACCGGTCGAGTTTCTGATGCGCGACAAAGCGTCCGCCAATGTCAACACTTCGTTAGGAAGAACTTCAGGGTAGTACTCTTTTAGTTCCTCCAAAACCGATTGCGTAATGTAGGATATAATACTTTTGATGTCTGCACAACTGGACAAAAACCATTGTACATCTATATGGATCACATCATACTTGTTGAGATGCTTTTTGAAGTCGCTACTCTTGCCGATTGTAAGCCCATCGAACATCTTTTCTGAATCGCAGCCTTTGCTGTAATAGGCTGCCAGCATATTAGCCGTATAGGACTTACCAAATCTCCGGGGGCGGCTATTGCAGATATATGCTTCTGGTGTATCAAGAACGCTGTTGGTATATTCCAGCAGACCCGTTTTATCCATATAAATTTTTGAATTCAGTGCAACTTGAAACGCACTATTATCCGGATTCACGAATCTTCCCATTTCGCCAAAGCCTCCTTCAGAAGTCATTTATTTCTAACCATTCAAATGACATTAGTATAGTCATATAGTACCATTTATCGATACAAATAGCAAGTTGGAAATTTCCCTACCCTATATATAATAGTACAAAAGCGCCGCAGCAGGGATTTCTTTCATAGCATGATCTATCATCGCAGACACCTCATCTGCTATGACGATGATTAAATTTTGCCACATGGAATCCTGCTTTCTGCATATAATCTTCAAAAATATATGCAGATAAAACTCGAAAGGCGCAATAAGCCACAAATTGCGATAATTTTCCTTCGATGAACCTGTCAGATGTCATCTGTTTGAACCATTCGGAATTCCCGAATAGTTGCCATCACGGTCTATTCCTCATCCGAATTATAATATTACCATTTACTGATTCAAATAGCAAATCTAGCGTCATTCCATAACGACACAATAATGCCGTGGAAGTATTTCCTCCACGGCACGATCTGTCGTTATAGCTGTGCGTTTCTCTCCCTCTGCAAATTCCAGACAGGCAACCCTTCCCGGCGCTTTGCCTCGCATCGCTTTGCAGCCATGCGATATGTTTTCTCGCATCTTGGCACGCTCGTGGAACCCAGTCATGGCGCTACTTCCCCAATGCGGTACAGCAGAGGACGCTATTCACTTTTTCGGAGGTTTGGAACCTCCTAATACATAAGAGAACAGCGAATCGGATTTTTTCCACAACTTTTTCAATTTTCTTTTTTTACCAGAAATATATCCACACGCATATCTTTCCACAAACCGGGGTGGATCTTAATCCCACGCGCTTTCTGATACTCATAGGCTGTCACAAAGTCAACCGCAAAACTCAAAAGTGGTATCTTTTCATCCAGCACGCTTACCTGATTTTCTTGACAGCTTTCCAGCCATTCCACCAACTTACGCTTTCTTTTGGTTCGGCCCATGTTCAAAAAGAAATCCTGTGGACGACATATTGTCGCGCAATCGGGTCCAGCACTTTCTTTATCCTGCTTGCCGATTTGCTCTTGCTCAATATCATAGGGAACGCCACTTTTATAGGTAATCATCGCTATCGGCTGCCTTTCCGATTGGATAGGCATGATCTGCTGCACATTCATCAACTGCAACATCCAAATGTATCGGTTATTGCTTTTTACAATCCGGTTGGCATACCTGTCCAGAAAGCCCGGCTCTATTTTACCATCCGGAAAAGAGGCATCATCGCTGAGTGCAGCCTCGATGCTGTGCATATCTAACCTTGCTTTAGGACGCTGTTCCTGTATGGAACTTTGCAGTAAGCCTTCGACATTTATAATCTCATTGTTGATTTCCGTACTTTTGCTTAAGAAATCATCCATAGTTATGCTTCGGCTTGCCCGCTGGCTGACAAGATCGTCCAATTCCTCATTCAGCGCAGAGAGCTTGTTCTCCAGCTGGTTTCCATCATTCGGTGTGCCGGTAGTGTTCAGATTTGCATCCAACATCCGCAAAAGACCCAGTATATCCTCGGCATTTTCTTTCCAAACTGTACGGAACACTTCCCTTGCCATCAATTCCAGCTTCCATTCAGATGCGTATGGTGCCGGACAAGGAATACCGTTCAGTGCTCTGGCGGCATCTTTCTTTTTGAACATTTTCGACCGTGCACAGATAAGCCGCATATTTTTCCCACCGTTGGCCGTTTTATCGTAGCCTTCGATTTGGAATCGCATCCCACAATCGCAAAACAGAATTTTCGTCCATTTATTCTGCGGGAAGGACACGCCAAACTTATGGGCACGACCATCTTTTCCTTTTACAAAAGCAGCACGCTTGCTGCGGATCTGATTGCAGGTTTCCCATAGCTCCTCTGAGACGATTGGCTCAAAGTCTCCCTTTACAAGAACAAAGTCCTCCTCGCTGTGATTGATGCGGTTATGGCTGAGGAAGTCATCAATATGGGATTTATTATAGGTCATATAGCCCTTGTAAGTGGGCTTGCGGAGTACTCGTGACACTTTGCTGGCCGTCCAGCTCAGGCCACCGCCGCCATCCTTACGGTTTTCTTCTATAAGCATTTTGGCAACAGTCGTTTCTCCGTGCCCCTCGGCGTACAGATTAAAGATTCTGCGTACCGTTTCCGCCTGTTCCTTATTGATTACATAAGTTCCATCCACACGGTCATAGCCGATAATATTACCGCTGCCATAGAGTACACCTTTCTCACGGCTCATCTTCTGTCCGGCTTTTACGCGCTCAATGGTCTTGCGGCTTTCATCTTGGGCAATGCTCGCCATAATGGTCAAGCGAACCTCTCCATCGCCGTCCATTGTCCAGATGCCATCATTTACAAAATAGACTTCCACGCCGTATTGCTTCAGTTCTCGCGTAGCATTCAACGCATCCACCGTGTTACGCGCAAACCTCGACAATTCACGGGTGACAATCAAGTCAAAGCGGTGTTCCTTTGCGTGCTCTATCATCCGCATAAATGATGGACGTTTCTTCATTTGGGTACCGGTTATGCCTTCGTCTATGTACTGCGCTACAACGGTCCAGTTAGAATTGCGCAATGCAAGGTCTGTATACCATTCCATCTGATTTCCCAGCGCAGATAGCTGTTCCCCATGTTCTGTTGAAACACGACCATAAAACACCACCCTACGCGGTCGATTCTTGTAATTTCCAATATAGTCTGTCATTTCGAACGCCTCCTTGTTCTTTCATTGTACAAGGGGCAAATTCATAAGGGAAATGTATAAAAACACTGGTACACTTGCCATCCTTGTATGAGCGTTGCTGCTCTATACTATAAGAGTACGTTCTCTTGATTTTTTTCCACAATCACTATTTTTATTTCATTGCACTTGACATACATCAAGTAGCCATGCCACGCAGATAGCATTTTTCAGAACATATCAACAAAAACACCCTGCACGATTCTGTGCAGGATCAAAATATATATTCGTTTTATTTTCGTACATAACTGGTTGATGGGCCGGCTCCGACTTTTTCAAATAACTATTTCGAAAAATCAGCCGGGCTATCAAACTGGAATTTGTTATTCTCCTATGGAGGCACCGCTATCGTCTTTAAGTCCACAAATCGCAACTATACCATTATTTTTATAACTTACAACGAGAGTAGTGTCATTCCCAAGTTTCCAACATGCAGTGCTGTTTTCACTGGTATCAGGCTTCCCCCATACCTCTCTAAGCTGGTCAATATGGTACCCTGGCAAAAGGCTATTAACATCGGCTTCACTCATTTCTGCGCAACGCCAGCGAGGGACACGGCATCATCAAGATGGGCAACAGCATGATACCATTCTCCAATCTGGAACCCAAGGATAGTGATGTCTATCAGCTCATCACAACGAAACCGGGAGAAAGGAAGAAACAAGAATGATTTTGCATAAAGAAAAGGCGGGCCGAAGCCCGCCTTAGAGTTCATGGCAGTTTAGTGCTGCCAGATATTGTTTTCTAAATCACGCAGACGCGCTTTGTAGTCGTTAATAAGCGCCTGCGTGTTTTCTGTATCCGGAAAGCTGACAATATAGCCGTCCTCGGATTCATGAAAGCCGACAATGCCCGTATAACAGCAACAGCCGTCACGGCGGGTAAAACCGTGACGGCTGTTCAGGGATTCGCTGTGACCTATTCCGTTTTTGCGGTCAAGCGCTGTTTATCTGCGGCGCTTCTTTTTGAAAATCATGAAACCGCCAGCCAGCGCTATGCCGCCGGCAATCGGCAGCATGACCCACCATACAGGGGGCTTTGCTGCGGGGGCCCGGCTGCTTTCCGGTTTTGCAGTGGCAGCAGGTGCGGGGGCCGGGCTGCTTTCCGGTTTTACGGTAGCAGTGGGTGCAGGGGTCGGGCTGCTCTCCGGTTTTGCGGTAGCAGCAGGCTCGGGGGTCGGGCTGCTCCTCGGTTTTGTGGTAGCAGCGGGTGCGGGGGTCGCGCCGCTGTTCGGCTTTGCAGTGGCAGCAGGCGCGGGGGTCGGGCTGCTGTTCGGCTTTGCAGTAGCAGTGGGTGCGGTGGTCGGGCTGCTGTTCGGCTTTGCAGTAGCAGTGGGTGCGGGGGTCGCAGACGCTGCGTCCTTTTCAAAAATTGCCTTGACCTCCACGTCGCCGTCCGGCATGGTGAACCTGTCGTTCTCGATGGTCACGCCACCGCTGACGACCTGCCACTCTTTAAAGTGGTAGCCCGTATTCGGTGCGGCGCTCAGATTGATTCCCGCACCTGCCACCGTGGTGGAGGGGTCTGCAGAGGCGGTGCCGTTGCCGTCCGTTGTTACGGTGACAGCATACGTTTGCACCTGCCGCGCCACCAAGGCAGACTGCCATGCAGAGAGGTTTCCGGCGCTGTCCTGCGCGCGGATATACAGGGCATCGCTGGTTTGCTGTTCCTTCAGCGTTCCTTGGATTGCAAAGCTGCCGTCCCCTGCGGCATAAACACTTTCGCCGTTTTTCCCGTAAAGGATTTCGCTGCCGGCATCCGCTGTGCCGGTGATTTGATAGGTACCCGCAGCCCTGTCCGCATAGAAGATCGGTGCAGAAAGGGTCAGCATCGGGGCGGTGGTGTCCCTGCTTACCAGCAGGAACACGCTGGTCACGTCCTTGTCCTTCACACCGTTTACACGTAGCATCAGCGTGCCGGTAAAATCAGGGATGGCAAAGGTGTTCGACCCGTCCGATGTGAGGTTCGTTTCGGTATCCATGCGTGTCACCGTGATGCTGTCGGCACCCTCGCAGGTCACAGCAAGGGAATTGCTACCGCCGCCTACATAGGCATGGTACACGCCGTTTTCGTCCGGCGTGCATTCCTCACCGTTCACGGAAAGGGCAAGGTTCAGCGGCGTGTATTCCGGCAGGAAAACGCCGGAGGATTCGGATTCGGTTTCTGCGCTGTAATACTTTGCGCCGCTGTCCGGCTCCGTGTAGGCACTTACACCGACCTTGTAGGTTTGGTTTGCCGTCAGATTTTTGGATTCTGCCGTTTCCTCACCGCCCACGGTCAGCGCCATATCAATAGAGGTTGTGCCTTTATCTAAGTCATAGCCAAAGCCGGTATCGACCCAGACGCCATCTTGGTTCTGATAAATCGTCACACGGTAGCCGTCGGCGTTATCCACCTTCTGCCATTCGGCGCGCATAACCTCGTTGCCGGTGAATGCCAGCGTGGCATCAGCGGGGGCGTTTGGCGGGTAGGGGTTATTGTTGGTGTAGGTAACCTTATCGGCAAACTGCTGGCTGTCGATGGCGGCCAGGACGGTCACATTTTTGGTACTTCCGTCTTCCTCGCTGACCGCGGTGGTCTTTTCCGTCATCAGGAAGGAGGATACATAGTATTCGCCCGTCGGCATCAGCGTACCTTCTGTGGGGATGCTGACTGTATTGCCTTGGGTGGTGTTCACGACTTGTTCGTCCACAAGGTAGGTTGCCTCGCCGGGGTTGCTGCCCAGATAAGTGCGCAGGGTGTAGGTCGTGCTCTCTGCGGGGTACTTCACCCCGCCGGTGAGCGTATTGCCGCTCTGCGTCAGATCCAGCTTTTCAAACGGTGCAACTGCAAAGCCCTTTTCATCGGTAAAGCTCAGCGCACTCGTACTGACGGTATAGTTGCCGCCCTCTTTCAGGCGTAAAACTGCCATACGGTATTGCTTGCCGTCATCTGCCGACTTTTTCATGTCCGCCAGAATGGTTGCGTTGATGTCCGCGTTGGGGTCAATATCGCCGTCGTTGGCGATCCAGTTGATGGGAATGGACGAACCGTCCTCCTTTGCAACGGTCAAATTGCTTTGGATTTCCGTATCGGTGACACTGTTGTCAAACGCCAGCACAATATACGGCGTTTCGCCCGGAGCGGCAGAAACCGTGATATTTGCCGTACTGCCGCCGTTTGCAGGCGGCGCTGTTTCGAGCTCCATCAGCATGACAGACTCTTCCTCGCTGTTTTCCAGCGACACGCCCTGCACCAGCGGCTCAACGCCCTTGGACGACCAGTCCCATTCGGGCAGCTTGCCGAGCCACTTGGTTTCGATATCCCAGCCGCCGCCCATGCGGAAATTGGTCTGCACAATTTGCGGCACAAGCACCCACACGCGGGCGTCAATAATTTTTATGTCTACGCCCGCCATCGCGCCGAGGTAGACATCCACATTCTTAAACGCCTGCTCCATGCTCTCGCTGACGTTTGCGTTTGTGACGGGGAAGGTCGTCTGCCCGCCCACAATCAGATCGATGTCCGTGCTGGGAAGTTTAATACCGCTGAGAAACGGGATGCCAAGGCTGCTCGGAATCTGCAGCTGACCCTTAACAATGCTGTTGGCGCCGATGCCGAGATACACGGTGGTCTTGTTTTGGTTTGCACCGCCGAACGCGCCCAGCCTGATTGCGGTATTTATGGTAAAGATGTCCAGTGTATTGCTCGGCAGATTGAGGGCAAGTTCCTCCGAACCGCCGAAGTAGATACCCTTGTAGGTATTTCCTTGATATGTACGTTCCTGCCCGTTGAGTTGGAGAGAATAGCCGAAACTGTCGATGATCTGCGCGTTCTTTCCCAGCCCGACGATGCCGACATCCGTTGCCTTGAGGGAAATTTCACTGGGTCCCAGAACGACATTGCCTGTACCCTCAATCAGATGCATATAGGTACCTGTCAGCGCACCCCGCAGCTTGATGGGCGGGATGGCGAAGTAGTCGCCGTTCACGGTTTTTGCCAGATCCTTAAAGCCCGCGCCGCCGCCGTTAAGCTGCCCGACGGGAACAGGCGGCACAAGGGGGATGCCGGGGCTGGACTTGACAAAGAACCACAGCTCATCGGGAATGAGTGAGCCATCCTTTTTGCTGCGTTCCAGCGCCAAAGATGCTTCCGTTTCAAACAGGTCAAAGGCGTTCAGCTCCAGCTCAAAGGCATAGCGTTCCTCACCCTTGAAGGTGTTTACCTCACCGCTGATGCTGGCAAGCTCCAGCGCCATCAGCTTTGCGGTGTCAAAGCTGCCTGTGGCCTTTACGCCGTTGACCTTGAACTCGTTGTTTTTGGCATTCAAGCCGTAGCCCAGCTTTTCCATCGAGAACTCGGCACCATTGAAGATGGTCCGGAAACCGATGTTGCCGCTGAACACAAGGTTCCCCGCCGCGTCGGCTTTTGCGTTTTCCAACTTGACCGCGGCATAGGGAATGTCCACAAAGACGATGGCGTCGTTCTTGTCGGGTTCAATTTGGAACGCAAAGCCGTCCTTTGTAAGCGAAATTTGCAGGTCATTTTCCGCGCCGTTTTTCGGCTGATAGAACTTGAAGCTCGGCGCGTTCAAGCTTACGCCGCTGTGTTCGATCGTGCCGTCCTTTTTGATGACCAGCTTTCCGCTGCTCTTATTCCATGTCGCGGTGACGGAGGGCGAGAGCATCGCCGCGCCGCCGGTAAAGGTGAATTCCGTTCCGTTCTTGCTCTCATAATCGCCGCTGATCAGCGCAACAGGTTCTCCGTACTGCTTTTTCAGCGCTTGCAGCGCGGCATCGTCCGCCACATACTCCACCGTCACGCCGCCGTTTACGGCGAACGCGGCAAGCCGCTTGGCAGAAATGGCAGCATCCACCGCATCCGGCTGGGAGGGGACATTCTCCGCGCCCGCCTTGATCAGATCATGGAAGCCCCAAAGGAAGTGGGAGTAATATTCCGAACCGCTGCCTTCTTCCTGTTCCGAACTGCCGTCTTCTCCCTGTGTGGCATAGGCAGCGCTGTCACACTGCACCCAGGTATCCAGCGGCTTATCGCCCGGTGTCACACTGACGGTCTGCGCCAAGGCAACGCGAATCGGCTTGCCGCTGACGGAGGTGATCTCTTGTTCATAGTAATCTGACAGTCCCACAAAGGGATTTGCCCAAGGGTAGCCATCCGTATAGACTTCGGTGATGTAAATGCCGTCCTTATCGCCCCAGCTGGAATACCCTTTGGGAACGGTTTTTGTGCGCAGATCTTCCACGGGCGCGGTGAATACCGAGTTTTCGGTGGTAATTTGCGGGTTCTCCCCCTCCGGCACGGTGATACGGCTCATTTTAATGGCAGGACCGCCCGGCTTTTCCAGCGTGGAAGTATGTCCCGTGGCGGTAAAGCAGTTGAACGAATACCCCCATTGAAAACCGTAGTCACGATTCCAATCCTGTGGCATACTGTCCTTGTCGATGTAAATCGTACCGACCGACGCCAGCACACCCCATGTGTCGTTGGACGATGCCCCGTTTTCCTGGAGCCGGACAAGCTCATAGTAGACCGTTGCCTTTGCCTTGATCAGGCTGAGGGCGGTCAGCAGCGAATACTCCACCTTGATGGCATTCGCGCTGCCGTTGGGCGTTTTGGTCACAAATTCTGCTTTTATCGGCTCAGTCACCACGCCCTCTGTCTTTTCCTGGCCTTGCTCATAGGTGATGAAGGTGCAGCGCGGCGCCTGCCCGATCAGTATGCTTTCCTCATCGGACTTTGCAGCGGGCACAACCGTGAGGTAGGCATAAGTACCCCATAATTTGCGAAACGTCATATAGATGTACTCGTTTTGCAGGGAAAGCGAGCCGTCCTCCAATGTGACGGTTTTTACCGCCCCTTCAGACGGAAAAATGCTCCCCGGCAAAGCCAGCACCTGCATGGGCAGCGCGCCCAGCAGCAGGCAAAGGCTCAAAAGCAGGGATAGAAATTTTTTCATGTTGCGTCCTCCTCGTGTTTTCTTTTTTGCTTTTCCCGTTCATGCAGCCGCATACAAACGACCGTCAGCACAACGGCCGCTGTGAACGCCGCAACGCCCACCAGCACATAGCCGCCCGCGTCCTCCCGCAGCAGCATCGCACCAAAGCCGCCCCAGGCAGCGGTCTGCCCCTGCCCGACAACCCTGTCCGCTGTCTGCATCAGTGCCGCAAACAACAGCATACACACAGCGCTCAGTCTGCCGATGCCGCGTTTCTGCCTTCGTCGGGTATTTTTTCGTATCTGCCTTTTGACAAGCTCGACCCGCCTTGTGGTATCATACATATCGGTGGAAGCCTCCTCTCCGGTTTGCTGAAGTCTTGGGTAAAAAGTCCTTTCACCTATATAGGTACAAAAATTCGGGAAAACTCTCACCCAAAATGCAAAAATTTACAAAAAAATGAGGGAGCCGCCCAAAAGCAGCTCCCAAGAATCGGATATTCGGTTATTCTTTTCGTACCATACGAAGTGCAGACAGCTTTCCCGCCGCCACCAGTAGCACCGGCAGGGAATAGGCGATGTACTGCGCTGCGCCGCCGTAGGTAATCAGCAGGTTGTAGATGGCGTGCAGGGTGATTGCCGCGCCCAGCAGCCCGCAAGTTCCGGCAATCTTCAGCCATGTGCGCTGCCATGTGTAGGCAAGCCCGGCGCCCACAATGATGCCGCACAAAACGTGCATAGCACCCGTGCCGAAGCCCCGGAAAAAGATGAACGAGAATCGGTCGGCGCCGTTCTGGATGAGATAACACACATTTTCAAAGGTGGCAAAGGCGAGCGCGACTGTGATGGCGGTGGGCTTGATTTTTTCCCCCTCCGGCTCAAACACCAGCAGGTAGAATGCCAGCGGCAGCAGCTTCATGATTTCCTCCACCACCGGCGCAATCTCCGCCGTGGCGGCAAGGGCGTCTGCGTGATAGACCGCAGCAAGAAAGGTGTTGATGTAGGCGGAAAGCAGACATACTCCCATTCCGGCAATACAGAACAGAAAAAAGCGGAGCTGCCGCCTGCCCATGCACAAGGCGGCCACCAGCAGCGGGGACACCATACAGAGGAAGATATTTTCAATGTAGGTCATACTTCCACCGCCTTTTTTACCGCGGGCAGCAGTCCCAACAGGGCGAGAGTCAGGAGCAGATCGCACCAGAAGGCAGGGCTTGCGGGAGAGGTAGCCGACCAGAAACACCCCACCGTCCAGAGCAGATATTCCGAACCGACATAGCAGAGCACGCCGACGTGGAAATACCGCCTATTCCGCGCTTCGCCTGTCTGGGTATTCGCATAAAAAAGCCCCCGTGCCGCGCAGAAGGACAGCCAAATCATCAAGCCGCACCAAATCAGGTTGGATAGGATATCCCCATAGGTGCAGTAGAACACCAGCAGCGGCACGCCGACCAAGGGGGCGAGCCACGCTTTTCGGCAGCAAAAGCTGCGTTCCTCCGAATCAGTCAGCGTGACCTGCAAAATCCGCAGAAAAATCGCGCTGGCGACCCAGCCGAACTCCGACACATAAAAGACCCGCGGCGTGGTATGGAACAGCAGCAGGTACAGCGTCCAGTAAAGCGACCCCAAGGCAAAGCATCCGTAGAAGCAAAGCAGCAAAAAGTACGCCTGTCTGCGACTTTTTTGCCATGCAATGCCCGAGAGCACCGCGCCAAGGAAGGTAGTCAACAATTGCAGCAGGTTTTCAATCAGCTCCATGCCGCCCCTCGCCTTTCCTGTCCGAACTATCCTCCCGGTTCATCTGCCTAAGTCGGAAGCACAGAACCGTCACGCACACGCCCAAAAGAAAGGACAATAGCCCTATGACAATGTACCCGAGTGCCGCACCCCCGCCATACATACTGGCGGCGGTTTCATAGCCCGCGTAGTCGCCGGGTCGGATTCCCGCAACCACACCGGGCATGGCAAAGGACACACCCACAATCAGCACAAGGCACGCCGCAGTAGCAGAAAACATGGCGATTGTACCGCGTCGTCGCTGTTCCTTGCGCTGTCTTGCGGCGATGCGCCGCTTTGTTTCCGCAAAGCGTTCTTCATGGCTCCGCATTTGTGATTCCCTCCCGTTCCAGTAATTTACGCAGGCTCTCTTTTCCGCGATACACCAGATTGGTGATCTGCTTCACGGTTTTTCCCATAACCTCTGCCGCCTGCTCGTAGCTCATCCCCTCAAAGTAGGTCAGATACAAAACCTCCCGATAGTCCGGGTTCATTTCGTCCATACAGCCGTGCAGGATGCGGTTGCGCTCTGCTGTGCCGATGACCTCCTCCGCCAGCAGCTGAGCGTCCGGTTCGTCGGTCAGCGCATCCAGGCTGAACATCAGCCTTCGTTTGCTTTTATGGCGCAGCGCCATGTGCCGCGCCGCCTTATACAGATACGCCTTGAAACCGCCGTCGCGGATGCGGGGCTTTTTCGTGAACAGATAGGCGAACACATCCAGCATCAGCTCCTCTGCCTCGTGTATATCGTGCAGGTAGCCGTCGAGGTACAGGGTCAGGGGATCGCCGTATTTTTCCATCAGAGCCTCCAGCCCCGCGTCATCGCCGTTCAGATACTGGCGGTAAAAATCCCCGTCGCAGACCATGGTGTTCCCCTCCTTCCTGCGTTCATTATACGCCGTGTGGGTTATCGCGGTGGATGTACTCCGGTATGCCGCAGCCGACCTCCGCCTTGAATTTCAGCGACAGGCTGCGGCTGCACAGCCCGCATTCGTGCGCCAGTTCCTCTAAACGCAGATCCTCGCGCAGATGGGTGGAAATATATTGCAGGCAGTTTTTGATGACGGCGCTCTGTGCGCCGCCTTTTTGGTATCCACCACGCGGTTGCAGAAGTCCAACGGCACCGGGCAGAGTGCGTGCAGTTGTTCGCAGCATGGAAAAACATCCATAAAGCACTCCCTTTTCTCTCTAACTGTATCACAATTCTTTCATTACAGTCAAGATATCGACAATAAATGCAAGGGCTGGCTGCCCCTGCAAAAAAGGGCGGGCTTGTGATTTTTTGCAAAGGCTATTGAGTGTTAGAGCTTGTTCTTGTATTTGTGCTTGGCGGCGTCCCATTCATAAAAGCCGGTGGCAGGGATTACGCAGCGCTGGAAGGCGATACTGCAGCGAAACACCGACTTTTCCGTCACCGTTTCGGCGCGGCCATCAATGAAATCGTATCCGCCCACCCGGAGTGCGGCGAAACCACCATCACCTACAACTATGAGGGCGGTCACACATGGGCAAGCTACTGGCCGGAGGTGTTGGCCATCTTTGCGGTAGATACCAACCTAAACTCCGACAGCGATGTTATCGTTATCAATGCCGCCCAAAAGCAGAGTATTCAAGACGCCTTTTGGTCTATGCACGAGATCACCTACGAGGTCGAAGAAGTAGACACCACTCCCGAACCCACCGAGGACGACCCCGACCTGGAGCAACAGACTGAATACATCCTGCATATCACCGTCAACAGCAAAACTGTGGATGAACTGGCCGAGTTGTACAATTTCACCCAAGACCAAAACGATATATTGCACGAACTTCTCTCCGATGAAATGCGCCCTACGCTGCTTGCCCTCTGCGGCGGCATCGGCATCATCGAGGACGGCGAGTTATGCTGGCCGCTGCCGGGGCACACTTATATATCCTGCCACTTCGGGGAAGTGGATGCCTTCGGCAACGCCGGGCATCGCGGCACGGATATTCCCGCGCCGGAGGGGACGCCGATTCTCGCCGCCCACAGCGGTACGGTGCTGGTCAGCGGCTGGAACGACAGCTACGGCAATCAGGTACTGCTGGATAACGGTGCGGGACTTTCCACGCGGTACGCCCACATGACGCAAACTGCCGTTACCGCAGGGGAAGCGGTAACGGCAGGGCAGGTTATAGGTTATGTAGGCAATACCGGCGACAGCACAGGTTTCCACCTGCATTTTGAGGTTATGCAGAATGGTGTGCGTGTGAATCCTATGGATATGGTTTGTCTGCAAGAGAAGAAACAATAAGTAATCGGTTATCCTGACAAAAGCAGTCTTGAAAGTGTTTTGGCACTTTCAAGACTGCTTCATTATTGTTTATACTGTATCATCTGTGGAAAGTTGTGTGCTTTCTTTTCATGGTGATGGAGAGTGCAAGCATTGCAATGTTCCATAGCAAAGATGCACCGGAAAGACCAACAGCCGCTGTCGCAAGCGATTTTGCCGTAGCAGAGTCATTTGCTTCTTTGTTTGCCACAGCGGAAGTGTCGCGTACAAGACCGGCATTGATGGTCGTGCCATCGGTCATTGTAAGAATTAGGTAGCCGTCGTTATCAATCATGGCGTTGTCTATTCCGCGCCCGGCAGTACCATCCTGTCCATCCTTGCCATCCTGACCGTTTTGTCCGTCTTGACCATTTACACCGTTTTTTCCGTTAATTCCATTGGTGCCATTTTGCCCGGAAGCGCCATCGGCACCGGCATCGCCTTTTTCGCCTTGGACACCCTGAATGCCTTGCTCGCCTTGGTCACCCTTGTCGCCCTTTTCACCTTGGACACCCTGAATGCCTTGCTCGCCTTGGTCACCCTTGTCGCCCTTTTCGCCTTGGACACCCTGAATGCCTTGCTCGCCTTGGTCACCCTTGTCGCCCTTTTCACCTTGGACACCCTGAATGCCTTGCTCGCCTTGGTCACCCTTGTCGCCTTTTTCGCCTTGGGCACCTGTCGCTCCCATTTCTCCGGTAGCTTTCACATTGAGAGATTCCCAATTCTGACCATTGTCATAGGAAACATACCAGAGGTTATCATCACCGATTTTGAGCTGCGGTGTTCGACCATCGACACCGTTTGTTCCGTCTGCGCCGTCCTTGCCGTCTGCACCATCCGTTGCGGCAGCCTTGACGCCGGTATCGGTAGCGCCAATCCACCAGTTGCCGTTTTCGCCGATGCTGGGGGTCAGACCGTCTGCACCGTTCGTGCCGTTTGTACCGTCCGTTCCGGCAGCTTTTACGCCTGTGTCGGTTTCACCGATCCACCAGTTGCCGTTTTCGCCAATGCTGGGGGTCAGACCGTCCGCACCGTTCGTGCCGTTTGTACCGTCCGTTCCGGCAGCTTTTACGCCGGTATCAGTAGTGCCGATCCACCAGTTACCGTTTTCGCCGATGCTGGGGGTCAGACCATCCGCACCGTTCGTGCCGTTTGTACCGTCCGTTCCGGCAGCTTTTACGCCTGTGTCGGTTTCACCGATCCACCAGTTGCCGTTTTCGCCAATGCTGGGGGTCAGACCATCCACACCGTTCGTGCCGTCTGCACCATCCGTTCCAACAGCCTTTACGCCTGTGTCGGTTTCACCGATCCACCAGTTGCCGTTTTCGCCAATGTAGGGCGTTTCACCGTCCTCGCCTTTTTCACCATCCTTACCGTCGGTGCCTGCCGCCTTAACTTTCGTATCCGTAAAGCCGATCCACCAGTTGCCGTTCTCACCGATATACGGAGTTTCGCCGTCCTTGCCCGGCTTTCCGTCGTCACCGGCCGCTTTTACGCCGGTGTCGGTTCCCCCGACCCACCAGTTGCCATTGCTACCGATGTAAGGCGCTTCGTCCGCGCGATAATGCGCCTCGTTGGACCAAACGCTCTCATAATCCTTGCTGTCTACCGTTGCTACGGTCGTCACTACATAGGTGTACTTGCTATTCAGGTCAAGGTTTTTGATCTCATATTCCGTTGCTTCGGCAGACAGCTTTTCGGATACTTTTGTATACGCACCGCTTTCGTCCTTGCTGTAAACATAGTAGCCAGTAATCTCCGGATGACCGTTTTCGCGGTCCGGCTTTGTCCAAGAAAGCTTCAGGTCAAAGATGCCTTCGCCGCGGGTTATTGTCTTGTCCAAATTGTCGATGGCTCGCGGCGGAGAGGAAAGATTGGTAACACTGTAGCCGATAAAGGGTGTCTTGTTGTTCGCTGCACCACTCAGGTGGCGCTGCCACTGCCCCAGCGTCCAATGGAATCGATAGGCGTCTACAACAGGCGCGGGAATTCCTTCCGCCACAAGGCTCTGCTTGTCCAGACTGGTGACGGTGCAGCTCGCTCCCACCGCAGTGCCTTTGGAGGTGGAATTTCCCTTGCCATCGCTATATTCAAGGCTTGTGGTGACACCGTGCATTCCTACATTCTCATTGCCCCATTTTATGGAGCTGTTGAAGAAAAACCCGTGGGACATTTCTACGCTTTTTGTGGTGGTGTTTTCCTTCGTCCATGCCACCTTATCCAGCGTTCCGTTATAGCCCAAAGCAAACTCCGATTTGCTGATGGCGGAAGCCTGAATATCCGGATTCAAAGCGCCCCAGCCATCATGGTTATAGCGGTAGGGGTCGCCCTCGTTGCCGTCCATCCAGTTGGCAGCGGGATCGATCTTCTCCAACAGGTAGCAGGTCGGGTTGTTTTTGCGGTCGGCCATGTACTTGTTATACTCTGTGGCAAACTTGTTGTAGGCATCCACCGAAAGCTGCTCATACACAGGTCCCTGCGGAATGGCAGTCTGCATGACAGTTTTATCGTTCCATGTGCCGTTCGCGTTCTGTATGTCATATTCGTAGACGAACACCGGTGTACGGCTGACAACAACACTGTTGTAGGCTTGTGCGGAAAAGCTCTGACTCCACTCCTCGTGCAGAGAACGCTCGAAGGACTTCGTCCAGTCCAGTGCATAACCTGTTTCAATGGATGCCTTTCCGCCGAGGAAGTTGAATTCGGTGCTGTAGCCTATACTGAAGGACACGCTGTCAGAGTCCCAGTCAGACAGCTCATAGCTTTCCGTCAGGACATACTCTGTTTCGTTATTGCCCGCATCCATTACCTCATCAAAATAGGGCGCCGCCTGCAAGACCGCCTTGACATCCGGGTCCGTGTAGGCGTAGGTTACACCCCGGTATTTGGCAAGGACACCGTCGTTGTTCTTGTCCACGGGGATAACCAGAAAGCTGACCGCATTCTGGGCATTGGTGTTCACATAGCTGTCCGTAGGAACAAGGCAGTCATATCCGCCGGCTGTTCCGTACTCCTTTATTTCGCCTTTTACCGTTTTATCATTATAGTTTATGCCCCGCATATAGCCCGTCAGCAGGTGGGACTCGTTGTTATTTTTGTGCTTGAGGGCAATTGTAAACACCACCTGTTCCCGCCCGGCCTTGTTGCCGTCGAAGTTGCCCACGGCAATGGACTGGATGTCACAGTTGGAGATGCGGGTGGTGCTGCTCGCGCCGTCGTCGGCGCTCTTGAAGTAATCGCCGGTATATACCGCCACAGGCTTATTGTTGCTGGCATCATAGAGCGTGCCGCTGAGGAACACCAGCTCCTTTGCGCCGCGCCCCTTGCCGTTGATCGCAACAGACTCCACAGCCAACTGTTGCCATACATCATCGGCATCATGGTAGCCGCCGTCTGTCCAGCCGTTGGACTCTATGGTTTGATTGGTAGTCTTAACAAAACCGTTTCCCGAATTGCTCAGTTTCCCAATATAGAGATACCCAGCCTTCATGTCGATGGTTCCGTTCACCTGCTGGTTGTTTTTTTTCCATGTTCCCAGTTGCCCCAGCATACCTGCGAGGAACAGATCCACATCACCATCGCCGTCAAAATCTCCGCAGATCAAAGAGGCTCCCACAGGAAATTCATAGCGATCACGCCCGCCGCTTCGTCCCTTGCTGGTGTAGAACTCCTCGCTCTGTGCCGCGGATTTGGTCACGATGGAGCTGGTATCCCCCTTTGTACCGTAGACGATCTTGACCACCGGACGGTAGTAGTCGATCTGGGCCTCGTCTTTGGGCAGCCGGTGACAGTAGGACAGCACCGCCAGATCGTCCACACAGTCGCCGTTGAAGTCCCCCACGGCCATGGAGACACCCAGCTTGCGCCGCTGGTTTCCCTCCGAGTCCTCCTTATCATACCAGGGATGGTCGTTATAATAGCCCATCAACAGACTGTTACTCTTGCCGCGTTGGGAAAGGCTGCCACCGTCATAATCCCACTGCTGAATCTGGCAGCCTCCGGCCTTGTAGGACTCCGGGGTATAGACCACGATGCTTTCCTTGCCATCACCGTCAAAGTCACCGGCCACGATGTTCAAGAAGCTGCGGTTGGCGTAGGTGGGCACCTCAAAAGCGTTTGCATCAAACATATAGCTGAAGTCGCCAATCGCTACCAGCTGGCTGCGGTCTGAATCCGTTCCTTTTGTGGTGTCAATGACCCACATATAGCCCTTTTTATCCTGCCCAACACCTACAAAGGCAACATGATCCCGGCGACCACTGCCGGTAGGGTCAAAGGACACCGCCTGCATCAGCTTGTAGTTGGGGTTAGAAAAAGTACCGCTACTGCCTGATTTGCTCTTTGCGAAGGTATTCAGCGCCGATTCTGATCCCATAGAAAAATAGGATGCCTGCCGAACCTTATTGTCCCAGGCATTCAGATACATCAGCTCGTTCTGTTCTACCATCAGAAACGGCTCGCCAATGTCATAGCCGTAAGGGTTGGTGGTCGTCGTATAGCCGCTGGGCTGTACGTTTTCCAGATTCATTAGATTTGTACCCGAAAAATCCGGGCCTTGCGTCGTGTCCTCCGCAAAGATTGACAGCGGAAAGCAAGCCGCCATCAAAATAACCGACAGCAGTATGGCAAACCCTCGCTCGAATATAGATCTTTTGTCCATCTTGTAATCCTCCCGTTGCATTTTCATAGACCGCAATGGCAACTTACTATAATCTATTTTACTATATTATTCGTCTTTTTTCTGTGTCGTTTAGGGGCAAAATCGTGTCGTTTAGCAGGAAGCCGCGCTTCTCTGCTTGTGCGCGTTCTGTGTTTTTGCTACAATTAAGACAACAAGGAGGTGGGACGGTGAACACCCAAAAAAGAAATCTCTGCGCTGCCGGAGTGCTGCTGACCGCAGCGGCAACAATGGTCGTGCTATTTTTGTTTCGTCTGTCGCAACCGGACAAAGCGCAACAATCCATCTTTCTGAATTGCACGGCATCAGATCGGGGTGGCTGGACATTTTACACCGAAGCCGGGCAAACCGAACCTGTGTTCGGTTTTGGTGGCTACATCGATGGCGTACCGGCGGAAGGCGCCGGTCCTGTTGTAGCGGAGCGCGTCATGGAGGAACCAGGCGAACGATGCTTTTTGCAGTTTAGCTGCGTCAATGCGGGTCTGCAGGTGTTTTTGGAGGATATGCTTCTCTACACGGATTTTCCGCAGCAAGAAAACCGCGTCGATGTATTTTTGCAGAATGCAGATTTTGTCGGCATTAACTACAACGGGCTTTGCATCCCGCTGCCGCTAGACTGCGCGGGGAAAGCACTTCGCATTGTCACCTACGGGCCGTCCCTAAACGGGCTGCGCGTACCTGTGTTTCCCTCACAGGCAAGCCGTTTTTCCGATGCCGTGGTGCAGACCACCGGCGTTGTTTGGTGTATGACCGCCGTGACGGTAAGGCTTATGTTGGCGCTAAGCCTGCTTTTGGTGCTGGTGCTTGGTGCTCAGGCCGGACAGCCGCTGTGGAAGCTATTGCCCTTGAGTGGATACTTTTTATTGGCGGCAGTGTCAGGCGTTTGCAACACCTTTCTGGAAAGTGCTTCGGGGCTGAATGCCGACAGTGGTCTGCTGAACTGGGTCTACCTGATCCACATGGACTTTCTGTACATTTACTTGGCAGCCGAACTTCGGGGCAAAAAACGTTGGGGCTTGGCTGCCACAGCCCTGCTGCATATTCTGCTTACTGCCTTGCGGAGTTTTGCGGCGGTGCCGCTTCTCACCGAAAAAGTCGGTGACTGGCTCGGTTTCTCTTTATTGGTCGTAGCGATTGTTCTGATGCTGTTCTCGCACGAAGAAATGCAGCGCAGAATCAGTTGGTGCCTGTGTGCGGTTGCGGCCTTTCTGTTTTTGATTTGGGGTGTCACCCGTTATGTCGGCGTAGAAGTACTCTATCCGTTCAGCAACCCGGTAACATCCATGCTGGGCGGATATCCGCACGCATTTTATGCGCTGCTGTGCAATGTTACCGGCCTGCTGTGCGCTGTACAGGTAGTCGTTGAATTTGTGCGCAGTATGCTGCTTCGTCAACGGCAAATGCAGATGATGGAAATCAGCAGCCAGACAGCACAAGAGAAATACGAGCAGGCGCAGGCATCGGTTCGCCAGACGGCGTCGTTTCGCCATGAATGGAAAAACCACATTGCCGCCCTGCACCTGTTGGCACAGAGGCAGGATCAGACGGAGCTTCGGAACTATCTAGACCGATTGGACGGGGAGTTGGAACAGCTTTCGCCCCGGAATTTTACTGCCAACCCGACAGTCAACACGATTCTTCAGCGTTTCGCGGCACAGGCGAAGAAAAAGGATGTCACCTTCCGCGTAAGTGCGGTTCTGCCGGAAATGCTGCAAATCAGAGAGGATGACCTGTGCAGCCTTCTTTTCAATATGTTGGACAACGCTTTGGAGGCAGCCGCGCAGACAGAGCAGGGAGAAATTCTCTGCTCGATGCAGATTCGCCGGCAGTATCTTGCCATCCGCTGCGAAAACACCTACAGCGGAACCCTGCGCACCGATGAAAACGGAGAACTCTTGACGACCAAGGACGATGCTTCCGACCACGGCTTTGGCTTGATGAAAATGCGTGCTATTGCAAAAAAGTATGGCAGCGTACTGGACATCAGCTATGACGAAAACCGATTTACGGTTATGACAGCTCTGAAGCTCTTGCCGGAAAAGAAAAATCAGTAAACGATAAGGCGCGAAAATGCGGCATCTTCCAAACGGGAGATGCCGCATTTTTCACTGGTAAAATCAAATGTATTCAGTTTTGGTTGAGGTATCGGACAAATTGATTCTGAAAATGCTCCATATATCGCCGCCCAATGGCAAGGTCGCTGCCATCCGTCAGGTACAGAGTTCGACCGCCCTCTTCGCAAATGTGGGAAAGATTTACGAGAAAGCTGTTGTGGCAGCGGCAAAAAAGTGAACCGGGAAGAATTCCCTCCGTTTGGCTCAGCGACAGCGGCAAAAATTTCTCGCCATGTGTCATATGAAGAACCGTGCCGTGTTCCCGGCTCTCGGCATAGTAAATATCCTCTGTCGGTATAACAAGCGTCTTGCCGCCCGCATGAAAGGTCACTGTGGAAGGGCGGTGGTACAACCGCAGATCGGTTGTAATTGCCTGTTCCAGCTCAGCCGCCTGAACCGGCTTGAGCAGGTACTGGATAGGGCGGACGCTGTAGCCGTCCTTGAGAAATTCCGTAGAGCTTGTGATAAACAGGATGCTGGTTTTGTCGTCGCGCTGCCGCAGTTCCTGCGCCAGTTTCATGCCGCTTTTTCCGCCCATCAGAATATCCAGACAAAGCAGCGAAAATTCTTCTCCTGCCAAGAGCGCATTTTCCAGTTTTTCGGCAGATGAAAATGATGTGATTCTGTGTTCGACCTTCAGCTTGTCCAGAATAGATTCGCACTGTGCGCACAGGTTTGCACATAGAATTGCTTCGTCTTCACAGACTGCCACCCTATACAATGCGCTCACCATCCTTTTGCTTGTTAAAAGTATTGTAGCAAATATCCTGCTTTTTTGCAACAGACGCTGTAAATGCACGATTTATTCCGGCTGAAACAGGGCACAGCGGGTTAACTATATAACAGCTTCCTTAGATAATCTAGAATTACGAACAAGGCTCACATGTAGCATTCGACTCCGAATATCAGCCAGTACACATATGAGGACGGAAAATGTAGCAGCTTTTGAAAAATTGTTTTTTTCTGCTCAAAGTGCTATAATCGGAATATACCGAATACAAAGGGAGGAAAGCTCCCATGCCAAGACCGCCACGGTGCCGTCGAATTTGTGGCGTACCACAGGTCGATGCATTCTGTCCCAACGGGTGCGAGAATACCGAGCCGATCCTGCTGACGCTGGACGAATATGAGGTCATTCGGCTGGTTGACTTGGAGCAGCAAACCCACGAGCAGTGTGCCGCTCAAATGGACATTTCCCGCTCTACCGTGCAGGAGATTTACGAAAGCGCACGGAGCAAGATCGCAGCGTGTCTTGTCCACGGGAAACCGCTGCACATCACCGGGGGAAACTACCGCATCTGCGGAGGACAGGAGGCAGC
>ENA-UESE01000451-UESE01000451.1-human-gut-metagenome-genome-assembly--contig:-NODE-451-length-51856-cov-68.711659_pt1 | contig 51856 bp, 54 predicted proteins | sample MGYA00242995_ERZ507996 | MGnify/ENA primary metagenome ERZ507996 (study PRJEB26167, sample SAMN06115489) | human gut metagenome | host: Homo sapiens | place: China:Sichuan | collected 2015-04-15...
CGGCCAGATAGGAATCGATGTCGATTTCCGAACCGACGGTCGAGTAGTAATGTTTGCCGTCGCCGTTCATGTCGTAGTTGCCCTTGCGGTAGGACACAAACAGACCGAGTTTGTTGTTGAGGTCATGCTGCAAATCGCCGCCGGCCTCAATGCCCCAGACGTCGGCGTCAATCTCGGTCGGGGATTTGATGGAGAGCGAAGTGTAAACCGGATTAACCCAGAGGTTATGGAAAGCTTCGCCGTTCCAATAATAGTCGTAGAAGCCGCAGCCCGGACAATACAGACGATTGTCGGTCACCTTGTTCATGACGTTATAGATCAGGTTGGCGTTCTGGGCCACGGCGGCAGCGGTAACCGACTGATAGCCGATCACTTCCGGCGCAACCTCTGCCTTACCGCCGGGAGCGGGCATCGGGTGCGGAGTCGGTTTGACATCGGGAGACTGTTCCGCGCAATCCTCTGTATAATCGTTGTTTTGGCTGTTCATGGCCAGTCCCCAGGTTTTGTCGGTTTCATTATATTCGACTTCCCACATATAAGGGCTGCCGACAACGCGAAAAACGGAGAAAGAGTTTTCGTTTCCCTGGCCGTCGTTTGGCGCAGAGGCGAAAACAATACTTTCCTCGCCGCGGATATCTTTGTAATTGAGCGTATTGACGATTACTTTTGTCGTGCCGATAACGTCGCCGCCGATATTGAGCCTTCCGCTTTGTCCGTTGGCTGCGTCAACGTCCAGCCGCAGATAAGGATTGTTAACGGCAATATAATCGTGCGTGATGTTTACGGAAGCGTTTTTCCCGAGTACCACCTGAGTGGTGTCAACCTTAAAATCGTAAACGTTGTTGACCCGGCTGTTGAAAATGACGCTGTTCGTCGTGCATTGCGGACAAACGTCGCCGGTGATGTTTATGTCGTAGGCATAACCATCATATTCGATTTGGTTTGAAACGGCTTTGCCGCCGTCGATTTCATCGTCGAAAACGATTTTTCCTCCGTTGCGCACATCCAGGTTGAGGTTCAGGCGGGCTTCGTCCGTCCCCTGCATCCAGACGGCGTTGTTTATCTTGCCGCGGCTGTCTTCGGTATAGTTTCCGCGGAACAGGGTTTCCGTTCCGTCGGCGGAGATTGTGAGATCGTTGGCGGAATAGACGGCACCGCCCAACGCCGGATGTGAAGCGGATTCTGTTTTGGCATAGTTGCCGATAAAGCGGCCGCTCAAATCACCAATGATGCCGATGGCGTTATAAATAGCACCGCCCATGGCTTCGGCTGATGTCGACAGGCTGTAGTTTCCTGCAAATTCGCCGTTGATGCTGCCGATCTGTACCGGTTCGGACGATTCAAGGGGAGGGGGCAGCAGAGAATCTGCCTGTTCCGTTGCCCAGCCGCCGTAGTTGGCGATTGCGCCGCCGGCGGTTCTGCCGTTTGAACGGGTATAATTGCCGATGAAGCAGCCTTTTATCGTATCAATGTAGGCCTTTTTTTTACGGGCAGAGGCATTGATTATGGCTCCGCCGAGGGCCCCGCCGCTTTCCGACAAAACGTAATTGCCGACAAAGATGCCGTCGATACTGCCGATGCGGCTGGCTGCGTTATAAAAAGTGGCTGCTCCGTGAAAGCCGTTTGAGATGGCGCCGCCGACATTAGTGTTAGTTTGGGAATAGACTGAATTGTTGACGAAAACGCCGTTTACGTTTTCGATTATTGCAATGCCGGCATTGGCATGGTTTCTGAGTGCTCCGCCAAATGCATTATCATAAGAAGAGTTGCTGCTGGTGTAACGGTTGCCGATAAAGTTTCCGCTGACGCTGCCGACTCTCATGTCGTTGTTTGAGTAATTATAAACGGCGTAGCTTTGCAGATTGACAAAGGTGTCGTTTATGTCCCGTATCTCTTCGGGGGTGTTGTTGAATATAATGGCATTGTCCGTCGCGGTTATTTCACGGCCGTCGTATGTGACCCGGTAATCTTTGTCGATATTGTATCCGTCGGCCGTAACGATGGCGTCACCGTTTATTTTGACTTTACCGTTCAAGCCGACGGCATAGTTTTTGCCGTTGATGCTGATTACCCAGCCGCCGGTCGGTTCCGCGGTTTCCGTATATGTCAGTTCCGCACAGGCGCTGCCTGCCAGAAAAACGCCGGCCGACAACGTTACAAGCATGTTTGTTTTTGCAGTCATTGTTTTTTAGTCCTTGAATAATTTTAACGATCGTTTTTTTACCTCTTTTTTTTATACCGGCGCTGTTTCACAACGGTTTGATACTAAATAAATTTTCTTGCTTTCGGGCAAAAAAAGCTATACCATTTTCCCGTAACAAAAAAACGATCCTTTTTTGCCGCGCAAAAAAGGATCGCATAAGTTTTTATTTTTTATAATATTCCGGGTTCGGCCGTTCAGGCCTGGCCGAGTGTTTCCAGCAGCATCGGATAAAGCGCCTGCCGGGGTTCCATGCCCTTGGTCAGGACAACGTTGAAAACCGGATACATGCGCTCGCATTCTTTTACCGCAATGTCCATCACGTGAGTCAGCTGGATTGAGAAATCTTTGTTGTCCGGGTTGTAGAACAGAGAATAGCGGAAAACCGGCATTTTCTGTTCGGTCCAATAGGAAAAGTGACCGACCCAGAGGTCGTCGTTGATCAATGCCAGCAGTTCAAAAATCTTGTTGTGGTCCTTTTGCTGGTCCTCGATATTGATCAGGCAGGAAACATGCAGACAGTGCATTGATTCTTCCCATGAGAAAAACAGCAGCATCTCGTTCCAGCGGCCTTTTATCTCGACGACCACTTCGTTTCGGCTGCGTCTTTCCAGCTCGTAAGCCTGGCGGTTGAGGATGTGCTCGACCACGTCGATCGGGTTGCTGGCAGTCTCTTGGGATTCGGCCGGATTCATTACAGATTTCTCCATTAAAAAATACAAAACACCCGGGTTTTGTTTGCTCTTTAATAATTAGCATTATCGAGTCGTAAATGACAATCGGTGTCAAAAAGTTTTCCACCTGATTTATTTTCTTTATTTTAAAACGATGAAAATGTTTATTAAAAACAATATGTTGATTTTGCGGAGGCGAAAAATGTTTTTTTAGGTGTGGATATATTGAAGAAAATTAATATACTCTTTACCGGTTGAAAAGGAAAACGGCGCCGCCGCCGTTGTTTTTTTAGGAGTTAAGATGACAGGATTAGCTTTTCCCGATGTTTCCCCGGTTATGTTTTCAATCGGCGGTTTTGCCGTGCGCTGGTATTCGATGGCCTATCTGGCCGGGATCGTTCTGGCCTGGGCATGGCTGCTGAGAGATGTGAAAAAATATCGGCTGGACTTTGACAAGCCGGCGATCGAAGATGTGGTTTTTTACGTGACGATCGGGATCATTGCCGGCGGCCGTCTCGGCTATGCCCTGTTTTACGGCGGTTCGGCCTTTTGGCGGGAGCCCTGGCAGATTTTGGCCATCTGGCACGGCGGCATGTCTTTTCACGGCGGCGCGGCGGGGGCGGTTTGCGGCCTCTGGTATGCGGCGTATAAGCATAAACTCGATTTTTGGCAGCTGACCGACATGGCCGCGCTTTATGCGCCGATCGGATTGTTTCTCGGCCGGCTGGCCAATTTCGTCAATGACGAGCTGTGGGGACGGGTGAGCGAGGTGCCGTGGGCGGTGCGTTTCCCTTCCGGAGGGTATCTGCCGCGTCATCCCTCACAGCTCTACGAGGCTTTTTGCGAAGGGCTGCTGATGCTTTTGATCCTTAATTGCCTGTGGCGTTTCTGCCCTGTCGTGCGCAAACGCAAAGGAACGGTTTCCGCCCTGTTTGTGGTTTTGTATGCGGTTTTCCGCATTGTTCTTGAAAATTTCCGTCAGCCGGATGCGCAGCTCGGGTTTTATTTCGGTTTTATCACTATGGGGCAAATGCTCTCGTTGCCGCTTCTTGTCTTTGGCGGCTGGCTGTTTTGGCGCCGTTTCGTTAAGCCTGAGAAGTGATGTTCTGGGTAAATTTGTAGGTTTTCTGCAAAATTTTGCGGGCGCGCATGAAGACCTCGAAAACGTCGGCGTCGCTGCGTTTCTTGTCGGCCACGCTGCAGGAAACGGTCAGTTTCAGCGCCTTTTTGCGGCCGCTTAAAAGAAATTCGGAAGCGGCGACGGTGCGGCGGATGTTGTCGACGCGGGCAAACGATGCGCCTTTTTCCGCCGCCGGGAAGATGACGATGAATTCGTCGGCGCCGCAGCGGTAAACGTGGGCGTCGGGTTCCAGCTCGCAGATCTTTTTTGCGATCATGACGACGATTTCGTCGATCCCGGACTTTTTGAAAATCTGAGCCAGGTGCTTGTAGTCGTCGATACAGACGATGCCCAGGCCGTATTTTAAGGGCAACGAAGCCTGTGCGCGGATGAAGGAGTTGCCGTTGTCAAGCCCGGTGACGACGTCTTTGCGCGCGGCATAGAGAAGCGAATGGATGATGCCGCAGAGAACCGTCAGCGCGGCGGTGAAAAAGAAGAGGGCAAGCGGCGAAGGGCGGTCGGAAAGGTAAAAACCGAGCATGACGCTGACAGTGGCGAAAAAAAGCGAAGTGGTAAGTATTTCGTCGCGGATTGAAGAGTGAACCAGCATAATGATAAGAACCGACAGAAACAATGCGAGGCCGAAAGTTTGCAAGCCGCAGCCGTTGCAGAAAAAGGCGCTGAAGTCGATGCCGACGCGGTAACGGCCGAGCTGCTCGCCGAGGGCAAGCGCGGCAAAGACGACGATGAGGAAATTGACGGTATCAAAGGAAAACAGCGGCCGGTTGGGCAGAAAATAGAAAAACAGGAAACAGACCGCGGTGAGAAAACAGAGGTTATAATAGTCCGCGGTCAGGTTATAGATAATGCCGTGGGCAAATTTGAGGTAGTTTATCAGGCAGTAGGCAATCAACAGAACGAGGACGAAAAACAGCGGCCGGTTGCGGTTGAAATAAATCAGAATGCCTGCCGATGCCGCGCAGGACAAGAAAAAGCCGATGTGAAAAAAACGCTGTATTTTTTCGCTGAACGGCGCCAGCATGAAATAAAGTCCGAGTGCCGTTCCGAGCAGCAGAACCGGCAGCAGCGAATTTTTCATCAGCGGCAGAATCTGTTTCAAATATCCGGCGTATTTTTTCCACACTTTGCTTTCTCCTCAATGCGGAGAAATTTTAACACTCAAGCGTTTAAATTTTGTTTACGCATTTTAAAATCGAACTGTCGCCGTAAGAATAAAAACGGTAACGTTGCTCAATCGCGTGACGGTAGGCCGCTTTCATCCGTTCGGTGCCGGCAACCGCGCAGATCAGCATGAACAAAGTCGACTTCGGCAGGTGGAAGTTGGTGATGAGCATGTCGATTGCGCGGAACTTGTATCCGGGCGTGATGAAAATGCCGGTGTCGCCGGCGAAAGGATGCAGCACGCCCTGTTCGTCGGCCGCGGTTTCCAGCAGCCGGAGGGAGGTGGTGCCGACGGCGATGATTCTTCTTCCCTCGGCCTTGGCCCGGTTTACGGCATCACAGGCTTCGGGCGAAATTTCGCAGTATTCGGTGTGCATTTTATGGTCTTTGGTGTCGGCGGTTTTGACCGGCAGGAAGGTGCCGGCGCCGACATGGAGGGTAACAAACACTTTTTCCACCCCTTTTTCTTCCAGTGCCCGGAACACGCGGTCGGTAAAGTGCAGACCGGCGGTAGGCGCGGCAACGGCGCCTTCAAAACGGGCATAAATGGTCTGGTAGTTTTCCTTGTCGTTGTATTTGTCCCAGATTCCCCCTTGTGCCGGTTTGTCGCGTTTGATGTAGGGCGGCAGCGGCATCAGTCCGTATTTTTGCAGATCGGAAGCCAGCTGTTCGGGCGGGCAGTCAAAGGCGATCAGGACGCCGTCGTCTTCCTTTTTCTCAATGACGGAGGCGGTAAAGCCGCTTTTTTCCGGAGTAATGTCGTCGGTGTAAAAGCGGACGGTGTCGCCCGGATGCAGGCGTTTGGCGTTTTTGACGAACGACCACCAGCGGACGCCGTCAACCGGCCGGTAGAGCGTCACTTCCACTCTGGCATCGCCGCGGGCGCCGTAAAGGCGGGCGGGAATAACCTTGGTGTCGTTGAAAACCAGCACGTCGCCTTTGCGGAGAATGTCCGGCAGGTCGTAAAAACGGCGGTCAGCGATTTTATCTTCCTCGCTCAAATCGAGCAGGCGCGACGTATCGCGCGGGCTGGCCGGCTGTTTGGCAATCAGGCTGCGGTCGAGTTCAAAGTCAAAAATGTCTACTTTCATTGTTGGTCATCCTTTTTGCGCCAGTTATATTACAGGCGGCATTTATTTGCAAGCGGTTAAGGCGCAAAGAAGAAAAAAAGCCGGATAACATCGCCGGCCGGCGTTGACAAGAGGGGGAAAAAGTTTATTATTCATGCAGAAATTAACTGCTACAGAGAAAGAAATATGACCAATATCGTAACCATGATTCCCGTACGGATGGCGTCAACCCGCCTCCCCAACAAACCGTTGCTTGATATCAACGGCAAAAGCCTGCTGCAACGCGTATATGAAAATGTTAAAAAGACGGTGCCGGGCGATGTTTTTGTGGCTGCCGGCGACCGGGTGATCGTCGAAGCCTGCGAAAAATTCGGCGCGAAAGCCGTTCTTACCGATCCCGCGCTGCCTTCGGGTACCGACCGGATCGCCGCGGCGTTAAAAGAAATTGATCCCGAAGGAAAATATGACATCGTGGTCAACTTTCAGGGCGATGCGGTCAACGTTAACCCGGCCGTCAACAACGAGCTGATTGCGATGATCGAGCGCACCGGCTGCGACATTGCCACCGTCGGCATGCTGTTTGACAAAGCCGACGACGTCAAGGTGCCGAGCAACGTCAAAATCGTGATGGGTCTGCGCGAAGGCGAGGACGAAGGCCGCTGCCTGTATTTCTCGCGGGCGGAAGTTCCTTTTATCCGCAACCCGGAAAGCTGCAAAGATCAGGATTTTTATCATCATATCGGTATTTACGTTTACCGGGCGGAATCGCTGAAAAGGTTTGTCGACCTGCCGGTTGGCGTGCTGGAGGGAAGAGAAGGGCTGGAGCAGCTGCGCGCGCTTGAAGACGGCATGTATATCCGCGCCAAACTGGTTTCGGAACTGACGCTTGACAAGAACGCGCCGGCTGATATCGATACCGAAGAGGATCTGGAAGAAGCGCGCAAATGGATTAAGTGACAATTCGTTTGACAAGCGGCAAAATCAGTGTCCCAATAGCAGGGACACTGATTTTTTGTGCTTCAAACGTCCGCGCAGGCAGATATGGACATGCCGGCCCGGCCGTAAGGCCTGCAAAGCTTCGGAGCGGGGCGGACGAGGTTCGGAACGGGGGAATGCAGCCTGTGTGAACAGGCGGAAGGTTATACCGAAAAGAGAGAGGAAAATGTACGGAGACATTATCATTTTAAGCGGTGCCGGAATTTCGGCCGAATCGGGGATTCCGACTTTTCGCGACAGCGACGGGCTGTGGAACAATCACCGGATCGAGGAGGTGGCGACGATTGAGGCCTATCGGCGCAATCCGGAAGCGGTGCACGACTTTTACAACAATTTGAAAACCGATTTGCAAAAGGCGGAGCCGAACCCGGCTCATCTGGCGATTACCCGTCTGCAAAACGAATATAAGAACGGAACCGTCAGCGTGGTGACGCAAAACGTGGACCTGCTGCACGAAAAGGCCGGCAACCGCAACGTTTATCACATTCACGGACAGATCGACCAGGCGGTGTGCATGAACTGCGGCCGGGTGATTACAACCTGGGGCGAAGTGACGACGGAAACCGTCTGCCCCGGCTGCGGGGTGCCGGCGATGATGAAGCCGAATATTGTCTTTTTCGGCGAAAATCTGCTCCGGATGAACGAAGTGGACGCTTTGCTCGACAAGTGCCGGCTGCTGATAGCGGTGGGTACTTCCGGCGCGGTTTATCCGGCCAACACTTTTGCCCGGATTGCCAAATATCACGGTGCCGATACGGTGGAACTGAACTTGCACACGACCGTCAACAATTATGATTTTGACCGCCATATTGTCGGCCGGGCGGGGGAAACGCTGCCGGTTTTTGTTGACGAACTGCTGGCGGAAAACTAGCCGCTTTTTTTGATCCGCGCGTTTCTTTCCCAGAAAACGCCGTCGGCGTAACCTTGAATCGAAGGGGCAGTTTCCGCCCTTTCCAGCCGTTTTTCCGCCCAGGCGCAGTATTCCGGGTTTTGTTCGATGCCGAGATAGCGGCGGCCGAGTTTTTTGGCGGTGACGGAAGTGCTGCCGGAACCGAGGAACGGATCAAACACCATGTCGCCGGGGTTGGAGCTTGCCAGAATCAGTTTGGCCAGCAGCTTTTCCGGCTTTTGGGTCGGATGACTGGTGTTTTCGGGCATGGACCAGTAGGGAATCGAAACGTCGTCCCAGAAGTTTGAGGGACAGGTGTTGCGGAAGTTGCCGTCCTCGGTCGCCTCCCAGTCTTTGGGCTGCCCGTCGAGTTTGTACGGCGCCAATACTTTTTTGCGGATTTTGACGGCTTCAAGATTGAAGGTGTAATGGTCGGAACAGGTGGCAAACCAGATGTCTTCCATGCCGTTTTTCCAGTTGCGCAAAGCGCCGCGCCCCTTTTCCCGCTGCCAGGTGATGCGGTTTTGCAGGCGGAAATGGTTTTTCAGGACCGAACCGATGACAAGACTTGATTTCCAGTCGCAGCAGACGTAAAGGGAAGCGTCCGGTTTGAGCAGCGGTTGCAGCTTTTCGATCCAGCTTTCGGTATAGGCGGCATATTCGTCGTCGCCGATTTCGGTAAAACGGCGTCCGTGGTAGTCTTTGGTGAGGTTGTAAGGCGGATCGACGATCGCCAGATCAACAAAACTTTTCGGCAGTTGTTCCATAACCGCAAACGAATCGCCGACAATGGTGCGGTCGGCCGGCAGCGGCGGCAGCGGTCGGTCGGCAAAAAGGCAGCGGCCGAGATATTTTTTTGCTTCCGAAGGGTTTAGGCTCAGCGTCTTGTTGCGGGGGGATTTGGCTTTGCTTTGCATGTTCTTTCCTCAATACCGTCTTTTTATAACAAAAAACGGCAGAAAAGCAAAGATTTTGTCACTGGAAAAAAATAAATTTTTTTCTTCGTTGCATTCTCGAAATTAGCCGTTAATATCCGGCGTATACGAATTTGTGACCAAAACAACCGGAGAGGATTATGTACTACAGTCTTTTTGAAATTTTTGCCGTCGGAATAGGGCCTTCCAGTTCGCATACGGTGGGGCCGATGAAAGCCGCCTGCCGCTATGTCGGAAATCTGCGGGAGCAGGGTCTTTTGGCGCAGACGGCAGCGGTTAAAACCGAACTTTACGGTTCGCTGGCGCTGACCGGCCGCGGCCACGGCACCCTGAACGCGGTAGTTTACGGCCTGCTCGGATTGAAGGCGGAAGAGGTGGATCCGGAGACCGATTACATCGGCCGGGTGAAAGAAGACGGAGAACTGGCGCTCAGCGGAGAAAAGACAATTCCGTTCGACATGGAGAAAGACATCGTTCTCAACAAAAAGACCTTTTTGCCCGAACATTCCAACGGCATGAAGTTCAGCGCCTTTGACGACAAGGGAAAGCTTTTGCTGGAAGAGGTTTATTTTTCCGTCGGCGGCGGCACCGTTGCCCGCCGGGACGAAATGGCCGGACGAATCGGACGCGAGCCGTACAAAGTGCCGTTTCAGTTTGACAGCTGCAGGGAAATGGTCGAATTGTGTAAACGTTACAATCTGACGATTGCCGATCTGGTGCTGCAAAACGAAGAAGCCCTGCGCGATGCGAAAGAGGTAAAGGCCGGCATTATTGAGCTGGTGCGGATCATGCAGGACGCGGTTACCCGCGGCATTCATGCCAAAGGCGTGCTGCCGGGGGGATTGGGGCTGGCCCGGCGGGCGCCGGAAATGTATCGCCGGCTGGAGGAAAAGTTTTTTGAAAACGACGTTGATCCGCTGATGATTGTCGACTGGGTCAACCTGTGGGCGTTTGCGGTGTCGGAAGAAAACGCCGCCGGAGGCAAAATCGTGACCGCGCCGACGATGGGGTCGGCCGGGATCGTGCCGGCGGTGATGCGCTATTATCAGCGTTTTGCCCTGTCAAAGTCGCCCTATGAACGGGAAAAGGCGGACATTATCTTCATGGCGACGGCTTCCGCCGTATGCAGCCTTTACCGTACCAACGCTTCGATTTCCGGTGCCGAAGTCGGCTGCCAGGGGGAAGTCGGGGTGGCCTGTTCAATGGCGGCGGCGGGATTGACGGCGGTGCTCGGCGGCAGTCTGAGCCAAATCGAAAACGCGGCCGAAATCGCAATGGAGCACAACCTCGGACTGACCTGCGATCCGGTCAAGGGACTGGTGCAGATTCCCTGCATTGAGCGCAACGCGATGGCGGCCATCAAGGCGATCAACGCTTCGCGGCTGGCCATGCGGGGAACGGGGCGGCATATGGTAAGCCTGGACAGCATTATCAAAACCATGTATGAAACCGGCCTGAACTTAAGCACCAATTACAAGGAAACGTCGCTGGCCGGGCTGGCGGTCAACGTTCTGACCTGTTAGACGGTGACGGAATAATGGCGGAAATTTTTTGGCATACGGCGGCGGACGCCCTGATCGACTCGCTAAAACTGTTTCCTTTTCTGCTGGCGACTTATCTGGCGCTGGAGTATCTGGAAGAAAAGGCAGGGGACAAAACGGTCAACCTGATCCGCCGTTCCGGCCGGGCAGGTCCCCTGATCGGCGCGTTGTGCGGATTATTTCCTCAATGCGGGCTGGCGGCGGCGGCTTCCAACTTTTATGCCGCGCGGGTGATTTCCGCCGGCACTTTGATTGCGGTTTATCTTTCCACTTCCGACGAAATGCTGCCGATTTTGATTTCCAGTGCCGCACCGGTGCCGTTGATTGCAAAGATATTGCTGATCAAGGTTGCGGCCGGCCTTTTCTTCGGTTTGGCTCTGGATTTTTTCGCCTGCCGTTCGTCGCTTTTGCGGCCGCGGGACGTCGATGTGGAAACGCTTTGCCGCAATGATGACTGCAAATGCGAAGAAGGCGGGGGAATCTGGCGGTCAGCGCTCCGGCATTCGGTAAAAATTACCCTGTTTGTTTTGGTTGTCAGCTTTTTGTTTAATCTGGCGATGGCGATGCTCGGGGCGGCGCCGTTTGTCCGTTTCCTTTCCCATCCGCTGGCGGGACCGGCTGCGGCCGGGCTGATCGGGCTGGTGCCGAATTGTTCGGCCTCGGTAATTGTTACCCGGCTTTATCTGGAAGGGGCAATCGGTTTCGGCGCAATGATGGCGGGTGTTCTTGTCGGTGCCGGTGTGGGACTGCTGGTTCTTTACCGGGTCAATCCGCGCTTAAAGGAAAACCTGCTGCTGACCGCAATTTTATACTCCGTCGGCGTACTGACCGGAAGTTTGATTGATTTCCTCGGCTGAAGGGGAAAAGCGTTTTTTTACTGGAAGCTGCCGGCCATAAAGCCGCCGTCGACGATAATGTCCTGTCCGTTCAGGTAACGGTTGTTTTCACTGCACAAAAAGTAAACCACTTCGGCGATGTCGGCCGGTTCGGCCAGTCGTTTGAGAGGCACTTTGGAAGCGAGAAAAGCTCTTTTTTCGGTATCGTTGCGGCTGCGGAACATGGCGGTGTCAACATAGCCGGGAGAAACCGTGTTGCACAAGACGCCGAATTGTCCGAGTTCAAGCGCCAGCGTCTTGATCAGTCCGACCAGCCCGTGTTTGGAACAGGTGTAGGAAACCCGGTTTTCCCGCGAGATGGTGGCGTAAAGCGAGGCGATGCCGACAATGCGGCCGCGTTTTTGTTCTTTCATGTAAGGGGCAACCACACGGGTGATTTCAAGCAGCGAGGTCAGATTGATATTTTGGGTGCGGTCAAACTCTTCGATCGTGGTATCTTCGACCGAGAGCGGCGGATTGTAGCCGGCGCAATGAACGACGGCGTCGAAACGGCCGTCCCGCGCGGCAAAGTAGTTTTTTACCGCAGCAAGATCGGAAAGGTCCAGTTCTTTGCTGCCGGGAGCGGTGACTTCGTATCCTTCCCGGGCGAATTTTTCGCAGACGGCGGAACCGATTCCGCCATGTCCGCCGGTGACAAAAACTTTCATTTTTTCTTCTCCGCCAAAAAATTGCAAAACTTTATGATATATTTATAATATTTTTAGAAAATAACAACTATAATTACTATATATAAGCAAAGGGCGTTTGCATTTTGAACGCGAAATTTAGAAAACGTAAGGAAAAATAATGGCATTACAAACCAAAAAAATTTTGAAAAAAATGGTTTCCTGGGCGGGACTGTTTTTCTTTGTGCTGGCTGCCTACATGCTTTATCGTCAGCTTTCCAAATACAGCTGGGCGGATATTAAGGACGCGCTGCTCGGCATTCCCCCGCACAATCTGTGGATGGCCTGTCTGGCCTCGATCGGCGGTTATGTGGCGTTGTCGTCCTACGATTATCTGGCATTGCGTTACATCAAGCGCAAGCTGGCGCCATGGAAATGGATCTTTGCCGGGTTTATCGGTTTTTCGGTCAGCAACAACGCCGGTCATGCGATTGTTTCCGGCGGCACCATCCGTTACCGTCTGTATACTCGCTGGCGTTTTCACGGCGGCGAGATCGTGCGGATGGTGACTTTTTCCGGCTTTACCTATCTGGTCGCCTGTTTCTTTCTGATTATCGTCGGTTATGTCATTACCCCGTCGCATGCATTCGGCGCCGGTTCGGTTTCCAAACTGACGACCGAAATCGTAACCCTGGGTTCGGTGATCGGGCTGGCGGTTTATTTCGGCCTCAGCCTGTTTTACAAAAAGCCGCTGATGGTCAAAGGCGTGGTGTTTGAAATGCCGCCGTTGAAGATGGCTTTGGCGCAGGTGTTCATCGGTGCGGCGGACATTCTGATGGCCTCGCTGGTGCTCTATTTTTCGCTGATTCCTTTTGTCGACATTTCTTTTGCCACTTTTATCGGGGTGTTTATCATTGCCCAGGTGCTGGGCGTGTTCAGCCAGGTGCCGGGCGGGTTGGGTGTTTTTGAAGGGCTGTTTATGTATATCATCCCAGGCGATCATAATCAGGCGATGTTGTTCGGCGCGCTGCTTGCCTATCGCATCATCTATTATCTGCTGCCGATGGTTGTTTCGGCGGTGATGCTGTTTTCTTACGAGGGGTATCTCAAGTATGTGAAAAAACAGCGGCTGGAAAAGCTGAAGATCGTCAACACCGCGCAGATGAACCGTAACAAAATATGACAAGGGTCCCGGGACGCGGGGCCTCTTTCAGGAAGGCAGAATGCTGACGATGAAGGCGACGAGAATGAGGATCATCAGCGTCATGCCGACAAGGATGACGGCGGGCGAAGATTCCGTTTCTTTCCGCAGGCGCCAGTCGGCGGCAAAAATGCCGAGGTAGCTGACCAGATAGGCGGCGCTCGACAGATTGACGATTGAACTGAAATCAAACGCGACGGTGGCGGCGATGATCAGCGCGGTGGTGGTAAAGTTGCCCCAGGTTCCCTGCCGCCAGAATTTCCTTTCGTAAATTGCGGGCAGCACTTTTTGTTCGCCGAGGGAACGGGAGATGCGGAAGATGCTGAAAAAAGTGGCGTTAATGCCGGAAACGAAGGCCAGCACGGCGGCAAGAAACATGAAGGCGTAGCCCCAGGAGCCGATCAGCCGGTCGGCGACCGCCGTTACCGCGGTGTCTGTATTGTGCAGCAGGTCGCCGGAAGGTGTATAGTTCAAGACCACGTAGGTGAGTCCGAGATAGAACAGGATAATGATGCCGAGGGTGAGAAAAATTCCCCTTTCGATCGTTTTATGCGGATTTTTGACGTAAGGGGTGGCGTTGGTGATGACGCCGTAGCCGGCATAGGCAAAAAAGGTGATGCCGATGCTGCGGAGAAAGTCCGTCGGCCCGGCGCGGAAGTCAACCGGCGCCAGTTTCATTTCCGGGCGGGCGAAGGCGATGACGATCAGAACCAGCAGGATCGTCATTTTGATGCCGACGATCAGCGTTTCCGAACGGCCGACGTCGGAAGCCTGCAGCATATTCAAAAAAGCGAGCGATATGATCAGCAGGGCGGCAAACGAGTTGATCCAGAGCGGGGTCGGCGGGATACGGTCGAACAGTTCGGTGGCATAAATGCCGAAAGCCTTGGCCATCATCGAGATTGAAATTGCCGAGGTCAGCATATAGACGACCGACAGGCCGCCGGAAATCCATTTTTCGGGAAAAGCGATGTGAAAATAGTCGGTCAGTCCGCCGGCCGTGTGATAGCGGCCGGCCAGCCGGGCATAGGAATAGCCGGAAAACATGGCGGTGATGCCGGCGATAATGAAGGAATAGTACGCCTTGTGACCGGAAAGGAGAATAACCTGACCGAGCAGGGCGAAAATTCCCGCGCCGACGATCGAACCGATGCCGAGTGCAACGATGTTGAGCAGATTCATTGAAGATTTGTTTTGCAGCATGGAAAACTCCCTGTTTTTTAGAAGATGTAATCTTTACCGGCGCAATTTCAATTGATTTTTTTAGACAAAAAATGTTTGCGCTTAATAGTCTTTTATGTTATATCTGTTGTATCGTCTTATCATGATTGGTTTTGGTGTTATGAATGTGGATAATGTTATTTCGCCGTCTTTGACGGCCGATCTTAACGAAAGAATTGGAAAAAAATTTGCGGACGAGGCCGTCCGTCGGCAAACTTTTGGTGAAATTGAAAATATTGCTCAAAAACTGGGTATTGGCAAAAAATTTAAAGTTCCGCAGGCCGAGTTGTTGTATCAGCTTTGCGAAAAAAGCCCGCTACAGTTATATTGGATTAATCAGCTTTGTTCTAAATTTTCAGATATTGCGGAACAAATAGGCGATAACGATGATGACAAAAACCTGCTTTGCCGTGTTATCAATAACTATATAAAAGAGCAGATGGCAATTGATAAAAACGGAAAATTGGCGGATAAAATTGCGGAAACATTTCCCCGGGTTTTGGAATGTGCACATGCGGATGAAATTAATGTTTCTGTCTTTTACAATAAACATCATGAAGAACGTGCCGAGTTTAGCAAAAGGGAGATTATCGACAAGTTTTATTCGGTTGATTACGGCGTGTTGGTGGCCGGTCTGGGACAGATCAAAACACCGATATTCTGCAATCGAAACCTGAAAAGCAGCGATTGTGAAGTCAGACGGCTGGAGGTTATGTCGCAGGCTTTGGAAAAACTGCCGCCGGCAAAATTTATGTTGTTTGCCCTGCATTTTGACAAGTATATCGAAAAGCTTTCCGATATTGACGATGACTTGATGGTCGGCGCGATTAAAAACGTGGTGCCGGCAATTAAGAACGGGAAGAACAAGATTCTCAATTCCGTTGGCAACATTTGGGGAACGGATATTTGCGACCACGGCAGCAGCGGTTTTATTTTCAGGTGCCTAACCTCAAGGGTAACTCCTTATAATATTACGCGTTTATGCCGCATTGCTGAGCAAATTCCTTCAAGTGATGAAAACCGCTTTGAACGGATCCGGCTGGACGCGATTGCCGTCAGCGGCGCTTTTCCCCAGTTGCGTTCCTATATTCACAACCAGCAGCCCGAACAGCATAAGCTTTTGAAAAGAATGGTCTGGTATTATGATGCGGCCAAGGGGCTTAATCCTGAATTGCAGGAAGAATACAGACGAATGAAACTGCAGCGGATCATCAATTACATCGAAAAGAATTTTCCCGATTACAAAATTTCCGGCGACGATTTGTTTAACATTGAGAAGTATGAGATGCCGACGAGGGATGCGGACGGAAAACAGACGACCAACATTGAAGTTTTGCGGCGGCTGATGGACAATACGACGCCCCGCACCCTGGAAACGCCGCAGATCAACGACCGTTATACCAAACATTTGCTGGAAGACATGATGGACGCCAGATTTCCTTTCGTGACCCATGAAACCTACGGCAAATATCTGAACAAACTGAACAACCATTTGGAAAGGAAGATGAAGGGCGGCGCCATAGGCATTCCGCCGCGAACGATTAATTCCATCTTGTGGGGCGAGCGGCGGGGCTTTCTGGTGTTGAAAGACATGGACGCCGGTTATCAGCTGCATGCTTTTACGACGCCGTGGTTTAAGGAAATTCTCCGTTTTTACGAGCTGACGAATTCCGCTTCCGACGTGCCCAATACCGATTTGAGTAAGTTTCTTGCCTCAATCAGGGACAGTGAGATGGAGGAAGCCTATTCGAAAATTTCCTATCGGGTCAGCGCCAACATCACGGCGTTGTCCAAACGCCAGAGAGCGGATGCGATGGAATATTCCCGCTATGTGGGAAACCTGAATATTTCGGCGGCGGAAGCGGAAAGGCAGCAAAAGAAAATCAAGGATTCCCTGGACATAAAAATCAGCCGCAACATGTCCGGCTACAGTCTGGCCAACGCGTTGTTTGACTGCATTTCCCCCAAAAGAACGCCTTACAAAGCGTTGGCCGACTACATGAAGCGCCGGCAGTCTTACCGCTAAAGGCTGCCGCGCTTTTCCGGCCGGATCGGTGTTTTTTCGTTTTTCGGGCGGGACGGAAAACGGGGAATTGCTTTTGCTTTATTCTTTTGCCGCGGAAACAAGCAGCATCATCGGCCGCCGCAGTTCGTCCCGCATTTCCGTTATGCTTTGCAGCATCTCGGCGGGCGGTTCGGGTTCGACCAGTGCCGTAAGCCGGAAGCCGGCAGACGTCAGGCCGCGGATATACGTGGTGAGGGTTCTGTGGTGCTTAGTTATTTTTTCTCCGAGGAAAACGGCCTCCCTTTTTCCCTCAAAAAAATAATTGTCGACCGGCCAGTGTTTTTTGTTTCCCTTTTTGTCATAACACCAGTCCTGTTTTCCCTGAGCCGTAAAAACGGGATGTTCGACGGAAAACACGAAACGGCCGCCGGCGGGCAGGATTTGCGCAACTTTCCGGCATACGGCGGTGAAATCTTCCACATAATGCAACGCCAGGGAACTGATGACGACGTCAAAAGAGTTCTCGGCAAAATCAATGTCTTCGATGGCCGTTCTCCGGAATCTGACGTTGGCAAAGCGGTTTTTTCCGGCGGCGGTTTTCAGCATTTTTTCCGAAACGTCGATACCGAGAACCTGTTTTGCCCCGTGTTCGGCCGCGTAAAAACAGTGCCAGCCGAAGCCGCAGCCAAGGTCCAGTACGCGTTTTTCCGCAAAATCGGGCAGCAGCTTTTTCAGTTCGTGCCACTCTCCGGCGGCTTTCAGTCCGTGAACGGAGCGGGGAAAAGCGCTGTATTTGGCAAAGAAGGTTTCGTCATCATATTTGTTTTCGATCATTCCTGTTTTCCGTTAAATGTTCACTTTTTTGAAAAATCCGTCGTTTCCCCGGCTTTAAAATTATAGATCGGTTTGATGATTTTTTCGATTTCCGCGGTCGGCGCTATGTTGTTTACGATCTCGCTCATGTTTTTATAGGCCATCGGGCATTCGTCAAGCGTGTCGTCGTTGATCGAGGTGGTGTAGATGCCGGACATGGATCGTCTGAAGTCGTCCATGCCGAATATGCGTTTGGCCTGTACCCTGCTGTACAGACGTCCGGCACCGTGCGGGGCAGAGCAGTTCCAATCGGGGTTTCCTTTGCCGGTACAGATCAGGCTGCCGTCACGCATGTTTACGGGGATAAGTATTTTTTCGCCTTTCCCGGCCGAAACCGCTCCTTTTCGCAAAATCATAGCTTCCGTATCGATGTAATTGTGAATGGTGGTAAAGGAGTCGTCAATATGCAGACCCAAAAAGGCGATTATGGCCTCAGCCATGGCTTTCCGGTTATATACGGCATATTTCTGAACAATCTTCATGTCGTGAACGTAATCGTCGAACAGCCGCCCCTCAAGATAAGCCAGAGCTTTGGGAACTTTGGTTGCGGCTTGTTTTTTTAATTCTGCTACGGCCGATTGAATCTCCGTCCGGCGGCCTTCTTTTTTCAGCCTTTCTATGGTTTCGTTTATTTGGCAGAACGAATTGCCGTCAAGGTTTTTTCCGGCTTCTTCCTGATAATATTCGGCCACCTGTTTTCCCAGATAACGGCTTCCCGAGTGTATCACCAGATAAATGCGGCCGTCGTCGTCCCGATCAACTTCGATAAAGTGGTTGCCTCCGCCAAGCGTGCCCAGGCTGTGAACGACTCTGTGCACGTTGATGCGGGGCAGGCACCTGAGCTCTTCAAGACTGATGTTTTCAATATAAGGGTGCGGCGTTTGGCGGATGTTTATCCCGGCCGGAATTGAGGAACGAATAAAACCGTCAAGTTTTTCCGGATCAATTTCCTTTTCCCGCAAAACGTAAGTTGCCATTCCGCAGCCGATGTCTACGCCGACGAGGTTGGGGACGATTTTGTCTTTGATGGTCATCGTCGTTCCGATCGTGCAGCCGGCGCCGGCATGGACGTCCGGCATGATGCGGATCAGACTTCCCTGCGTAAATTCCTGATTGCACAGGGTTTTTATCTGCTCTTCGGCAACGGGGTCGATTGTGTCCGTAAAAACTTTTGCCGAGTTGAATCTTCCGATTATTTGCTTCATGTAATTACCTTTAAACAATTTACCGATTATATCTTATTCGTAATCGATCGTTTTTTTCAATCTTTTGTTTGGAGAAAATACAGTTTTAATTTTTTCGGGAGAGGAGCCGGAATCGGCTGCTGTATTTGCCGCAGCCGGTTTTTATTTTTTGCAGAAACAGCCTTCCAGGTGGTCGTCGACAAAACCGGTTGCCTGCAGAAAAGCATAACAGATGGTTGAACCGAAAAACTTAAATCCCCGTTTTTTCATGTCTTTGCTGAGGGCGTCCGACTCCGGCGACGAGGCAGGAATTTCGCTTAAAACGGTAAAGCGGTTGACAATCGGCCGGCCGCCAGGCAGAAACGAGACGACATACTGATAAAAACTGCCGAACTCTTTTTGTACGGCCAGGAAACATTTCGCGTTGTTGATTGCGCCGGCAATTTTCAGGCGGTTGCGGACGATGCCGTCAAATTTCATCAGTCGTTCAACATCTTCCGCCGTCATTTGCGCAACTTTTACGGCGTCAAAATGATGAAAGGCCTTTTTGTATCCTTCGCGTTTTCGGAGGATGGTAATCCAGGACAAACCGGCCTGAGCGCTTTCAAGCAGCAAAAATTCAAACAGAACTTGGTCGGAGGTGACCTGTCTGCCCCATTCTTCGTCGTGGTAGCGGATATAAAGTTCGTCTGTTCCCGCCCAGCCGCAGCGGCCGTTTATAATGTCTTTCATTTTTTGATCCCGTGTTGCCGTACCGTTGCCTTTGGCGGCGGATAAAAAAATACCTGCCGCAAAAGGCAGGTAAGGTTGGTCGGATTGACTGGACTCGAACCAGCGACCTCTACGTCCCGAACGTAGCGTTCTACCAGGCTGAACTACAATCCGATAACGGATGTATATTTACCACAAAAAAAATATATGACAACATATTTTTTTAATTGAATGAAAAAAAATTTTCATATACCTTTCCCATAAACTTAATTTGTCGGGAAAATCAGCATGTATAAAAAGTTTTCGTATTTTGTTGCCACCATGTTCGGGGTCGGTTATTGTCCGTTTGCGTCGGGTACGGCCGGTTCGCTTGCCACGCTTCCGTTTGCTTTTGCCGCTGCCTATTACGGCGGCACGGTCGGAATTGCCGCAGCGGCGGTTGTCGTCTTTTTTGCCGGAACCCTGGCCACCAAAGAGGTCTTGAAATATACCAAACACGATCCGTCGATCGTGGTGATTGATGAAACGGCCGGTCAGCTGTTTACTTTTGTTGCGGTGGCGGATCAGCTGACCGGTGCGGCGGACTGGCGGGCCTTTCTGCTGTATTTGTTCGGTTTCGGCTTGTTCAGGGTATTTGACATTACCAAGCCGCAGCCGGCGCGCTGGGCGGATTCCAAGGTCTTAAACGCCTGGGGTGTGATGCTGGACGATATTTTTGCCGGCGCCTATGCGGCGGTTATACTTTATGTTATTTCCATTTATCTGTAAGAGGTATTGTGAGCCGTCTGCAAGCAGGCGGCTTTTTTGCCGGATCCGGGGATAAAACGCCGGATGCCGCGGATTTTTGCGGGCGGTTTGAAAAATAGACGCATTTCCTCTTGTTTTACCGAAAATTCGGACTATATCAACCGCAGACAACAGATGCGGGAAGAACGGCATGTGGGAACAAAAACATTGGAAAATCGCCGCAGCAGTCGTATTGCTGGTGACTTTGGCGCTGATTCTTTTTAATTAAAAGGAGATGGAAATGAAACTTTGGCATTGGCTGGTGGTGGCGGTTTTCATATTTGCGATCCTGATTTCGCTGTTTTTTTGAGAAATTTGTTTTTTTGTCTTGACATCAATGGAGAAAAAGCGTATCTATGCACCATCATTTATCGCGGGGTGGAGCAGCCCGGTAGCTCGTCAGGCTCATAACCTGAAGGTCGTAGGTTCAAATCCTGCCCCCGCAACCAGTTGGAAAAGAGGAAGTTTATACTTCCTCTTTTTTTGTTTTTCCAATGCCTTGAAAAGTTAAAGGAACTGCGGGATTCATTTTTTATTTTGATGGTCGCGCCCTATTCTCCAGTATCTTTATTTTTTTGCCAAAATCGATTCAAAACACCCCAAATATATACTTTTTTGAAGGTCTGAACAGCCCAAACAACGCCCTTCAAGAGATTACCATGTTTTTATTGTTTCCACAGGCGCTTTTGGGCCCACCTTCCTCTTTTGGTTCTCTTTGTATAAGAGGCAATTATATTGATACAAATGTTTTTCTTTTAATTTCAATATGATGCGCTTTTTTGAAAATTTTTGGAAACGGTTTTTGATTTTATACGGGTGATCCTGTCGGAGGTTCAAAATGACAGACATTCAAAAAATCATACAACTTTTACTGCCGGAACTTTTGGCTTTGATTGATGGAAAAAATAGTCCGGATTTGCCGCAGAAAGGACTGGATAATAAGAGAATAAAGAGCATTCATGTTGTTGAGAAAGGAGTTGAAAATGGTGGAAACTGATGTTTTACGGCTCAACGATATGAGTGTTGGCGAGTTAAAAGAAATGTGGCGGCAATATTTTGACAGCGAGCCGATTTGGAAAACCAAGCGTTTTTATATTCCCAGACTTGCCTATCGAATGCAAGAACTTGCCTATGGCGGCGTTCCGGAACATATTAAAAGCCTATTGCTTGGCAAAACGGTTTTGAAACACGCCGAGGACAACGATGGCACGTGCCTTCCTCCGGTTGGAACCCGTCTGGTTAAGACCTACCGCGGAAAAGAATATAATGTTATTGTTTCTACCGCCGGCTTTCAATTTGAGGGGATTTATTACAAAAGTCTGTCCGCAGTTGCTTTAAAAATCACGGGCAAACGAATTTCCGGACGCTTTTTCTTTGGATTGGGAGAGAATAAATGAAAACCATACGATGTGCCGTTTATACCCGGAAATCAACGGAAGATGGTCTTGAAAAAGAATTTAACACGCTGGAAGCGCAACGGGAATCCGGAGAAAACTACATTAAAAGCCAGGCTTATCAAGGCTGGGAAATCATCCCCACCCATTATGACGATGGCGGTTTTTCCGGAGGCACATTGAAACGTCCAGCCTTGCAACAGCTTTTAAAGGATGTTGAGGCTGGAATGGTTGATATGATTGTTGTTTATAAAATCGACAGGCTGACACGTTCGCTGATTGATTTTTCAAAACTTGTCGAAATTTTCGACCGCAATCAATGTTCTTTTGTGTCAGTGACGCAGAATTTTAACACTTATGATTCCATGGGGCGTCTGACGCTGAATGTTTTACTTTCTTTTGCGCAATTTGAGCGGGAGGTTATTACCGAGCGCATCCGGGATAAAGTGGACGCTTCCAAAAAGAAGGGAATGTGGATGGGAGGTGTTTTGCCGCTTGGTTACGTTTCCGTGAACAAAAAATTGGAGATTGTTCCCGAGGAAGCGAAAATTGTGCGTTTAGCTTTTGAAAAATATCTGATTTTTCGTTCAGAAATTGCGGTGGCTGAATGGTTCAACAACAATGGTTACACCACATTAAGCAAGGGAAATGGGAAATTTACCCATATGCGCGTGAGCAGCATGTTGAAAAACGTGCTTTATATCGGCAAAGTTCCTCATAAAGACAAGGTTTACGATGGTCAGCATCACGCAATCATTTCACAGGAATTATTTGATGAAGTTCAAAGAATCAAAGGTCAGAACCGCGTTGGCAGACTTGCGCCGTCCCGTTTTGTTGAACATGCTCTGCTTAAAGGGCTTATTTATTGCGATTGTTGTCAGGCGGCGATGATTTCCACGAAATCCAATAAAAAGAATAAAGTTTACGAATATTATACCTCTTTCCGTGCGGTTAAAGAAGGCTTTAATAATTGCAAGATAGGAAGCATTCCCGCCGGCGAGATGGATAATTTCGTCTTGCGGCAAATCGCAGGCATTATCAAATCGCCTAAAGTCCTTTCCGGACTGATAAAACAGGCAAAAATCATACGTCCTGATATTAAAGATGTGCAAATTATTTCCAAATTACAGGACGGTGATGATTTTATTCAGAGACTGTCTTCTATTACTTTACGCCAACTATTGATTATGCTTGTTCAAAAAATCCGCGTGGATGTTGATCGTATCAAAATTATGTATACAGAACTGGCTGTCAGTTTGATGGACGATAAAATGAAAGACGATTTGTTTCCCAATAATATTAACGGTGAAAGAAACGAGATTTTATACCGCGTCTGCTTACGCCGGAAACGCGGCTCACTGAAAATATTCGCTCCCGAGAAATATAAACCTGACGAAAATAATCCATTATATTTGGCATTGATAAAAGCTTTTGTTTGGCAGGATAAAATGAAAAAAGAAAACCTGTTTATCGAAGATTTGGCAAAGAGCGAAGGTCTGAGCCGTGAATATGTCGGCAAAGTGTTGCGCATGACGTATCTTGCTCCGGATATTGTGACGGCCATTGTGGATGGCGTTTATTCCAAAACACTTTTCCTTCGTAAAATTTTAGAATCGGAAATTCCATTGCTTTGGTCTCAGCAGCGATTAAAGTATGGCTTCAGTTTTTGATTGTACACAGATTTTTACACAAGCGACATTTTATTAAAATAATGTCAAGTCCTTATCTATGACACGCTTCAACTTGTAATTGTTTTATCTGTGTATTGCACGCAAATGTATTAAATTTGAAAATAAGCCTCTATTCAATTATTTAACGGGGCTTATCAATGAACTTGAATATTTTTAACGGACTACCTCAGTATGTCCGCATAACAATTTTATCGCAAATTCGCAGATTGTTGTCAACCCCGATCTTTTCTTATGAAGATCGGGAAGATTTAATTCAAGAGCTGTTGCTTTTTTATTTGAAGCGGTTTTACAATGCTCATGATGTGGACGAGGCTTTAGTGGTGCATTCCATAAAGCAATACGCCACGAACCTGTTAACGTAAAGATACCATCGCCGCGATTTTTTATACTCCTCATTGGCCGACTACGACGCTGATGAGGAGTTTTCTTTTGCGGAAAACACGGAAACGCGGTTGATTGTCAGTGAAATTATGAATAGTGCCGAACCTAAGGAGAAAGAGATTGTAAAGTGTATTCTATGAGGCGACAGCATTGATCAGATTTCCAGAGATCTACATGTCAGTAAAAAGACTATTTACGGCTTTTTTGAAAAAATGAGAAAAAAATTAAAATAACGGAAGCGATTTTTGATTTTCAGCGGGTGTTCCTGTTGTCATTAACAAACTTTGAAAGGAACAGCCATGAGAAAAAACGATCGCACGGTTTATATCACGGAAGAGATACGCAAAATTCCGGTCATTTATTTGTTGGATCTGGAAATGTCTGCTCTCGACCGCTTGGAAAAAATGATACGAGACGAGGTCAAACGCACAAGTTTGGCGCTGGAATGGATACAGGGCATTAAAAATATAAAGAAGGCTTCTAAAGACGGAGGGCAAAATGGATAAAAAAACATCCTTTGTTTTGTATCCGGCAGATTTCCTTGCGGCTGTGCATAACTTTAAGAAAAGTCAGGTAGCTGATTTAATAATTGTGCTGTGTGAAAAAAATTTTTACGGGGATGTTTCTTTTAAATTATCAGACCCGGTAAAAAAGCGTTTTTCATTAATTCAGGAAACAATTGAGAAAAATAATGCCAAATATTTGGAAGTCCGTGAAAAGCGCCAAGCCAGCGCTAAGCAAAAAAACAGCAAACGTCAAGCAAAATCAAAGCAAAGCTCTAGCAAAACGCAAGCAACCACCACAACTTCCCCATCAGATGAATCGGAGAATGAATCGGTATATGTATGTGAATCTGTAGATAAAGGGCCGGAGGTTGTGGATAAGCCTGTTTACGCCGGTGCGCCGACTGTAGATGACGTGGCGGCGTATTGTCAGGAAAGCGGTTACACAATAGATCCGGCCGCTTTTGTGCGCTGGAATGAGGCACGTGGTTGGATGAACGGTAAAAAATACATTGTCGTGGACTGGAAAAAAGCTGTCCGGAAATGGTTTTGCAAGGAAAACGGCATCGCTTATTCGGAGATAGAAACTCTGGCGAATGTTTGTTCGGATGTGCTCGGCAAGGTAAAGGTGGTGCAAAATGGCTGATATTACAATCGAAAAAATCAAGCAAGATTTGGAAACCGCCGCCTATGTGGATAGGCTTTTGCCGGCTGTCTGCGCTCCCAAATACCGGTGTTGTATGCCGGATATTATCTACACGCCGCAGGAAATTGTTTTTATGGACAAGCGTCCGCTTAAAGTCCGTCCGAATCAGGAGCAGATATCTTTATGGGAACAGGTGATGCTGGAGTGTTTGCCCATATTATCGGTTGACGAACGCTGGCTGGTTTGGAAAAGAGCCAACCGTATTCCGTGGAAGCTGTTGTGCCGGGAATTTGGCGTTTCACGGCAGATATTGGCCTTGCGCCATGAAAAAGCCCTTATTAAAATTCAATATGGATGCCTAAAATGTCATTGACATTTTCGTGGTTTACAAATCAGCAAAAAATGGTTACAAAAACAGGTATAATCGGGGAGGAGGTGAACAATCCGCCCTTTTTGATATTTTTTAGCGTCCGCAGGTTTATCGCCTACGGGCCTTTTTTATGCTTGATAAAGGAGCGGCGATGAAAAAAACTGCGGAAGCGGTGTCGCTTGGACACCCCGACAAAACGGCGGACTACATCTCGAGTTATATTTTAGACCGTATGATTGCCCAAGACGAGCAAGTCAAATATGCTGTTGAAGTTATGGTTAAAGATAACACCGTTGTTTTGGGCGGCGAGATTAAAGGCAATGTTGATTTATCCAATTTGGAAGAGTTTGTTAAGAACGCTCTCCGTGAAATCGGCTATGATGAGCTTTACGCCGACCGTTGGGGAAATTATGCGATTGACGTTCGCCGGCTAAACATTATCAACCTAATCGGGAAACAGTCTTCGGAAATCACGCAAGGCATTGCAACCGGTTGGGGTGATCAGGGAGTGTTTGTCGGTTATGCTTGCAAAAATGACGGGCTAATCAGCAAGGAGCAATATCTCGCCCGCCTGCTTAACAACGCTCTTTATATCAAAGCAAGGGACAGCAAAAATCTCGGAATTGATATTAAAACGCAGATTACGCTAAACGATTTTGACCATATTGAAACTGCTGTGGTTGCAATTCCTATGCTTGTTCCCGAGGACTTAACGGTTTTTATTGTGCAGACACTTGGAGAAATACCGGATAATCTGATTGTCAACGGTACGGGGACGTTCAAGACTCATTCTTCCGTTGCTGATTGCGGTGTGACTGGGCGCAAGCTTGCGTGCGATTTTTATGGCACATCCGCTCCGATTGGCGGCGGTAGTCCGTGGACGAAAGACGGCAGTAAGGCTGACGTCACGCTTAACATTTACGCCCGCCGCTTGGCTTTGCAATATCTTGAAGATAACGATGAGTGCTTTGTTTATTTGTCGTCTTGTATTGGAAAGTCAGAACTTCCAAGTGCTGAAGTTAAAACCATCAAGGAAGGTAAAATCCAAACCACAACACTTTCAATCACTCAAACCCCATCCGAAATTATATCAGAATTAGGCCTAAACCAGCCCATCTTTGCAAAGTTGTGTAGGTGCAACTTTGATAGATTTCGCTGATATTTGGCTTTGAAAATTATTATTGTAGTAGTATATAATTTACCATATTAAATTGTAAATGCGGGGAAAGATGAAGTATAAATATTTAGAAAATGAATTATCAGAAATTTTACAATCCAATCCTATAGCTATTGAACATAAGATTTCTAGTTTATTTTTTAGAGAAAAAGATAAACATCCTGAAGATAAGGATGAATTAGAAGTTATTGCTAATTTTATGTCAATGTATATTGATTGTGATGATAAGGCTTCTCCATATAAGCCGTTATATATTTTGGAGACTCAAAGGACATTTGCTTTAGATGATATTTCTCCAGATATGGCCAATTTTCTTTGGGAAAATATAGAAAAAAATATAGATAATAATATCATATTATCTAGAATTTTTGATGCGCTTTGGGTTACTAAAAAATTAGGAAAAAACAATGTGAGTGCAGGAGAAAAAGCCTGTAGATATTATTTAGATTATATAAAATGGCTATTTGAAAATGGCAATTATTATCAAGCAGGAGAAATAGTTAAAAGGTACATATCGTTAGGTCTATCTTTACCCAAACCGTCAATAGAATATCATAATGTGTTTGAAAATTATGAAGAATGGATCAAATACTCTCTGACGTCAGATAATGAATATTTTTTACGAACAATTTATAGTTTATATTATGATAAGCTGTCATTAGGAGAAAAAGATGCTGAAATAGCAGAGATAGTCTTAGAATCAGCGGAAAGTTATATTGATGAAAATATATCTAACGACAATGATCTGTTATTAGAAATCTATGTATATATAATAGACAGGATTACAAGAAAAACGCACCAATTTAATCGTCGCGATGATGTTTGGTTAAAATTTGGCAAATATTATATAGGACAATCTGAAAAAGCAGAAAATTTATATAATCAAGTTATTTTTTTGCAAAAATCAAATGAATGTTTGCGAAGGATACCAGGACTCACATATAAAAAGCTAATAGATGACAATCAAATGAAGATTGATCAACTGCAAAAAAAAATCCCCGAAAATATGCATGTTGTAAAATCTAAACCTATAGATATTAGCAAGGAAGTAAATTTATCCATACAAAAAATTTCTGGTAAAAAGATTTTTGAATCATTATTGATTATTGCACAAAGCATGTCTTGGATTACAGAAGATTATATAAAGAAAAATAGCTGTGAGAGTGTTATTGAAAAGTATTGTGGTTGTATTTCATATAATCACAATGGGCAACCTCAAAATACATCAGCGTATTCTGCAGGGGAACAACGTTGCGTAGATTTGTATTATCAATTACATGTTCAAACAACAGTTGATCCAATGTTAAAAATTTTTAATCAAGAACATTTTTTTACAAAATTGTTTTTATTAGATATAGTTCGCACACACCCATTTATTTCTCATGGATATGAAGAAACATATGCATTGGGATTATATTATTTTTTAACAAGAAATTTTTTTGAAGCTTCCCACATATTGATACCTGCTTTTGAAAATTCATTACGTCATCTACTATCGCAGAGACAGCCAACGACTTATTTCAAAAAAAGTGATCTTGAACTTAATAGAATTAAGATACAAGATTTTGTACAAGCTCTTGCTGAAGAGCATGTAATAAATCCAGTTGTAGCATTTAATGTAATGTACTTTTTTGGTGATAAAGAATGGAATATTAGAAATGAATTGATGCATGGATTAGTTCCGTATGAGTGTATATATTCTCATCGAATTATAATATCTTTGTTGTGTATATATTGGTTTGTTATGTGTCCATATTTACAATATGAGCAAGATAAACCAACGGGTCCTTCCTGTGATTAAACCTTATGCGGGGACGCAAGCCGCGGCGCATTTCTAGCGTAGCGGCTTTTTGTTTACTGGTCGCCCCATTCTTGAAACCCTTGATATACAAGGCTTTCAGGGGTGTTTTATTTTTATCGGCTGGTCGGCTTTAATTCTGGCTGGTCACTTCAGCTTTTTTATGGAGAAATTTATGGAATTTCAAGAGAATTATCCTCTTGCTAAGCTCATCCCTTACGCACGCAATTCGCGGACACATAATGACGAACAGGTTGTGCAAATCGTGGCGAGTATCAAGGAGTTCGGCTTTACCAATCCAATTCTTATTGGAGCGGATGATGTGATTATCGCCGGACACGGGCGTTTGCTTGCCGCTCAGCGTATGGGGCTAAAAGAAGTTCCGGTTGTTCGTTTGCCGCATTTGACCGAAACGCAACGGCGCGCGCTTGTTATCGCCGACAACAAAATCGCTCTTAACGCCGGATGGGACGAGGAAATGCTTGCTCTTGAAATGAAAGAGCTTGGCGATTTGGACTTTGATTTAGACCTGTTGGGCTTTTCATTGGACGAACTAAAAGAGTTGGAAGCGTTCGGAGAGCCTGAACCAAGCGGCAACACCGATGAAGACGAAGTTCCCGAAGTACCAGAGGAAGCCGTAACCAAGCCCGGCGATATGTGGATTTTGGGTGAACACCGACTACTCTGCGGCGACACGACAATGGTTGATGACCTTAAGAAGTTAATGGCTGATGATACAGCGGATATGATTTTTACCGATCCGCCATATAATGTAAATTATGGGGCAACGATGAAAGACAGCTTGCGTTATCATGCCGGGACGCTTGGCGGTCGCAAAATTATGAACGACAACCTCGGCGATGGCTTTGCGCAATTTTTGACCGACAGCCTTTCCAACCTTATGATGTTTAACAAAGGTTCCGCTTATGTTTGCATGAGTTCTTCCGAGTTGCACACGCTTTATTCCGCTTTTGTCGCCGCCGGTGGCAAGTGGTCGACCTTTATCATCTGGGCAAAGAACACATTTACACTCGGTCGCGCAGACTATCAACGGCAATATGAGCCAATCCTCTATGGCTGGAGTGCTGATAAGAAACATTATTGGTGTGGTGATCGGGACCAGTCCGATGTTTGGGAATACAACAAGCCCGTTAAAAATGATTTGCATCCGACAATGAAACCGGTGGAACTCGTGGAACGAGCCATTAATAACAGCTCAAAGGTCGGGGATATTATTTTGGATGGTTTCGGCGGCTCAGGTTCTACACTTATTGCGGCGGAAAAAACTCGGCGCAAGGCGTGTTTAATGGAGCTAGACCCGAAGTTTTGCGATGTGATAGTGCGGCGTTGGGAGGAATATACCGGCAAGAAAGCGGAGCTTCTTCAAGATAATGCGGAAAGTTCGGATATTGATGCAGAATTAACTGGATAACTTCAGAAATCCAAGCATTCATTGGAATGCAACGAAACCAATGATTGAAAGGACGAAAAATGAGAACGGTCAAAACCTACCTAATCCGAAAACCTAGCGACATTAAGGAAGTTTTGGATATGAGCGAGCGTTATCCGGAACGAGCTGAAATTGTCGCAATTACCGAAACAATAAAACTTACCCGTGAACAATATCATGAAATTCAGAAATACCCGCTTCGTGATTATGATTTTTTGAAAGGTAAAGGAGGTTGTGAGGATGGTTGGCGGACGGTTGTGGAGCTGACCTGCAAAGGCAAGCGTGCGCTTTACGCCGATCCGTCAGGTTCAAGTTACTGTCGCTACCTCGGCATTAAGGTGGAGGATTAACAATGCGGATTACCGTAAAAAACATGAGCACCGGCGAGCAACTGGTGCTTCCCCTTGCGGAGTTTAAGGAAAGATTTAAAACGGAGTTTGCGCTAGCCTATCAAAATTATATCAGGCACGAAACAGCAAAAACTGAATATTTGCCCGAGTTTATGCAAAAGCGTCTAACCGAAGCCGATTTCATGCTCTTGTTTGCTTGGAATTTTAATAATTACTCAGGTTCTGATTGGTGCATTATCGGCATTAGATAGGATATACTGTTTTTAGGCGGTATATTGTACGACAAAAAAGTTGTTCCCCTTAAGCGGCCGAATTATCTCCAACAAATCCCTTGCATTAAAAATATTATTATAATTCAATTACTTATAATTAAAAATAGTGCATTATTAACTGGACTTCTCCTTTTTTCCAAGCATTCATTGCATTGTAAGCGGAAGCGTGGTGCTGATGCATTATTTTAAGAAAGGAAAATTAAAATGAGAAATGGAGTTAAATATCCGGAAATCCACGTGCAATTAGTGGGATTGGATGGAAATGCGTTTAGCATAATCGGCAGATGCCTGACGGCGATGCGCAAAGCTGGATTGTCTAAAGAAGAACGAGAGGTATTCCGCAAGGAGGCCACCAACGGAGATTACGATCATCTTCTCGCGACCTGTATGAAATGGTTTAATATCGAATAATTATTGATTTTCAATGCGTTATTTGCTGGACTTGTGTGTCAATAAGAGCGTTACTGTAGTTATAGAGAAAAAGATAAGGAGATTCAAAATGTTAAGACATAACGATGTTTTTATAATCGACATACAAGAGCAAGGTATTGAGGCAAAAGACAAAGATATTTTACTAGAGAGTTTTGAGGGATTGATGTGTAATACCAGCTCTTTGGTTAAAAAAGCCGAATACGATGTTGATGAATTTGCTTGGGCCGGACAGCATACCAAAGGTTATAGCCTCATTATGGAACGCCAGCTTAAAGAAAAGAGACTAGAACAATGGCGTGCAACCTTTATCAAAGATGGCACAGTTAAAATGATAGCTTTTGGTCAAGTTGAGTGTTAATAAAATAAAAATAATTATATGATATTATTTATAACAGAAATTTAAAAAGGATGAAACAAATGGCAGAAGAGTTAGATGAAATTTATTTTGATGATACAGAGACTGAAGAAGCAACCGAAACTTTTCTGTCAAGTAATATTAACACAAATATAGCAGATCCTGATTTCTTTACATTAGTTAGAAGAATTAATAATGGTACTATAAATCTACAGCCAGATTTTCAAAGAGGATATGTTTGGGATAATCATAAAGCTAGTAAATTAATAGAGTCTATTCTTTTAGGTATACCATTGCCTACAATTTATTTAGCAGAAGAAGCTAATGGTAAAGAAGTGGTTATAGATGGGCAACAGCGTCTTACTGCAGTAAAGCTATTTATGGAAAATGAATTTAAGTTGATTGGTATTCAATCATTTCCTGAATTAAATAAAAAATTATTTAAAGAATTACCTGATGATAAAATGAAAACCATAGAGAATGGATCTATTCGTACAATTACATTTAGAAAAGATAGTGATGAAGACCTAAAGTTTGCTATTTTTGAAAGATTGAATACTGGGTCTGTTCCATTAAATGACATGGAATTGAGAAACTGTATATATCGAGGTAATTATATAGAACTTTTAAAGAAAATGGCTGAAAATACGACTTTTAGAAAGTTAATAGGTATTAAAACAGCAGATAAAAGAATGAAAGATGTGGAACTAGTATTAAGATTTTCAGCCTTATATCATGCCACTTACTTAAACTATGAAGCTCCTATTAAAACATTTTTAAACAAGGATGCTAAAAAGTATCAAAAAATATCTAAAGATGATGCTGAGAAATTATTAAGTGCTTTCCATAATTCATTAAAAATCATAGATTCTCTTTTTGCTGATAAAGCATTTAAACGTTACTATGCAGGTACAGATGTTAATAATTCAGGATATTGGGAAAATAAAAAATTTAATGTATCTTTATATGATGCCCTCATGTTTGCCTTTAGAGATAAAGATATAAATATGGTTATGAATACAAAAGATTTAATAAGAGAGGCCATTATAGGTCTCATGACTTCAGATGAGAAATTTATTGAATCTATATCCAGAAGTACAAGTTCAAAAGACATGTTACAATATCGTTGCGAAGTTGTTGAAAGACTTATTAAAGATGTTTTGAATACTACATCAAAGCAACCTCGTTGCTTTACATTAGAATTTAAACAATATCTATTCGACAATAATCCTACATGCGAAATTTGTGGTAATAGAATTGAACATATTGATGATGCAGCGGTGGATCATATAGAACAATATTGGCAGGGAGGAAAAACAATTCCAGAAAATGCACGATTAACACATCGATATTGTAATAATGCACGAAAAAGAAAAGAATAATCTAAAGAGGCTCAGAATTATCTGGGCCTTTACTTTTACAGAAACAAAACATGGGGCAAAAAGTATCACTCAGGGAATATGCCAGAATGCGTGGTGTGCGGCTGAACGCGGTGCAAACAGCGATTAGTTCGGGACGTATCCATAAAACGGCGGATGGCAAGATTGACGTTGACGAGGCCAACAAAGAATGGTTTATGAACACCGATCCCGCCAAAAGCCGCAAAGCTGATCCGCTTTTTGAGGGAGCAACCGAAACTCCAAAAGCCGGAATGTCCAGTTTTCAGCAAGCCAAAACCGCAGATATTTATTATCGGGCGATGCTTGCTAAAGCCAAACTCAAAATGATAACAGGAGAAACAATTGACCGCAAAAAGGCAGGAATGCACGCGTTTAACCTCGGCCGCTCGCTACGGGATTTGTTTATTTCGTTTCCGACACGCTATGGTGCTTTGATTGCTGCAGAATTGGAGACCGATGAACACAAAACAATAACGGTGCTTGATGAATATGTCCGAAAACTTCTATCCGAAAGCAGAGACCTTCTTGACCGAGAACTTTGAGGCGGCAAGCTATATTGAGGATGAGTTTTTCAAAGGCGTTGAACCGGACAGCTATATGTCGGTTTCCGACTGGGCGGACGAGTATCGGGTGTTGTCTTCAAAATCGGCTTCCGAACCGGGACGATGGCGGACTGCCCGCACGCCTTATTTGCGAGAGATTATGGATAATCTATCGCCTAAAAGCCCAATTCAAAAGGTTATTTTTATGAAGGGTGCGCAAATTGGCGGCACCGAGTGTGGCAACAACTGGCTCGGCTACATTATGCATAAAGCACCGGGACCGATTATGGCTGTGTCGCCCACGGTGGAAATGGCCAAAAGAAACTCCAGACAACGCATTGATCCGCTGATTGAGGATTGCCCGGCGTTAAAAGGTATTGTCAGTTCTCCACGAGCAAGAGACAAAGGCAACACCATGCTTTCTAAGGACTTTCAGGGCGGTGTTTTGGTGATGACGGGGGCAAATTCGGCGGTAGGGTTACGTTCCATGCCGGCGCGTTATTTGTTTATGGACGAGATTGACGGCTACCCGCAGGATATTGACGGCGAAGGCGATCCGATTTTGCTGGCGGAACGACGCACAGCGACATTCAGCAAGCGCAAGAAAATATTTCTCGTTTCCACGCCGACTATTAAGGGCTTGTCAAACATTGAGCGTGAGTTTGAGAACTCCGACAAGCGGTATTATTTTGTACCGTGTCCTTATTGCGGTGGGTTTCAAAAATTGGAATGGGCGCAAATCCGTGCCGAAGACGGTAATGTGGCGTACGAGTGCGTTCATTGCGGCAAACTGATTGGCGAACATTACAAAACCCAAATGTTGGCGAACGGTCATTGGCAGGCTACAGCGCCAAACGATGGCTTGACTGCGGGATATCATCTTTCCTCGCTTTACTCCCCCGTGGGGTGGCTTTCTTGGAAAGAGTGCGTTGATATTTTTGAGAAAACCAAAACGAACCCTAGCTTAACGCAAGGGTTTCGCAACACTATCTTAGGTGAAACCTACGAGGCTGAAAGCGATGCCCCTGAATGGCAACGCCTGTATGAAAAACGCGAGACTTATCCAATCGGCACAATTCCGATGGGCGGATTATTCTTAACCGCTGGCGTGGATATTCAGAAAGACCGCATTGAGTGCGAGGTTGTGGCCTGGGGACGCAATAAACAAAGTTGGTCGGTGGAATATTTCGTGCTTGATGGCGACACCGCCAAACCCGAAGTGTGGAAACAGTTGGAAAACGTGCTTAATCTGGATTATCCGCATGAAAGCGGCATCACGTTGCCGATACGGGTGATGTGCGTGGACTCAGGCTATGCGACACAAGATGTTTATTCGTTTGTGCGACAGTTTAGCCAAGCGGTTTGGGGCGGTGGCGGCGCAAAAGCGAGTCAACCGCGCACGGTGGTGGCTATTAAAGGGCAAAGCCGCGACACGGCGATGCTCCTGTCGACCTCCAAAGCCGACACGAAAAAGAAAGGCTTAAAAGTTTGGAACATTTCCGGACCAGTAATCAAAACCGAACTGTATCGCTGGCTTAAAATGGAGCGTGTCGGCGAGGATGCGTCAAATTTTGGGCAATGTCATTTTCCGCAATACGCCGAGGAGTATTTTAAACAACTGACTTCGGAACGACAAGTCATCAAAATCAGCAACGGTTATCCGAAATCAGTTTGGGAGAAAGACCCTTTACGGCGCAACGAAGCGTTGGATTGTCGAGTTTACGCCCGTGCCGGCGCGGCGATTTACGGTTTAGACCGAATGAGTGAAAAAGGTTGGCTTGAATTGGAAGCTCTTATTCCATCTTCTTCGGAGATTAAGCCGAAGAAGAAGCCGGCGCGTTTTATACAAATGCAACAAACAAAGATGAATGATCCGTGGCTGTAGATATCAAAACACTAAAAATCAGGCTTATTGAGGCTGAAGATGCGTACCACCAATTGTTGACCGGCACAAAAGAAGTCTCGGTCAACGTGGGGAATTTCGGCTCGGTTACTTATAATCAAACGAGCCGAACCGCATTGGAAGCCTATATTTCAAGCTTAAAGTCGCAGATTGCGGCGGCTGAGGGAACAACTGTCGGAAGAAGACGGATTATAAGGGTAGCATTTTAATGACAGACACATCACACAAAGCTGCATCGCAGACGTTGCGAGAGATTGCCTCATGGCAACCGGGACGAGGTTCGGCGGATAGTGACTTATTGCCCGAACTCTCAACAATGGTGGCACGTTCGCGCGATTTATCCCGCAATCATGGGATTGCCAGCGGAGCGATGCAAACGCTTGCTGATAATATTGTCGGCACGGGATTTCGCCTATCCGCCAAGCCTGATTATAAGCTGTTGGGCAAAACCAAAGAATGGGAGGAAAAGTGGCAAGCCAAAGTTGAGGGATTGTGGCGAAGTTGGGCGGAGACGTTTAACTGTGACGCGGGTAAAAATCTTAATTTTCACGGATTAACGACACAGATTTTCAAGTCATGCCTGATTAACGGCGAAGCGTTGGCGTTGGTTTTATGGTTGCCTGAACGTGCGGTTGCGACCTCTATTCAGCTCGTTGAGCCTGATAGGCTTTCCAATCCGAACAACAGTACCGATACAAAAACGTTGCGCGGTGGTGTCGAGATTGACAAGTTTGGCGCGCCGATTGCTTACCATATTTTAAAAGAACATCCGGGCGATTATTGGTCGTCAAGCTTGCAATGGGAGCGTGTTTCGGCTTTCACATCATTTGGCAGAAGGCAAATTTTACATATTCATGATATCAACCGCATCGGGCAAACTCGTGGCAAGCCAATCCTATCCTCGATTATGCCGATGTTTAAGATGCTTGACCACTATGAGCGGTCAGAGCTTCAAGCCGCTATTGTCAACGCGATGATTGCCGCTTTTATTGAAACGCCGATGGGCGGCGAAGAACTTAACGAGCTGTTTGGCGGGTCAAGTGATGATTACCTAAACGCCAAGAAAGACTGGCAGGTTAAACTTGAGGGCGGCTCTATCATCCCTATCTTTTCTGGGGACAAGGTTGCACCGTTTACACCATCCCGTCCAAATTCGGCATATGGAAGTTTTGTGGAGAATCTGCTTCGGCATATCGGCACAGGATTAAATATTCCTTATGAATTGCTGTTAAAGGACTTTTCTAAAACAAATTATTCTTCAGCGCGGTCGGCACTCTTGGAAGCATGGCGATATTTTAACGGACGGCGGCAATGGCTGGCAGATTACTGGGCAACGCCTGTTTATGAGTTGTGGCTTGAGGAAATGGTCAATAAAGGCTTGGTGGATGCACCTGATTTTTATGCAAATCGCTACGCTTACACCCGTTGCAAATGGATTGGCCCAGGGCGTGGCTGGGTCGACCCGGTCAAAGAGGCGCAAGCCTGCCAACTTCGTATGGAGATTGGGCTTTCAACCCTTGAAAACGAGTGCGCCTCTCAAGGGTTGGATTGGGAGGAAGTCGTTGAGCAGCGGGTTCGGGAGAAAAATAAACTTAGGGAAATGGGATTGATAAATGAAAATACTCAACAAAACAATTTGGGCAATAACTCCAGAGATGATGGGGACGATGGCCGATATTGCGAGGGAAAATCGCAAAACTCCTGAAGCTATAGCCCGTGAGATGGGCAAAGATATGAAAGATGCTAACGCCGCCTCAATCAGAGACGGCGTTGCTGTTATTAAGGTGTCCGGGCCTTTGTTTCGGTATGCGAATTTAATGACACGGATTTGTGGCGCAACCTCTTACGAATTACTGGCGCAAGACTTTAATAAAGCGGTGCAATCACCTCAAATTAAAGGAATTTTGCTTGATATTGACAGTCCGGGCGGCGAGGTAAACGGATGTTCCGAGCTCTCTGATATGATTTATCAGGCACGAGGCACAAAGCCCATTATCGCGTACGCTTCAGGAGCTTGTTGTTCCGGTGCTTATTGGATTGCCTCTGCCTGTGACAAGATTTTGGCGGCGGATACAGCTATTTTGGGTTCTATCGGTGTCGTTTCCATTTTTGAAAAGGATGACGAGGATAAAACAATAGAGATTGTGTCCTCGCAAAGCCCTAACAAACGTCCGAATATCAACACCGAAGAAGGTAAAGCCAAGATTCAAGCCAGAGTTGATGAACTGGCAGAGGTGTTTATTGTCAAAGTGGCGCGTAATCGCGGTATTACGGCTGTTGATGTGGTGGAAAAATTTGGTGCAGGCGATGTTTCGGTTGGAAAATCAGCCGTTCGTTCCGGTCTGGCGGACGGTTTAGCCTCTTTCGAGGGAATAATCGCAGACTTTAATAAGGAGAAAACATTCATGAATGACACAATAAATATTAATGCCGAGGAAATTCGGCAGACAGAACGGGAGCGCATGGCCAAAGTTTTTGCCGCCGACATTTCCAAAGGAAAGGAAGCTACGGCACAAATTCTTTTGGCTAAGACAGATTTGGACTCTGCCGATATTTTGGAAATATTGGACACTATTCCAAGTTCCGCCAAAACAACGGACTTTGAAAAAGCGATGGCAACAGTTAAAAACCCAGATATTTCGCCATCTATTGAACTAATGGATGAAACACCCGAGGCGGTCGCTCAGCGTATCGCCTCTTTTGTTAGGGAGTAAGACATGACAGTACAAGGATTTACAGATCAAGGCTCGACAACAGTAGATAATCTTTTAGCAGGAGAGTTTCCGAGAGTATCCATACTTGCCACGATTACCGGTGGCAAATTTGAACGAGGAGCAATTTTAGGGAAAATTACTGCCAGCGGGAAATGCACCAGCTGTACATCGGCGGCAACAGATGGTTCTAAGGATGTCTATGGTGTTTTGACAGAAACTGTCGATGCTTCCGCAGAAGATAAACAGGCTGTGGTGTATCTGTCCGGCGAATTTAACAGTGCGGCGTTAAGTGTTGGCGAGGGATACACGGTTGCCGGACTGGTTGACACTCTTCGTGCCAAGAGCATTTTTATTAAAAACAACCAACCTTATTAATCAGAAAGGCAAATAAATGGATATTTTTTCAACTCAAGTGTTGTCAAAGGTGGTGGAACGGTTGCATACACCGCCTTCTTTTTTACTTGATACATTTTTCCCGAATGTTCAAACCTCTGATAAAGAGGAAATCTTTTTTGATGTGACCGACAGCAAACCGCGCATTTCGCCGTTTGTATCTCCGCTGTTGCCGGGCAAAGTTGTTGACGGCGGCGGATATCAGACCAAATCGTTCAAACCGGCGTATGTTAAGGACAAGCGCCGCTTTGATGCCAATATGCCCTATAAACGCGTTGCCGGTGAGACTATCGGCGGCTCTTTGTCTCCGGCTCAGCGGTATGAACGAGTTCTTGCCACTCATCTTAAAGACCAGTTGGACAATTTGACTCGCCGTGAGGAAGTTATGGCGGCAGAAATCCTGCGTACCGGCAAAGTAGTGGTTTCAGGAGACGGTTATCCGGCGCAAACGGTTAATTTTGGCAGAGATGAGGCTTTGACTAAGGCTTTGGCGAGTAGTGCCACGTGGGATAGTTCCGGGGTTAATCCGGTGGATGATTTGGAAGATTGGGCGATTACCATTCAGGATAAATCCGGCGTGGTTGCCAAAACTGTAGTGATGGATCCGCAAGCTTGGAAAATCTTCCGCTCTAACGAAACCGTGCAGAAATACTTGGACATTCGCCGTGGAACAAGCAACTCCCTGGCCATTGATCCTGTCTTAAGGTCAGAAGATGTCAAAGCTCGCAATGTCGGCTCTATCGGCGATTTTGATATTTGGGTCTATAACGACACTTATATTAATGATGCCGGGGCTACAACCAAGCTGTTGCCGGAAAAGACGGTTCTGCTTGGTTCTCGTGAGAGTATGGAAGGAACACGCTGCTATGGCGCTATCCACGATGAGAAAGCCAACTGGACGGCCAATCGGTATTTTACCAAGTCTTGGTTAGAAGAAGACCCAAGTGTTCGGTGGTTGTTGCTACAATCTGCGCCGTTGGTCGTTCCGTATCGTCCGAATGCTTCTATGTGTGTAACCGTTGGTTAAGGAGGGATTATGAAAGTAAAAGCTCTGATAACGCTGACAGTCGGCAAGCAAAAAGATGTTCCGCCGGGGAAAATCTATGACCTTGGCGACAATGAAGCCAAACGCCTGATTGCTTTGGGATTTGCTGAACCGGTTAAAAGATCCCAAGCATCAGAACCGGCAAACAGCAATCAATCTGATGAGAAAGGGTAGGAAGATGGTTCTTCCTCTGGAAAAAGCGGTTAACAGCCTGTTTACCCGTATGGGGCGGAGAGGAAATTATAAGGGACGGCAAGTTCTTTTTTTATTATCTGCTCCTGATGAGGTGGTTGGAATCGGGTTTGTCAAGGTGCAAACCCCAACCGCCAAGCTTCAGCTTAGGGTTTCCGATGCGCCTGAATTACAAGTCGGAGATGAAATCATGGTTGATGAGCGGGTGTTTCGCATCTCCTCTGAGCCAATGAAAGATATTCATAACCTGATTTGGACGGTGGAACTATGCGTTTAGACATAGCTTTACAGGGGAAACTCTCGGAATATTTGGAGAATGAGTACAAAAAAGGCACGATTGCTGTTATGAAAGGCATAACCCATTCGACTGATGGCTTGAAAAACGCTATGCGGTCGCAGGTTAAATCCTCCGGTTTAAGCAATCGGCTTGCCAACACTTGGCGAGGAAATGTTTATCCTAAAGGAAAAAAGAGCATTTCCGCTGCCGGTGTGGTGTATTCCAAAGTGCCGAAAATTATGGTTGGATTTGAATATCAGACGGTTATCCGCGGCAAAGACGGCTTTTGGCTTGCTATACCGACACCGGCTATACCTAAGAAAATCGGTAGTAAAAAAACAACTCCTGCACTTTATGAGAAAATAAAAGGCATGCGACTTCGCTACATTTACCGCCCTAATCAAGCGTCATTATTGGTTCATGAGCAAAAGCGTAAAACAATTATCGCATTTTGGCTTGTTCCGCAGGTTAAAATGCCCAAATTGATACATTTTGAAACTGAGGGCGAAAAATGGCAAAAACGATTGCCAACCTTGATTTTACAGAATTGGAGAGATGATGAGTAAACGAGAGCAGATTTTACAGGCTTTATTCGAGAAATTGCAAACATTAGAAAATATCCCTGTCAAACGCAATGAAACATTGCCGCAGGTTATTCCAGAGGCAGGAATTGTAATGTTGCGTGATGGCAAGCAAGGTGAGCCGGAAATTATTTTATCGCCACCAATTTGTATTTTCAAGCACGAGACCGAGGTTGAAGTTATTATTCAAGCGGCCAAACCGGAAGACCGAGACAGAAAGCTCGATGATGTTTTGGAGCAACTCGGTGTTTTATTGTCGTCTGATGTTACGCTGCGTGGACTGACCGACTATGTTTATCCCAAACCGCCTGAAATCATAGACGAGTATATCGAAGGTGCGCCAACTATAAAAGCGGCGGTTATTCCGGTCGTTTTAGAATATTCAACCACAAACGCTTTATTATAATTATGAATTGATTTTATTATTATTGAATATTATGATGTTTTTACTAATAATAATGCAGGTGAAAAATGATAAATACTCAAGATAAGTTAAAAGTTTCTATATCAAATCTGTCGTATTTTATTTTAGAAATCGTTGCTATCCTTGTATTGCTAGGAGGAATAATTCCTTTATTCTTTTCCGAAACAAAGATGAGCTTTTTTAGCAATATCTTAGATCCTGTTATTTTTATTCCCGCTATTATTACAGCTGTTCAAACTATTGGGAAAAAAATAAAAATTCTAGCATTTATGGGGTATTCACTTGTATCCATAATAATAATTGGCTTTTTTTATGAACACCTAAGAGATTATGAACTTAATTTAAAAGTTATGATTTACTTTTGGTATATTAGTCTTTTTTATGTTTTACAAAGACATATCAAAAAAGAGCATTTTATTACAAACTTTGGAGCTTTTTGGGCTGTTTTTTTAGTAATTATAAATATTATAGGAATTTATAGTATTACTCATCCAACTCAAAAGGCAAATCCTGTTCAATACCAAAAACCAGAAGTAATATCATTCCGAGCTAAATTGTTTAATAAGTTTTTGGAGGAAATTTATATCTGTGAAAAAGTAAATAAAAATTGGCAATACACTTCAGACCAATCAAAATTTAACACAAATCCAAATTATTTAGCATTAATGCAAAACTTCGACCAAACAACATATAAAGCTTATGTTGAATACATAAATTTCATTTCAAATATAAAAAAGAACAAAGATAAATATTCAGTTGCAGAATTAGAAAAAAATAGTGGAATATTTTATAGTAATTGCTCCAAAGCTCAAGAAGAGTTCTCTTATTTATATCTCGATGAAATGCATACATTATCATTAAAAACAATCTTTTCAAAAAAAGAAAATGTTTATGATAACCAATATATTTTTGAATGGTGTCTACCAATAGATGAGTTTTCAAGCTTGTATGATAAACAAGGAAAAGAAAAATTCATGATGCAACAAAAACAACTTGAAGAAATTTATGAAAAATTAAGCTCTAATAAAGAAAATAAAGAAAAAGCACAGTTAGAAATTCTATATAATCTACCCTATAAAGATATTTCTAAAAAATATAATATTCCAACAGTGAAAAAAGAAATGATAGCTCATATTGCACTATGGGAATCATGTAAAAATTTTAAAATACCTAACATTAACTATAACGAACAGAAGTAATAATAAAAAAATATTTAATAATCTAACCCCAAAAAAATCCCGAGTTTTCGGGATTTTTTTATATCTTAACAAAACAAATGGAGGTTAATATGTCCAGAGCATACGGCTGGAATGCCCAGCTTTTAATTGCCGAAGAAAGTGAGTACGGCGTTTTGCCGGACAGCGGATATCGGCAGATTCCTTTTATTTCCACATCGTTGGACAGCGAGCAAAGTCTTGTATCTTCCAATGTTTTGGGACTTGGTCGCGACCCGACACAACCTTTTCAGGATGTTATCAATGTTGATGGCGATATGGCTATTCCGGTGGATATGAGGAATATTGGCGTATGGTTAAAAGCTATTTTCGGAACGCCAACCACAATCGAGAACGAGGATGGCAGTTATTCACACGCTTTTGAAAGCGGCAAAACCTCTATTCCCAGTTATTCTTTGGAAGTTGGTCTGCCGGAAGTACCGCAGTTTATTCGTTTTATGGGGGTTAGAGCCAACAGTATCGCTTTTAACTTTCAGCGTTCCGGCGAGGCGCAGGTTACGGTTAATTTGATGGCACAAGGCGAAAGCGGTTCAACCACCACAATCGCGGCAGAGCCTGAAATTTATGAATATACCCGAGTATCGCAATTTCAGGGATATATTAAAAGCGGCGGCAAATTATTGGCAAACATAACCTCGGCAAGTGCGACCTATTCCAACAATCTTGAAAAAATCGAAACTATCCGCAACGATGGCAAGGTTGAGGCGATTGATTTGGGCGTAGCAAGCCTTTCCGGAAGTATTTCCGCTCGTTATGGCGATAACGAACTACTGGACAAAGCACGAGCTGGTACGCCGGTTGATGTCGAACTTGGCTATCAGCTTTCAGATAATCTGAAATTGGTTATTACCTGCCATGAAGTATATTTACCCAAGCCTAAACGGTCGATTGACGGCCCCGGCGGTATTGAATGTTCTTATGACTTTCAAGGAGCAAAAGACCAGACACTTGGGAAAATGATGACCGTAACCCTTGTAAATGATGTGGAGGGATATTGAATCCCCTCCAAAATATCTAAACAATAAATTTTCATCTTTTTCATTTTATTTTTTGACTTTTTTCTTTGTGGTGGAACAGCACCGCGGCATCAAAAAGTCAAATCTAAAATAAAAAATCAATCAATTTCTTTATTTACATATCTTGGAGGAAATTCAACTGATGTTAAGGTTAAAAATTAACAAAGAGCCATATTGGCTTGAGCTTGGCTACGGCGTGAAAGTTAAGGTTAAACCTTGCACTTCCGCCGTTTTTTATGAGGCAAAGGCTTATATGAACAGCAAGCTGGCAGAACTTGCAAAAGTTTATCAGGCGAACAAAGCGGCTGGAATTACAAACGATACGGCGGCGGATATTGAAAACCCAGTAAAGCGTGAAGCTATGGCCGATAAATTTTTGCTTATCGGTTTGGGTATTGCCGGCATATTGGAATGGAACGGCGTAATGGAAGCGGATGTTGATAAAGCAGCACCACTGACAGAAAGCAAGATTGACGAGCTATTTTCAAACTTTTGGGCGGTTGCAGAGAACTTCCGCCACCAGTATTGCGGATTGCAGGAAGTTTTGGCGGCAGAAAAAAACGCCTCTACGCCCGAGCCAAATGGCACTTTGGAGACGGGCGAAGTTACTGCAACGGTTGCGGAGAAAATCAAAACTTCTGCCCGTTCCACAAGTGCCGATACACAGAAACAACCTTAGAAACCGATGTCGGCTATCAGGCTTGGAAAATTTTATTAAAACTTTCTAAGCCTGATTTGAGTTTAGCTTTAAATATCGCACAAAATCTGGGTTTTGATATGGAGATGATGAGTGAATTGTTACCTTATGGGATTTCGGGAATGTGCGTAGAAATAAAATCTTAAAATTAGCTGTTTTTTAAAACATTTTAATTTAAAATTTACAAAAATAGATAATTGTGGAGTCGTTTATGCTACCGCCGGAAAATGACCGCGTTGAATATAAAGAGCGTTTAACAGATAATCTGGAACGAGAAATTGTTGCTTTCTTAAATAATAAAGAAGGTGGCGAGATTTATATTGGTGTAAACGACAATGGCGAAGCCATAGGTGTTGAGGACTGTGACGCTCTTCAACTAATTATCAAAGATCGTATCAAAGATAAAATTTGCCCATCTGTACTTGGTTTGTATGATATAAAATGTATTTCGGTTGATGATAAACAAGTGATAAAAATCATTGTTGCCTCTGGTTCTGAAAAACCATACTACCTAAAAAGCAAGGGTATGTCGGAAAACGGTTGTTTTATAAGGATTGGTAGTGCCGTACAAGCGATGCCAGCAAGGATGATTGAAGAATTGTATGCAACCAGAGTCAGAAAATCTCTCGCACGCATTGTTTCGCCTCGTCAAAAGTTATCTTTCGGTCAACTCGAAATTTATTATAAGGCAAAGGGGTGGACAATTAATGATCAATTTATTTACAATTTAGAGCTCTTAACGTCTGATGAGCAATTTAATTATGTTGCTTATTTGTGTTCGGATGAAAATGCAACAACATTTAAATTTGGTAAATATTCGAGTTTAAATAAATGTGATTTGGTTGAAAATGTTGAATATGGGCGACAGTCTATTATCAAAGCAACTGAAGAGATTTTAAGTAAGCTCAAAGTGGAAAATCGGATTTTTACGCAGATTACTTCCGCTCAGCGTATTGATACTCCGATGATTGATGAGCGTGCTTTAAGAGAAGCTGTTATCAACGCTATTGTTCATAACGATTATTCTTATGGAAATTATCCCGTATTTGAGATGTATCCTGATCGTTTGGAGATTACATCGAACGGTGGTTTGGGATATTTTGGTACTGAGGAGGAATTTTTTAGAGGACGTTCTAATCCTAAAAACAGAGAATTGATGCGCATTTTTAAGGATTTGGGATATGTCGAGGAAATGGGATCCGGTGTTCATCGTATCTTAGAGAAATATCCAAGAAGTGTTTTTGAATTTTCTCAAAATTATATTACTGTTACATTTCCTTTTAATACTCCTGATAAAAAATCTGTCGTAGAAAATGTCGTAGAAAATGTCGTAGAAAATGTCGTAGAAAATGAAGAATGGATTCTTACTAAAATCCAGAGTAAAGACATCTTGTCAGCAAAAGACTACGCATCATTAGCAAATATTTCTCTTAGGACTGCACAGCGGAAACTTGCTTTGTTAAAAGATAGAGGTAAAATTCGCCACGTCGGCCCCGATAAAGGTGGACGCTGGGAAGTTATAAAAAAATAATTTAATTAGTATCAAATGAACACCTCGGCTTTAATGTCGGGGTGTTTTTTTATGGGCAAACAAATGAGTGCGGTTAAAAATTTAAGCATACGTCTGGCGGCGGTGGGCGGTGATAAAGTCCGGCAGGAATTCAAAAATCTTGGAACTGACGGCGACAAGGCTTTCCGGCGGATTACGCAGGTCATTCAGCCTGCTAATGATAATCTCAAGGCCTTAGACGCGACCGCCCGCTCTTTTAATGAAGTTATCCGACAAGGAACGGCTTTGTTTGGAGCATATCTTGGTTTACAGGGATTAAAGAATACTTTTTCGGCGATTTTTTCCGCTAACACTTCATTCGAACAGTTGTCAGGCTCTCTCAAAACCGTTACCGGTTCTGCCAAAGGCGCACAAGAGGCTTTTTCCCTGATTGAGAAATTTGCGATTGATACGCCTTATCAGCTCAACGAAATCGTTGAGGCATTTATCCAGCTTAAAGCCTTGGGGCTTGAGCCATCAGAGGCCGCTCTCGTTTCCTATGGCAATACGGCTTCCGCTTTTGGCAAAAATATTAAGGATTTTGTTGGAGCGGTGGCCGCGGCAACAGTTGGCGAGTTTGAACGGCTCAAAACTTTTGGTATCAAGGCTAAAGTCATCAATGATGATGTGAGCTTTACTTTTGCCGGGGTTACGACAAAAGTTAAGAAAAACGCCGCCGAAATTGAAAAATATCTGCGAACGCTTGGCGATGTCAATTTTGCCGGAGCTATGAACGAGCAGATGAAGACAATGAACGGCGTGTTGTCTAATATTGAGGACGGTTTTGAGAAAATCTACCGAAATATTGGCAAAAATGGCTTAAATGAGGCGTTGAAATCCACTTTTACGCAATTTAACGAACTTATCGAAAGCGGTGGAAGTGCCGCTAAAACCATTGGACAAACCTTGGCTTTTGCGGTTAATACGGCATCTTCGGCTTTCTTTTTACTGGCAGAACACGCAGATGTTGCGTTGACACTGATTGGGACTAGGCTCGGTTCGTCTGCGATTTTGGGAGGTATTAACCTCTTGAAAGCCGGTGTCGGTTATCTGCAGGTATCAATGGCTGGACTTTCAATATCGGCAAAATCCGCTGTTACTGGTATTGCGATGATGAGCCGAGTTTCAAAACTGGCGGCCGTCCAGATGGGCGTTACCGCGGCGGCGGCCGGTATATTGAAAGGCGCATTGGCTCTTATTGGCGGCCCGGCAGGTTTGGCAATATTGGCAGGAATGGCAATTTACAAACTTGTGGAAAGCCACGATGTCGCCAAACGCGCGGCGGAAGACCACGCTGAAACCCTGCAAAAATTACAAGATGAGCTTAAAGCAACGACTGAAGAAGCGGCAAAGTTTTCGTCAGAGCAAAGCAAAGACATGGCTTTGGCCGAATGGGGCTTAAAACTCAAAACAGCAGAACAGAATATCAAGGATCTGCGCGCGGAGTTAAAAAATACCGGCGGTTTATCTTTCACAACCCGGTTTACACCTAACACTTTACTCAAAGATTATGAAATTTATGCTAAGGAAACCGCTGATATTCTTCGTCAATCCAAGATTGATTTGGAGCAATATCAAAAAGAAATTTGGGAAATTGCCGCCGAAAATCCTGATTTTCAGCCACAAGCAAAAGAAATTCAAGATAAAATTCTGCTTTTGAAAGCGGCGGAAAAAGACGCAAGGACGGCAAGAGATGAACTGAAATATCTTGAAAATCCTGAGTTACGCCCGAAAATTAAGGTGGAACCCGAGGCAACTGTTACGCTGGCTTCCAATATTGACGCTGATAATTATAAAAAGAACATTGAGGATATTAAGCAAAAGATTTTAGAGCTTAAAACGCCCTATGAACAAGCTATGGCTAAAGCGGATGAATGGCGGAAAAACGCTCTAAACAATCTTAACACCAGTTCGGCGGATTATCAAAAATATAAAGACCAGATTGGACAGGTTTATGACGATATGGTCAAAAAAGCCAATGAAACGGCACTTCAATCGTCAAAATCTTTGGAAGATGGCTTTAAGCGTGGTTTCTTGAACATTCAAAAAGATGTTAATGATTTTGCCAGTCTTACTGAAAGTGCTGTCAAAAACGCTTTTAACAGTATGGAAGACACTCTGACCTCTTTTATCACAACCGGGAAAGCCAGCTTTTCAGATTTCGCCAACGCTATTATCAGCGATTTGACACGAATTATTATCAGACAGTCAATTACACAACCGTTGATGAATGGTCTTGGCAGTTATTTGGGCTTTGCGATGGCACATACCGGCGGTATTGTCGGAGCTGACAATTTGGCACTCAAATCCGCCAGTCCTTTGGCTTTTGCCGGTGCACCACGATTTCACAGTGGCGGCATAATCGGAGATGAAGTGCCGATAATCGCCAAACGCGGTGAAGGCGTTTTTACTAGAGAACAGATGAAAGCACTGGGAGATAATGGCTCAACCGTAAATATCAGTGTCAATGTCGTTAATAACGCCGCCTCGGATGTCAAAGCCTCGGTTTCTCAATCAAATCAAGGAAATGGCAAATTTAACCTTGATATTATGATTGAGAAAATCGAAAGCTCAATGTCGCGCAACGTATCAAAAGGAACAGGAATTGCCCCGGCATTAGAACGCCGCTACGGGCTTAATCCCGCATACGGTAGTTACGGATAAACAAAGGATATGTCATGACAGCAAGATTCCCAGATTTGCTTCCTCTGCCGTTGGTTGAGGATTATTCCATTACGCCGAACGAGGCAATTATCCGTACCCAAATGGAATCAGGCACAGCTAGACAACGGCGGCGTTTTGATTCTGTTCCGAGTAAAATTACCGTTAAGTGGTTTATGAATGCCTCACAGTTTTCGCTCTTTGAGGCGTGGTATAAATACCACGCCAAAGAGGGAGCTGAGTGGTTTGTCATCTCTTTGTTGGGCGGCTTGGGGTTGATTGAACAAGAGGCTCGGTTTACCCAGCAATTTACTGCCCGTTTGCAAAACGGTATTTTATGGGCGATTACCTCGGAACTTGAAATCCGCGAGCGGCCTACCCTATCAGAGGGGGCTTTGAATATCTTGCTTTCTAATGATTTTGAGAAATTGTCGCAATCTGTTAATCGGTTGCACGAGTATGTCCACATTACCTGCCCGAAAACAATAAAGGATTTATAAATGGCCAATATGGAAGAAAGACTGGAAACCGTTGTAACGAGTGCGGAAACAGACGGCTCGAAATGGCACACGATTGTCCACGGCGATGAAAACAGCACGGTTGAGACTGAAAACGGCGATGTACCAACGGTAGCCAAACAGTTAAAAGACATTCGCGAGGCGATAACCGGCGGCGTTTCTGATGTGGTGGCAGAGGCTGAAAGTGCCAGAGACGAGGCTAAATCCGTACGAGATAATGCTTTAACCATAAAAAATGAGATTGAACAGTTAAAGACAGATACGGAAGAAGCTACGGAAACGGCTAAAAGCTATAAAAATATGGCTCAAACCACATTCAACAGCATATCTTCTGCGGTAAACAAAGGTATTGCCGATGTTCAAACCGAAACACAGAAGCAAATTGCCACATTACAAACAACCGGAGACACACAGGTTAATCGCACCAAAACAGCCGCCACCGAACAGATACAGTTAGCCAGCAATCAGGTTGACCGAGCGGAAACCGCGGCGGTTAGAGCAGAAAACGCGACAAATAACAAGCTGGACATTGACTGTACCAATATCAACCTTTCGCAGGTGTTATTAGCTTTGGGAATGACCGCCAATAATTCAAACAATTATTTCAAATTTCCGTTGTTGTTGGCAAATGGAACAATCCGCCATTTCATTTTTCAGTATGGCATCACATCCTGCAGAATAGACGGAGACACGGCATTAACCTTTCCGACTGAATTTCCCAATGCCTGTTTGACTGGACAAGCCTCGTTTAATTTTGCTTTCAGTACCAATAGCGATGCCGGATGCGGAATTTATAACTTGTCAAAAACAGGAGCGACTCTCAGAAACGGGAATAATAATGTTGGAAATATAAGCTGGTGGGTTTTGGGATATTAGGAGTTTATTATGGCCAATATGGAAGAAAGACTGGAAACCGTTGTAACACAGGCGGAAGCAGACGGTTCAAAATGGCACGCGATTGTCCATGGCGATGAAAACAGCACGATTGAGACTGAAAACGGCGATGTGCCAACGGTTGCCAAACAATTAAAAGACATCCGGGAGGCGATAACCGGCGGTGTTTCTGATGTGGTGGCGGAGGCTGAAAGTGCCAGAGACGAGGCGATTGCGGCTAGAAATGCCACAAATCAGCTCAAAAATGATACAAATATTATAAAATCGGATACAGAACAGCTTAAAACCGACACTTTAAATATAAAGAATCAGGCAAACCAGATTTTTAATAACATTTCATCTGCGACCGATACAGCCGTTTCAACAATCCAAACCGAAAGTTCGGCACAGATTTCGGCGATTCAAAACAGCGGTGTAACACAAATCAATTCCGTTAATTCCGCCGGAAACACCCAAATTGCCAATGTGCAAGCCGAGGGGCAAAAACAAATTGAGCGGGCGGAAGCTCAGGCAAGTCAGGCGAGATATTATGCCGAATCCGCCGCTCCGGCACCTCTCGGCTCTCGGTTATCTGTTCCTGCCAATAAGAAAGTGCCGGACGGATACGAGCCAGTCTGGTTCAAAAATACCATTACTAGAGCCAGATACCCTGATTTTTTTACGCAACTGGTTGATACCGATTATTTGGTCTTTGTTGATGAGGCTACTTATGACAGTCAGGTTGCTAATTATGGAATGTGCGCCAGTTATGTCAAAGTTAATAATGACACCGTTATTTTGCCTTTGCTTGCCAATTATGCCCGAAGCGGCACGCTTGATAATGTCGGTAATGTCTTAACCGACCAATTTCAGGGGCATTGGCACGAAATGGTTTACAGGCAGGATTCGACATCTTCTGGTTATCGCGTGGATATTTTTGGCAATGATGGTTATACAGGTAATCCATCAGCAACAAACGGAACAGATGAATATATGCAATTACGCGGTTCCAGAACATCTGACTGGTTGTGTGCAGTCACTCCCATTACAGACAGTTCTAATGGCAATCCTCGTTTTGGCAATGAAACTCGCCCAAAATCTTATTATGAGCTGGTATATATAAAGTGTGCCGATATAAGCAGGCCTCTATCAGAAGAAGAAACGTCGGAAATGCGAAGTGGTTTAGTTAATAAGCTCAATACGGATATTTCCAATTTGTCCGCAACCGCCATTTCCAAAATAATAAAATGGCTTTGTCCAGATTGGACTAGACGACAGGTGTTGGCCTTAAATACAGATGTTACAATTTCTCAAACAGGTTGGATTCTAATGAGAAACACCGTGTATAACAGCAATATCACTGGCACGATCAACGGATATACCGTTTTTAGGCAATATGGCGCATACGGTAGCTGGGAAGAATATAACAGTTTGTCTTTTCTTGTGAATATCGGTGATGTTGTCAAATTAACGGGGGGAGAATTGACTTTTATGCCGTGTAAAGGAAGCTAAAATGCCCAATGATGTTTTACAAGAGGCGATTATTGAGGCGTATGCTTCAAGTCCTAGCGATGTTTTTATTTATCATACTTTGGAGATAAAACATCCGGATTTTATGGATGATAACGGAAATTCAACCACAATTCGATTGGTTCAGGGCTTTCATAATATCACGGCAAAATTAGAAACCGGTGAAGATGTTGAGTTTTTAGCGATGTGTTTTGATTTGGAGTTGCCACCGGTTGATACATCCGCCGTTCCGGAAATATCAATCGAGATTGATAATGTCAGCCGTGAGATTATCAAGCATTTAGACAACGCCGCTTCCTCTCAACACAAAACCGAGCTTATTTATCGACCGTATCTGTCAACGGATTTGGAAACGCCGCAAATGATACCACCGGTCAGCTTGACCGTTACGGAAGTCAGCGGCGATGTTTACAAAATCACGGCTAAGGCCAGAATGACCGACATAGGAAACAAAACATTTCCAAATGAAACTTATCGGTTGTCAAAATTTATGGGGTTAGTGAGCTAAAATGATACATTGGGCAGTTAAATATATTGGAAAGCCGTGGATTAACGGCGAATACGATTGTTGGGGATTGGTTCGGGACATTTACAAAAATGAGCTGCAGATAGAGCTATCGCCGATTGTAACAGACGCGACAAGCCTGAGAGATGTTTTATCTGAGTTCAGAAAATCGTCTAATTATAACCATTTACAAGAAACTTCTGATTTTAAGGATAAAAACATTGTTATTTTAACACAGAACAAATATCCTTGTCATGTCGGTGTTTATTGCGATGTTGACGGTGGTGGCGTCTTGCATAATATGCAGGGCGTTGGCGTGGTGTTTCAAAAATTGCCAGAACTTAAAATGAACGGCTGGCAGATTATGGAGATTTTAGAGTATGGATTATAAACAGGATGAATTAGATTTAAAAATAAAAATATTGACAAGGTATTTAATTATGGCGGCAGAAGAAAAAAGATTTGTTTCGTATGCTGAAATAAATAAACTTTTAGGCACGTCTTTACAGCAGTCAGGATTTATTGCAGGAGAAGTTGGAAATTACTGTTCAAAAAATAATTTACCATTTTTAAATGCTTTAATTGTTTCAAGGAATGGCTTCCCTGGGCATGACTGGTACAGGTGGTATAGTGGAAAAGCGCAATATAAAAAAGAAGAAGCAGCTTTAAAATGGTGTGAAACGGTAGGAGATTGTATAAGAAAATTACACCTGAAACAAGATAAAAAACAAAAATATAGCAATACCAAAAAAGTAAAATAATGCAAATAGTTAAAATACAAAATCCTTTCAACCTCGCACAAAGCGAGGTTTTTTATTGTGTCCTGAAAACTACCGGCTATGCCGGTAGTTCCAACAAGCTTACAGCTATGCACATAAAAATTCCTTTGCTAT
>ENA-UESE01000452-UESE01000452.1-human-gut-metagenome-genome-assembly--contig:-NODE-452-length-51662-cov-20.426636_pt1 | contig 51662 bp, 76 predicted proteins | sample MGYA00242995_ERZ507996 | MGnify/ENA primary metagenome ERZ507996 (study PRJEB26167, sample SAMN06115489) | human gut metagenome | host: Homo sapiens | place: China:Sichuan | collected 2015-04-15...
GCCAAGCGGCGAGCGTTAAAATCGGCCGCACTCAACTTGGAGTTTATTTTGTAGTCCAAGTTTCGGGGTCCAGATCAAGCGCCGAGGGCGTATTGTTTCTAATTTCGAGTTCGTCTGGATTATGTTGACGGGGACAGGTGGTATTGGTTATTGGCGGAACTGTTCTGCTTGACCCGTGCGATTGCGAGTGCACACCCTTTCATCTGTAGCTTCATGGCCTGCATCATGTTGCGTTCGAAGCATACGAATTCAACGGCGCGAGCCGACGTTTCCTCTCCGTCCAATAGACAATCTGCGAGATATTCAATGATCTCTTCATCTGTCATACCCTCCACAGGATTGAAGGGCTTGATCTTGAGTTTTTCCATGGTTGTGTCCTCACAGTTCTACATCCATTCGAGCCAAATCCTGAGCTAGTTTGATGTCCTTGGCTTGGGTGCTTTTATCTCCGCCAGCTAGTAGCAAAAGAATCTGTCGTCCCTTAATCGTAAAGTAGATTCGATATCCAGGGCCAACATTTACTCTTGCTTCAGAGATGTTCCCTATCTTCTTGCAGTCTCCAAAATGGCCGGATGCCATGCGCGTTAATCGTGTACGAATAGCACTTTTTGCAACGTGATCCTTTAGATTGTTGAACCATTTGTTGAACTGCTCTGTTCTGTACAAGTCAGGGCGCTTGATGTTCATTTTGCTTCCTTGATGAGGAGCTTTGTTGTGACCAGTATAAAACGTTACGGGTTGCCTGTTCGCCCAGATTATGGGTATCTCTTCGTAAAGGTTAACCAAGCCCCTGGAGCATTGCACTGCACGGGGGCTTTCCTATTTTACGATGTTGCCTAGTAGATCCCGCGCCACAACCGATGACGCGTCTCTTCGTCTTTGGGGAAGTCTGGCGGCACGGTGATCATGAAGCTTTTCATGCCACGATGGCTCGTGACCGTGAGCCGGATCCTGTACCAACTGTGTGCGTCCCACCATTTGATGGCCCTTTTGGCCCATGAATGACAAGCCTGAATGACCAGGATGCTCCATGCTCCAAAGGCGATTCCTTCGGCGAAGGTTTCCGCTTCCCACAAAAGGACAAAGTAGAAGATGATGTAGCCTACGACGGCTTGCCCGAACGTGGTCTTCGGCCAGATGATCGTGTGCCACAAAGCGGAGAGGTAAAGGCGGATGCTCTCGAGCGTGGTCATGGCTTTCATCGTGCCGCCTCCCAGTCGCGCAGTGCGTGCGTGAGCATGTACGCGGAGAGCTTCACGCGGTCAAGGGCGGCAGGGTTTGCGCTCTGCCTCGCGGCGGAGAGCACTGCCGTGTACTTCTTTACTGCGTCTGCGATGCTGGCCGTGTCCTTGTGGTCGATGAGCCGCTTGGCGAGTGCGAGCAGGTTGGCGATTGACTGATCGCGATACGACCATCGTAGCTCTCGGCGGATGTCTTGCACGACGATTTCTGTTTCTGTCATTGCTCCTCCTCTTTCTGTTTGACGAAGTACTCAGTCGGAAAGAGCGTTGGCGCAATCTTGCCCTTGACGGGGACGTGGAGGAGGTAGAAGCCTCCCAGCGTACCTTTGGCGTCCACTGGGTACAGGCACAACTCTCCGTCGCACTCCGCCTCTGCCTTGCGCATATCTTCCTGCGTCGCACCAATATGACCGGCGACGCGCTTGCGGATTTCCTCTTTCATTTCGACTGGCATTTCTCGTCCTCCTTTTCCATCTGGATGCGGATCGAGCGATAGTCCTTCAGCGCTCCGACGAAATAGGACAGGTCGCGGATAACCGAGTCGACTTCCTCCATGGTCGGAGGAGTTTGACCTTTCCAGCCCTCTTTTCCTGCAGTCGCGTACCTCTGGATGAAGCCCAAAGCGACGATTGCCATGCGTCTGTATTCTCTTTCAGGTCTCATTCCTCGTCCTCCTCAACCTTTTCGACCATGTCGGGCGTTATCACTAACGCATGGAACGGGCCTTCGCTTTTGCGGAACCAAAGGGTCATCTGCTTCAAAAAATTTAGCTCGGCGAAGATGCGCTTCTTGTTAGATGCAAGCTGTCGGGAGAAGTCTCCGTCGCTAAGCTCGTCGAGCTTCCTATGAAGCTCGCGGTCTTTGAGTCTGTATTTCATTGCTTATCCCCTTTCTTTTCAATTTGTTCGGGGTTGATCCCCCAATGCTCATAGGCTTCATACGGTAGGCACGATACGGTTTGACCTCCGCCAATTCTGTAGCAAATCACGCGGTTTTCTTTGTCCACGGCGTAGCTTGTGCGCGCCGTTCGCACGCCGTCATCGTCACACCCTGCCAGAAGCAGGGCGGTAATAAATAGCGGAATGATCTTTTTCATTGCTTGTTTGCTCCTTGTTCTGCCATTCCGAAGGCGATGTCCTCGATCATTGAGCGCTTGACCGGGGGGATTATCACGGCCTTGGTCTCTGTCTTCTTCTCGGCTTTCTTCTCTGAGTTGTATGCACGGTACTCGTCAAGGGCGACTGCGGGGTCTGCGTACTTCTGGTCAGTCAGACTCACAAGCGTGTCATGATCGTCCGTGACGGACATAATCCCCGCGTTGACGAGCTTTTGCACCGTAGCCTTGAACGACGCTGCGACTTTCGTCCTTATCCCGAGCGCGTCGAGCAGCGAAGACATACGCAGCGGGCCTTTTTCGCCGATGATCGCGAGGGCCTTGTCGGCCCTCACTCCGATGTAGCAATTACTCATGCGAGCACCATTTTTTCCAAACATAGTGTTGGTTTTCGAGGATTTCTTCTTTGCTTTGCTCAAATTCTTCGAAATAAAGATGAGCGCAATATCGCAAGCAATGATCTTTTGGGTTCCAAGGTTCACCAAAGTGCAGTTCTATTCCAATTGAGCATGAGGAATACTTTCCTTCGCACAAACGTTCAGAAAATTCACCATTGCTGATTGCGTCTAAATGTCGTTGAAGCTCTTTGTCTTTTAGTGTGATTTGCATATTGACCTCATCATCGAATCGACACGCTCTCGCGTTCCTTAATGTGGCAGCCGGGGACTTCGATGCCGTCGATCAAGGCCTGCTTGATTGCGACCTTGTTCGGGCTGACGGTCGTCTTGACGGTCGTGTAGGCCTCGGGCAGGTTTGCGCCCTCGGCGATCTCTACGGCCTTCGTCGTGCGGATGCTCACAGTCACGCGGGCGGTCTTGACCTTCCCAGTCGCGTGCAGGGCATCGAGGAGCATGGACTTGATGTAGTCGGAGCGCTTCTGCATCGACTTGACGCGGGCGATCATGCGGTCGGCTTCGTCCTTGGCGGCCTTGGCCTCGGCATCGAGCTCGCGGAGGTAGAGGGCGGTTGCCTCGACCTTGTCGGAGGCTTCGGCTTCGACGGCGTGGAGGTTGTCCGCATTGAGGATTTCGCCAGTCTCGGGATCCACGTCGATGTGGTCGAGTGCGGCGCGGATTGCGTCTGAGATTTCGTAGAGTTTCATTTTGCGTACCTATGAAAAAGCCCTGCCGGTTAGGGCAGGGCCGATTGAGAAAATGGTTGGATGATGGCTATTGCTTAGCTAGCCGTCAGTGCGCGATAGCAGGACAACTGCTTCACGCTATAGCCGTTGCGCTCGAGCATGTCCTCGATGGAACCGAGGTTCATGCTTGTCACGGCTTCGTAGAAGCGAGGCGCGAAAGGCGACTGGAGGAGACGCATCAGCTTGAGGACGGTCTCGAGGTCTTCGCGGAAGAGATATCGCCAGTAGTAGACGAAAGTCCGCAGGTTCTCGGCCTCATGCGAGGAGAGAACGATCGAGCCCGCGGGGATAGGATGCAGGCCACAGTGGGGGCAGCCGCCGTCGGGGCGCGTGGTGTGCGGCACCTCGGGAACGTCGAGCTCGACCTCTTTGATGAAATCGAGGCAGTCTTCGAGTTGGGTGCGCGGCAGTTGGTCGTAGCGGGCGATCTGGTAGCGTGCCTTGATGGCGCGGTAGATCGTCCGATAGTTCGATGAGGTCTTATGCGCACGGATTGCCACTTCGCGCTGAATGGCGCGTTGCTCTGCGGGCGTGATCGTGGTCTGTGCTTCGTAGTGCCCAGTCTTGCGAATAGCAGGAAGAACTTCGGACGTGACCCAGCGCTTGAAGCGCTTGGCGCTTTCGAGCTTTGAGCCGAAGATCAGGGCGTAGAGGCCGGACTCGTTGACGCAGTTGACCGTCTGGCGGCCGCCTTTCGTTTCGATTTCGGACTTGATGAGGTCTTCAGGGTCAACGCGGTCGTTTACGCTCTTTGCGGGCTGTGAATAACCGAGGGCTTTTGCGACGTCGATTGCAACGAAGAGGGGCGCGTCAGCTGTGCCGAGCGTGCGAAGTTGAACGTTCTCGAAAGAGAAACATGCAGGGATAGACATATGCAGTCTCCTAGTAGTTTTGACATCAAACCGCTCCATGACGCCAATCATGGTGGGCGGACTTGCAGGTTGGCGTACCGGCTACTAGGTCCCGGCCTCCCGAAGGAGCCTGCAAGCCCACCCGTAATTTGGAGACTTGCAAGGGGGTTACTGAATCGGTAACCCCTTTTCGAGGACAACAAAAAAAGCCGCTACCAACGGTCGGCGGCTTGTCATCGCACGCCTAGTAGTAATCGGGACGCCAATCCCGCGTCGGTCATTGCGACCGACACGAGAAGCATACCCGAAACACAGGCGAGTGTCAAAAAGCAGGGCGATGACCTTGACAAGTCTGGGTGCTGCGGTTACGATCTAGATGCGGGTAGTCAAGACTACGCCGTATACTCTGCGTGCTCGAATTAACGTTTAAGCGATCTTTCAAGATAGCCGACCGCAGGGGGAAAAGCCGCAGTTTGCGGCTTTTCTTTTATCTGCCACCTGTTCCTAATCTTCAGAATATGGACATATACGTTTATTCCGACGAGTCTGGCGTCTTTGATCGACAGCATAATGAATATTTTGTATTCGGCGGCCTTGTGGCGTTATCGTATTCTGAAGCGGACGAAGCCACCAGGCGTTACCAACACGCTGAGAAACTAATCAAGGCAAAGGAAGGGCTTGCTAATGACGATGAAGCGAAGGCGTGTTGTCTGTCAAACAGCGGTAAGTCCAAGTTGTTTAGGTCGTTGAATAATTTTCACAAGTTTGGAGTTGTCATTCATCAGAATCGGGTTAATCCCAACATCTTTAACAACAAGAAGACAAAGCAAAGATATCTTGATTATGCGTTCAAGATTGCGATCAAAAGAAAATTCGAGGCCTTGATTCGTGAAGGAACGATCGAACCATGCAAGGTCAGCAAAATTCGCTTTTATGTGGATGAGCATGCGACCGCAACAGATGGCCGTTATGAGCTCAGAGAAGCGCTAGAGCAAGAGTTTAAGATTGGGACGTTCAACTTGAAGTGGAGCGTCTTCCACGAGCCAATTTTCCCCAATCTTCAAAGTGTAGAGTTGCATTTTTGCGATTCAAAGAGCCGAGCTCCAATTCGAGCTGCGGACATTATTGCGAATAGGATTTATTTTTGCGCGACATCGAGAGATTTGAATTCTTTAAGAGGAAGAAAAGAATTCAAATTGATCGAACTCCCGTGATGGCCTAAAAAGCCCCCGGCAGTGCCGAGGGCTTGAGTTATTCGAAAAAATCGAATGACTGACCTTTTTGACAGCGTGGTCAAGATGGTCAGAAGGGTACGTCGGAGTCGTATGCCGGCTCGGGTGCGCGTCGCTGTGCGGCAGGCTTGGCCTGCGCCGGATTCTCGTCGTTGTCCTTCTTTGAACGCAGGAGCTGGATCTGCTCAGCGATGATCTCCGTCACGTAGCGTTCTGCGCCGTCTTTCTCGTACTTGCGCGTGCGCAGACGACCTTCGACATAGAGCGGGTCGCCCTTTGCCGTGTAGTCGCGTATGATCTCCGCTAGTCGACCGAATGCGCAGATGCGGTGCCACTCGGTCTCCTGCTGGACGTTGCCGTCCTTGTCGCGCCACTTGCGTGACGTGCCGAGGGAGAGATTCGCGATGACGTGATCGCCTTCGCGGATCTGGGGATCGTTGCCGAGATTCCCGATGAGGATGATCTTATTCACTGATGCCATTGTTAGCTTCCTCCTGTGTGGCCTGTTCGGTCATTGCTTGTTCAAGTTCGTGACGACGAGCTCTGAATGCTTGCGCGATCTTTTCGCGGTCTTCGTAGCAGAGACCCTTGGAGGCGATCTCCTTACCCATTGCCATTAGCTCGTCGGGTGTTTCGGCGCTGATTGTGCGGGACATAAGGTCGGCGAATTCGTCTGGCGTGACGCCAGCGCAATCGAGCCACTTCTTGATCTCTGCGCCGACCTCCGGTGTGAGAATTAGCGGATCAGTGCGAGAGGAGAAAAGTCCGGTACGGTCTTTCGACGCGTTCGCAAAGTGCCCGTCGTGGACGAGATCAAACATGATCGTGAACTCATAATCGACTCCGTCGCGCTGCTCGATCTTCATGCCGAGCTTCTTGATGACCTTCTTACCGTTGACGTCCTCTTGCGCCATCTCTGTCTTACTCCGCATCGTCGCGATGATGTGGAGTTTACTGGTGAGCATTGCGTCGACAAACTGTCGATGGCGAGGTGTCATCTCGTTCCAGGCAGACCACGAGTTACTGCGATAGCGTGCCTTCGCAATGCGTTCGACTTCCTCAAGACAGCCGCCCTTGCCGTTCCATTCATGCGTCATCGAGTCGATGATGAGAATGTCGTAGCCCGCGTCCTCGGCCGCCTTGATGGCTTCCGTGTATCGCTCTGGCGTGAAGGGCGCGTCCAGATCGAGGACGTCGAACCCAGGCATGCCGGGCATGTCAGCGTAGAGAGATGCTGAACCGCGCTCCGTATCGATGACGGCGATCTTGCCGCCGATCCCCTTGGCGAGCAGAAGAGCGCCGTAGGTTTTGCCGGAGCCAGATGTTCCTGACAGAGCGAGGCGAAGTTTTGAGGCGCTGCGAACGGCCTTTTTGAAAGTGAATGTCATGATGTTTTGTCCTCAGAAAGGGATTTCGTCGTCGCCGATGGCGTAGAAGTCTTCGAGTGACTTGTCGAAGATCGGCTCGGGACGCTTTGCCCGGTCGCCGAACCACTGGGCTCGTTCGAACTCGTCTCGCGTGGCGTATTCGGGGTACGGGTCCACCTCGTCCTCTGGCTCGGGCATCGGAAGCTCGAGCGGCTCAAGCGCTGTTGTGGTGATCGTCATGACTACTCCTTTGGGCAGTCAAAGCCCGGTTCGGGGTCGAGGATGCAGTCGACGCGATACGCGATCATCTCCGTCGCGTCGAAGAGCGCGTCATCGAGCTCGTCGGTTATGGTGCCGATGCTCTTTGCGACCTCTCTTGCCGAGCTTGCGTTCTTCAGTCTCGTGAGCGCCCCAATGAGCCCGAGTGAAGCTTCGGGATTTGCGAGATACGCCGCAAGCACTTCTTCTTGCCAGTTTGTGACATAGCTCTCGCAGAGCTTGTCGATGTCGGCGTTCGGCGTCTGCTCCGCCTGGTGCGCGATCTGCCGCGCGATTCCTGTCAAAGTCTTCATTCGTTACTCCATGCTCCAGTGATGAGCGCACCAGCGATGACGGCTAGCGCACCGAAGAAGGTGATGAGCGTCCAGATGCGTCCGGGGCGCTCGCACGAAAAAGGCTCGACGTTCTGCCGAGCCTGCCTTGCTGCGCGCCGCTGTTTGAGCGGTCGCTTTCGAGTAATTCGTTTCATGTCGAAATCCTGGGGGATGTGGTCGATGATTCGAACCGGATCGGAGAAGCTCATTCTTCGTCCTCTTCGTCCTCGTCCTCGTCCTCGGGGTCGGGGTCGGGGTCGGGGCCGCACCAGCGTTCGTAGTCGTCGGGGCCGCAGCCGTCGGGGTAGTTCCATGCCATGCCGATCTCCTTAGTCAAAAATCCAGTGGTAGAGAGTGGCCGCAGCCATTGCCGGCAGGATCACGAGGCCGAAGAATCCGAGAAGGCCTTCAAGGCCATCGATGAGGGACCCGACGAATCCGGCGCGGTGGGCCTCAGTGCCGTCCGTGCCGAAGTAGGTGCGACGTGCGAGACCGTCGAGATAAGTAATAAAGCGCTTCATGACGCCTCCGAAAAATGAAAAAAGGCATTCAGATGCCGCCCTAGGAGATGCCACGCCGAAGTGGCCGGCGGCACGTGAATGCCTTCTGATGAAAGTGGGGTGAGGGAGCCGGGGTGAACGCAAAACCTCTCATCTGCAGATGCCCCGGCTTTGGGATCTGGCCTAGTGAGCCGCCAGATCGGCACATATCTGCGTCATGCCGTTTGCCCTCAAAGTCGTCAAGGAAGTGCCTCTATGAAGCACCGGATGTTCTTCGCGACCGCCTCGTACTTGTCAGGCGTGCGCACTTTCGACAGTACATAGGGGTCTGTGAACATGTAGAAGCTGAGCGCAGCGGCGAACGCTCTGCAATCAAGGCTGAGCCGGCAAATGTCTTCGGCGGTCGGCTTCTTGATGCCGAGCCCGAGGAAGTACCCAGCGGCGAAGGTCTCAAAGTCTTTGATTTTTTGCATGATGTTCAGGCAATAAAAAAGCCCCCGGCGTTGGCCGAGGGCTAGCATTAGTTCAGAGGGAAAGCTCGTTTATCCTTCAGGGTGTCTTTCCTGCAGATTCCGTGTGTCCACGGATTGCTGTTCGTCAGGTACTGACTCAGAAGGCAGTTGGTTTTCTGAGACTCCCCCGTATTCTTCTGCAGGTCGTTCATTTGAAGAGGAGGCGCGGCTGCTTCCTTCGAAAGTTTCCTGAATTTGCTCGTATCCATTGCAACCTCTTAAGGTGTCGAGAGTTATTGTCGAAACTATTTGTCGACTTGGCGTCATGAATAGTTCGTTGAAAAGTTTTATGACTGCCTCCTCATGCTCATTGGTGTCCGTGACCGTGGAGAAGATTTCGCGTGCTTCTTCCTTGTCGATCACAAAACCGTGTTCAGGGTACGAGGTCACGAGCTTGTTTAGACCTTCTTCAGTAATGGAGTTGGAACGTTCCTTGAGCCTGAAGCCGTACTGACTAGTGATCTTCATTGCTCTCTGAAGCTCGCCTAGTCTCTGAGGGTCGATCTGGGAATACAAAGGCTCTGCAATGGATGCGGAGATTTTTGTCGCAAAGTCTCCGCAGAGCTTTGTGGTAAGGCGGGACCCCATTCGGATATCCACGAGCGTTTCGGCAAACGAGCGCCGCATCTGCTCGTTGATGAAGTTCATCGACTCGACCAGGTCAAGACCGGAGCTGTGCTCGTAGAACTCATCATTCCGTCGGACCTGAATGTCAAGTGGACCAAATTCAGATAGGTCTCCCATCGCCAGCTCGTTTGCGCCTATTGCCATCAGCGTCCCTGTACTTTTGCACATGTACGGGATCACGAATCGAATGTGCTGGTAGGAGCGCTGGAGCAGTCTGGTGATGCGATACCCGGCACCGGGTTCGCCGCCGTAAGTCGAAAGGAAAAGCACGGCCTTCGGTTTCTTCTCAGTGACTGACGCCAGAATTTTAGAAAATGCAATGAAGCATTGTTTGTTGATTTCGCCAGACATCAAATAGACGTCTTTATCTTCAAAATACATTTTTACTCCAGACGTTGGTAGGTATTTCTTTACTCTACAGCGCCACAGGCTTTCTGGCAAACGAAAGCCCATCCAAACGCTCTCGTTAGAAAACGCTTGAATCGGCTTTCGATCAGGTCGCGGCTGCGCATCGTCTGCGCTCAGGCCGCTCGGGACGTGCGTCCTCTGCTTCGTTTCAGCTGATCCTGATCTAGCTCGTGGGGCGAGCATCCGTCGCTTTCAGGTGGTCCCCAACCCAACCGCACTGGAAGATGCCCTCCAGCCGTCCGCTCACTTTTCATGCGCGACCTTTGCGACTACCGTTCTGAGCTGTACTGCGCGTCGCTAGACCCTTCTAGCCAACGGCGCAGCCGCTTCTCAGGCGGTCCCCGACACGGCTAAGTGCCGAGATTCGGACATCGCTGCAGTCCCTTTCTCCCGTGCCGTGCCGCCGCCGAGGCTCCTTGCTCGGGAGGGCGGGGTTTCGTCCGCGGGAGGGGGCGCTGTAGCGCGCCGAGATTCGATGCCCTTCCCATCGATGCCTTGCCTTGCGGCTCGGGTAGCAACCGCTAAAGGTTGTTTAGCTAACCTGTTAAAGAGATATTAACACAGTTGAGCGTAGAGTGCTAGTTTTTGTTTAGCGCGCGTTTTGCGGCTAGTTCAGGTTTTGTTAACAGAGATCAAACAGACGCAAAAAAAGGCGCAAAAAAAAGGCCGAGCGTGCAGCTCGACCTTTTGTGTGGGAGGTATGGGGTATTACAACCGCTTGATGCAAAGACCGACGTAAGCGCGGCCGATTACTTCAATGCTTTCTGGTGTTGTGTTGATGGGCTCGTAAAACTTGTTGTCGGAAAGAAGGCGCAAGCCTTCTGGGGTTACTTGTACGCGCTTGACGAACAAGCCTTCGCCGATACGGACGACATACATGCCATCTCTAACGATCTTCTTTTCTGAGATGTCAACAATGACAGCGTCTCCTTCGTGGAGAGTTGGCTCCATTGAATCCCCGAACGCCGCCATTATCTGAAGAGAACGAACGTTGGCAGATGGGCAGTACCTGCGGATGAATCCCTGAGAGACTCGCACAAAACGGATGAGTTCCAGTTCATCGGTATTCAGAAAGCCGTGGCCACAGGAAACCTCAGTATTGACGTGCGGGATAGAAACAATGCCGTCCTCAACCAGGGTTTGGACGGGTGAGTTGGCATCGCCAAACATAACATAGGCGGGTGTCACTCCAAATATCTCGCAAAGCGCTTCCAGCCCTTCTCGGTTTGGTTCGCTGTGGCCGATAGCCCAGTTGCGGACGGTGACGTTTGAAACGCCTACTTTCTTTGCGAGGCTTCGATACGAAAGCCCCGACTGCTCGATTAGAGCTTTGATGCGTTCGCTTACAGCTGACATAACAGCCTCCTTTGTCTACCTCGCATAGTAAATGAGAATTTAACACCTTGCGTTTAGCGCTAATGCTAAATCTACTTTATAATGCGTTAACAGTAATTTAACTACCTTAGGAGGAGACATGAAGCAGGCTACGACAGTGTCGCTCGCGCTTGAGCGGTACGGCCAAAAGCACGGCATCACCTACGGTGTTCACAGCCAGTTGGCTAAGGAGCTTGGAGTTTGTCGCCAAACCGTATGGGGATGGTGCAAGCGCAACAGCGTGACGCCGAAATATTTGGAACAGTTTGCTCAGCTTACTGGCGTTAAAGCGTCCGAGCTGAACAAGCTGACTCGACGCGTCTGTGAGGACTGACTATGAGTTACGCCGCGATCGATTGGGCAATGCCGAAAGTCATTAAAGACGTGAACGCAAAATCTTGTCTTGTTGTGCTGGCTTATCACCACAACAAGGAAACGGGTTTGTGTTGCCCGAGCATTTCTACGATTGCGGATGAGATGGGCGTCCGGTCATTGAACACCGTCCGAAAGGCCATCGGAGTTCTCGTAGAAATGAATCTACTCACGATGTCTCGTGAATTTGGTGATCGTGGAGAAATCCTGAGCACGAGATACACCCTCAATCTCCAGTCTGAAGCGTTCAAACCAGTGAAGAAAAAGAAAGGGGAGGTTCACGACATGAAGGAGGGTCATGAGGTGAAGGAGGTTCACGACATGAAGGAGGGTGGTTCACCAAATGAAGGAGGGGTGGTTCATCTCGTACAGGGGGGTGGTTCATCTCATGAAGGAGGGGTGGTTCACGTGGTGAACCCTAACAAGGAAGTAGAACAGGGAAAGGAACAGATAACTGGAACAGAGAAGGAAACAGGGAATAGCTTGCCCGCGCAAGCGCCGTGGGAAACCGATCATTTTGACAACACCGTCAAAAAGATCGAAAAGCCAAAACGGCAAGCAACGGACAAGGGGTCTCGACTCTCAATCACAGAACTCCCAGACGACTGGAAGGCCTTCGCCGAGCAGGAAGAACCTGACCTTGATCCTAAGCGTCTCTTTGAAAACTTCAAGGACTACTGGAACGGACTCTCTGGAGCTAAGGCAATCAAAAAGGACTGGAAGGGCACTTGGAGAAACTTCGTCAGAAGCTTCCACAACGCCGAAGACTGGAAACGTCGTCCGATGCTCAAACGTGCTCCTGTCCATTCACCTTCAAGACCTGGTCAGTTCGTTGAGAAAAAACAATCCGAGCGTGACTACTTTGACTGGTAAACAAAAAATTGACTACTGACATCACCACGAAACTCAAAACGGCCTGTGCCATTCCCGCTTCAAAGGAGGTTACGTTCGAATGCCAGATTCACGGCGTCCAGACGTACACCACCTATCAGCGTCGCGACGGCTCTTGGGCTGAGCCGTACTGTCCGGAATGCCGAAGGATCGAGAAGGAACGCGCCGAGCTGCTTGCAGAGATGCAGGCGGACGCGAAAGAGCGTGCGGTCGGTCTCACACGTGCGCTTCACTGCGAACGTCCTCTTGACTTCGACGTGCCTTGTTTCTCCAACTATCAACCTGAGACGCAGGAAGAAGAGCGCAACCTGTCCATCTGCCGCCGCTTTGCCGAGCGGTTCACGGAACGTGAGCTTGAGCGAGAGAGGGCGCATAACGCACAGGAACCGGATTGGCGCTCTAAAAACTCCATGGGGTTGCTTCTCTTCGGTAACTACGGCACGGGCAAAACGCACCTCGCCTACTCGATCCTGAAAGAGCTCGATCGTCAAGGGCTGCCGGGGTTCTACATCACAATCCCCGACCTCTTCGACCGCATCTCCGACCGCGTCAATCGCATTGACGTGGCTGACGTGCTCGGGAAACTCTGCATGGTGTCTTGTCTCGTACTGGACGAGATCGGTGTCCAGTCTGGCGACGCCGACGAGAAGAAGCGTCTTTACCAGATCATCGATGGACGCATCAAGAACGGACGACCGACGATCCTCGTCACAAACCTCGATCGCTCTGAATTGGCGAACCTCTTGACTGAGCGCGTGGTTTCTCGCGTCATCCAGTCGTCTTACAAGCTCTTCTTCACGGGACGCTGTCGACGTGAACCCGCCCGCTGTTCTGCTGAGGAGGTGTTCTGATGTCAGCCATTCTCAAGCATCTTGAGGATCTCCTGCGCTTCAACACGACTCGCAACATGAGATTCAACAATCAGGTTCACGAATTTCGAAAGCGTGATTGCAATGTTCGGTTTCATGTCGTCCTTGTACTCAAACAAATGATCTGCGTTTTCGTGAGCGGCTGCATTGCCAGCTTTACGAATCGCATCCCAGATGGCCTGCTCGCTTGCGTTAAGGCTCAGGCTTTCAATGCGTTTGAAAAGGTTGGAACCTGTTCCACCAAGATGATCGCAAAGACGCTCAAGGGCAATACGAAGCAGGATGCATGCCGCCCACGGGGAATCGTGAAGGACCTTCTGGGCTTCGTCGTATGGCTGCTGAACCAAGTCGGGCATGTGTTTGGAAGCGGGAACACCGACGGGTTTAGGCCACTCAAGCTGACCGTTTTTCATAAGACTATGACGGCCACACTTTTGACATTCACATATGCAGAGATAAGACCCAGGAAGCAACTTGGCGAAATTCATAAAGCCAACTTCATGGCGGTTGTCTAGCGGATCTAGCAAATCTCTCACTCGTTCATTCCTGTAGATCTCGCTGACGATTGGAAGAGTGTTGTGTGAGCAATAGGTCTGGCAGTGAGGGCAGATAAATGAATAGTTTTGGAAATCATATGAATAAGACATTTTTAACCACAGAATGGATGAATGAAAGAAACAAGGCCTTGACTAAGGCCGGTGAGGGTATTGTCGCCGCTCGCAAGAGCCTCGATCAACTCGAGGAAGCCCTGAGAGGAACCGTCTCGGGCAAGTTCCCTGACATCGGGCAAGTGGCAGACGCGACGCACAGGCTTCGTGAAGAGATCGACCAGATTCTGATCGGCCTGGTTGAGTCGAGCATGGTTAAGCCAGAAAGGAGGCTCTGATGAGCGAATTCTTCAGCTGGCTATTCACAACCGATCACCTACAGGATTTCTCAATCCTAACGCTCTGCTTCTGCATCGTCATGTCCGGCAGGGCAATAGATCGACACAACCGTCAGATTTCCAAGCTGCAGAGAGAAGTGAGGGAGCTCACTCGTCGATGTAATGAGTTCGCTCATAGTCACAACTCGCCCGAAGAGCGGGGCGCAAGTAGGAGAACGGAATGACAACCTCGAGCGTACCGCTCTCTGCAATTGTCGGCTTCACCAAGAACCTCAGGGTCTTCGATTCGTTGGGGCGAAGCGAGATGGCGAGTTGCTTCTTGCCTGCCGAGAGGTCGGCTGTCGGCACGAACTCGCCGCCCTTCTTCACAAACGTGGGAAAGATCGCATCTTTGACTTCTATCGATCTGAGCACGACCGGCATCGTCGCCGCTTGGATCGTGACGGTCATGGCGAAAAAGCCGTCCCTCTGCAGCTGTTCACCACGTGAACCGCGACGGGTGCTGTTCGGAACGTCATCGATGCAAACGTCGATGGTAGGGCGTGAGGCTAGGAAGTTTGGATACATGAAAACGGCTGTGGCCGCCGTAGCGACCGCGGCAATGACAGAAAACGGATCAAACACGATTTCCTCCGTGGGTTGGTTGATGAATGTGTTGGGGAACACGCCTCAATCATCTCACGGGGGAGCCAGAGAGGTAACGAGAATGACAGGGTTTTGGACTTACATGTGCGTGCTCACGGTCGTTGTTGGCATAGTCGCAATCGCATGGATTTTTCGCGACTGGAGGGGCTAAGAGATGAACTTTGCGCAACTCTTCTTTTCGATCTTGGCCTTCGGCGTGCTCACGCTCGGAATCTTTTGGGCTTTTCAGGAGGCAGCTTATCGGGCACAGGTCTTGGGTGATTCGATTACGCCGCCATTTCTGCGAGGCATATCGGCAATGATTGCGGCCGTGTACGCGGCTTCCGCCGTTGTTTCATCGCTGTATTGGCTAAGGAGCGTGCTCGCATGACGGACGAAATCGAATGCCTTATAGGGATCGTCCTGCTTTTCGTCATGTACGTTGCATGGATTTTTGAGAGCGATGACTGGGACGAATGAGCAAAAGCATATTGACCACAGGAGGAAGTATGAGGTGGAACATCAAGGGCTTCGACCAGTACGAAGTCGACGAGGCAGGTCAAGTCTGGGCCAAGCCGCAAAAGCGCCGATTCGGCAACAGCTGTCGCCTGATCCCCGAAAAGCCACTAAAGCTGGAAAAGGCGGGCGCGTGGCAGATGCGGAAGGCGGGGCTCCCGCAACGCCTACGCCCCGACGAAATTGAACAACTCAAAATCGCTAAAGGAGAAACCGATGCAAATCACTCGTAGCACCCGCATGTCCGAAATCAAAGACGAGGATTTCGAGCCGATCGAGAAGGACGGAAAGCTCAATGCACCGAAAGTCGGAGAGCGATGTCTCTACCTCCTGCGCGCTTGGCACGGTCGCCCGGTCAAGAGCTTTCGCGTTTTCGGCTATCGGGAGGACGACGCGCTCATCTACGTGCCCCTGTACAAGCAGAGCCTCTCGATACTCAACGTCAAGGGCTGGATCAGCGCCGACGGTGAGCCGTTCTACAACGGACGATTCGGAGGCGCGAAATGACCAGTCTCTTCACGCCTGACGAACTACCGCGCATGGCTAAAACGCTCAAGACGCTCGAGACGACCATCGACGCGATCGTTTGTGCAGATGAAAGCCAGCACGTGAGAAATCACGTCTGGGATCGTGCAGAAAACCGAAAGCACGTCAAGCAGGCTCTTCGCGCCGCAAAGCACCAGGCAGATTCAATGCTGCGACTGATGGAACGCACCGACCTCGAGAGACTCGCACATGAATAGAAAAGTCTTCGCGCTTGGGCGCATGAAGTCTGGACAGATGAACCGCACAGAGGCGGCTTATGCAACCACGCTAGAAGCCGCCAGAAACGCGCAGGAGATCGTCTGGTATGCCTTTGAAGGCGTCACTCTTAAGCTCGCAGATGGATGCCGCTACACGCCAGATTTCGCTGTTCTACGAGCTGACGGCGTCATGGAGATGCACGAGGTCAAAGGCTACTGGACCGACGATGCACGTGTGAAGGTCAAGGTAGCAGCCGAAAAGTTTCCGTTCGTTTTCAAAGCCGTATACAAGCAAGCAAAGAAGGACGGCGGCGGCTGGAAGATTGAGGAGTTCTAATGATCACGAAAGAGCAAGAACAGCGACTTCGCAACTGGGCGCGAGCAAACCGCGAATGCCCTCGAGCGAAGAAAGGTGCGACCCAAGTTTTCTGCGAGTCACTTAGGTACTACTACGATCGCCAGCCGGAAGAGGATGAGCAACCCCCAATCAAACGATCCATCCCTGCCGCAAAAGGCATAGACCTGGCAGATGCCGATCTACTGGATGAGGCTTACCGAGACAGGCAACTGACTAATGTCTACCGAAACCTCCTAAGGCTCTACTACTGCTGTTTCACTTCTCCAAGCGTGATCGAGCAGAAGCTATCGCTAGGACAGAAAACCTTCCTTATGCACAAGGAAAGAGCGGTGGCAAAGTTTTTCGAGATTGTCGATTCCCTTGAGGAAAACGTGCTAAAATAGCAAGGTATTGATAGAGCAGTTGGCTCTCGGTTTGACTCCGCAGCTCCCGAAATGGGAGCTTTGTCATGTCCGAAAGAAACGAACCCGCAAGCGAAAGCAAGCGTTTCAGAGCTGATGCTAGCTTGAGTTAAGATGTAATTGAGCCCGTGGTGAAGAACTGCGGGCTTTTTTCGTTTACAACACCGCGCACGCCTCTCAACGATGCGCAACCCGCGCGGTTTCCATTCGCTACCTTAGGTCAGTTTGCTCTAAGGCCTGGGTGGGGAGAAATCCTCGCCCTCTCTAATTCCTTGGGTTACCTATGAAGAAAGCTATTGTGGCGGCCATTGCGGTCGCCTTTTTCGTTTCTACAGCTGCGGAAGCACGAGGTGGTCGTGGGTTCAGCGGCGGTCGTTCGTTCTCCCGTCCTGCTCCTACGAAGAGCTATGCACCGAAGCGCACGACCGTTGTGAAGAAGAACACGACCGTCATCAACCAGACGGTGAATCAGGTGCCGGCATCTTCCAACAGTGGCTTCTGGTCTACTGTAGCCGGATCGTTCGCAGGATCGATGGCAGGCAATGCCGTCTACGATGCTGTGACCGATGACAAGAGCCGGGAACCGGTGCAGGCTCAACCTCAGCCCGCTCAATAACAAAGATTCACTGAAGCAAGTGCCGGGTGACTGGTGTGTGATTCGATACCTCATCGTTGCTACGGCCTTGATGGGGTTTGGGATGTTCTTTGCCTATGAGCTGAATTTCATGGCCAGCGTTTGGCCGTTCTAACTCTCAAAAAGGAGGTGCCATGGCATCAAAACCGAACGCCTCCAAGATGGGGCGACCTTCGATCTACACGCCTGAACTGGCAGAGAAGATCTGCGAATTGATCCGAGACGGGGTATCTGAGCGGAAAATCTGCGGGATGCCTGGTATGCCGGGATGGACAACATTAAACCGCTGGAAACTTGAAAATCCCGACTTTCGGAACCAGTCCGCGCGCGCGCGCGAGGCAAGCGCCGAGAAGTTCAATGATGAATTGCTTGAGCTCCAGGCAAGTCTGAACAATGAACTGCAGACGCGATTGCTGAGCGGCGACGACTTGCCGAAGGGAACTGTGGAAGCCTTCAAAGTGCTGATGCAGGAGAAGGCTCGACAGATTTCGTGGCGCGATGATTCGCGCTTCGGCGATCGCAAGACCGTGAAGATCCAGAACGACGCGCCTGATCTTTCCACGATCGACATGGAAAAGCTCAAGGCGGCAAGAGAGTTGCTGTATGACGAGACTCCCGACGCTGATTGAACTCGATCAGGAGATCGCAAGGCGCAGCCTGTCTGAGTTCTGCAAGATGGCCTGGCACGTACTCGAGCCTGCAACCCCAATCAAATGGGGATGGGCGCTCGATGCGATGTGCGAACATCTTGAGGCTGTTCATAACGGCCAGATCAAGCGCCTCCTTATGAACGTTCCACCCGGCATGATGAAATCGCTCTTAACGGGCGTTTTCTTTCCGGCTTGGGAATGGGGCGCAGGCGGACAGCCTTCAATGCGCTATCTGACGACGGCGCATAAGGAAGACCTCGCTATCCGAGACAACCTCAAGTGCCGACGCCTGATCTCCTCTGACTGGTATCAGGAGCGATGGGGCGTTGAGCTGTGTGGCGACCAGAACGCAAAGAAGAAGTTCGAGAACACGGCTACTGGCTTTCGTGAGTCAATGGCTTTCCGAAGCCTTACTGGCTCTCGAGGCGATCGCATCATCATCGACGACCCGCTGTCTGTCGACGATGCGTTCTCACAGGCCGCGTTGCTCTCCGCTGAGACAACCTTCCTAGAAGCCGTTCCGTCACGAGTGAACAACAGCGATTCGGCGATCATCGTGATCATGCAGCGCTTGCATGAACGCGATACGTCGGGCGTGATCCTCGCCAAGGAACTCGGCTATGAGCACCTGATGCTCCCGATGCGCTTTGAGGAAAACCGCAGGTGTAAAACCTGCATCGGCTTCACCGACCCTCGAAAGAAGGAAGGGGAGCTGCTCTTCCCCGAGCGCTTTACCGCCGCTCAGGTGGATGAAATGGAGAAGGTCATGGGCGGCTATGCTGTCGCAGGTCAGTTCCAACAACGACCGGTACCTCGAGGCGGCGGGCTTTTCAAGAGCGACTGGGTGCAGTACTGGGACACTTTGCCCGAGCGCTTCGATGCGAGTGTGATCTCGTGGGACATGACTTTCAAAGACTCGAAAGCGTCCGACTTCGTTGTCGGGCAGGTTTGGGGCAGAAAGGGCAGTTCTTTCTATCTCATCGACCAATTCCGCGGTCAGTGGGACTTCGTTAAGACGCTCGAGCAGTTCGTCGCGGCGGCAAACAAGTACCCGCGCGTGACTCGCAAGCTCGTGGAAGACAAAGCGAACGGGTCGGCGATCATCGCGACGCTCAAGAAAAAAGTGTCGGGCATCATCCCGATCACGCCAAAAGAAAGCAAGGAGGCGCGCGCGTCGGCCGTAACGCCATTATGGGAGGCTAGGAACGTGTACTTGCCTCCACCTGAGCGGTTCCCGTGGGTCGAGCGCGATCTGGTGCCTGAGCTCCTCGCATTTCCGTCAGGTGCTCACGATGACACCATCGACGCGATGAGCCAGGCATTGACGGATCTAAATAAGCACAGCGGCTTGCATATCGATCCGACGAATCTAGCTTACTTACTGGGACGGTAGGCACAACTCATGCAACCTGAACTGACGTTACGCGCTTGGGGCGCTTTGATCATCTTGTATGCCATAGGCACGTCGGTGGCCATATTCGCAATTGCAAAGGCAGTTGAGGCCGTTGTCGACTTGGTCGGGCATGTGCGGTGGCAGGCCGCAAGGCGCCGCGTTTTTCGCCGATTCCTGAGCGAATGGCGCAAAGTGGAGATTAAGCATTGTGAGCAAGAAGAAAAGAAAGACGGCGAAAGCCCAAGCGCCTAACGGCAATCTCCTCGCGCAGGCAAAGCGCATCGCCGCGCTTGAGGAGATCGACCGCACGCTACGCACGCCGCCGCAAGCCACTCAGCTCTTCGAGACGGTCGAGAAGGTGAGGGAGCGTTTCGCCCCTCCGGTGACTCTCGGGGTGTCTGAAAAAGAGCGCCTAGCGCAAGATGAGGCACTTTCTGACGCGGGCTTTTATGGCGCAATTCATCGCAGCCTTCAACAGCACGGCTACGAGCTCGGGCAGTACCCAGTGACCTCTTTCGTAGGTTACGGCGCGCTTCAGCAGATTGCGCAGAACGGCATGATCCGTGCCTGCGTGCAGACCGTTGCGGATGATATTACCCGCGAGTGGATTACGATCACGGGCGATGACGCGGAGGCTGTTGAGGAGATTCAGACACTTCAAGAGAAGAAGTACCACCTACGCACGCTCTTTCATGAGGCCGCAACACTAACCGGATACATGGGCGGGACTTTTATCTACGTCGACACCGGCACGGAAAATCCCGAGTTGCCCCTGCGCTACTCAAACGAAAGCGCAGAGCTACAGCCGGGTACGAAGCTCCGGTTTGTCGTGGTCGATCCTGTGAACGTATCGCCAGGCGACTACAACGCCATCGACCCGCTCAAGCCCGACTACCTCAAGCCCCGCTACTTCTGGGTGCTAGGAACGAAGGTGCATGAGTCGCGCTTGCTTAGGCTTTTTGACAATCCGCCGCCGACGCTTCTGCGACCGGCATACAACTTCCTCGGCATTCCGCAGGCTCAGATCCTCTGGGACTACGTGATGCACTGGAATCAGTGTCGGGTCTATACGGCCGACTTGGTGCGCAAGGTCTCGCTTCTCGTTTTCCAGACGAGCACGGATGACATCTTCAACTCGCCTAACGGGGTGCAATTGTTCGACATCCGTATGAAGGCGCTTCAGCGCTATCGCGATAACAACGCCGTGTTCGTCTGCGACAAGGAAGGCGAAAGCGTGATGAACGTGCAAACGTCAATTGCGGGCTGTACGGACGTCGTGCGGCAGTCTCTGGAGATGGTAGCGTCTATCAACCGCACGCCTGCTGTGAAGCTCTTGGGAATCAGTCCTAGCGGCTTCAACGCAACGGGTGAAAGCGACATTCGTAACTACTACGATTACATTCGTTCCAAGCAAGAGCTGCGTCGCGAAGCAATTAACACTTGCTTAGAGGCAATTGAACTAGTCGAAATGGGGAGCATCAATTCGAATATCTCCTTCGACTTCAACGAATTGAGCAAGGAAGATGAAGCCAGCGCGGCCATGACCGCTCAGACGCGCGCAGGCGCTCTTGCAACGCTTGCACAAGTTCAGGCAATCAGCGCAGAGGAAATGCGCGAAGCGGTCAAGAAAGAGCCGGCGATGCACTTGGGCTTTTTGAGTGACGAGGTGCCCGAAGGGGAGCCTGAGGATATCGAGGGCTTGCTTGGCGCGCTTCAGCAGGCTACGACCGCAGTGGCAGAGCCTGCTCCAGCATCGAACCCGCCCGACGAATCGCGGCAACTGCTTCAGTCCCTAGGTGGCTTGAATGGATAAACGCATCAAGACGATCCCCGCGATCGAGCCGAATGCCGGGCTCAAGGCGGCCTTGCAAAAGCGGCTGATTGCTCTCATTGAGAAACAGACGCGCGAGGCAACGGCCGAGCTCCTGCGCAACCTGATCGATTCGGGCTGCTTCACGCAGCCTGTCGAGACGGTTGCACAGGACGCCGCACTGTGGGGACGCAAAGAGAAAAAGATCATAGATGAGGCGATGCGCGCTTTCAAAGCGTCTAATCCCGCCGATGCCGCTCGAAAGCTTGACCTGAGTCTCGCCGAGAAGATGGCGCGGTGGATGATTCACGCGGGAGAAAGCGCAAAGCTCGTCTCGGGATGGTTTGTCCGCGCAATGGCGCAAAACGTGACAGCGAGCCAGCGGCGTGCGCTGATACGCGCGGGCATCACTCCTACTCTGCTCAAAGAAAAGTGGACGATCCCTATCGTCAAGAATCGATACATGGCGCCGAGCACAGTAAAAGCGTTGCCGGGGCTTGTGGACGGCATGACGGGGCTCATCACCAAAATGCAGGCGGATGACCTCGCCAGAGTGCGAGAGACGATTACCCGCGGCCTCTACGAGGGTCAGAGTCTGGGAGAGATCGAAATCGTGCTGAAAGCCTCTAGGGGCTTCACGGAGGCCCGTGCCAAACGAGTTGCGCTTGATCAGTCGATCAAAGTCAGTCAGGGCATCCAACGCGGCAACGCCGAGGCATTGGGCATCAAGCACGCGGTATGGGTTCACGTCCCGGGGCGGTATTCATCACGCGAGACGCATATCGCAATGGACGGCAAACGCTTCGATCTTTCCGAGGGGCTTTACGACCCGGCTGTAGGCCAGAACGTAACGCCCGGGTTGTTGCCGTTTTGCCGATGCATTTTCCGTCTAGATATATCGGACATATTGAAATGAACAACGACCGCTATTTACTTGCCCTAGATGCCGAGAGCGTGAGGAGGTATGACAAGAACGGGAACCTCCATGTCGCCGTCTCGCACTTGACCAAAGCGCAGGTGCGACCGTACTACGGGCATGAGGTGCCTGACTGGGAGCGCTTGAGGCTCGATCCGCAGAAGATCTATCGCGGATACTGCCCGCCAGAGGAGCTGAGCAAGCCCGAGACGATCGAGAGCACGAACGGCATCCCGATTCAGCTCAACCATCATCCAGACTACGCAGACGCGCCGCAGATCAAAACGCGCGTCGGCTCCACTGGTACAGACGGCGCATTTAGAGCGCCATACCTAGACAACTCGCTGCACTTCACTGTTGAGGATGCAATCAAGCGCATCGTCGATGGGTCGATGCGTGAGTTGTCTCTTTCGTACAGATATACCCCTGACTTCATTCCTGGCAAGACGCCGGACGGCGAAGACTATGACTTCGTTATGCGTGACATTACCGCCAACCATGTTGCGCTGGTGGAGCAGGGCCGCGCGGGGCGCGATGTGTTGGTGCAAGACAGTCACTTAAGAGAGGCTCAACCTATGGACGTGACGGAAAAGAACGCGGCTCCCGTAGCCGCAGCTGACGGCGATCCTGCCGTCGAGAAGAAGGAGGTGGCACTTGCTGACGCAATCGCCGCTGCCGCCGATGGGATCAAAGACCTGCATGAGCAGGACGAGGAGGGAAATGTGGTCGACAAGCCCGCTGAAGAGGCGCAAGCCGCTGACGAGGACAAGAACGCAGCCATCAAGCGCATCATCGCCGAAATGGTTTCCAAGGGCATGAAGCCTGAGGATGCCGAAGGCTTTGCCGATGCGCTCAAGGGGCTCGCCTATGCCGAAGCCGAGGCCGAAGATGAGGAAATCAACATCGGTGAAGAGGCCGAAAAGCCTGCCGAAGATGAGGACGAGTGCGCTCAGCTTATCCAGGACGGCCTGAAGGCCTGCGGCTACGACGAGGAGCCTGAAGAGTTCCAGAAGGCGTTTGCCGAGGGCGTGCGCTATGGCGAACGAAAGGAAAAGACCGATCCTGAAAAGCTCGATCGCGAGCATGAATCCGAAGGCGAAGAACGCGCACTGGGGCAGGACGCCGCGCTTAAGCGTGTCGAACGCCGCATCGCTCGACGCTTTACGGCAATGGATGAGTGCGCTCAGACGCTCGGTCGCGTCCGCTTCAACGCCTACGACTCTGCCGAAAGCGTCTATTTGGCCGCGCTGGAGCAGGAGGGTGTGAGCATCAAGGGCGTTCGTCCCGAAGCCGCCCGCACCGCTTATCTCGCCTTCATGGCCGGCAAGAAGGTCTCTGCCAAGCGCTCGCTCGCTCAGGACGCCCAGCTCAAGACGGGCAAGGCCGACTCCATTCTCTCCACTAAGCTTTCTCAAATCAAGAAGGGGTATTAATCATGGGTTTTCAGGCAGTTGTTAAGACTGATCCTGCCGTCGGCATTGCCGGTCAGGAAGTGAATCCGAAGCAGGCCGTTTACACGGCTTTCAACTACGTCTCCGACGGCACCGTTCAGGCAGGTACTTTCTGCTTTGCTACGGCGCTCAAGGGCAACGTTACGGGTGAAACGAACGTGGTCTCCCTCAAGGGCACGTCCGGTGCCAAGCCCGTCGGTTTTGTCGAACGTGACGTCATCGCTACGATTCCGACGCTCACTGCTGACGCATCGCAGGTCTATCCGCAGGGCGTCTGCCCGCCGATCGCCATTCGCGGCCAGTTCTATGCTGTCGCCACGGGCACGGTTACCGAAGGCCAGTCCGTCCTTTGCGATCCGGCTACGGGTGCCATCACGTATGGTGCCGCCGGCACTACGAACGACACGGGGTGGCGAGTGGTTTTCCCCCGCGGCGTCAAGAGTGTCGCCAAGGATGATGTCGTGATTTATCAGAACTTTGGCGTGACGGTTGCGACTGGCGCAATGGCCGCCGCTCTCGCTGACTTTGCTAAGGTTGACGAGGCCTCCGCAGGCTAAGGAGGTTTGGGCTTATGGCTTACTCTCCTACGTCGTGGAAACGCGGCGACATCATCACTGCCGAGAAGCTAAACAAGGTCGAGACAGGACTGCAGGCCGTTGCCAGCGTTGACATTCAGTCTGCGCAGGCAACGACGCTCGCCGCCGGGGCTCCTGCAACTGCTGTCATCGAGGGTGGCGTTCTGAAGCTCGGCATCCCTCGCGGCCAGACGGGCGCGCAGGGTGCCGCCGGTGCTCAGGGTGCCAAGGGCGATAAGGGCGACACTGGTGCACAGGGCGCTAAGGGTGAAACGGGCGCTACGCCTACGATTACCGCCACGGCCACTGTTGACGCCACCGTCGGCACGCCCAAGGTCACGGTAAGCAAGGGCGGCACGACGACTGCGCCGACGTTTACCTTTGCCTTCACGGGGCTCAAAGGCGCAACGGGTGCTCAGGGTGTCGCGGGTGCGACTGGGGCTAAAGGCGAACGAGGCGCGGCTGGGGCGGCGGGCAAGAATGGCTCTTGCTTCCGTGTCTCAGCAACCGCTCCCGCTGATAGCCAGACGGGCATTGCCGCAACGGCGCTCACGCCTACCAACGCGCAACTTCCCTACGCCGTCGGCGACATCGTGCTGGACGCAACGACGAAAAAGCTTTACGCGATCACGGCGGCGAGTGGTGGAACGTGCTCTATCGGCACCGCGCTTGCAACGCTTCCCTAAACAAACTATTTGGAGGAGTGGCCTTTGTGATGAGCAAAGGCCATGAAAATTCATATGGATCAAAACTTTCTGAATGCCAAGGCGCGCGGCATCGAGGCTCCGTACGCCGTCGGCTTTATGCCGTTCGATGAAAAGGACGGTCGCATCGTTCTCAAGAACATCAACCGCGACCAGCTCGCACAGGATGCCGCGCTTTCCACGCAGCCGAATGTCGGCGCGCCCGCGGCCCTCTACACGTACGTCGACCCGCGCATCATTGATGTGCTCTTCGGTGTCACGAATGCCACGAAGTTCTTTGACAAGACGCTCGTTGGTTCCTTTACGCAGGACTACGCGACCTTCAGCGTGGAAGAGGTGGCAGGTCAGGTCTCGCCGTACAACGACTTCGCGAACGGCACGAGCACTGACGTCAACTACAACTTCCCGGTTCGTCAGAACTTCCGTTATCAGACGACGATTAAGTACGGCGATCTCGAAACGGCGAAGCTCGCCGAGGCCAACGTCAATCTCCCCGCTCGCAAGCAGAACGCGGCCGCTCAAATCATTGCCCGAGCTGAAAACAAGTTCCAGCTCTACGGCGTTGCGGGCATGGAAATCTACGGCATGCTCAATGATCCGAACATCCCGGAATCGATTTCTCCGGTGTCGGTCAATAGCAAATCTACGTGGGCTGAAAAGATCGCGGCCGACCCGAACAACGCGGCCACGCTCGTGTTCAATGACGTGAACAAGCTGTGGCAGGAGCTGACTGCCAACAATGGCGGTCATCTTGACGTGAACGCCCCGATTGTTCTGGGCATCTCCAACAAGATGATTGGCTACCTGACTCAGCCGAATCAGTTTGGCAAGACGGCCAAGGTCATGCTGCAGGAAAACTATCCGAACATCGAAATCGTTCAGCTTCCCGAGCTCTCTACGGCCTCCGGTGAAATGCTTTACATGACGGTCAAGGAAGTGTATGGCGACGAGACGGGCTTCTCCGCCTTCTCCCGCGCCTTCGGCCTCGGTCGCCTGATCGCGCATGAATCCAGCTTCACGCAGAAGGCCACGGCCGGCACGTGGGGTTGCGTGATTCGCCGCCCGAGCCTCGTTGCGACGATGGTCGGCATCTAAAACTCGCAGGCCGTCACGAACGGCCTTTATCTCCACGGCGGGGCGGGTTCACGCCTGCCCTGCCCAAACTCTTGTCACGAATAGGTTTTTTTATGGCTCGCACTACTCGTACTCGTAAGGCTTCTGCTCTCGGCACCACGGGCATCATTGCCGACACCGCTGAGCAGGAAGCAAAGAAGGTTTCTGACATCGCAGGCGATGAGATCATTTACATTGCCTGCGGCATGCCCCTCGGGCTCAAGTTTGATGACGTTGACAATGGCAATGGTGGCACGAAAACCGTTGTTTTCCCGGGGGTTAATCACGCGCTAAGGGGGCAGGCCAAGGGCGTTCTCCTCGGCGCAGGGAATGCCGTCCTGGTGGGCGTAGCACGCCGAGACTGGAAGGACATCAAGCGCAAACATGGTGGCGAGCGCGCCTTCACCGCCATGCCCCCGCTCCTCTGGGAGATGAGGAGCGAGAAGGAATTCAAGGCACGCCGCGATGAGATTGCCGAGATGCGCACGGGCGTCGAGCCTGTCGATCCGGCTTCGGTCGGCGTTGAGAAGGTAAAAGACATCGAGGCCTAAAAATGAACGTAGCGCTTGATATTGAAGAATTCCGCTCATGGTTCCCAGGGCTGACAGAGACCGTCATCAATGATGTGCTCTTGGGTGTGCTGTGGGATCAGGTGGGGGCGATCGTCGGCACGACTGACGCAGATAGCTTTGCCCCGTTCGATCCTGATGCGACGCCCCCAGTGCTCGAGCGTAAAGTGCTTCTCTATTACGCGCTGTGTCATATGGCCACGCTCTCTACGCGCGGCGATCAGCCCGGTCGCGTGGCCAGTGCATCAGAAGGCTCGGTGTCGTCATCCTTCGATCTCATCAAGAGCAACTCGCAGTCCGCGCAGTGGTGGAATCAGACGCCCTGTGGGTCTACGTATTGGATGATGACGGGCAAATACCGTCTCGGAGGACGCCTGTACGTCTCTGACAACTATCACCCGTGGGGGTAATGATGGGCATCAAGATTGACGCAGGCAAGGTGACGCAAAGGCTTGAGGGCCTTGCCAAGCAGTACGGGAATCGCGCCGCGAAAGTGGTCGAGGTAGGGGTGACTGACGCAAGCATTGCCGAATACGCGCAGTACGTTGAGTTCGGCTGGGCTCAGCGCGTCACGCCCAAGCAATCGCTTTTCCTGAGTGGTGCCATTGGACGCTCGGTGCCCCTAAGTGATCGGGGGCACCCGGACTTCAGCAAGGCGGCCATCAAGCCGGGGACGGTATTAGTAAACCCGCCCCGACCGTTCCTGCGAGGGACGCTCGTTGCCGAGCAAGAAAAATGGAAGGGCGTGCTGAAGAAGGCGCTACGGGGGTTGCAAGACCCCGCGTCTGCTCTGACTGTACTAGGCACTGTCGCCGCACAAGACGTGCAGGCAACCATTGCAAGTGGCGGGACGACAAAGGAAAAGTTCCAAGAGCGCGCGCCGCTCACGATGGGGCTTTACGCCGCGCAGTCTGCAGGGCGTAAGACTGGGGGAAAAAACCACTCGTCGAAAGCCAACTCTGCCACGACGCAGCCGATGGTTTTGTCGGGGGCGTTGCTTCACTCAATCGCCTTTGAGGTCAAGTGAACATGAGCTTCACGGTTGAGAATCAGGGAGTTGTATGGGGCTGAATTTACATGCAGTGGTACGCGGATCGATCAATGCGATCCACCCGGATGAGGAAGTTCAGCTACTTCACTCAACGGGCTCAGTGCCTGATGAAAATGGCTTTGCCGCGCCGCAGTACGAGCGCACTATGGGCGTTATGGCGCAGGTGCAGAGCGAGGGCGATGCGGCGCTGTTTCATGCCGACATGGCGGGGGCTAATTCGATCGTGCGTAAGTTCTACCTATTCGCCCCGAAGGACTTTGCAAAACAGACCGCAGGCATCTTTCGTCCGCTCTCCCGCGCAGGGGATTACATCCTGCGCAAGGACGGGACTGTATGGGCTGTAGATGCGGTTCTAGAAAACTTTTCAGGCGTCAACTGGTTGAGTGTGCGCGCTACGCTTCAGCTAAGCCCGCCGCAGGGGATTGTATGGTTGTGATGCAAAGCCCTCCTACGCGCTCTACGATCGTCTCCGATGAGACGGTCTACAAGGCCGTCAAAGACTTCGAGTTGCTGATGATGTCCGGCCTTGAGGCTACGCACGTCATCGCGGGAAATCAAAACAACCTTTCTCTGCCGGACTCGCGCGATTACGTCGTTAATACGATCATCGCGCACCGTGAGATCGGGACGCCCGTCGAGGCCTATGAGTGGGACACGGCGACTCAGAAAATGGACGCCGTGGTCTCTAGATTGGTCGAGATGAGCGTTCAAGTCGACGTCTATAGCGATCATCCTGAAACTGCCCGTATGCGCGCAGAATCGGTCGCGACGGTGGCCAGAACGGTGTCAGGCTGCGACTTCTTTCAGAAGTACGGCCTATCCAGTCTCTACGCTGATGACGTTCGCAATACAACCGTGGTGGTAGATGAAAATCAGTTCGTTCAGCGATGGACGACGACGCTCCACATCACCTACACGCACGTCGTCAGGCTTGATGTTGAAAGCACTGATGCCGTGCATGTCGGCGTGTATAACGTCGATGTGCGATTCCCGCCGCGCTGATGTGCATTGTCTTAATTAACTTACCCAAGGAGCGCCCCGCAGAGGCGCTTTTTTATTGGAGGATATCCATATGTCTTTGCCTGCATCCCGCATCGTTGCGGTCTCTCCGCGCGTAATCAGCGGCGGCGGTAGCGATCTTGAAACCAATGGGCTCCTGCTCACGAAGAACACGGTTCTACCCGCCGGTACGCCTGCGGTAGCCTTTTCGTCGACGTCGGATGTGTCTGCCATGTTCGGAGCCGAGGCCGAAGAGACGGCTTTTGCTCAGCAGTACTTCGGCGGCGTGCAGAACCAGCAGAGCGCGCCGAAGTCTCTTGTGATCGCACGTCGTGTTACCGAGGCTGACGGCGCCTGGATTCGTGGCGGCGAGCTTTCCGTTACGCTCGAAGCCCTGAAGAAAATCACTGACGGCTCTTTCAAGATTAGCGTCGGCGGTCAGGAAAAGAAGGCCGCTTCGATCGATCTCTCCTCTGCTACTTCGCTCTCTGATGCCGCGACGAAGATTGCTACGGCGATCTCAGGCGTCAAGGGCACGTACGACAGCAATCTCAACGCCTTCACGTTTACGACGGACACGAAGGGCAAGGCTGCAACGATTGGCTACGCCTCTCAGTCCGACAGCGGTACCGACCTCAGCGAAATGCTCGGCCTGACGCAGGTCGCAGGCGCTGTCGTCTCTCAGGGCGTTGATGCCATGACCGAGGCGGCCAACATGGAAGCCGTCTGCGCCGTCACGCGAAACTGGGTGGGCTTTACGACGCTCTGGGAGGCCGAGCTTGAAGAAATCGAAGCTCTTGCCGCGTGGGCGGACATCTACGACGACTTCGTTTATTTCCCGTGGTCTAGCGACAAGAACCTCGAAAGCTCGCTGACGGCTTCGAACGGCGCGCTTGCAAAGGTTGTTGATAAGTACGACGTCGTAGTCCCGATTTACTTCCCGACGTGGGGACTTTCCGCTATGGCCATGGCCTGCGGCGCTTCTATCGCTTGGAATCGCACGCAGGGCATGAAGACGTGGTTTGCCAAGTACGCCTCCGGCCTTTCCCCGAACGTTCTCGAGGAATCCGTTGCGAACGCGCTTGAGAGCAACCGCATCAACTTCATCGGCCAGTACGCTACGCGTAACGATCAGTTCCAGCTCTTCAACCGCGGAACGCTCTCTAGCGACTTCTACGGCTTTGTTGACGTGCTCTATGGCTCGATCTATCTGCGCTCCGCGATCCAGACGAGCTGCATGTCTGGCTTCAAGAACGTCAACCGAGTACCGTACAACGCCGCAGGCGAGGCACTGATTCGCGCGTGGTGCCAGGATCCGATTAACCGCTGCATCAATAACGGCGTGATTGACGCCGGTCTCGCACTCAATGAATCGCAGAAGGCGCAGATCATGCAGGAGACGGGCGACGACGGCGAGGACGTGATTCGAGCGATCACCTCCAAGGGCTATTGGCTCGGCATCACCCTGCCCGATACCGCAGGTCGTGCGAACCGCGAAGCGCCTTCCGTGACAATCTTCTACGCGTATGCGGGAAGCGTTCAGGCTCTTTCCGCAGAAGTGATTGCAGTTATCTAGTGAACATCATCGGCCCTGACGGTTTGACCGTTGGGGCCTCTTTTTAGGGGCATAAAATGGCCAGCTCTAATTTTGACGTCACGTCCGCGAACGCTCAGCTCGTTCTCACTGTAGATGAGCTTTACCCGTCCGGCATTCAGCTTCAGCAGTTCAGCGCCGACGGCATTTTCTCCAGCGACTCGATCGAGATGGCGGAAACGCGTCGCTCTGTCGATGGATACATGGTGGCAGGCGTGATCAAGAACATTTCGTCTGTGACGCTCACGCTCGAAGCCTCCTCTCCGTCTGCCTCTGCGCTTGAGTATGTGCGCGATTGCATGGAGGCGAACGATAAGCCGTATGAATGCACTCTAACGTGCTACATCCCTTCGCTGGGGGTCACGCGCACGTTCGTGAAGGGCGTTCTCAAGAGCGCTCCTCCGATGTCGGCGGCGTCTCGCACGATGCAGCCGACGCAGTGGGGCTTTGACTTTGAGCGCGTGCTGTAAGGGGGAGCAATGGACATCTCTAAGCTTGAAGTGCAGGACGGTACGACGCTCAAGAGCTTCACGATTACGCCCATGTCGGCTTACAAGGCCGAGCAGTGGATGTATCGCGCGGCTTTTGCCATGGGGCGTAACGTTGACGACATTCAGCAGGTTTTCAGCGACAAGCCCGCGGATTTGCTGAAGACCATTCTCACGATTCCCTACGACGAGGCACGCCCTCTGCTTGACGATCTCCTTTCGTGCTGCACGCTTGTGCAGGGCAATGCGCTGCGCCGCCTCGAAGGTGAGTCCGCGTGCGCCGTCATCGAGAGCCCGTTGACGCTTACGAAGCTCAGGATTGAATCACTTCGCCGGAACTTCGGTTTTTTCTTCGATGGCGACGCCTTGAAGTCCCTTATGCCGCAAAGTACCGAAACGCCTGCCTCAAAGTAAAGGGGGTGGCGTCCTTTGCGAATGTTCCCATAATCTGCGGCGCGATTGTCGCCGCAGGTTTGGCCAGTATGGTCGAACTCAAAGAAAAATTGACGCTCGAGGAGGCCTATGAGCTCCTCGAGGTTTTAGAGCTCCGCAACTACCATTCGTGGCTCGCACAACAAAGGCTAGAGAAAGAAAATGGCTAGTGTAGTAGACAGACTCGTAATCGCTCTCGGCCTCGACAGCGAGGAGCTGAACAAAGGACTCGAGAACGCGTCCAAGGCCGTCTCGGATCTCGGCAAGCGGATGGAAGTGAGCGGCGCCGAAATCGATCAGATGGCAGCCAGCGCGTCCAAGTCGACGCTTATGCTCGGCGGAGTCTCTGATGAGGTGGCTGAGCGCATCATGGCGATCGGAACGGCAGGGCAGAAGGCCTCGCTCATCACCGGGCGCGCCATGGATGATCTGGCAGGTCGCATGGGAAAGCTCGGCACGCTTTTCAAGCGGGTAGTTGCGCCATTCGTCGCGGTCTTTTCGGGTCAGCAGCTCTTTCAGAATCTTTCTCAGACGGGCGAGAGCCTCGACGTTCTGAGCGAGAGAACGGGCGTTGCCACGGACAAGATCGACGCGTGGGCGAAGGCTAATCGTGATGCCGGCGGTAGCGAGGAGGCGTTCAAAAGCGCACTTGAGTCGTGGACGGTAGACAAACGCCGCTCAGCGGATGAGTTTTTCCGCATGGGCGAGGCCGTCAAGGGCATGACCGATCAGCAGGCATCGCACTTTTTGAATGCGATGGGGCTGAGTCAGGATGCGGCCGCAGTCTTTACTAAGTTCAAGGACAGCGCGACCGATGCGGCCGAGGCATACAAGGGCGTCGCCTTCACCCCGGAACAGGCAAAAGCCGCGCGCGAGATGAACATCCGTTGGCGGCAGTTCACGGATCAGGCGCAGGCTCTCGCCAACGTGCTCGCCGTTACCGTGCTCCCGGTCGTGAACAAGGTGCTAAAGGTTATCGGCGACGGCGTTGCCTTCATCCGAGAGCACAGCCGCGCAGTCAAGCTCGTTTTGGCGGGGGTCGGGACTGTTTTGGCCGCTACTTATGGGCGGTCGATCATTCAGGCAATCACGGCCTCTTCGACGTTTTTCAAGGTGCTCAAGAGCGGTCAGGGTATCGTGGCAGCGCTCAACGCGACGATGCTCGCGAACCCCGTGGCTGTCGTAACGGCCGCTGTGGTTGCTCTCGCGCTGGCTTTCGATGATCTCTTCGCTTTCATTCGGGGCGGGAACTCGATTCTCGGCCGCTTCCTGAGCTTTATCGGCGTATCTGATGAAAGGATTCAGGCGATCCGCGAGACCTGTCAGGAATGGCTTGACGCCCTCATCAATCTCCCGGCTGAAGCCGTCAAGGCTCTCGGCGAATTGTGGGACGAGATCAAGTCAATCGGCAGCTCCTTCAAAGAAGGCGTGGCGGATTTCTTCGGCGGTGTCGGTGAGTTCTTCGCCTCCCTGCCGGATCGCGTAGCCGGTTCGATCGAGCAAACGATTGAGGCTGTTGGCGCACTAGGTGACGCTATAGGAGACGCAATTGAACGCGGGATACAGTCTGCCATTGATTGGGCGATGAGCTCGTTCAAGGCGTTGGTCGACCAACTTAGCGCGTGGATTTCTGATGCTCTCGATATTGGCGGGAAGATCAAGGGCGCGGCATCAGGCGTCGTGGACTCTGCCAAGGGCGTCATCAAGGATACTTTCGGCGGCATTGCGGACTTTTTCTCGGGGAACGATAGCGACGAGAAGGGGGTGGAAGCTCCAGTTCGAGTAAACGATCCGAAGATCGTTCGTGTCAAGTACGATGCTCCGGTTGCCTACGCCGGCATGCCCTCGCAGGAAAGCTCGTCCGACACGCTCGCTCGATTAGGCGATGCGCTTTCGGGCTTCTTCAGTGAGATGCCTATGCAGGCAACTGTCGGGAGCTTTGCGGCGGCTAAGTCTGCAAGCGCAGGCCCGGGCGTGACGAACGACATGCAGATTCAGGTGACAAACAACATTCAGACGAATGGCAACCCTGAGGCCGTCGGGCAGGCCGTTGGCGGAGCGATGGACAATGCGTTGAGCCGTCGTAATCGCATGCTTGTGGCAGCGCAGTCAGGCGTAATTTCAAAGTGAGGAAATGATGGCCGAAGTTTGGGCAATCGTTGACGAGAATGCGCGGCCGTTCTGCGGCTACACGGCACTTGATGGATTCGAGGACAACTCGACAGCCAATGTTCCGACGGAGCCGCAGGAAAACGGGGCGTTATACGCTTATGACAAAGTGCCTCAGCCGTCCGAGTGTTCTGTCAGCCTCCTTTTCTCTGGCGACTATCAGGCACAGCAGGAAGCCGTTTCCAGGCTCGAGTCCTACCGGTGCGATGTGCAGCTCTTTCGCATCCTAACGCCCTCTAAGGTGTATAGCCGCATGGCTGTTGTGTCGTACGGCTATACACGCTCGGCAACGAACGGAGCTAACGCGCTTGAAATCCATGTTGATTTCCGAGAGGTGCAATCGGCAAAGGTCGGCGGGGCGTCTGTTGCGTGGGCACCCAAGAGCGCCAATGCAGCGAACAAGGTGCAGACGGGGCAGGCGCAAGGGGGCCTCGTTGCCGATCTCTTTTCGTGAGGAAGATGATGATACGCATACCACTGCATACGCTTCCTAATCAGGAGTTTTCCATCGTCCTTGATGGGCAAAACTGCGTTATAAATCTGCGGCAGATGGGCGGCTTTTTGTATCTCACGCTAACGGCTGATGAGGTCAAGATTTGCGACAGCCACGTGTGCCGCACGATGTCGCCTATCCCCGTGTGGAATACGCCTGATTTCGCAGGCAGGCTTTTCTTTCTTGACGGCGGTGGAAAATCCGCATCGCCTAAATACGATGCACTGGGCGACCGCTTTACGCTCAACTACGCGACGGAAGAAGAATGGCGAGCACTTACAGCTTAAAGGACATCCGAGTAACAATCACTCTTGACAAGAGCGGTGTGAACAACCAGCACACCTTCCAAGGCTTTGCCACGAATGTAGCAATCTCAAAGACGGGGGGCGTGGATTTCGCGACGGCGCAGGTTGAGATTTACGGTCTGTCGCTCGACACGATGGGGCAATTGACGACACTCGCCTTCAAGCCTCTCGGCCGTAGGTGGAATGCGATAGAGATCGCGGCCGGTGAGCAGGGGCAGGAGTTGCCTGTGATTTTTCGCGGGTGCGTCACGGTTGCATACGCCGATCTCAACGGTTCGAGCCCCGTGCTCAAGATAGAAGCGCAGGTTGGCGCATACCCGCTCCTCGAGCCCGCGTCGACTGTGAGCGTGCAGGGGGCTCAGGACGTCGGGGACTTTATCAAGTCTCAGAGTGCGCAGGCGGGGTTCGAGTATCAAAACGACGGTGTGCAGGCAACGGTTTCTGACATGACGGTCTACGGGGACCCGATCACAAAGATGAAAACGGTTGCGAATGCCGCAGGCGCGGACATCATCTTTGATGACGACAAGACGATCGTTGTGCCGAAGGACGGCGTAAGGCGTGCAGAAGGCGGCGTGCCCGTTGTCTCTGCTGACACAGGGATGATTGGGTATCCGACCTTTACGAACACGGGCATCCAGTGCAGGACGTTTTTCCGTCCAGAGCTACGAGTGGCGGCGGTGAGCGTGCAGACGATTGTCCCTCATGCTTCTGGCGTATGGAAGATTACTCAGCTTCAACATTCTTTGAGCGCGCACAACCCCGGGGCGAGTTCTTGGGAAACGTCCTTTGATGGCATGTGGTTAGGAGAATGAGATGTCAGAGTATGCACAGCCGCAGAACGCGTTTACATCGGGCTCACAAATCAACGTCCTGGATTTTCTGATTCGCTCGGTCATCAAGGGCATGGTCAATACCGCGATTCCCGTGCGAGTGGACACGATCACGCGTCCCGGTGATGGCGCGGGCGCTGGATACCTGAGCGCGACGCCGCTAGTCAAGATGCGAAGTGCGTCCGGCGAGGCGCTCGAGCCTGTTTCCATTCCTAAGCTCAGGTGGTTTCGGCTTCAGCACGGCACGGCCGCACTGATTTGTGACCCGAAGCCTGGGGACGTTGGTTTGGCTGTCTTCGCACAGCAAGACGTGTCGACGCTTACGGGCGGAAACGAAGCTGTTCAACCGGGTAGCTTCCGATGCTACGACATGAGCGACGGGTTCTACTTGGGCGGTTTCTGGGGGCAGACTCCGACAACTTTCGTCAGGGTCGAAGAGACTGGGGACATAACAATTACGGCACCGAAAACCGTGACGATCAATACGAACGTGGAGACGATCAACGCGAAATCATCGTGCACCGTCAACACGGCTACGGCGACGATCAATGCGAGCTCCAATTGCAAGATCGACACCCCCGAGACCCACATCACGGGCACGCTGAAGGTTGATGGAAAAATCACAGGCTCGGGCGGCCTAGCAGTCTCAGGTGGCGGCGGGGCTACGGTTTCGGGTGATGTTGTGGCAGACGGGATCAGTCTGAAGGGGCATGTTCACACCTGCCCTGACGGCACAACCAGCGCGCCGAAGTAACCTAAACAATTTTTTTTAAAGGTTCGCATGTGACGCATACAGCCTACACAGCAGAGCTTTCGTCAGAGTGGGACTTACAGCTTGACGGAAACGGGAATGTCGCGATGGTTCGCGGAACTCCTGCAATCGTTCAAAACGTCTGCAACGAGGGGCGGCTTTTCTACCACGATGCCGTCTTTCGGTGGGATCAAGGGATCAAGTGGTTTTCGGACCAAATCGCTCAGCCGATACAGGAAGCCATTACAACGGAAGATTTGCGTTCGGCGGCATTGAGTGTGCCAGGCGTGCTTACGGTTGAGTCGGTTCAACTAAAAGCGCTTGATACAACAACACGTGTTTTGAGCGCTGAGGTACAGGTAACAACAGAGGGCGGCAGTTATGGCACAGCTAGAATTTAACGCGGATACTGGGGTGGTCGTCCCGACCGTTAAGGAGGTGCGAGACGACGTCGCCTCGGGCTTTCAGGAGGCCTTTAAAGTCAGTGACTCCGACCCGCTCCTAAACGTGGATTCGGCATCGCCCATGGGGCAGGTCGTGGACTTGGTGACGACTGAAGTTGCGGCTAAAAATCGTGAGGTGGCTTTCCTCGCAAACCAGCTCAATCCGAAGACCGCAACGGGTGTTTTCCTCGATGCCCTAGCCGCGCTAGATGGGCTCACTCGCAAGATTTCGGAGCCGACGGTCGTCGTCTGTACGTGTACTGGGTTGAAAGGCACTGTCATCCCCTACGGCGCGATTGTGCAGGATACGCAGGGCAATCAGCTCCGACACGCAGTGGCCGGCGGGGTGATGATTCCGGATTCTGGCAGCGTCGACACTCAGTTTTCCTGTGTGGAGCACGGTGGCATTGAGATTGGTGCCAAGACTGTTACGCAGATCGTGACGGTCATCGCGGGGTGGGATTCGGTGACGAACGCGGCCGCGGGGAACACCGGCCGAGACGAGGAGCCGGACGGCGAGCTACTCAATCGCATGAAGCAGAGCTATGCGATCAATGCGAACGGGACGGTTGAGAACATGCAGTCCAATTTGTCCGCACTTGAAGGCGTTCTCGACTGTGTGGTCTTGGAAAACTATACGAACGAAACCCAAACTCAGTACGGGATATCGATCAAGGGCCACAGCGTGGCGGTCTGCATTGTCGGCGGGGATGATGACGATATTGCCCGCACGATCTTTGAGCGCAAGAGCGCGGGGTGCGGGACGGTGGGCGACACTCAGGTTACGTTCATTGACACCGAGCATTTCAACGCGTCTTATGTCTATAACATCGTCCGACCGACGGCGGTGGACTTTACCGTCAAGGTGACGTTCTTCAGCGACGACATGGACGCTGTGACGCAAGCCAATGTCAAAGCAGCGATCATCTCTGACTTCCTTGGGGAGCTCAAAAACGCCCGAGTGAAGCTCGCTACGACGGTTTACGCAAGCCGATTCTATAAGTGCATTCAGGACGTGACGGATGCCCCAATCAAAGAAATCGTCATCGGCATCTCTGGGGGCTCACAGTCCTCTAGCGTTGACGTGCCTGCGAACAAAAGCCCGACGTTGTCGGAAAAGTCAATCACGCTTGCTTTCGGGGGCTGATGATGGCAGAAACACAGACGTGGGAGGACATCCTGAGCGTTGACTGCGTTCAGAACATGGCCGACTTTGCCGACATGTCGACGGACGCGATTCAGTCCCAGTACTCGCACGCGACGCGCATCCGGCAGAGTGCATCGATGCTCAGGGACAAGATCGATGCTACAGAGTTACTCGAAAGCCTCCAGCAAACGATTGCTGACATGCGAACGGCTAAGGGGGTGTACCTTGACTGGTGGGGCACGCGCGTAGGCGTCAGCCGCTTACTGAAAGTCGGCTCGGATTTCACGCGGTTTGATGACGACTACTACCGATTCCTGTTGTTTTATCGTGCGAGGTGCAATCTTTCGAACGCAACTGCCGCAACGATGAACAACATGCTCAGTCAGTTGACGGATACCAAGGTGTTTGTGGTTGATTACCAAAATATGACTATCAATTCGATTGTCATCATTGGGAGCATTAGTGAATTGCAGGCTCAAATCCTTGAGGTGTATGGGCTTTTGAACCGTCCATCGGGCGTACTGACGAATTTTTTGATCATTTACCCAGACGAGCAGATTTTTGGGTTTGAGGGAAGCGGCTTGCTTCCCTTTGACCAAGGCGTGTTCAATCCTGGGCGAACGATTGGCACATGAGCCAATTCCAAAAGAAACGAAACCCCACAGGGCTGCAACCTTGTGGGGTTTTTTAGTCCCTCAAGAACAAAAGGAGAAGGGAACTATGCGAAAGATTATAACCGCGATCACTACGGCGGTGGTCATCAACAAGATGGTGAATTTTATGACGAAGAATGAACCAGGCGTCGAATTAAATATTGGGTTTCGGATTTTCCGTATTGCCGTGTGGATAACCGCTACAACAGGATGTTTGGCATTGATGGCGTGGTTGGTCGCGTTTGCGTGGGCTGAGATTAGAAGTCTTATTTAGGATGGAAAAGATGAGCAAATATCCTCAAACTTTACTTTCGTGCCCCATTGCCCAAGACGGTGACAGGAGCGCAGTTCCGGTGACGGCGCTTGAGGCAGGAACAGGTAGGCTATCGCAGGAAGAGGGGTGGGGCAAATGGAACTCCTTGCCGATCGGTGAGGGCGGCATTCCTCCAAAGCGAGACGACTTCAATTCGGTTCTCTACTTGCTTTCGTCGTTCCTTGTTTGGTACCAGCAGGGCGGCATAATGCAATACTCGGCGTCGCTTCAATACGAGCCTGGAAACGAGGTATTCAGCAACGGCGTCAAGTATCGATGCTTAATCGCGAATGGGGTAGGCACGGACAAGGGAGTGGTGGCACCGGCCGCTGACAAGACGGTTTGGAGTAATCAGGATTTGCCTAGCGTCCTTGCGGGGCAGGTTACGCCTTTCTACAACTGTAAGCTGGGCGGGTCGGACGGAAGAAGGCTAATCCCGTGGGGAAGTTCCGATGCGTATGAGGCTTATGTCATCTGCGACGGCGGCAGCGATGGGCGCGGCGGGAGCGTCCCCAACCTCGTCGACAAGTTTTTACTCCCGAGCACTGTTGCGAATGCAGGCAAGACTGGCGGAAGCTTGAGCCTTAAGGTGCCGGGGGTAACGGTCAACGGGACGGTAGGATCTACGGTTTTGACGGTCGAGCAGATGCCCGCGCACACGCACACAGGCAGTTCATCGACTGCGGGCGCGCATACGCACACTCGCGGCACGATGGAGATTACAGGCGCGATCCCCGTGGACGATCACAAGATCCGCTATGTCGAGGGGGCCTTTTATCAAAACGGGAACTATTCCAACTGCGACAACCGAGACTCCGAAAACGGCTCTCCGCGCGCGTCCTTTGCGGCTTCGAGAACGTGGTCCGGGGAAACGTCGTCCGCCGGCTCGCACTCGCACACGATGAATCTAAACTCGACCGGTGGCGGGCAGGGGCATACGCACACAATCACAAGCTCATCCGAAGCGCAGACGCTCACGCTAGACCGTCCGCCCTTCTATCGTCTTGCTTATTTTGTCAAACTGCCGGAGTAACAAGGCATGGCATCAAAAGAATTTCATTTCCATTACGTCAAAACGCCCACGGGTTCGATCAGTGGTCAGTCTGTTTTGACGCAGACAGAGGACGCGATCAATGATCTCGGCGACTATATGTTCGAGGCTACGGGCGACGCGACCGAGGCGCTGAATAAGGCTACTGAAGCGCTCAACACGGCGAATACCGCTCAGCAAAATGCGGCCGAGGCGCTCTCTACTGCGAATTCTGCGCTTGGTAGCGTCAATACCTTAACCATCACCGTCAATTCGTGGGATGGGCGCATCAAAAAGGCTGAGAGCAACGCGGCTAATGCCGTCACTGCGGCGACTGAGGCATCTAATAATGCCTCTCAGGCTGTCACAACGGCCAATTCTGCGCTCAATACGGCTCAGCAGGCCGTCACGACGGCCAATGCCGCGAAGACGACGGCTCAGAATGCAAGCACTGCGGCTACTCAGGCCGTGGGCACGGCCGACGCGGCGAATGCGACGGCGGAAGAGGCGAAGAAGATTGCTCAGCAAGCCGTTACCGACACTGACGGCATTCGCGATGAAATCAACCAGAGCATGGTCTTGATTACCCAGAAGGTAAACGAGGCTACGACTCAGGCGCAAAATTCCGCGTCCTCCGCCGCCCAATCACAGGCCAATAGTGACCTTTCTAAGCGGTGGGCAACATGGACGACGGGCGTAGAGACCGAAGACGGCACGGACTACACGGTCGCCGATGACGGCTATTCGTCCAAGTGGAATGCTCAGCTCGCTCAGGCGTGGGCGGTGAAGACTGACGGCAAGGTGACGGAAAACAACCTGGCCGATGGAACTGAGATCGATTATTCGTCGAAGTACTACGCTCAGCAGGCGAAGGCTAGTGCTGACACGGCTGATGCCTCTGAAGCCTCTGCGCTCTCTTCGAAGAACGCGGCGGCATCGAGCGCGGCGGCGGCCAAGACTAGCGAGACGAATTCGAAGGCGAGCGAGGTTGCGGCCAAGGCTTCGCAGAACGCGGCTAAGGCCTCGGAGACGAATGCGAGTGCGTCGGAGACTAATGCCCTCGCGGCTAAGAACGCAGCGGCTACGAGCGCAAGCGCGGCTAAGACGTCAGAAGCGAAAGCCAAGACTTCTGAGACTAATGCGAAGACGTCTGAGACGAACGCGGCCTCATCGAAAACTGCGGCGGCATCCAGTGCGTCGGCCGCGAAGACTAGTGAGACGAATGCCGCATCGTCGAGTTCGGCCGCTGCTTCGTCTGCTTCTGCCGCGTCAACCTCTGCAACGAACGCTTCTAACTCGCAAAAGGCCGCCGCGTCTAGCGCTACCTCAGCCGCTAACGCGCAGAAGGCCGCAGAAGTCGCGCGCGATCTCGCTCAGCAATATGCGTCGCAGAATGCGCATGCTGTCGTTTATGACGCTCAGACGCTCACGACAACCCAGCAGGCGCAGGCGCGAAAGAACATTGGGGCGATTTCGGCGGCCGAGGCACCCGCACCCAACCTGACACCGTACCTCACGAAGGCCGACGCCGCCTCTACGTACTTGGGCATCAACGCCAAGGCGGCCAGCGCGGCAAAGGCCGACTCTGCTACTACGGCGAACTCGGCGAAAGTGGTGCCCTGGACCGGTGTTAGCGGGAAACCTCAGCTCATCCCCGGTACTGGTGACGCGGGAACGATCACGACGACTGAGACCGTTGTGGCGGCAACCACCGTGTCAGACACATCGGCGAGATCTATGAGCCTTGCCAGTGGCGGCACGCTCACGGTCAACAACGGATCTGCCAACAAGGCATGGATTACCGTGGTCGCGCTAGCTGGCTCGGCCACGATCAGCCTCGGCAGCTCTTGGTCGTGGAGCGGTTCGGCTCCGACGCTTGCCAAGGGGCTTGTGACGCTTGCGTGGTACGGTACCTTTGGCGTCGCTAATTTTACGAAGTTTGGGGACTGATAAATGTTCAAGACGTGGACTTACAAGGGTGTTGCCTACCAGTCCGAATGGAAGGTTCGACAAGAGGTCTTCAATCAAGATCGCGTGTGCTTCGGCGAAGCTCCCGAGGAAGGCAAGGTTGAATTCTGGGCACAGTTCGGGGTGGCCTATACAGAGGAAGAAGACCAGCCGACACCAGAGCCGACCGTAGAAGGGAAAGCGGCGCAAATTCGCTCCCGTCGCGACCGCCTGATTGAAGAGTCGGATTTCTACATGATGCCCGACTATCCCGCGACAGAGAAAGGTTTGGAGGCAGTCAAGAACTACCGGCAAGCATTGCGTGACGTGACCTTACAGGAACCGTTCCCGCACAGCGTTCAATGGCCTGAAGTGCCCGCAGTGCTGCTGAAGCAGCCAGAGAAGGAGGCAACGTTTCAGATGCTAAAACAATAATAGGGGAAGGTGATGTTTGCCAGTAAATTATTGTTGGTTTCAAATGGAGAAGGTATGTATATTTTTCAACCAAATACATCGGCGAAGGTGTCAATTAGAACAGGAAAACAGCCCCCGTCACCGCAAACTATCAACAAGCTTTGTTATTTAAAAAGGTTTGTTTGGAGAAATACATACGGCGATGGGAATCATACGGTTCAGATCGTAGCGCCTTCTGGAGAAGTATTGTTGAACAGTAGTCAAAGTCGAGGAACGATTGAATTTAACGATTATGGCTGGATTCCTAAAGGCTCGTCAATTAAACATTGGGGGAATCATGTTGACCGGACGTATTTCGATGAGTGGTTAGCATATGAGCCCGAGGCAGTTTCAATAAGCCTTGATGATGTGACTAGGATATTGTAAGTAGTTCGGGCGAAACGCCTGATATCCTCTCCTTCCTTTGGGCCGGAGAGGACATCACCACCACATTCCTGTACCTAAGTGAATTGCGTAGGTTTTTTCTGTTATTTGAAAATTGCCATGAGCTCTTTCTGGCGAGAAATACGTTCTAGGGAATATGTGTACATCATCGCCGAACGTGAGTTGTTGCCCGTGGAGTTTTATTCCGTAGAAAATCCTTGTGATCTTGCTGATGAAGCGAACATTGGCAACATAAGAATATGCTTTTCTCAAATGAATAAATCGGTACCAGTCGAGAAGTAATCTTATGTAGGGATGATGTTGTTTGGCGCCAATTGTGGATGTTGCTATTTGGGTTGGCGCTTCAAGGCAGAAAAAACAGCCCAGATGAAGTAAATCGTCAAAGCCATTAATGACTTTGACGTCAGTGTCTAGGTATACGCCGCCATAATTATATAAGGCATGAAGTCTTGCTACGTCAGAAACGAAGGCCCAGCATTTCTTTCGCAGCGCTTCTTGGGCGTATGGATAAAGTTCAAATGGAAAATTTGATTCATTCCACAGCTTGAATTCCCAATCTGGGTGAATTTTGTGCCAAGAATCAATGCACCGTTGACATGGTTCAGGGATTGATGCTGGTCCAAACCAAGCATAGTGAATGACTTTTGGGATTTTCTTTGGCGGAAGGTAGTCGTGCCTAGAAGGGGATAGTTTTTCGCGCAGGTAAAACTCCGCTAAGTCTAGATGGAGAAAGCTGTTAACAATGAAGTTTGGTGTGCGGGGGGGGTAAAACATATTTGATATGGATGCAAAATGGACTACGGTTGCCAAGCAAGCCGTAAGCAGGGGATGTACCCGTAATTTTATCTCACCGCCTTCGGGCGGTGTTTTCATATGTGGAATTTGATTGTCAAGGCGCTGAAAGATGCGCTCAAGGAAAAGGTGACTGAAATGACGAAGAAAGAAGTGAAGGAATGGCTCGACAAGATCGGCGTCAAGGTCGAGGAAGTGACGGACGAGCTCATCGCCAAGGTTGAGGCCCAGAAGGCTCTGCTCGATGCGGAGACGCGTCGCAAGACGCGCCTCTTCTGGGGACCGGTCGGCTTCATTGCTGGGGTGCTCTGCACGTGGCTGTACAACGTCCTTTTCTGAGGAGAGATACAAAAACGCCCCCGCATGGAAATGAGGCATCCAGCGGGGGCGCATCTTACGGGCGGTGAAGGCGTGACAGAAGGTCTCTCGCTAGAACGTCACGCCTTCGTAGTAAGTGCTCGATCAGAACTTGTGGACGAGGCCAACAGCGGCCTGATAGGCTTCAGGCTTATAGTCGAACGTATCGTTTGCCGCATCGACCTCATCCTTAAAGTAGCCAAGGTCGGCATAAACAAGGGTACGCTTGGAGAGCGGATATTCGTAGCCAGCACCAAGGACAAAGCGGGTGACATCGATCTGGCGGCCCGACGTGACAGTACCGTTTGCTTCAGAAGCATATTCGGCATCCATGTAACCAACCATGGCATGAGCCGTGCCGGCGAAAGCAGGCATAGAAGCACCGAGCGTCAAGCCGTAACCGTCATAGTAGCGGTCAAGATTGGCCTTGTGGTTGGCCTCTGCGGCCCACGTACCGAGCAAGTCACCGATCTTGCCGTCCTTAAAGTAGCCAACGGCAACAAAGGGTTTGATCATACCGAAGTCATAAGAACCGCCCACCGTAACACGATACGTGTCATCGACATCACTGGTCGTCTTGGTAGTGGAGTCATAAGACTTCTTATTGATCGTATCAACAATACCGATAACATTGAGGCCGCCAACGGTGTAGGTGGCACCGAGAGCCGCGTAACGGTTCGTGGACGACTTGTTTTCGTGACCGTTTTCACCGAAGGAGTACTGGGCGTAGACCTTGAAGCCCGCAAAATCAGGCGTGACATAGGTCAACATGTTGTCATAACGAGAATCGAAACCGGCGCCCCAGAGCAAGCTCTGGTTACCGACATCACCCCAACCAGTGCCGAACGGGTTGAAGTTGCCAATGGCATAGGAGCCAGCCGTACCATTGAGGATGCCAACGCGGCCCGCGGACAGCGTACCGAAGTCGCTCGTTACAAAGAGGTTGGCTTCGCGGTCAAAAAGCTTATTCGTGGTCTTGAGAGCGCCGTCGTCAGAGTTGAAGCCGTTCTCAAGAACGAAGCCGACCTTCATGCCATTGCCGAGGTCTTCAGTGGCCTTCAAACCAAAGCGGTTGCCCGTGGAGTTGCCAGAGGACATTTCGAACTTGGAGACATCATCCTGATTGGCAACGTCAGCATCAATATTGGTATAGCGAACGCCCGTGTCGATACGACCATAGAGCTGAACATCAGCAGCCTGAGCGGAGAAAGCAACTGCGCCGAGAACGGCAACAGCAACGAGAGATTTCTTGAACATGGTAAAGAATCCCAAAGAAAGTGAGTGAAAGAGGCTTTTGTCAGAAGCCTGAGGGCATCCTACGAGGCGGGGAAAAAGTTCGCAATTCCTTCCTTCCTTCCTTCCTTCCTTCCTTCCTTCCTTTAACTTATTGAAAAATATGGAGAAATACGAAAGCGAGGTGTTTTATTGATGAGGTGAAAATAGGTAGTAACCCTGTTGCTGTAATGAGACAAAGAGCGGTTTCTGGAAGGGCTATGTCTTCACGTGCGCGTGTGGCCCAGGTGACTGCTCCCCGTCCGATTTGAAACCAACCTGAAGCTCCCTCGAGGTTATGTCTCGGGGGCTTTTTTTTTGTGCGCGTGTGCTTGAAGTCTCGTTAGAGACTCAAGGCATGCGGGAGGTTATATGCCATACAGAGATTTAAGTGACGGCCAGATATTAGCCGCCGCAGGTGGTTTTGCGACGATCTGCGGCTGGCTTTCGTACCTGCTGAAGGTACAGGAAGGAAAGGCTTTCACATGGCGAGAGTTTTTGCTTCATGGTGCGATCAGTGCTGTGTGCGGTTTGATCTGCTACGAGGTGCTTTTTTACGAAGGGTTCCCGCCGCAGTTGTGTGGGGCCTTGAGCGGCATGGCTGGGTGGGGCGGCACGCGGGTGATCCGTCTTCTTGAGGTCGTTCTGCAGAAGCGCCTTGGTCTGGATAAGGAGGATTTGAAATGAAGAATTTTGGCGAGTATTCGTCTGAGTCCGCGATGGACTTCATCGAGGCTTGGGAGGGGTGCCGCCTGCAGGCGTACAAGTGCCCCGCCGGCATCTGGACAATCGGCGTCGGTCACACGAAGGACGTGACGGAGCACGACGAGATCACTTATTTGCAGTCGAGGGAGATGCTTCGTGAGGACGTCGAGGAGGTCAAGCGAGGGCTTGCGCCTTTTGTCAATGTTCACGTGACTGAAGGGCAGTTCGTGGCATTGGTGAGTCTGGCTTTTAACGTGGGCGTGAGCTACGTCGTTCACCAGTGTCCGCGCCTCATGCGTGCACTCAATGCTGGAGATGCGGAGGCGTGTGCTCACGAATTTCTCGATATCAACCGCGCAGGCGGAAAGGTGCTTGCGGGCTTGACCGAGCGCCGTCGCGCCGAAGCAAAACTCTTTCTCTCGGGGGTCTGAACATGGTCTATCTGAAATGGCTGGCACTCATGCCTGCGTCGTTCATTATGGCCATTGTTGGCCGCCTCCTCGCGCCCGTTCTTCCGTTCTTCGTGGACAAGGAAACGCACCGTCTGCCGAAATGGCTCGATTGGTTCGCCACTGACGACAACGACGCAGACGGCGACGAGGGCCACTGGCAACGATGGCCGGGGACGGATGCCTGGGCGACGTACAAACGTCGAGTCGCGTGGATGTGGCGCAACACGTCCTATGGCTTCGACATCAACGTTCTCGGGGTCGAGGTGCGCTCGAGCGACTCGTGGGAGGTGACTGGCGATGAGAATGCCTCCGACACGAACGGCGTGTCAGGCACGTGCCGCAGGCGTTGCCGCCGCGATGGGAAGCTCATCGCGTTCCAGGTGTACTACATCAAGCACTACAGGTTGCTCGGCAGGCCGTGCTGTGTGCGGATCAACGTGGGTTGGAAGCTGTGGGGATCCCGAGACAAGAAGGCACAGTACGTCGGTATCTACCTGAATCCCGTGAAGGGTTTCATGCTGTAGGGACGGATAAAATTAAAGCCGCTCGGTTGTGGCGACCGAACGGCTTTTGATAGACCTTTTTGCACTGAGGTTCTATGAGGACAATTATAGCTTCTTTATCCATATTCTATTTCGCTTTTCTGAAGGCTTTTATTGTGTCTGACCGAAACCTAACGAGACGAGAATATGCCGTTTATTCGGCCGTGTCGTTTGTATTGGTTCTGATGTTGTGGCTTGTGTTTGTCGGAACTGTGTCGGATATCGCGAAAGAAAACGGATGGGCTCTGATGCCGGATTTCATTGAAGAGCTCTACAGCCCGTGGGAGCGGACCTTCGGCATGATTTTGATAGGCGCACTTCTGGCTCAAATTCCAATAACCTGGCTCAAGTTCCACAGTTATCCAACACATCTTTCAAACGAAGGGGTTGGGAAGTGGCGCGGGGATATGGTGAAGGACGTGTTCAACCGCAACATGCTGATTCTCGTGTGCTTTGGATTTGATCTTTATCGCAGGCTTCCTTAATGACGAATCGAGTAACATTTTTGGGTGCTCTAGCTCTAGCGATCGGTTGTTCCGTTGCTGGCTACCAGTATGCCGCAGCGCTCTACGGAGAGGATATCGCGGCCCTTCGCGAGGATTACGCATCCCGCTCTCAAGCGCTTGAGGAGAAGTATCGTGAGAAAGAAAGAGTGCAGCATCAGTCCCTTGTCGAGGCGTGGGAAGAGCGTGACAAAGCTTTGGCTAATGTCGAGCGTTTGTCTGATGACGTTGACCGGGTGCGCAAGCAAGCAGCCGACGCTCGCAGTCGATTGTCCGCATCCGCCGGTGGTACCTGCGACGCTGAAAGAAAGCAGCTTGCCCGCTGCGCAGGCTTACTCGAGCGAGGCACGGAGTTGGTTCGACGAGGTGTCGAGCTTTCTGAGCGGACTGCGATAGATAAGGACTCGGTTGTTCAACTTGTAAGATAAAATGGGAGCGTCTTGATCAAGGAGCAATCAATGCCCGATTATGAAATCAATACATTTGCCGAGCTGTGCCAGAGAATCATTGACTCTGACGGCAAGGGGGTCGAAAACCTTGTTGCTGTGACAAGTCCGGGCGCGTTTGCATGTACGATCAAGATAGAAGGGGACGGATACTGCGGAGAGATCCCTGGTTTTCTTCTCCAAAGCCTTTCGGAGTTCCAGACACAGGCGTTCCGAGCCTATGCTATGGCGGTATACGGGAAGGACGATCTCCGAGGTTTGGATAAAAGCAAGCTTTGGTGTTCTGTCCAGAGTCGCCAAGGTTCTTTGGATCTGGTGTTTTGTCTGGCTGTTCTCGGCGTGGGCATAGGAACTGCGATGATAAAAGATATGTCCGCAACACAAAAGACGATCTTGGGCCTAGGGGTGTTCGCTGTTTTTGCCGGGTACATTGGGGCAGATATCTACAAGACCTATTCTGCCGAGAGCATTGAGGTGGAGAAACAGGAAACTGAGCGGCAAAAAATCGAGGCCGATACGGCGAACAGGCTAGCCGAGCAGGATATAATTCGCACCGCCATGATACTTTTGAGCAAACAAGCTTCTGAGAAGGATCTGGATACCCTCGTGGCAGCTGGTGCTCATGGTCGGGTTGGGGTTGATGCCTTGATCCGAGACGCGAGGGGTGCTGTTCGCGTTACCTATGGCAAGACCGTGGTCGAGCAGGACGAGATCAAGCGGATACAATCTCCCGAGTCGGTTCCTGTGAAGCGTTACCCGAGGGAGGGGATTTTCAAGATTGTTCAAGTGAATACGGAAAACCCCGAGTTATGGAAAGTTTTGCTAAAGGACACTGTGTCGTCAGAAAAGATTCTCTCTTCCGTCACCCCGAGCACGTTGTTCTTGAGTGCGGAGAGAGCAAAAGAGCTTTTGGACTATCAGAGGGATGAGACTCCTCTGAAAGTAACTATGTCTTGCGCAGAGAAGGGCGATTCCAAGACATATACAATTGACCAAATGGAGCTCTACGTAGAGTAACAACACCATACGGGCTACGATAGTACCTGCGCTCGATCATGAGGAGCGCCGAGAAATCCTGTCCATGAAAATGCCCCACTTACCAGCAACGGTAGGTGGGGCGCTTTTTTTGTGCTCGCGGAAAATGTCACTTCTTTGGCATGATCGTGTCAGCCCATGCCTGCATAACGGTCCGCCTTTGCTCGAGCAAATCAGAACGTTGATACGCTTGTTCGACCTCGTTGCCGGTTGCATGCATGAGGCTTTTTTCTGCAAGCACCTGGTCGATGCCGTTTTCTGCCGCCCAATCTCGGAAAGTCGAGCGGAACCCGTGCATCGTGCCGTGGCCGACCTTCTTCTGGAGCACCACGCGTGGCGTCTCCAGTGAGATGTGTGAACCCGCCGACCGGGCAAAGACACACTCGCCTTTGCGCTCGATCTGGCTGAGGATGTAGACAGCCTGGTCAGAAAGCGGCACGCGATGCGGATAAGGCTTCTGGTCCTTTCGGCGCTCTGGCGGCACGGACCAGACTCGGGCATCGAAGTCGATCTCGTCCCATCGCGCCTTGACGAACTCCCCGACGCGTGAGGCGGTCAGGATGCCGAAGACAATCGCGCTCGCACTGATCGACTTGGGTGGGTTCCAGTCCTCGAGGAGCGCCCGAGTCTCATCAAGGGAGAGCGCCTCATGGTGCTCGACCTTCTGGACACGAGAAGGTGGCGGCAGAAAGAGGTCGAGGTTTCCCCTCCACGTCGCCGGGTTCGCTGCGACTCGCTTGCCTGTTGCGATCGCGTAGGAGAAGACGGCCTCGAGCCTGCCGCGCAGGCGACTCGCGGTCTCGGACTTGGAGTCCCAGATCGGCCCGAGGACGTCAAGGACGTCGTCGCGCGTTACGTCCTCGACGGGCTTGGGTCCGAGTACAGGCAGGGCATATGTCTCGAGCGTGGACTGCCACTGCGCTCGATGCTTCGCGTTCCTCCAGCGCTTCGCCTTCTCTATTGTCGGCAGCGCCTCGCGGAGCAGGTCGGCGAAAGTGTACGCGGCCTTGTCAACCGATCCGGCGTCTCGCATGGATCGGAGCTTTTCTTTCTTGGCGGCTTGCGGGTCGACGCCAGTCTCAAGTAGATGATGGTACTCAGCGGCCTTTGCGCGGGCCTGAGTGATCGTGATGCCTGACACCGGACCGATGGAAAGCTCCTTGCGCTTTCCGAGGATTGTGTAGACAAAGTAGAACGTGGGGCGCTTGCCCTCCCGTTGACGGACGTACAGACACCTATCGACTCTGTGCATGCCCTCTGGCAGTCTATTGATGTTTTTTGCTGTGACTTTCATGGGTGAGAACCTTGGCCATAAAGCTGGCCATAAAGACAGTCGACGAATTTTCGGCGAGTTCGCGTCGCACGTTTGTCGCCAACCCTGTCATAGTACCTCGCTCATCGTTGATTGGCACCGTTTTCGCGCCAATTCTGTCGAAGTCGTGTCGAGGGTGTGGCGAGGTGGTTCTACGGACACCGCTTCCGCCAATGGAGCTATACCTGGTCGACTGAGGGGCGGTCCTACTACTGTGCGTTTGGGCCGCATGTAGACCAGTCAGACAACGTACAGACATGTAGTACGATTTGGAGCACGTTTCTTAGCGCTGAAACGTGCTCCATTTTTTTGCTTTTTTGAGTCCGGCGGTGTCAGAGGTCGTCTGGATCAGGCTCCGCGAGTCTGCCGCGCACGCTCGACGAATGCGAGGATCCACTGCCAAAGCGGCAGGAACCAGAGGTAGAACGCCGCGAGCACGCAGGCCGCGGGTGCGCCGACCGAGGCGATGGGCACGGCGCCCGCGATCGACCACGGGATGAGCGGCGCGATCACGATGACGGTGTTCTCAAGGTCGATCGCCATCTTCTGGCGGTCGGGGCGGACCTCGTCGCAGAGCTGGTTCGTGAGCATCACGGGCAGGGCCTGGTTGCAGGCGATGCCGCAGGTGACGACGGCCGTCGTCAGGACGGCGCCAAAGGGCGTTAGGCGGCGCGCGACGCCGGGCAGCAGTCCCTTGAGACGGGCGATGAGGCCCGTGCCCTCGAGCAGGCCCGAATAGGTCGAGGAGATCAGGATGATCGCGCAGACGGGGAGCATCGAGACGAGGCCGCCGCCCGCGAGCATCTTCGCCACCCCCGGGTCCTCGGGCGCAAAGCCCAGCACGAGCGTCTCGCCGATCGTGCGCCAGGGCATGTCCTGGACGAACGCGCACAGCAGGACCGCAGCGAGCGTGCTGGCCACCATGGTCAGGCGGATCGAGAACTTCAGGAAGATGAGTGCGAGGAGTACGACGGCGGGCAGATAGGTCGTCCAGTGGAGCGAGAAGGCGCTGCGGAAGATGCCCGTGACGTCGATGCCGGCATCCCTGCCGGGATTGAGAAGGCCGATGGCCGCATAGACGGCGCATGCGGCCAGAAGCGGCACGACGCTCGTCTTCACCATCAGCTTCAGGTTGGTGTAGAGGTTCGTCTTCGTGACGACGGCGACGAGCGCGGCGCTCGTCGAGACGGGGGAGCACCTGTCGCCCATGAAGACGCCCGCGAGAATGGCGCCGCCCGAAAGGAGCGGGCTCACGCCCATGGCGTCGAGCATCGTGGCGGTGATGACGCCCATCGTCGCGACCGTGCCGAAGGCCGTGCCCGTCAGCGTGGAGAGAAGACCGTTGAGAAGGAAGGCCGCAAGAAGTCCCCATTCGGGCGTGATGAAGCCCGCCGCATCCGTGACGAGACGGGCGATCGTGCCCGAAGCCCTCCACGAGCCCGTGAGCATGCCGATGAGCGCCATGACGATCACGATGCCCATGATGGTGCGCACGCCCTTCGAGGCCATGGCGCCGAGCGCCTTGAGGCCGTGTCCGCGGAAGAGCCCGTAGCCCGAGAAGAGGAAGAAGCCTGCGATGAGTGCCCAGATGACCGTATGGCCCGTGAGTGCGCAGGAGAGGATGGCGGCGGCGAAGAGGCCGAGGACGATGCCTTCAAGCATGATGAGGTGTGCGTATCTTCAAATTGGAGCGGCCCGGACGCGGAATGCGCCGGGCTGGACATTCAAGTGAGCATTGTGCCAAAGGCGGGCGCCTTTGGAAACACCTCTTTGTGGGTGTCTCAGAGGAACGGCTGCGCCGTGTTCCAGAGCACCCAGCAGGCGAGCAGCATGAAGATCACGGCGCTTGCCTTGTTCATGAGCTTCGGGCCGCTGCCCCTTGCGAGGAAGACGCGCATGCGGTCGGCGATGAGCGCGTAAAAAATCATGCAGACGAAGACCATCAGCGCGTAGACCGCGATCATGAAGGTTACCTGCGGGATGTAGGCGATCTCCGGGTCGATGAGCTGCGGCATGAGCGAGACACAGAAGATCATCGGCCGCGGATTCGTGACGGCGAGGATGAAGCACTTCGAAAAGAGCCCCTCGCCGGCGTTGTCGGGCACCTGCACGCCCGGCGCATCGATCACGATCTTCGGCGGGACCTTCCGCCAGGTCTTGACAGAACCCGTGCGCCGCAAGCCTCTCATTTCAACGAGAGGTAAGGCGCACAAAGTTTTCGAACGTGAAGTAACATTGCCTTATGCGCACCTCCACCTCTTCCTACATCGTCGAACTTCCGCTTCGTGTGAACGATCAGCAGAAT
>ENA-UESE01000455-UESE01000455.1-human-gut-metagenome-genome-assembly--contig:-NODE-455-length-51188-cov-45.532097_pt1 | contig 51188 bp, 50 predicted proteins | sample MGYA00242995_ERZ507996 | MGnify/ENA primary metagenome ERZ507996 (study PRJEB26167, sample SAMN06115489) | human gut metagenome | host: Homo sapiens | place: China:Sichuan | collected 2015-04-15...
CTGTGACAGCAGAAGGTGTCGTTACAGTTGTTGACGGTGTTAATACCATACATTATGGCATTACAGCTTTTAAGAAGAATGCAGACAAAGGGAAAGAAGCTAAAGAAGCAGACAGTAAGGCTGCTGAGAATGGCAGTAAACCTAAAAATGTATTTCCAGAAAACCCGGATGACTTGTTACCAGAAATACCGAGAAATAAAGTGACGAAAGCTAATGGTACAATAAGTCAGACTATTCAAACGAGCGATAATATTAGGATAAGGGCAGAACAACATCCGTTATTGCCAGACGAAACGTATAATCCAAGGCATCATGGCGTTCATTATCATGTGGAATATAAGGTTGATCCTGCAAAAAGTTGGAATAACAAAAATAATGTAAAGAAATGGTATCCTGAAGGATATACACCTGGAGCAGGATCTGGATTCATACCGGGAGAGACCTTCCCAGAATAAGAGAGGTAACAAATAATGGATTGGATAAATAGCATAAGTAACATGGATAATACAATATATGATATTTGCATAAAAGAGTCTTGCTTGATTATATATATCAAAACCTGGGATCAAAAAATTAAGCAAATTATTTTTTCGGACTATTATGCCTTCAAAGAAAAAAATTCTATAGGTAGAGAGATAGGAGATATATTAATTCAAACAAATTCTACACTGTTAGAGGAATTGAAAGAAGATATTGTAAATGGTGATGGCACAATTGATGAAATAGCAGAGGTCAAAAGCATAACCTTTTACGATTCGTGGAATCAAATAATTCTTTTGGAGGTTTTAGGCGAAAACATAGAATTTATTTAGTTATCACTAAAAAATGAGAATAAAAAGACTGCAGTTCTGATTGGCTGTGAGCCGACTGGTCATTACTGGTTTGCGTTTGCAAAGTATGTACAGGATCATCAGAAAACATTAGTAATGGTTAATCCATTCTCTGTTAAGAAGATCAAAGAGCTTGATGATAATAGTCCAAAGAAAACGGATTCAAAAGATCCGAAAACAATAGCAAAGCTGGTTGTGGATGGAAGATATTCGATTCCATATATGCCAGAAGGCATTTATGCCGAGATAAGAGATTTGGTATACAGCCGTGACAGGATTATGAAGCAGCATAACATATCTGCAAACAGAATCCAGAGATGGCTTGCAATACACTTCCCAGAGTATCTGGGATTATATACAAGATTCGATGCAACAAGCGGTTTGGCGGTGCTTGAACAAGCACCATTACCGAAGGATGTAATCGCACTTGGAGTAGAAGGAATCCGAAAGATCTGGCACGATAAAAAGATGCGTGGCAGAGGTGTTACAGAAGATAGGGCAAAGACCCTGGTAGAAGCTGCACACAATAGTGTTGGTCTGGATGAAGGAATTGGTACAAAAAGTGAGTTATATATGTTGCTTGAGGAACATCGATTATGGACTTCACAATTAGAAGCCGTGAATAGGGTGCTGGAAGAAACCATTCGGAAAGTACAGCATGTGGAGAAGTTACTCGCCATTAAAGGAGTAGGAAGTGTTACAATAGCAGGATTTATTGCTGAAGTAGGTGATATCAGACGCTTTAAGTCACCGAAACAGATCCAAAAGTATGCAGGTTTGGAATTAGTAGAAAACAGTTCTGGAAAACATAAGGGAAGATCCAGAATCAGCAAGCGAGGAAGAAGAAAACTTAGAAAGATCTTGTATCAGGTAATGGTACCGTTATTGGCAAGAAACAAAGAGTTTCGAACAATCTATGATTATTATGTGACTCGTGTAAAGAATCCATTAAAACGAAGACAGGCAATGATTGCTGTCAGTTGTAAGTTAATTCGTGTATTCTATGCGATATTAACAAAAGGTGTGGACTATGACCGGTTTAAAATGATATCAGATATTCATCATGAAAGAGGACTTATAGCCGCATAAAAAAGAAGTACTGTAAACAGGAAAGCGTCCGCCGTCAATGGTGCTGTGAAGCAGGAATGTAAAAATATATAAGACAAATCAGAGCTAGTAGCTGCGTTGACATTTTTTATAGGGCAAAGACCCTGCTAAAGGAGCATAAGCAGCACCCAACTATGGATAAGCAGAACGAAGGAATTTAGGACCCGGCAGAGGCAGGTGATCCTGGTAGACATGAGAGGTTAGTTACTGTAGGAGATTTTGGGAGAACAAGAAAGCCTTCATAAGGAAAAACAAACGACGTTTTATTTTTTGTACCTAAAATCATCAGAAATGGACTCTTAGAAGTCGCTTCATATCCAGAAAACTCTGTTTTGTAAATATATGTAACCTATTAACGGTTTAGCAAATGCCGTAAAATCAAGGTTTTTTGTTAAACTTGCACTAAAAAGAATAGAGAGAAGAGATGAAAGGTTGTATAATAAAAAATGATGAGATTTCTATAAAAGATATTTGCAATATTATTGGGGATGTGGACAACTATAATTGGCTTATTACAAATATTGAATGTTCTCCAAGTGATGAAGAGATAGCAAAAATTTTGAATAATGAGTACTGTTGGATTGAAGGAAGAGGCTTGTTAGATTTACTAGCTAAAGAGGAGTTCCAATGGATATGGGGTGTATTTTCTGCTTTCTCTAAAGAAATAAAGCTTGAAGAAGTATTAAAATATGATTATCCGTATGCTGATGGATATAAAGGATTTTGGAAAAATCCAATAGCATTGCAACATCCATTAGCAGTTTCGGAAATTGTGGTTTGGGATGGTTCATTAATATTAGTAATATCCCAAAAGAGTGAAGTTGTTAATGCTCTTATAGAAAACAATACATTTGTACAGGATTTAGAAAAATATAATATGGAATAATTTTAATTATGGTTATACTTTCGGAGTTCCAACAACCTACAACTCCTGAACGTCTATTAATTAATCATCATGGCTGTTACGAATCAATTAAGAATCCATGCTGTTAATTAATAGACACTTGACAAAATATTATACTGATGTAACGCACTCTTAGTGACAGAATGTTGCGAAAGGGTGCGTTTTTTTGAGGACAATTGCAGCACCTACGTGTCTATACGTTCGAGTATGACCTTATGGGTAACCGTACCTACATGGAGAAAACTCTGAACGGATGTAAATGGACGGATTTTGCATATTGTTGCAGGTTGTGATAATATAAATATATATATCATAACAGCGTACTATCCAGATACAAAGAAATTTGAAGATGATTTAAAGACTCGAAGAAAGAGGTGATGGATATGTGTATGTATTGCAAAAATAGTACAACCGTAAATAGTACAACAACACACGTCGTAAATTATAAAAATTGCATTATTGTAATTAAGAATGTTCCATGCCTTGAATGTGAGCAGTGTGGAGAAAAATATTATACGGATGAAGTTGCTGAGCGACTTGAAACGATTGTAAATATGGCAAAGAAATTGATGCAGGAAATTGCAGTTATTGACTATCCACAGGTAGCATAATCTTCTATATCGGGAGAGGGTGCCGAGGCCCCTCTCTTTTCTTCTTTTTATCTTTTCTCTGTACTATTCAATCCATCCACCCAATTACACAAAATTTACACAAAATCACAATTGTCTCGTAATTTACATTGATATATGTACGCCACTTAACATTATACATTTTTCATGCGCTCCCTGAGTTGCTTTCTGGCTTCGGATACACTGAGGGTAGGAGCACCGTCTATGCGTTCCTGCGCGGCTTGTAAGACATTTGCATGTAGCTGCAGTGTCTATTCCCTTTTTTCAAAGGCATCAATACTCATCAAAACAAGATTTCCTTCTCCCATCTTTGACACTTTATAGAGACAAAGATGGGATTGTAGCATAGTAAAGTGACAGTGAAAATCGCAAAGCCGTGCCATGCGAGGACAGTTTAGTGCTAATGTTGTGTCACAAAAGACTATTGATTTTTCGGAGTATTTTTGTAACAATACATAGGTAATATTACGTTACGGTTTATGAAAAGGAAAAATATATGATTTTCATCATATGGAACACTAACAGTTAAAGGGATAGTTAGTAATGCTTATGGAAAATAGTAATATCGAGATTATAGGAGGAGGATTGTTTTTTACAGAAATAGAGGTAAAAAATGACAATGAGAAGTTTGTGCCTTCTGAATCTGATAAAGAGGCAATTAGAAAGAATATTGAAGAGATAGAATGCTTGAAGATTATATTCAGGGGAACGTGTGGCTAAATGGAGAAAAAATTTTCGGAAAAGATGATATGGAAATTGTGGGTCTATTTATAAATGCAGAACCATACTATTAAGCAGCCGAAAAACAGTCCCAGGCATTTTCTCAATGGTTATCGAATGCACGTAGAGGAATAACGGATTGATTCTATTTGGTAGACTATCCAAAGTGCTGAAGGACCTCAGAAATGTAATGTTTCTGAAGCCTTTTCGATTGTGTCAGGGAAAAAGATACGCGTATTTACGCATTTGGGCAGATAAAATCTTTTCCACCCGGCTGCGGATCTCTTCCGGGTAGGATGTTGCATTTGCAAGTAATTCAGTCACGTCTTTTTTTGTGATTCTATCATGTATCTACCTTTCTATACGAATCCAGAAATCATCTTCTGCCATTCGACCTTCTGTTTTCTCAATGATCATCATCGGATCATAAAATGGCAAGTCAAGATCTTTCAGTATCAGTTTCATTTTATCCCTGCTGGACGGGAAACATCTTGACTCAAGAAACTCCAGGTATTGATCATAATCCGGAGTTTCAACCACACCGAAAGCGCGGAACATAATTTTATCTGTATAATTTTTCACTTTTACTTTTCGTTCCGGCTCATTCACATCGATCAGGGTACATATATCCTGAGTAAAGGAACAATCGGTCCACGGATCACCTCTTCACTTCGCTCCCAACGCTCTACGGTGGGTTTGGAACAGTTGATCAGTTCGGCAAAGTCTTTCTATGTCAGATGTAAATCCTTCCGAAGCTTTTTGATTTGCAAATTAGAAACCATTAAAATGATTGTTTATATTGCCTAAAAAACCATCATTTTAATTATATTCTACGAAAAATAATGGTGAAAATACAGAGAAATTTCATTGCACTGGTATTTTTAGCATGATAAGATAAAGTCAGGAAGATAGTTTATAATGGCAGAAAAGCCATGGCACAAGGTCCGTTCAAGCTGGTTGGAGGGATTGCAAAGGGGCATCCAAATGATCAAGATCTGGAAGATGCGGTAGAGTTTTATAAGGGAATCATTCGGAGGTTTGACACCGTTATTGGATAGAGAAGGGAAGCCTGTTATTTCGCCAATTATGAACAGTTAATTTAGTTTGCAAAAGCCATGCCTATGAAAATGAAAACTGAGGAAACCATAAAACTTATCAAATATGTTACCGGCTCCGTAGCGGCCGTACTGCTTGCAGCAGCCCTGCAGCTTCAGTTTGCGTATGCCGCAGGAATTATCACTCTCCTGACGATCCAGGATACGAAGAAGGAAACTGTGCGGATAACAGCGAAGCGCATGATCATATTTGTGATCATGACGATCTTGTCAGCAGTGATCTTTCCGCTTGCCGGATATCACGTGTGGGCGTTCGGTATTGTACTGATCCCATATCTGTTTAGCTGCATGGCATTAGACATGAAGGAAGCGATTGCTCCTATTGCAGTGCTTTGTACGCATTATGTTTCAGCAAAGAGCTGCAGTCCGTCCATGATTTTGAACGAATTTCTGATTCTTATGATCGGAGCGGGGATAGGCACACTGTGGAATCTCTATATGCCGGATGGCAGAAGACAACTGTTAGAGTATCAGAAAACCGTGGATGACAAAATCGTGAACATCTTACACAGAATGGCGATCTACATAGAATTGGAGGATAAGACGGATTATACCGGAAGTTGCTTTGATGAACTGGATGCAATGCTTGTGAATCTGAAAAAAGAGGCATTACGATATATGAATAACCATCTGATCACAGAGGATGATTACTATTATGAATATATGCAGATGAGAGCGAGACAGTGCGTGATACTGAAAAGAATATATGCGGACATCATCCGCCTGACCACTACGCCGGAGCAGGGAAAAGCACTGGCAGATTTTATACGGCAGACTGCCGATGAGTTTGCAGAACAAAATAATGTGGAAACCCTGCTGTCGGAGTTAGAGAGACTGCACCACCATTATGAACAGCAGCAGCTTCCGGTCACACGACAGGAATTCGAAAACCGGTCCATGCTGTATCATATCCTGGAAGACATGAAAGCGTTTCTTGACATCAAAAAAGACTTTATCACAGCAAGGTGATGTATTATAATGTAAAAACCAAATTAGATAAGAAAGTGGAGGAAAATATATATGTTAGAAGCAGGAAAAAAAGCACCCGATTTTGAATTGCCGGATCAGAACGGTGTAATGCATAAATTAAGTGATTATGCAGGGAAAAAAGTGATTTTATATTTTTATCCAAAGGATAACACACCCGGATGTACGAAACAGGCATGCGGTTTTTCAGAGAGATATCCGCAGTTTGCGGAAAAGGGTGCGGTCATTCTTGGAGTCAGTAAAGATTCCGTGGCTTCTCATAAGAGATTTGAAGAAAAATATGGTCTGGCATTTACACTTTTAGCTGATCCGGAACGTAAAGTCATTGAAGCCTATGATGTCTGGAAAGAAAAGAAAAACTATGGAAAAATATCTATGGGCGTTGTTAGAACCACATATCTTATCGATGAACAGGGAGTCATCATCAAGGCTAATGATAAAGTCAAAGCAGCAGATGACCCTGAAAATATGCTTAAGGAATTAGAAGGATGAAAATCATACTGTCTCCTGCAAAAAAGATGGTAAGCGATACGGACAGCCTTGCACCGGTTAACGTGCCAAAGCATATGGATCAGACAGCAGAGATATTGAGTTTTATGAAGAGTCAGTCCGAAGAGGAGCTGAAAGCAGTCTGGAAATGTAACGATAAGATTGCCGAACAGAACTTTCACAGACTGGAAACTATGGATCTGTACCGTGGACTTACTCCGGCAGTATTATCCTATGAAGGAATCGCATTTCAGTATATGGCACCAGCTGTGTTTGAGGATAGACAGCTTGCATATGTACAAAAGCACTTGAGAATCCTGTCTGCGTTTTATGGTGTTTTGGAACCAATGGATGGGGTGACACCGTACCGGCTAGAAATGCAGGCAAAGGTCGGGATAGGAGATGCAAAAAATCTGTATGATTACTGGGGGGAGAGATTATATCGTTCAGTGATTGATGACAGCAGGGTTATCATTAATCTGGCATCAAAAGAATACTCAAAATGCATAGAAAAGTATCTGACACCTAAGGATACCTATATTACGATCTCCTTTTGTGAGTTATCGGGAAATAAACTGGTAACGAAAGGGACATATGCCAAAATGGCCCGAGGGGAGATGGTCCGGTTCATGGCAGAAAGAGAAATTGAGAATCCTGAAGAGATACGAAAATTTGACAGACTTGGATATACTTTCAGAAGAGATTTGTCATCTGAATCGGAATATGTATTTGAACGAAAATGATTAATGTGAATTGCTGATATGAGTATGGATATGGCTGCCTGCTACAATCTACACAATTCACTTTGAATAGAAGGAGGTAAAGATAGATGATGAAACGTAAATTGATCTTAACCGGCGCAGCATTGTCCCTGGCAGTGGCTATGACCGGATGTGGCGGTAAACCAGTGATAAATCAGCAGCCAAGCAGCCAGGAGAAGAATGTGGTAGATACCCAGGCACAGACGGAGACGACAGCCCCCACTGCCGATTCTGTCACAACGCAGAGTTCTGTCGCAGCTACTGCGCAGATGGTAACCGGCGCGGTGGATGAGGAAACAGCACAGAAGATAGCTCTTGAGCATGCCGGAGTGAAGGCAACGGATGCAACCATCACCAAGTCAAAGCTGGACTATGAAGGCAGACGTCAGGTGTATGAAATTGAATGGTACGCAGGCGGTAAGAAGTACGACTATGAAATAGCCGTGGATACCGGTGAGATTTTAAGTTCCGGATACGATGAAAAAACATCCGGATGGAGTGGCAGCAATAGCAGTAACGTTACTGTCAGTGAGGCAGATGCGAAGCAGACAGCACTTGGCCGTGTCAGTGGTGCAACGGAAAAGGACATCTACGAATGGGAATTCGATTATGACGATGGACGTCCGGAATACGAAGGCAAGATCATCTATGGCGGAACGGAATATGACTTTACGATCGATGCATCCAGTGGAGCCGTAGTGGAGTGGGAGGCTGAGAGCGTCCGTTAGTTATACTCATCAAAAAAGTAAGGGGTTGTATCCCCGGTAACAATCATGTATAGAAATGTATAGAAAAAGGATAGCGTAGCCGCAAGGCGGGAAGCGCTATCCTTTTTCCTTTCATATCAATTCTTCGATATAATTATACATATATTATTCCATGCAGTAAAGAATAAATACAATAATGATAGTGAAAAGTTAAATGATAGATATTCCAAGAAATGAGGTATTTATGCATGGGAGAAAAGTACTCAAAAGAAGATCATGACAAATGTAAAAAAGTTGCAGAAGTGTTCCAGGAATTGTATGATATGTTAGGTGATACCTGTGTCCTGGATGCAGGTGAATTTGGATTTGTATATTTAACATATTATAGGGAGCAGAAATCCTGCTTTGATAGAAATAAGGTATATCGTAATGCAGAAGAACTGTTTGAAGCATTGTGGGATGAGTGGCTTTACAGTGAAGTGATGCAGCCTGTATATGGGACAGAGGATGCGGAAGCAGGCTTTGAAGAGATCTATCGAAAGCTTACGGATGAAAGAAAGCAGGAATATGCTGTAAGGAAGCAGCAATTTATGGATCTGGCAGGATTAAATCCGGAATGAGATCGCAAAGCTGATATACTATATGTCACAGGTTGTATAGCTGCCGTACTGCTTGCAGTAGCCAGCAAGGTGATGTATATTAAACAATTGAAGATGCGCGACCTTGATCAGCGAATATAACAATAGGAAAATTGGAAACAGGAGGCTATCAGAAATGACGGAAAGAGAAAAAATGTTAAGCGGAGAGTTGTATGATTCGTCGGATAACGAATTGGAACAATTACGTTTGCATGCACGTAAATTAGCAAGAAGATATAATTTAGCAGATGAAGATCAGCAAGAAGTGCAGGCACAGATATTGCGAGAATTATTGCCGGCAACAGAAGAGCTTCCGTATTTGCAGGCACCGGTCTATTTTGATTATGGATGTCATACTTACTTCGGAAAATATAGCTCTGCTAATTTTAATTTCACATGCTTAGACGTAGGTGAAATACATATAGGGGATAATGTGATGATCGGTCCTAATGTTACATTGGCAACTCCTATGCATCCATTATTGCCTGAGGAGCGTAATGTCAGGAAAAGAGAAGATGGCAGCCTTTATACTCTTGAATATGCGAAGCCGATCACAATAAAAGATAATTGCTGGTTGGCATCCAATGTGGTTGTATGTGGTGGTGTTACCATAGGGGAGGGATGCGTAATAGGAGCAGGAAGTGTTGTGACGAGAGATATTCCTCCCTATAGTCTGGCAGCCGGCAACCCATGCCGTGTTATTCGCAAAATAACCGAAAAAGATCATATGTAAGATAGAATTGATCAATTTTCACCAGTTTATTGCAATAGAATCACTAATATTTAGCAAAAAAAATTTTATCTTTTTTAATAGATTTTTCCAATCAACTGTGCTATAATACGGACGTTTAAGCACATAGAAGTTGAATTGAAAATTTACAAAGGAAGGGAAAACTATCATGGAAAAGATCAAAAAGCGTATAGCAAATTTAAAGGTTGCAGGAAAATTAAAAGTATATCGAATGACAGTGCTTGTTATGACATTCTTTTTAGTGTTGGTGGCACTGATCTCGACATTAGTGATCCGTTCAAATATAGAGAAGATCACGGAGGTCTGGTCTCCGGCATTGGAATATCTGCAGGAATTAGAAACAATGACTGCAAAATATAGAATCAAGCAGTATCAACATCTGGTAGAATCAGATGATGCTGTTATGACCTCCTGCGAAGAAGAAATTCAGAAGCTGGAGAGTCAGATCCAGGATACCGAAGCGAATCTGGAGGCAATCATGTCTGCAGACAGAGATGCTCAAGAAGGACAGGACGATTACGAAGTAGCAAACGCTGCATGGGAAGAATACAGAGCTGCTTCGGATGAAATTCTGAAATTAAGCCGTGAAGGTAAACAGCAGGAAGCATCGGAGCTGATGACCGGAGAGGTGTATGAAGAGTATACGTCATTTGCTGAGAAATTAACTACATTACGTGACAAGTTCCAGGTAGAATTAGACCGGGCAAAGACCATGGCCAATGTATGCACCATCATCATATTTGTTGTGATCGTGGCAGCGGGTCTTGCGATTGCTGTAGTGACAACACTGATCGGAAGGATCATTACCAATTCCATTACAGAGCCGGTAGAACAGATAGAGGCAGCAGTTGCCAGCCTGCGCAAGGGTGAACTGTCTAATGTAGAAATGCTTACCTATGAGTCTGAGGATGAGTTGGGTGGTACCATCAGGAATCTGAAAGAAGCCATGGGTATTTTGGCAGATTATGTCAGCGAGATCTCTGTGGAGGTAAAGGCAATCGCGCAGGGTGACTTGACCAGAAATGGTGATGACATTACGGATTTCCTGGGCGATTTCTCAGAATTGAAGACATCACTGCTGTATATTCTGAAGCGCTTTAACAGTACCCTGACCGAGATCAGCAATCTGGCAGAACAGGTATCATCAAATGCATCAGAGGTGGAAAATGCATCAAAATCCCTGGCGGATGGTGCAACAGAGCAGGCAGGAGTCATCGAGGAATTGAATGCCACCATTGACACTGTCGTGGATCTGGCTGCAGATACAGCGAAGGAAACGCAGAGCGCATCAGCACGTGTAAAAGCTTCTGCAAACAAAGCGAACGAAGAAAAAGAAAAAATGAATGAGCTGCTCACGGAAATGGAGCACATTACAGAAATCTCCAAAGAGATCGGTAATATTATCACCGATATCGAGGATATTGCATCCCAGACCAATCTGTTATCCTTGAATGCTTCCATTGAAGCTGCCAGAGCAGGAGAAGCAGGAAGAGGCTTTGCAGTAGTGGCAGATCAGATCGGCAAGCTGGCAGCGGATAGTGCAAAGTCCGCTGTAAATACGAGAGATCTGATCGATAAGACATTAGTGGAAATCGAAAAGGGCAATAACATTACAAGAACAACAGCAGACGCATTCAATCAGATCATTGCAGATATGGAGTCCTTTGCAGAGATTGCACAGAACACCATGGAGAAAGCCAACTCCCAGGCAGAGTCCCTGGAGCAGATCGGTCAGGGAATTGAACAGCTGTCCGGCGTGGTACAGGGCAATGCAGCATCCTCAGAAGAGAATACCGCGATCAGTGTTAATCTGGCAGAGGGAGCAGCCAAGATGCAAGACCGTGTGAAGATCTTTAAGCTATTCTAGTATAACAGTTTTAAATAAACTACCCCATATCACTTGCCTATTTTCCCGATAGCACAGGCTAAAAATCCTCAGCGTAGCCCGCTACGCCTACGTTTTTTATCCTGCACTCTCAGAAAAATATTCTACGTGAATGGTGTAGTTATTTAGAAACCGTTATCCTAGAAAAATGGCAGGAATAGAGTGAAGCTGTCGGAAGGAAGGTTCTTGTTGTGATTAATGATATATTTAAAGTGTTTGGAGAGCAGACAGCAGAAATCTTATTTCAGATCATTACAGAATGTATGGATGATTACCTGTATATATTTGATCTGCAGAATAATTCCTTTGAGATTTCACAGTCAGCTGTGGAACGGTTTAATATGTCGAAAAATGTTCTGACAGATGCTGCAAATGAAGTTATGAAGGTAGTGTATGAGGAAGACCGTGAGATGCTTACAAAGCATCTCGCGGATATATGCGAAGGAAGAGAAAAGGTACATAATCTTCATTACAGGTGGCTCGATAAAGAAGGTAGGCCGGTCTGGATCAACTGCCGTGGTATCGTGATCAATGATCAGCAGGGAAAGGCAGTGTATCTGATCGGATGTCTGAACGAGACCGGCAACAAGAGAAGAGCCGATAATGTCACAGGACTGCTTGGCGGTCCGGAATTCCTTGCTTACCTGCGTGCACAAAATGACCCCATTACCAAGGGATTTTTCATGCATATAGGAATCGATGATTTCGGAGCGATCAATAGCTCCAGGGGAGCGGATTATGGTAATTATATCCTGAAAAGCGTAGCCGGCTGCATGAAGGAATGCCTTTCAGACAAGCAGAGAATTTACCATCTGGTAGCGGATCAGTATGTGATCGTGGATCTGGAAGCTTCTTCCGCGGAAGATGCCGTGGCACTGAAAGAAAAGATCACAGATAAACTTCATAATTTCATAGTAGCTGAAAAATATGAAGCTATATTTTCTATTTCTATCGGTGTTGTAGATGCAGCAACATTTTGTGAAGGGACTGAAGAATGCCGTAAAAAGTTTGAATTTGCTTTGAAACAGGCAAAAAGCATGGGCAAAAACGGATTCTATGTTTTTAACCAGGATGACTATGAGGCCTTTTTGCAAAAAGGAAGAATCGTAGCAGCACTTCGTAATGCTATTGTAAACAATTATGAAGGCTTTGAAGTCAATTATCAGCCGATCGTGGATTGCCAGACGGAACAGATCATTGGAGCAGAGGCACTGATGCGTTTTTCCATGATAACGGAAGAAGGACGGGAGTTTGTTTCACCGATGGAGTTTATCCCACTATTGGAAGAGACCGGATTGATCATTCCCGCCGGAAGATATATTTTGAACGAAGCCGCAGCAATGTGCCGTGAAATGCAGAAATATATTCCGGGTTTCAAGATAAATGTAAATGTTTCTTATGTTCAGATCCTGCAGGGCAATGTGGAGCGGGATATTCTGAATGTGATTCAAAAGTACGCTTTAAAGCCGGAATGTTTATGCGTTGAAATGACAGAAAGCGGATTTATGGATATGACACCGGCGTTCTGCAAATTCCGTAAAAGCTTGGAAAAGAACGGGATCTCCTTCGTGATCGATGATTTTGGAACAGGATATTCGAATCTTCATTGTATACGTGATATGAATCCGAGTTACGTGAAAATGGATAGGGATTTTACTGCCAAGGCGATGAACAGTGACAGGGATTATGAATTATATAAAAATATCATCCGCATGGTACATAGTATTAATGTCAGAATATGTGCTGAAGGCATCGAGGAAAGAGAATGGCTTCTGAAAATGAAAGAAATGAAGGTGGATTATCTGCAGGGATATTATTTTGGCAGACCCTGTGGGAAGGAACAGTTCCTACAACAATATGTCAGTGGCATCCATGTTAAATAAAGAGAGTAAGGCAGACTCAGCTATGTGGGACTGCCTTATTTTATGGTCTTATCAGAAGGATGAGTTCCTAACGGCTTGTCTGAGTCTCTCCAGGTCATCTGCATCAGGGTGAGACAATGCACAGTCAAAATTCTGGATCAATACATCAAGATTTGCCGGATGATCAGGAGCTTCCTTCATTTTCAAGTAGCGTTCCCGGACAGACTGCGGCATTCTGCCCTGACACATATACTCTCCGACGATAACATTGCTTGCGTCAACGAACTGCTTAACCTGATTCAGGATTTTCCGGAAATAGATATCACTGCCACCAAAGCCTGCAGTTCCAAACAGAAAAATCTGTTTATTCTTTAACTGCGATAATAGCTGTAATGTCTTGGTATCTGCATTTCCCTTGTCTGTCCAAAATCCGATATAGAGCAGTTCGGAAGAAGGGATCACTGTGTCGGACACACCGAAATACTCACATTCATCCTGAGGTAATGCCTCGTGGATCGCATCAGCCAGCACCTTGGTATTACCTGTTAAGCTGCTATAAATGATGGAATATTTTTTATTCTTCATATCATGTTGTCTCCTTTCATAGGATCATGAAATTATCATATCGCATTCCTATTTTAGTTCGGAAAGCATGATTTGTCGAATAAATTTTCCATAAACATTTTACGGGGTAAAATAGATAATTACTTTTTTCAGCTACGTGTGATAAACTTGTTGATAAGTGGGTAAAAGATCATGGACAGAACTCCGATAAGGGAATAAAAGCGGGGGCTGCCATGATCGCAGTCATGCTGGAGGTGACAGCAGTGTATCGTGTTGTGTCTCTGTCCGGAATCTTTATCGCAACCGGACTGGTGGTCCTGCTGGTCGTTACTCTGATCCAGACAATGGACCGCATCCGCGAGCTGGAGCTGGCCAGGCAGAGAGAGGCAAGGGAAAGCCTGGATTATCTGACAGGTCTTCCCATGCGTCATAAGGGTGAGGCACTGATCCTTGAGAAAATGCAGAAGCAGGGTGGCTGTCTGGGATTTGTGGATATGGATAATCTGAAGAAGATCAATGATGTCTATGGACATAAGGCGGGGGATCGTGCCCTCAGACTGGTAGGAGAGGTGCTCACAGAGTGCATGGAGAATGCCGTGGTCTGCCGGCTGGGAGGAGATGAATTCCTGTTCTATCTGCCGGAGGTATCGGAAGCAGAGATAAACATGCGGGTGAGAAAGCTGTTTGACAGCTTTCGTGCGGCAAAAAATGCTGCGGCGGAGACTTCAGCGGCATCCCTGTCCTGCGGTCTGTGCATGTGCAGACAGGGAGACAACTTTGAAGAATATTATATAAAAGCGGACAAAGCATTGTATTATGTCAAACAGAACGGCAAGAACAATTACCGGTTTTATGAGGAGCTGGAGGAACAGTAGCCGGATGCACAGAAATTAGATGGAATCCCGGGCAATCAGCATGACATCCAGTAATACCTCCTTGCCCATGTAGATGGGATTTTGTATGGCAGATAGCAGCTCTGTTACAGCCAGCTCTGCTTTCCGTTCCATGTTCTGATGGATGGTAGTCAGCTTCGGAACGGTAAGGTGGGCGTAATTGATATCATCGAATCCGGCAATCCCCAGGTCTGCGGGGACCCGGATACCTTTGGAGCCTAAGTAACTGATGGCCTCAATGGCAAAATAATCTGAAAGAAAGAAAGCCGCCGTCTTCGTTGGAAAGGGAATCTGACGCAGTAGCTGCTGATAGAAGCTTTCTCTGGTGATCTGGGTCTCACCGATATTGATCAGACGTATTTTTTTCTCTTTGTTTCCGGCAGTCAGTTCCTCAAACATTTCTCTGGCACCGGTCCATCTCGAATAATCCACACCATAACAGACAGGCTTTTGGTTGTTTATCCTTCCGGCACTTTTCGCCTTTGTACTGGTGGTTCTGGTTCCTGCGGTAAAGGGATTCTACTATTCCTTTACCGACTGGAACGGAATCGGTAAAAATGCCGTATTTGTAGGAATATCAAATTATGGAAAACTATTGAGCGATAGCAGATTCTGGAATTCGTTTCTGTTCACCTTTGTATTTGCACTCTGCTCTGTGATCTGCATTAATGCCGTGGGCTTCGGACTGGCAGTGCTGGTGACCAACAAGATCAAAGGTGCCAACCTGGCAAGAACTGTGTTCTTTATGCCAAACCTGATCGGAGGAATTTTGCTTGGATTTACCTGGCAGTTCATCTTCGTGTCTATTTTTGAAACAATCGGCAAAAATACAGGAATGACCTGGCTCCAGGGCTGGCTGTCCGACCAGAAAACGGGATTTATCGGTATGCTGATCGTACTGACCTGGAAGTTGGCAGGATATATGATGATCATTTATATTGCACAGCTGGAAAGTATTCCGGAATCCTATCTGGAGGCTGCAAAAATCGATGGAGCGACAGCGTTTCAGACGTTTCTGAAAATCAAGCTGCCGCTGGTGGCACCGGCATTTACCATTGGATTGTTCTTATCGATTTCGGATTCTTTTAAAATGTTCGACTAGAACCTGTCCCTGACAGCAGGAGGTCCAGCCAACAGCACGGAAATGATCGCACTGAATATCTATAATACGGCATTCAAGGAATCGAAGCTGGGACAGGCACAGGCAAAAGCAGTGGTGTTCCTGATCGTAGTGGTCGTGATTTCTGTAACACAGTTGATCTTAAGCAAGCGTAAGGAGGTGGAGATGTAATTAAGATGAAAACCTGGAAAAAGGCAATGCTGATTCTGCTGATGCTGGCATTATCCCTGATCTTTGTGTCTCCGATCCTCCTACTGCTAAACAGCTCCTTCAAGGAACTGAAGGAGATCTATGCCTATGAGAGAATCCTGGGACAGGAAAAGCTTTTGGTTGTATGTAATTTTGCAGGAGAAGCTATGGATTTGGAAATTCCTGCGGAATTTGTTGAAAAGTCAGCAAAACTGCTGATATCCAATTACCCGGGGACGAAGATCACAGATACTCTGCATCTGCAGCCCTATGAAGCAAGAGTATATCATATCGAGGGATAAGGGGCATCAGCCATGGACAAATATTTATATAAATTACACATAAAGGGGATCCAGCACATCGGAATCCCTACACAGAAATATCAGGAGACTCTGGATTTCTACCGTTCTCTGGGATTCGAGATCATAAATCAGGAGAATTATCAGGGACACAGAGTGGCTTTCCTGAGAATACACAACGTGATGCTGGAGGTGTACGAAAGCGAGACTACCGCAGATGCCACGGGCAGCATCGATCATATCGCATTAGCCGTGGAGAAGGTGGATCAACTGTTCCGTGAAATGCAGGGAGTATACCGGCTCCTCAGCACGGAAGTGGAGCAGCTGCCATACTGGAAATCCGGCATCCGGTTTTTCAAGGTTGAAGGACCCAATCATGAAGTGATCGAGCTGTGTGAGATGCTGTGATGAAATTAAATTTTCAAGATATGAGTATTCTAATTGAAAAAGCAGGGCGCCGTCTGTAAGGACGGTTGCCCTGCTTTTTCAGATTATGTTTTAGGTGGAGGATCGGACGATTAATTCCGTATCCAGCAAAATATGCTGTGGAGGTGTCGAAGGATTTTCGATAAGATTAATCAAAATTTCACAAGCCTGATGACCTAATTGTTTTTTGGGCTGATTAATGGTAGTTAAGGCGGGCACAACCATTTTTGACAGACTGATATTATCAAAGCCTACCACGGCTATATCCTCAGGAACACGTAGACCGTAATTCTGAATTGCTTTGATGGCTGCAGCTCCATATACGTCAGAGACACAGTAGATTGCATCCGGGCGGTCGGACCCCTTCAATAAAGAAGTAATTACAGAGACGGCAATGTCAAAATCAATTTCTGTAATATGCAGGATCCAATTGCTATTTGCCTGCAGACCGGCCTTGCTCAGGGCGGAGAGAAAGCCCTTTTCGCGAAAACGTGCATAGGCATTTGTCAGCTGACTGTTAATCAGGGCAATCCGAGAGCGCCCGATAGATAATAAGTAGTTGACTGCTATTTGCGATGAATAAACATCATCAATGGAGACAAAAGAAACATCAGGCAGATTGCAATGCTCTGAACACATAACTACTGGGTATTTTAATTTTATTTTGTTTAACTGTTCTGTATCTAAAACATTGTGTACTAATAATAAACCGCAAAAATTGTTCTGATCAATAATTTTTTCGTATTCATATAAAGAAAAGCGTAAATCAGAAGCTGCGTAAAAAAAAGTTCTGTAGCCGCGAGCCATAGCTGCATTTTGGATACCTTCAATAACATCAGCATTAAATGGATTTTGAAAGTTGGGAAGGCAGACTAATATGGATCGTGAGTCTGCGGGGGCTTTAATACCACAGTAAGTACTGGGATTCAGTCCTAATTCTGCCATTGCCTGAAGAACTTTTTGCTTTGTTTCGGCTTTGGTGTTTCCGGCCTGGTTGATGACGCGTGATACGGTTGCAATTGATACGTTGGCTCTTGCTGCAATTTCTGAAATTGTTACATCCTTGGAAATAGCCATATTCCCCTCCTGCATGAAAAATTTTCACAATACTTAGTAAAAGTGCACTAAAAACGAAAAAGCAATATATCGCTTGTTATGAAAATTATATAGGGTATTGAAAAATAAGTCAATGATTTGTATAATAAAAATGTAAAAAATAATGAAAAATGTAAATTGTATGAAAACAAATAGGAAAAGGAAGGGAAGTTTATTGAAACAGGGATTTATTACATCGGTGATGGCAGATTATTCATTTGAACAGGTGGTGGATTTCGCATCAGAAAATGGTTTTGAGTGTCTGGAGGTTGCATGCTGGCCCAAAGGAAAAGCGGAACGTAAATATGCAGGTGTAACGCATATTGATGTATCCACCCTCGATTCTTTCAAAGCAGAAGAGATATTGAGATATTGCAAGGATAGAAATATTACAATTTCGGCTTTAGCTTATTATCCCAATGTTCTGGATGAAGATGACGAATGTCGGAAGAAAAGTATTGATCATTTGACGAAGGTAATTAATGCAGCAGCGGAATTGAAGGTTAACATGGTTACTACCTTTATTGGAAGGAATCAGAATTTAAATGTTTCAGACAACCTGGCATTGGCAGAAAAAATATGGAAGCCGATTTTAAGCTATGCGGAAAATAAGGGCGTGAAAATAGCTATTGAAAATTGCCCGATGTTATTTACTGAGGACGAATGGCCGGGAGGAAAGAACCTGGCAATATCACCGGCTATCTGGAGAGAACTGTTTAAGCGCCTTCCGAGTGATATGCTTGGATTAAATTTTGATCCTTCCCATTTCATCTGGCAGGAGATGGATTATATTAAGCCGTTATATGAATTTAAGGACAAGATATTTCATGTCCACTATAAAGATATCAAAGTGAATAGAGATGCCAGAAATGAAGTCGGAATATTAGCAACGCCACTTTTGTATATGATTCCCTGCATACCGGGGCATGGTGATGTGGACTGGTCAGAATATATAAGAGTTCTTTTAGAGACAGGATATAAAGGAGCTGCATGTATTGAGATTGAAGATAAATCTTTTGAGAATGATAAGGAGAGTATTGAAAATTCATTAAAGATTAGTCGTCAATACTTGAAACAATTCATTAACTTTCCGGAGAAGGGTAAAAAGTATGAAAAAGATTAGGGTTGGAGTAATCGGTTTAGGATTTATTGGAAAACAGCATGTAGAGGCACTGAGGAGACTTCCCTATATTGAAATTGTAGCGGGATCCGACAGTAACCTGGGTATGCGTGAATGGTGTGAAAAAAATGGAATTCAAAAATATTATTCTGATTATAAAGAAATGCTGACAAATGAAAAAATGGATGTTGTACATAATTGCACACCAAACAATTTCCATTATGAAGTAAGTTGTGAAATCTTGAAGACAGGATGCCATGTATATAGCGAGAAGCCATTAACGATAAATTCGGCGGATGGTGCCAGTCTGGTCGAGTTGGCCAGCAAAAAGGGATTAAAAACGGCTGTTAATTTTAATTACAGAAATAATCTGATGGTACAGGAAATGCAACAGAGAATTCAATATGGCAGGATGGGTATGATCAGCCATATCCAGGTAGAATATCTACAGGACTGGCTGTTATATGATACTGATTTTGATTGGAGAGTCCAAAAGGATAAAGGAGGTGAATCCAGGGCAGTAGCAGATATTGGTTCTCATTGTTTTGACACGATACAGTTTATTACAGGACAGAAAATCGTGTCTGTATATGCAATGTTTCATAAGCAGTATCAGAAAAGATATATGGGTAAACAGACAGATACGTTTTCCCTAAGGACGGACAATGGTGATACAAAAGGTGAGCCGGTATCGGTTGAGAACGAAGACGCAGCGATGATTTTATTCAGGCTGGAAGGGGGTATGACAGGAAGTATAAACGTCACTCAGGTATGTGCGGGGAAAAAGAACAATCTGAAAGTCTTAATTAGCGGAACCAGAGAAGCCTATGAATGGCAGCAGGAAACACCGGCAAATTTGTGGATAGGCCACAAGGATTCCGGGAATGAGATTATTTATGCAGGTAAAAATAATTTATCTGAAAAAATCAGATGCTTTGCAGATCTGCCGGATGGACATTCGGTAGGATGGAAGGATGCCTTTGAGAAAGGCTTTGAGATTTTCTACGGAAGCATATTAAATGAAACTGAGGCTGTTTATGAGAGTCCGGATTTTGCGGAAGGATGGTATGTTACTAAAATTGTTGAAGCCTGTTTGAAAAGTAATCAGACAGGTCAGTGGCAAAACGTTTAATTTAGGGAGGATAAGAAAATGAAGAAAAAAATTGTAAGTATGTTAATGTGCCTTGCTATGACTGTTGGAGTGCTGAGCGGATGCGGAAATGCTTCTGAGCCTGCTGAAAGCACAGCTGGATCAGCAACAGTCGGATCAGTGACAACCAGCAGTAGTGAGACAACCGGAGATAATAAGTTGACCATGTTTTTAGATGATGCTGCGACACAAAGCAATTTCCAGGATTATCTGGATGCGGCAGAAAAAGCAACCGGACTTGATATTGAAGTTATTGCCATGCCTACAAATACCGCAGATAGAACAGCTAAATTCATGACAATTTTATCATCGGGAGATGATACGATCGATGTAATTTCGGCTGATCAGGAAATGCTGCTTCCGGTTGTTAACGCAGGATATCTGGAGCCTTTGGATGATGTGCTCACTGATGAAGTTAAAGCGGCATATCCGGAATCCTTTATCGAAATGAGTGACGGAAAAGGTGTTCCTATGTTTATGGAAATCTTTTGTTTCTGGCTCAACAGCAAATATGTAAAAGAAGCAGGCATGGATTCCATTCAGACCAAGGACGAGTTTGTGGAATTCCTTGAAAAAGTATCCAAGGACAATGTGTATGGATATGGCGGAGGATGGGAACAGACATATGTCTGGAATGATATCGGTGAATTTATTAATTTATTTGGTGGTGATTTATATGACTGGTCTAATCCACAGACTCAGGAGGCAGTGAAGTTTTTAAAAGAAATGGTAAATAACGGATGGACCGCCAAGTCACAGATTGCAGATCAGTATACGGAATTAAACCAGAGAATTATGGATGGCAGCGTTGCATCCATGTTGAATTATTCCAGCTTTATGCCTACTTATGATAAGGCGGGAAGATATGGAAAAGATGATATTTATATTGCACCAATGTTAAATCTTGGAGAGGAGAAGACTTATGCAAATGGATGGCAGTACGTTTTAAATGCTGCATCAACACGTAAGGAAAATGCAAAAATCTTCTTGAAATGGGCCGCTAGTCTGGAAGGACAGAAAGTATATGCTGAAACATTTTCCAGAATCCCGGCAAGAACGGATGTCGTGGAAGATCCGGAGTTCTCTGTGCCTGGTATTGAAGAGCTAAAGCCGTATCTGGAAAATACTACACTGGTAGTACGTCCGTTACCTGCAAATTCATCTGAGTATATTAACGAGATGGGTGCGGAATTTCAAAAATATGTCAGCGATGAGATCAGCTTTGATGATTATATTTCAAAAATGCAGGAATGCATGAAGACTTATTTCCCTGATGAAGTGAAGTAGAAAAATCTAGAAGGAAGCTGTAAGACTGCAGTTTTGATTTTACAGCTTCCACATATTCATAGCAAAGTGAGGTAATGCAAGTGGCTAAAGTCAGTAAGAAAAGATGGCTTCCATGGATTATGATTTTACCGGTAATACTGATAAGAGGCATAACAACAGTTTATCCGGTGTTTATGACCTTTATTAACAGTTTTAGAAATTTAAATGTGATCCAAGGTGGAAAAGGTGAATTCATTGGTTTGCAAAATTATGCGAGAATGCTCTCGGATGAAAAAATTGCCACTTCATTAGGCTTCACTTTAATCTTCACAATGGTATCAATGATTTTTCATATTATTTTGGGAATTGTATTGGCTTTAATCCTGAATATGAAATTTAAAGGTAAAAAATTTCTTCGTACAATTGTGCTGATTCCATGGGCAATGCCAATGATTGTTGCCGGAAGAGCTGCCCGCTGGGGATTTAATGGGCAGTATGGGTTTGTGAATGATCTGATTGGAAGATTTGTGGAAAATTTCCATTATGACTGGCTGATAGATGTGGATTCTGCCAGAATAGCTGTTATCATCGTTGATCTATGGAAAGATATCCCATATTTTGCAATCTTAGTTCTGGCAGCACTACAATACATTTCTGGGGATATCTATGAAGCGGCCAAGATTGATGGAGCTAATGCCGTCCGGGCTTTTTTCAGTATTACATTGCCTAATATTGCAAAAACGGTTTTATCAATTTCAATTTTTTTCACAATGTGGAGAGTGACAAATTTTGAACTTGTATATGCAATGACATCAGGAGGTCCACATGATGGAACGGCAGTTTTAGCATATAAGATTTTAATAGAGGCATTTAATAATTTGAATCTCGGTTATGCATCGGCAATTGCGGTTGTATTGTTTGCCATCATGTTAATATTGAGTGGCCTCAATGTAGCCGTTTCAAAAAAATATCTGAAGTAGGTGAACAGTATGAAAACTAGAAAAAAGATTGCATTTAAGATATTTCAATGGCTGATAACAGCTATGGTGGCGTTGATTATACTTATTCCTATATATTGGATATTTATATCCTCAATTAAACCCAATGAGGATTTATTTACAATCCCTATTGAATGGATTCCTAAACATTTTACCTTGAAGAGCTATAAAACACTTATTGATCAGGTAGGAATCATTCAACAGATTGGTTGTACAATGCTGATAACTATACCGACATTGATTGTATCAACAATAATATGTGTATTAGCAGCATTTGCGTTTGAAAGATTTTCTACACCAAAGCTATCTCTGGCATATGGAATGATTGTATTTTCGGCATTGATCCCTGCAATAGTTACAGCGAGACCGTTATATGATTTCTTTAAGAAATTAAAGCTAGTGGATACTTATCCTGGACTGATCATTCTATATACCAGCGCTTTGATTCCGTTTTCCATTCTCATATTGAGAAATTATTTGAGCGGAATACCGGTTGATATAGAGGAGGCAGCAGAAATAGATGGAGCAGATCTCGGACAGAAAATATTTTATGTTATTATTCCCTTGTTGAAACCGGCAATTGCTACGATATGCATCATCAATTTTATAAATTGTTTAAATGAATTTTTCATTCCGCTCTTCTTTTCGCAGAAGATCAGTGTTTTGACAGTGGGCATTTCAACATTACCGAGAGCAAATGCATATGATGTACCATGGGATTTGCTAAGCGCAATGGGGTGTGTTATTTTATTGCCTATTATAGTATTTGTCATGATTTTTGAAGAAAAAATCATGGATGGAATTATGGCAGGAGGAGTCAAATCATAAGTTATGGGCATTATGAAATTGAAATGCCGTAAATCTATTATGATGGAGGAAATAAGATATGTACAAAATAGATATGAAAAAAATCAGAGAAGAAAAAGATATTTTACAGTGTGCTAAGGATATGAAAGAGGCAGCAAAAAATCCGCTTGTTCCAGGAGCCAGAATTATTCGTGGTGCAGATGCGGTACCGGTATATGTGAATGAATCAGCATGCAGACAGTGGTTTTATCCATTATCTGAGGTCAATGACCTGGGAATGTTCACTTATATTGAAAAAGAAGTAAAGACAGATAATGACAGAGCATGGACAATCCAATATCATCCGGATGTAAATTTATATTATTACATTCTGGAGGGAAGTGGAAAAGTAATCTTTGGAGATGATAATAAAAGCTTTGAAACTGAAGTATATGATTTCACCGAGCAGGAAGTGGTAATCATTCCCAGAGAAGTGCCTTACTATATGGAGGGAGAATGGAAAGCAATCTGTTTCCATGCCAGGACGGGAGTGTTTGGAACGGTAGCCGGAACGAATCGTTACCCTCATCCGGTGGTTACTGTAAATAAACCTTCCAGACCAACGGAAGCTGAAAGTAATAATCAGAAAGAACCGGGAAATTATACCTGTTATGATCAGACAATGACGCGGCAACTGGATTTTGGAAATGTGTCGGGCAAAAGATCAGCATACATTAACCTTGAGAATGTCAGGAGCGATTATACAGAGAAAAGCGGAACTTATGATATTAATGATCTATATGCTGAAGTAACACCTATAGATGAGCAGACACATATCATCAGCAATATAAAAGAGGCAAAAAAGAATGCCACAGTATTGGGAGCAAGAGTGCTGAAACGTAAAGATGCACCACCTGTTTATAATGCAAATGCAGGACTTAGGCAATCCAGTTATCCATTGACATGGACAGACGATATTGCTATCTGCAATCTGGCAGAAAAATTAGCATCCTCAGATGAAGAGAGACCGTTCGATTCTCATTCACATCCGGATATAGAAGAGTATAAATTCATCTTATCCGGATCAGGCAGTGTTACTATTGGTGTAGGTGATGAAACCTGTGAGGAAGAATACTATGAATTTAAGGCAGGGGATCTGGTTATTCTGCCGAGAGGACTTGCACATGTTGATGCAGGTGGTTATTCGGCTTTGTATTTCCATGCAAAGCAGAGTGTCTTCGGAAAGACCCCGGGAGACAGTTTGTATCCACACATTGCGTATGTATATACCAGACCGCACAGACCTACAAAGGAAGAGGAAGAAGCATTGAACGATCCCGGAACCTTTATTAAAATGAACTCAAGGGAAACATATAATGTTTATTGCCCGAATCCTATTGAACGTATAGAGAAGAATCCTACCGATATGACACATTTAAGACCGGATTTGTTCCCTGAAACAGAAGCCTGACAATAAGAAGTGTCTGAAATTTAAGCTTAAATTTCAGACACTTCTTGATGCTTAATTAAGAGGAGACCATAGTTATGAAGAAAGATCTGGATGTAGCAGCACTTGGAGAAGTATTAATTGATTTTACTACGGCAGAGATTTCCGGACAGAATCATATGCTGTTCGAAGCCAATCCGGGAGGGGCACCCTGCAATGTGCTGGCTATGTTAAGAAAACTGGATAAACACGTTGCATTTATCGGCAAAGTCGGGAAAGATATGTTTGGGGATTTCCTGGAAAATACGATCCGGAGCAAAGGAATATTAACTGACGGATTGGTGAAGGATAACTGTATCCCTACAACGCTTGCCTTTGTACATACAGCAGCAGATGGAGAGAGGGAATTCTCCTTTTATCGTAATCCCGGTGCTGACATGATGCTTGGGAAAGAAGAAGTGGACGGAGAACTGATAAAAAGGTCCAGAATTTTCCATTATGGTTCCTTGTCCATGACTCATGATAAAAATTATGAAGCAACACAGTATGCCATTCAGGTGGCAAAAGACAATGGATGCCTGATCTCCTTTGATCCCAATCTGCGGCTTTCCCTGTGGAAGACACCGGAAGAAGCCAGAAGGAGGATCCTGTATGGGATGAAGCAATGTGATATCATGAAGATATCGGAAGAGGAAGTTGCCTTTGTATCGGAACAGGAAAGTCTGGAGAAAGGTGTTTCCTTTATCCGGGACAACTCTGACATAAAAATATTGTTTGTTACATTGGGGAATAAAGGCAGTATAGCATATTATAAGGATGAGAAAATATATTGCGGGGGATCCATCAGGAGCATGTCGTTGATACGACGGGAGCCGGAGATACCTTCTGTGGGGCAGTCTTAAGCCGGATTCTGGAATTAGGGACAGATGCCCTGACAGAGAAGGATATCCGTGAGATGCTTTTATTTGCAAATGCTGCCGCATCTATCGTTGTTACCAGAAAAGGTGCGTTATGTTCTATGCCGGAGCCGGAAGAGATCCGGGCTGCTTCTTCCTTAATTGACAAAGTCCTGTAAAATAGGTAAGCTATGTGTGTCTAACTATGGGGATTTCCTATGTGAGGTTGCATTGCCAAACCGTGAGATTTCTCTGGTATATAACAAAGAGATTCTGCAACGGATGGAAAACATAATTCCACAGGCCACAGCCATTTCGATTCAGGAGGCCGCTTTTTCAGGTGATCATAAACGATTGAAATCGCAGCTCCAAATGTTACTGACGCAGTCAGTGAGTTTTTTCGATACTGCCGGAGAGAATTTTTATCATGGGTTTATGCTGGGACTGTGTGCATTGATGAGTGGAACTTTTGTGACTTCTAACAGGGAGTCCGGTGATGGCCGGTATGATATTCAGTTAAAACCTATCCGCAAGGGGTTGCCGGGTATATTAAGTGAACTGAAAGCCGGGAAAAACGTGGAAGTAGCGGTCGAATAGGAAACGGAGCTGACTACAGCAAATAACAAAACCAAAAGAATGATCCAAGAAAGGGTGCCAGATAAGCAGGCATCCTTTTTCTATAAATTTTTTATTAAAAAGTTTACAAAATTTTACGATAATGTTCAAAAATATACAATATATCAAAAGTGATGTAGACAAACAATAAAAAAGTGGGTAATATGTATATATAATAAGCTCGACAGGCAAAAAGTATGTACAATATGCCACATAATTAAAGCAAGAAATATAAAATAGGGAGGAATGTTACCGATGAAACAGTTCAGCTATATCATTAAGGATGAGATCGGTCTGCATGCACGTCCTGCGGGACTGCTCGCAAAGGAAGCGAAAAAGTATCAGAGTACAGTGACACTTTCCTGTAAGGGGAAATCAGCTGCAGCAAGCAAGCTGATGGCGATCATGGGAATGGGCGTGAAGCACGGAGACAACGTGGAAGTCACGATAGAAGGAGCGGATGAAGATACCGCCGCCGCAGAGCTTCAGAAGTTTTTCCGTGAGAACCTCTAGGAGAAGACCTGCACGACAGAGTTTGGAAGGTAGAAAATGGAAAAATATATTGGAAAATCCGTATATAAGGGAACAGCGATCGGACCTGTCAGTGTTTTGAAGAAAAAGGACAGTCTCGTTAAGAGGATCCATATCGACAACACAGAGGAAGAACTGAAACGGCTGGATGCGGCTAAGGAACGTACGATGACGCAGCTGGGGCAGTTATACGAGAAGGCTCTGCAGGAGGTCGGAGAAGTCAATGCAGCCATTTTCGAGGTGCATCAGATGATGCTCGAGGATGACGATTATCAGGATGCTATTCACAGCATGATTCAAAACGAAGAAGTGAATGCAGAGTATGCGGTGGCAGTGACCGGTGATAATTTTGCAGAGATGTTCGCCAACATGGATGATGAATATATGCAGGCCCGCTCTGCGGATGTCAGGGATATCTCCAACCGGCTCGTCCGCAATCTGTCCGGGGAGGAGCAGATTGACTGGAGTACTATGGAGCCGTCGATCATTGTGGCAGATGATCTGACACCCAGTGAGACGGTACAGATGGATAAGAGCAAGATCCTGGCCTTTGTCACAGTACATGGCTCAACGAATTCCCATACTGCGATCCTTGCACGTATGATGAATATTCCGGCACTGATAGGGGTACCATTGGAACTGGAGAAAATCCATAACGGGACCCGGGCTATTGTGGACGGCAGAGAAGCAGTATTTTACCTGGATCCGGAGGAAGAGCAGATCCGGCAGGCAGAAGCGGCACAGCAGACGGAACAGAGACTAAGAAGCCTGCTGGCAGAATACAAGGGACGGGAATCCGTGACAAAGAGCGGACGCAAGGTCAATGTATATGCAAATATCGGCAGCGTATCGGATGTGGCATATGTACTGGAGAATGATGCGGAGGGAATTGGCCTGTTCCGCAGTGAATTCTTATATCTCGGAAGGGATTCTCTTCCGGATGAGACAGAACAGTTCAATGCTTACCGTCAGGTGCTGCAGATGATGGCAGGGAAAAAGGTCATCATCCGTACCCTTGATATCGGTGCGGACAAAAATGTAGATTACCTCGGACTGGGCAAGGAAGATAATCCTGCCATGGGATACCGTGCGATCCGGATCTGTCTGGAGCAGCCGGAGATCTTCAAGACCCAGCTGAGAGCACTTCTCAGGGCGGCAAAATACGGAACATTGGCTATTATGTATCCGATGATCATTTCCGTGGAGGAAGTGCTGGATATTCAGAAAATCGTGGCTGAGGTGGCTAAGGAGCTGGAGGAAGAAAAGCTTCCTTACGCAATTCCGGAACAGGGAATTATGATCGAGACTCCTGCGGCTGTCATGATGAGTGAGGAACTGGCGGAGCATGTTGATTTCTTCAGTATCGGCACGAATGATCTGACACAGTATACGCTGGCTATCGACAGGCAGAACAACAGATTGGACAGATTCTATAATCCACATCATGAGGCAGTCCTGCGTATGATACAGATGACTGTTGACGGAGCACATAAGCATGGAAAATGGGTCGGCATCTGCGGAGAGCTGGGAGCGGATACGACACTGACCACACGATTTGTACAGATGGGAATTGATGAACTCAGTGTGGCACCGTCCATGGTACTGAATGTCCGTAGTAAAATATGCGAAATGGAGTGAGAGATTCATGAGAATATACAAAGCGAAAGATTATGCAGATATGAGCAGAAAGGCTGCAAATATTGTATCGGCACAGGTTATTATGAAACCGAACTGTGTTCTCGGACTGGCTACGGGATCCACTCCCATCGGCCTGTATAAACAGCTGGTGGAATGGTTCCGCAAGGGAGATCTGGACTTTTCTGAGGTTATGACGGTGAACCTGGATGAATATAAGGGCCTGAGCAGGGAAAACGATCAGAGTTATTATTATTTTATGCACCAGAATCTGTTTGACCATGTGAATATCCCGGTGGAAAATACACATCTTCCGAACGGAATGGAGCCGGATTCGGAGAAAGAATGCCGTAGATATACGGAACTGATCCAGTCACTGGGCGGCGTGGACCTGCAGCTTTTGGGAATTGGACATAACGGGCACATCGGCTTCAACGAACCGGGAGAGAGTTTTGACAAGCAGGTACATTGTGTGAACCTGACAGAGTCTACGATCGAAGCCAACAAGAGATTCTTCGCATCGGCTGAGGATGTCCCGAAGCAGGCATATACCATGGGAATCAAGACGATTATGCAGGCGAAGAAAATATTGATCGTAGCCAGTGGCGAAGACAAGGCAGAGATCGTACAGAAAGCTTTCTTCGGACCCATTACACCGCAGGTGCCGGCATCGGTATTACAGCTTCATAATGATGTAACGCTGGTGGCAGACGAAGCAGCACTCAGTAAGCTTTCTGAATAAGAAAGGGGAAGCTGATAGGTCATGAGAATAAGAAATGCAAATATATATACAGAGGAGCATCGGTTTGTCAGAGGGGATGCAGCCGTGGAGAACGGCAGGTTCGTAAGCTGTACCGGGAATCCGGCAGGTGAGGAAGTTGTTGTGGATGCGGAAGGCATGTATCTGATACCGGGACTGGTGGATATTCATTTCCATGGTTGTAAGGGCGCAGATATGTGTGACGGTACGAAGGAAGCACTGGATGTCATTACATCATATGAAGCCTCTGTCGGTGTGACAAGTGTCTGCCCGGCTACCATGACGATACCTAAGGATGAACTGCTGGAGGTCATGAAAAATGCCGGCAGCTATGAGTATTCCGGTGGATCCCACCTGGTGGGCATTAATATGGAAGGACCTTTTATCAGTCCGGCGAAAAAGGGTGCTCAGGCTGCAGAAAATATCATGCACTGCGATTATGAATATTTCAGTAGGCTGCAGAAAGCAGCGAACGGGCTGATCAAGCTGGTAGATATCGCACCGGAGGAGCCTGGAGCGATGGAATTTATCGACAGAGCCAAAGGAGAAGTGGTCATTTCACTGGCGCATACAGCTTCCGACTATGATACAGCAAGGGAAGCCATTGAACATGGAGCATCTCATGCGACGCATTTGTATAATGCAATGCCGCCGCTGAACCACAGGGAGCCCGGCGTGATCGGAGCAGTGAGAGATTCAGAGAAATGTCATCCGGAGCTGATCTGTGATGGTGTACACATTCATCCGTCAGTGATCCGTGCAACGTTTGCGATGTTTGGCGCTGACCGCATGATCCTGATCAGTGACAGTATGCGTGCAACGGGACTGGAGGATGGTGAATATACGCTGGGAGGACAGCCGGTTACCGTCAGAGGCAATCTGGCTACCCTGCATGATGGCACGATCGCCGGATCGGCGACGAATCTGATGGATTGTATGCGGTTTGTAGTAAAAACAGTCGGTCTGCCGTTAGAGACGGCAGTGATGTGTGCCACGGAGAATCCGGCGAAGGAGATCGGCATTTTCAATGAAGTGGGCAGTATATCCGTTGGTAAGAGGGCAGATTTCGTACTCCTGGATGAGGAACTGAACATTGCAGCGGTATATATCGACGGAAAGGAGTTCACATGTTAGATTTTCTGAAAGGTAAGCGAAAAGGGAATTGTATCGGATCTCCCTGTAAGGGGAAGGCAGTTGCTCTTACGGAGGTACCGGATCCTACATTTTCCGAGAAAATACTGGGAGATGGATTTGCAGTGATCCCCTCTGAGGGGAAAATATATGCTCCCGCAGACGGAGAGGTGACCGTGGTATTTGATACGCTCCATGCGATCACCATGACAACGGATCAGGGAGCGGAGCTTCTGATCCACATCGGACTGGATACCGTGACACTCAAGGGAGCCCCCTTTACGGCACATGTTGCTGCCGGAGACCATGTCAAAAAGGGCGACCTTCTGCTGGATGCGGATCTGGAGAAGATTCAGGAAGCCGGACTGCATATCATCACTCCGGTTCTGGTCTGCAATACCGATGAATATAATAAGATCAGTATTCTGAAAGAGGGAGAGGTATCTCCCGGCGAGGACGTGCTCCAGATCTCTTAAGAGCGGTACGTCCGTATCAACTAATGAAACTGACCGGAACTGTTCCGGTTTAGTATAATGTAAAGGAGGAGAAATGTATGAAGTTTCTTCAAAAACTGGGTAAAGCGTTAATGCTTCCCGTAGCGGTTCTGCCGATCTGCGGTATCCTCATGGGTATTGGTTACTGGTTGTGCCCGGCAACGATGCAGGGTGGTGAGATCCAGGGTGCAGCAAATCTGATCGGTCTGTTCCTCGTAAAAGCAGGTGGTGCTTTGATCGACAACATGGCGATCCTGTTCGCAATTGGTGTAGGTGTTGGTATGTCAGAGAAAAATGACGGTACCGGAGCTATCGCAGCTCTGGCTTCCTGGCTGATGCTCACAACACTTCTGTCTACCGGATTTGTTACGACCATTATGCCCTCCATCGCTGAGGATGCTACCAAGACACTGGCATTCAATAAGATTGCGAATCCCTTTATCGGTATTATTGCCGGTATTATCGGTTCCATGTGCTACAACAAGTTCAAGGATACCAAGCTTCCTGACTGGCTGTCCTTCTTCAGTGGCAAGCGCTGCGTAGCTATCGTAGCAGGTGTGGTATCTATTCTGGCATCTGTTGTACTGCTGTTCGTATGGCCTTTACTGTTCGGCGGTCTGGTAGCTCTCGGTGAAGCTATCGAAGGTCTGGATGTAGTCGGCGCAGGTATTTATGCTTTCCTGAATCGTCTGTTGATCCCTACCGGATTACATCATGCACTGAACAACGTATTCTGGTTCGATACCATCGGACTGGGAGATCTGCAGCACTTCTGGAAAGGTGAGACAAGTGCTGATGTATCCTGGAGCCTTGGAATGTATATGTCTGGCTTCTTCCCTTGTATGATGTTCGGTATCCCCGGTGCAGCTCTGGCAATGGTAAAATGTGCAAAGCCCGCCAAGAAAAAGGCAGCGATCGGTCTGGTAGCTTCCGCAGCAATCTGTTCCTTCATCTGCGGCGTTACCGAGCCCTTTGAGTTTGCATTCATGTTCTTAGCTCCCGGACTGTATGTGATCTACGCAGCACTGTACGGCATCTTCACCATGATCACTGTAGCTCTTGGCTTCCGTGCAGGCTTCAGCTTCTCCGCAGGTGCGATGGATCTGCTGTTCTCATCCTCCCTGCCTGCAGCAGCCAGAATCTGGCTGATCATCCCTCTGGGTATCGCAGCATTTGCTGTATTCTACTTCGTATTCCTCTTCGCTATCAAGAAATGGGATCTGAAGACTCCCGGTAGAGAAGATGATGATGTAGAAGCAGAGAAGAAGATCGAGCTGGCAAATGATGATTTCGCAGCAATCGCAGCAACCATTCTGGAAGGCTGCGGCGGCAAGGACAACATTGCAAGCATTGACAACTGCATCACAAGACTGAGACTGGAAGTAAAAGACATTACCGCAGTGGATGATAAGGTGATCAAATCTGCAGGCGTAGCCGGTGTCATGAAACCCGGTAAGACCTCTGTTCAGGTAATCATCGGACCTAAGGTTCAGTTCGTAGCGGATGCATTTTCCAAGCTTTGCGAATAATAAAGCACTGATAAAACTGAATATGTGACCGGAAGAAAGACCTGCTTGGGAAGACCATGCGGGTCTTTCTTATACGCAGGCCCGATGCCTGCGGGATGTATTGTAATGTAATGGAGAGAAAAGTCATGAAAAAATCAACAGGAAAGAGGGGAAACGGGGGATTTTCATTAGTAGAGCTGATCATTGTAATAGCTATCATGGCAGTGCTGGTGGGAGTATTGGCACCGCAGTATCTGTCTTATATACATAAGGCAAAGGTCGCTGCAGACCAGGCGAATCTGAAGAACTATTTTACGGAGATCCAGCTGGATTATATTACTACAGGAAAGTATAACCCGGCGATATATAGCATGTCTTCGGATAGACCGGATTCGCTGAAGCAGCGTGAAATTCATTTTCTGAACGGATCGACAGCCAAAATGCAGGCCGGATATTTCTCGGTGACAGAGGACACACGAGGGAAGGGGGGATACAATATCTATTATTATTGTGATGAGTGTCTAAGTGATAATGATAGTGTGAAAAATAAGCATCTGGATACCTGTGCGACAACATTTTTGTGATGGCGCTTGAGAGGAATATGTTATCTTCCCAGACATAACCCGATATTATCAGAAATGTAACAGATGTACCCATGCTTCACGGCGTAGGCGGCTGCCTGTCTGCGGATGGAGGGGACCGTTGCGTATTCCAGGGTGTAAGCGGTACAGCCGTGTGACATAGCCAGATCTAGATACTCAGTATAGTATTCACGCGTGCTTTGATCATTTTTAGTATAGATATCCTTTGAAAAATCATACGCAGTAAAAACGTTCTCCTGGTTTACCCCATGGATGAGAACGTTTTTTTCTGTTGTAAGATATTTTTTTACAAAACAGTCCCCACCGTTGATCATGATCTTTCTGCCGGTATGGTCCATATAGTCCAGAATCGTAAGGATTCCGTCATAGATGGATTCCTGCGGATAATTATAGTATACATCCGTGTTATCGACAAAAAAGCCGTCCACACCTTTCTGTACCAGGGAGTCTACTCTGGAAGCTGTACATGCCTGCCACTCCGGAGCCGAGACATCGATCCATTTTTCCTCCGGCCAGTTCTCATAGGCACCCAGAGTATATTTCTCAAAGTCTGTATCATAGGACCGGAAGCTCTCGATCGATCCGATATTGATATAGGAGAAGATTTCACGGATACCATTTTCTCTTAAACGGGCAATGTCATTTTGGGAAAAATATTCCGCATCTATGACAAGCAGATCAATGTCAGAAAGTTTATCTGTGATCTCAGAATCTTCGCCGATCAGGACAACGTATTTTTCTGCTCCATCGGAAGAATCATCGGAGCAGGCACTGAGCAGGGCTGTAGATAATATCAGAACGAGAACACATATTTTTCTTAAGAATAGCTTCTTTTTCCTCAATTAACGGTACCTCCTTTTGCCGCGATCAGCCTTAATATCCGAATCCAAAGTCGGGGGCTTTTGACCCCGACATCATAATTATACTATAGATGACATAGTATTTCATCTATTTTGAAGTGGCTGGAGGGAATGAAGCATAGATAGAAAATGTTGTGAAAATATCGGTAAAAATGGCAAAAAGGGCGAAAAATATTGCAATTTGTGGTATAATTTTTATGTAAATGTAAGATGATGCCGGGATCAAAAAATTCCGGATTTGATACGTTCAGCGGTTAAGATAACCGGGAAAGTAGGGAGTTATATGAAGATTCAGGATTTTTGTGACATGAACAAATTTGAACAGATCATGAAGAACTGGGCAGGCAGCACAGGACTGGCAACCGTGGCTGTGGGTGCAGACGGAAAATACATCAGTGACTGTTATAATTTTACGGAGTTCTGTATTGATCTGACGAGAGGAAGCGCAGAGGGGAAAAAGCGCTGCGAGCAGTGTGACAGAGAAGGCCATGGTGTGTATCCCTGCCATGCGGGACTTGTGGATTTTGGTATTCCGATCACACTGGAGGATGGAACCGTGTTGGGCAGTATTATCGGAGGACAAGTGTTGCCGGAGAATCCGGATGAGGAGAAGTTCCGTCAGACAGCGAGAGAGCTGGGTATTGACGAGGATAAATATATTAAGGCCCTGAAAAAGGTAAATGTGAAGACTAAGGAGCAGATCGACGCTTCTGCAAATCTGCTGGGTGATGTGATCAACATGTTCGTGAGAGCCAGCTACGCCAACTGGAAAAACGAGAATCTGGTAGGTGAATTAAAGGGTGGCATCACGAAAGCTGCGGAACAGATCGAGGAAGCAACGGACAAGACCAAGGAAATCGATGGTTACAGCAAGAGACAGCAGATTCTGGCACTGAATGCTTCGATTGAGGCAGCAAGAGCCGGAGATCAGGGCAAGGGCTTCGCCGTGGTGGCAACGGAAGTACAGAAGTTAGCGAGAGATATGGCGACCTCAAGTGCGGACATTAAGAAGCTGTTGGGAGAGCTGCATGTAACGATTAACCATTTGAATCAATAGTAATTTAGAATAAAGTTTACAGGAAAACCGTTTTTCTGATCCGCAAAGGCACAGAAAGGCGGTTTTTTTGCACATTTTGCATGTTTCCTTTTGATGTGTATAAAAAAGTCGGAGAAGCTGTCCGATATTCTCAATAGAGGAACTAGGTAAACAAACGGATTTGGCATTTATTTTCAAGGAGGAAATAATTATGGCGGGAATCGGAGCAACCGGCAGCATAGGTGCGTATGCTGCGCAGAGTGATTACAGCAAGAGTACGAAGACGAAGAAGCCGGAGGTATTCGGAACATCAGATAAGACAGCCGGCACAACAAGTGCGGGAAAGCCTTCCGAAACGGCACAGACCAGGGGAAAGACTGCGGATTACGGCAGAACCATCGGTCAGCCGGAGCTGTCGGAGAAGGCTGCGAAATACTACGAACAGCTGAAAAAGAAGTACGGCAATTATGATTTTATTCTGGTCAGCCGTGACCAGAAGGAAAATGCAAAGGCAAATGCCGCGCAGTACGCCAACAGCTTTAAGACTGTGGTACTGATCGATGAAGACAAGATTGAGCGGATGGCGACAGATGAGAAATTCCGGAAGCAGTATGAGGGAATCTTAAGCGGTGCGGCTGCACAGATACAGCAGTTAAAGACCAGCCTGCAGAGTTCGGGGGCGCAGGTCAAGGGTTACGGAATGCAGGTAAATGATGGCGGAACATTGTCATTTTTTGCAGTGCTGAAGAAATCAAGCGTGGATCAGAAGGCAAGAATCGAGAAAAAAGGCGAGCAGAAGAGAGCAGAAAAAAAAGCTGCGGAGAAGAAGGCTGCTAAGAAAGAAAAGGAAGAACGGCTAAAAGACAAGAAGTCGGATAAGGTAGCAGACAGCAAGGAGGAAGCCGGCACAGAGGATACGGTAACGATCAGCGCCGGTTCCATAGAAGAACTGTTGTCTAAGATAGAAACCTACAATTTCAACACACGGAGTGACAGTGTACAGACCGCAGGTGAACGGCAGATCGGCCAGAACTTTGACTTCAGAGGGTAAGGTGAGGATGTATGATTTCTATGGGGAGGCCCGGAGGTGCTTACGGAAGCGGCAATACCGGTTTGCCGCAGGCATTTTCCGGAGGAAAGAAGACGCAGAACAATCAGAAGAGTATCTTTGGAGCAAAAAATAAAAGTTCTGTCACCGATATCCGGTGGATGTTGGCGAGAGATGACCGGAACGGACAGACACAGGTGGCGAACAGTTGGGGACAGGATTCTATTGTGACGAGTACTTTAAGTTACAGTGAATCGCTGCGGAATCAGAGACAGCAGACAAAAAATACGACATTAGCACTGAAAAAACTGAAGTACCAGTTTAAAAGTATTTCTTCGAAGATACTGCGGAGCAAGACTTCCCAGGCGGCGAAGCAGGCAGCCGGACAGGCGAGAAGAGAGATCATGCGCCTGAAGCGTCAGAAGCAGAACAGTGACAGCGACAGTGAAGAGATCGATGCAGCAATTGCTCATGCACAGGCTATGGAACGTGTGGCGAAGAAGAAAGCAAAACATCTCGAAGAAGAGGAAATGGTGAAGGCCGCGGGTGGAATCTGCCAGGGAGACCGGATCAGCGAAGAAGAGACGAAGGATGTGCAGGACGCAGAGGCGGAAAACGCGCAGAATGAGGAAGAAATGTCTGCGGAAGGTTCTGCGGATGAAGTGTCCGGGGATCTCTCTGCGTATGAGTATGCGGCGGATAGCTATGATATATCCGATTATATTGATCTCGGCATGGATGAATTCTATGCGCAGGCAGGAGATTTTATGTCGGAAATGAGCGTCTTTACTTCTGAGATGATGCAGGAAATGTCTGACAGCCTGCGTGACCTGATGGAAGAGATGGGACTAGATGTGGAATCGGATACCGTGGTCTCGGTGAACAGGGAGATGGATCCCGCGGACCTCAAGATGATGAAGATCAAACACCGCAACAAAGAGATGAAAGACATCGTCAAGGCCGATGCGGAGTACCTGAAAGCAGTCTTCGACCACCTGGAGAAAATGAAAGACAACATGGTTATTCCCACCGGGACTTCATTTTCCGCAGATGCTGTCGGCGTAGGTGTATCGGCGGCGCCTGTGCCGGTGATCAATATTACATTATAGGGTGGACATATAAGAAGAAATTTGACATCCCGGACACTGTGCTTGTGAGACAGACATAGTGTCCGGGATGATTTTATATAAAAACATTTTTGATTTTCGTGAAAAACCACGTGAAAACATTTTTGGATTTCGTGAAAAACTATACAAAAACATTTTTGATTTTCGTGATTATTTCCGACCGTACAGGATTCCCATTCCGGAGATCATCCAGGGAGCAGCGGCATATCCGGGGATAAAATCCAGTTTCTTCTCAAGATTGCCGATGTAGTGAATTTCTGTGATTCCTTCTTTTTTCAATTCTTCGACAAATTCTTCCATGTCACCGTAGAGTGCTTTCTGGGAGAACATGTCCTGAAAGGAGAAGGCACCGCCCTTTTTGACTATGCGCAGAGCTTCTCTGACCACATCCCGTTTATCCTTGGCGGAACGGACTTCGTGGAAGACAAAGTTGCTGACAGTGGCATCGAAGGTCTCATCCGGATCTTCCAGATGGGCGGCATCTCCTTTGTGGAAGGTGATCCGGTCGGCAACACCCTCCGCTTTCGCATTGGCTTCACATTGCTCTTTGGCATAGTTCCACTCGGCACCCCAGTAGTCCATACCGACGAGTTTTGCCTTGGGGAAAGCCTTGGCGCAGCGGATCGTCAGGGCAGCCGCACCACATCCGATGTCGAGCAGAGTGCCTTCGCCGTCCCATTCCAGATGATCTACGAGATGCTGATGGACTTTTGCCATCAGGTTGCCTTTGCCGAAGGCAAACAATTCATGACAGATGTGCATGTAAATGCCATAGACCAGGCAAATCGCGGCAAGAATGCCCAGGATCCATGTCGGAATGGCAAGATGCAGCACCGGTCCGGTCACATAGGCGGCAATGCCGAGCACGGTAGCAGCGGCATAGCACAGCGCCAACATTTTTTCAGGTACCCAGTTTCCGTAGTTCACGTTTTTGTTCATAACTAATCTCCTTTTTTCCAATATAACAAAAGTTATATTTGTTATTTTTTATAAAAGAAAATGCCCACCGCATTAACGGTGAGCATCCTTCTCGCTCTTGAAATATGCAATTAAACCCTGCGTTCCGGCATCGGCGTGAATACCGATGGCTTTCGTCAGGAACAAGCGGTGTTCCATATCATAATCTCCCTTGATCAATTCCAGAAATCCATGTAACCTCATGGATGCCAGAATTCGTAACAATTCCTTATCGGGCACAAAGCCCAGTTGTTTTTCATAATAGCCCTGAAAGGCCGTGAATATATTGTTGAAGACGATATCCCGGAAGGACTCGTATTTGCTGCCGGAGCATTTCTCCAGGACCAGTTCACATTCCTGCCTGTGCGCACAGATATATTCCATGATCTCACGTTCATTCTGCTCTGCGGTCTCAGGATGTTCCTGTTCTCTTTTGGTAATTTCATACATCATTTTCTGATATTCGGCAATCAGGGGATCCAGAATTGCCCCCAGCAGTGCCTCTTTATTTTCAAAAGAGAAATAAAAAGCCCCGGTAGTAACTCCGGCACGTTTGCAGATATTCCGGAGGTTCGCCCCGGCGTAGCCTTTTTCCAGAAATTCTTCCCTGCCGCAGCGGATTAAGTTTTCTTCCGTGATTTTCTTACGATCTGTCTCCATAACAATTGTTATATTAGCATAGACTAACTCGTGGGTCAAGAGGAGCTTTTGCATAGCATATGATTGAATCGGTATCCGGCATGGTGGAGGAGCTTTTTGTCACTGCATATTGTAAAACTGTCACTTTACTTTCTTGCTATGCTACACGTATAATGAAACACTAAGATGTTATCAATATGAGGTGGCAGGCTATGGGAAAAAACAGTGTCTTCTGGAAATGGATGATATCATATGTAGCAGTCATGCTGGTATTTTTGCTATGTAACAGCATTACCTATTGGCAAGGAAAACGGATTCTGTTACGCAATCAGGAAACGGAGAACGAGAAGATTGTCGAGCAGATCTGTGATAATCTGACAAACATAGAAGAGACTATGCGGGACCTGTCTTATTCTGTGCTGGCACAGGAAGATACCATTCTTCTCGGCAAAAATTCTTACCATGGAAAAGAGGGAAGTGCGACCGGGGCTACAAAGTATTCCCGATATACATTGTGTGAGCTATTGAGAGAATATCAGAAGATCAACGGCAATTATGCATCTATTCTGTTATGTTTTGTCGATGATGAGTACATTGTTTCCAGCGATTCTGCAAATACAGAGGAGAATTACTGGCGGACCTATCAAAGCCAGTATGGAGGAATACCTAAAGAACAATGGATAGAACTGCTGCAGGGAACTTACAACAGTATTACTATGAAGTATGGAAATGAACAATATGTCTTCTTTGCGGGAACAATACAAGATAGAAAATGGGATCGCACACAAATCAATATTTTCTTTGTTTATGAACGGTCGCAACTGCAGCGAATCCTGTTCCCTTCCCAGGATGAGAGCGTATGTCTGGCACTGGACGGAGATATCTTCCTTATGGATCAAAACGGAAGCCAATGGAGCGCTGAAGATCAGGAAAATCTACAGTCTGCGATTACGGAGAAAACTGAGAGCGTTCATTTGGCAGAAGCAGATCAGACGGTACAGTTAGATTATTATGAAGGTATCAATAATTACAAGATTCTGGTGAGCCGACGAAAGGACTATTTTCATGAACTGAAAGGCTATCAGTGGAGGGTAAGTCTGATTCTGGTCAGCTTTACGACTATTGGGATTCTGCTAATGATCTATTTTCTCCGCAGAAATTACAGTCATGTAACAAAACTGTTGGAACGGCTGGAGATTAAATCGTCGCAAAGGGGAGTCGGCAATGAATTCCAGATGATTGATGGATATTTTCACCAGATGCGTCAGAATCTAAAGGAGACAGGTAACAGACTGCAGCGTCAGAATCTTATTTTTCAAAAGGAATATTTGGAGAAATTATTGCAAGGGAAAGTGCCGGAAAATGTGGAATTGATAGAAGAAATGTGTGGTATTCGTTGGTGTGGCGAACAATTTACAATCTTGCTTTTTTATATGGAAGAGATTGAACGAGATGGCAGTAGGGAATGGGATCAAGTCCATGAAAAACAGAAGGATCTTGAATTTGTGCAGTTCATTGTAGAAAATGTGAGTCATGAATTGTTCCAGAACAATGGATGTATGGTATATCCCATGATCGTCAGCGAAGTGTTGGTAATCCTTGTGAATTTCCCGGAAAACGAGACCATACACAACAGAGATATTACATTGGAAACAGTAATGCAGTTACAGGAATTCATGGATGAACATATGGACATACGATATACTGTGTCTGCGGGACAAATCTGTTGTGGAAGAGAAGGGATTGCAGATGCATATCAGCAGGCAATATACACCATGGAGACCAAGAGAATCTATGAATTGGAAGATACTGTTTTCTATGAAGACGTTAAAGTAGGACCACAGTACGGATACTATTATCCGCTGGAGACGGAGCGGGAACTGATTTGGCAGATTCGACAGCAGAATGTTGTGCGTGCAGAAGAAATTATCAGCAATCTGTATGAACAGAATGAACGTAATAATAGCAGCAATCATACAGAAGTGATTCGATATTTGGAATATGACCTGCAGTGTTCCATGCTTAAGGCATTGGAACACACACAGGATTTTCAAGAGTATCTGTATTTGCGCGGAAAGGAATGCCATGGAAAGCAGGCACTAATTGAGAGAATGTACCGAGTATGTGAAAGCCTTCAGAAGGAACAGGTCGAGGATAGGAGAGAGGAAAAGGAACTGTGTGAAAAAATCATAATGTATATACAGCAGAATATTGCGGACTGCAATCTGAATGTGACCTCAATAGCAGAACATTTTCAGATATCATCGGTCCAGATGTCTAAGACGTTCCGTAGTGTAAAGGGGCAAAAATTGCCAACATACATTTCACAGCAGAGAATTCAGAAAGCAAAAGAAATTCTCTGTTCATCGGATGATGGACTAAGCGATGTGGCAGAGAAAGCAGGATTCGGAAGCGTCAGAACACTTCTTCGCAGTTTTAAACAGAGCGAAGGAATGACACCTAGCCAGTGGAAGGATGGACAATAATTTTTGTCACTTATCGGGAGAAAAAGAATAGTATGGACACAATTTTTTGTCACTTGAAGGTGTAAGCGAGCATCGGTAAGATAAAGGCGTACACAAAAGACTGCGCAGTCTGAACCGGAAACAAAAATAAGATTCAGGAAGGACAACCTATGAAAAAGAAGACAATCAGTATTTTAATGTCAGCACTTCTTACTATGGCGGCTATGATAACCGGATGTGGCAATACAGATAATGTAGAAACAAAGGAGACTATAGAGACACAAAACGAACAGACATCTGAAGCGATGACAGAGCCCGCTTATGAACTTCTGGATTCTCTGAATAAAAAAGAAGGAGATGAACTGACAATTCCCAGAAGCAATTATGTCTCCTATCCTATGGAAGATACGGGCGAGACTCTGACCGTGTGGATGGAATACTGGGCAAGCGATGCAGCGGCATCCGCCAATGAAACGTTGTGGGCTAAGAACTGGCAGGAAATGACAGGTATCAAGGTAGAATTTATTCAGCCTACAGAGGGAAGTTCCAGTGAAGAATTCTCTACAATGATTGCAAGCGGCTCTCTGCCAGATATTATTGTATGGGAATGGACGAATAACTATACCGGTGGGCCGGCTGCTGCTGAGGCGGAAGGAGTATTGACAATCCTTGATGATTACGTACAGCCGTACGGTGCGGCAGCAGATCTGTGGCAGTATCTGCAGGATAATCCTACAGTAGACCGAGAGGTCAAAAATGACGATGGTCACTACTACTGCTTCCCGTTTATTCGCGGCAACACTTATCTCCAGTGTACTACAGGTCCTATGTATCGTGCTGATCTGTTGGAAAAGGCAGGATATACGGGTAAGCTTGAGACACTTGATGATTGGGAAGCAGCATTGACTGCATTAAAAGAGTATGGTGTTGAGAAGCCGATGGTAGTACAGTCGCTGGAATATTTGATGAGATTCATGGGAAGTGCATACGGTATTCGTGCCGGAATGTATGTGGATGACCAGACTGGAGAGATTAAAAACGGCTATACACAGGAAGCATATAAAGAGCTGATGAAGAGAGCAAACGAATGGGTTGATAAAGGGCTATTGGACGCAGAACTGTTGACTTGCGACAAGAAAACTGCCATGAGCTATATTATGAACGATCAGGCGGCTGTTACCGTAGGCGCAGGCGGAAGCTTTCTGGGAAGTATGATCAAGAGTGTGGCTGCGGATCCTCAGGCTTATAACCCGGATTTTAAGATGGCAACAGCGTCTTTCCCGGTAATGAACAGCGGAGATACTGTAATGTATGGTGGTGGTTCATACGATTATGCTACTACCAGTAATGCATCGGCGGTTATTACAGCAGACTGTAAAAATCCTGAACTTGCCGCAAAATTCCTCAACTATTGTTACAGCCAGTCAGGACATTATATGATCAATTATGGTAAAGAGGGTGAAGCATATACTATGGTGGACGGTATTCCGACCTATACGGATGAGATCATGCATAATCCGAACGGCTGGAGCGTGTCAACGGCAATGACTTATAACGGCCTGGCCAATGGAATGGGCCCGTTTGTACAGGATGCAAACTATATTTTCCAATATTATGAGACAGAGGAACAGAAACAGGCACTTCATGACTGGGCAGATGGAAATGAAAGTCAGCAGACATTGATTCCACCGATCACTTTGAAGGAAGATGAAAGTAAACAGTACAGTGTGCTGAGTACACAGATGAATACTTTTATCTCGGAATATAGTGCGAAGTTCTATACACAAGTGTTGGATGTGGACACAGAATGGGATAATTATATCAAACAGCTGAATGATATGGGAATGAATGACATGATTGGAATATATCAGTCTGCATTGGATCGGTATAACGAAAGATAATATCCCGAACGGCCGGACCGGAGGAATCCGGTGCGGCCGTTTGTTGTATTATGGGTTATCTTAAACACTGTGCATGAGAGATTTACAAGGAGAAATGCTATGACAACATTAAAAAAGATATGGAAGCAGAAAGAACTGTATCTGCTCGTACTCCCGGTGCTTCTGTACTATCTATTATTCCATTATAAACCGATGTACGGATTGATCATCGCATTTATGGATTACAGCCCACGAAGAGGAATCTCAGGAAGCGACTGGGTAGGATTACAGCATTTTATCAGCTTTTTTCAAAGTATTTATTTTAAGAGATTGTTGGGGAATACTCTGAAGATCAGTCTGGCAACGATTGTATTTGGATTCCCGGCACCGATCATTCTCGCATTGCTGATGAATGAACTGCGGAGCAAAAAATTTTCGCGTATAACGCAGACGATTACCTATATGCCACATTTTATTTCCACAGTTGTCATTTGTTCTATGATTCGGGAATTTATAAAACCGGAGGGATTCATCACACAGATTCTGGTTCATTTGTTTAACTATAGCGGCAAAAACCTGTTAAGTGGACCTGAGAATTTCCTGCCAATCTATGTGATCAGCGACATCTGGCAGGGGATAGGATGGGGCTCGATTGTCTACTTGGCGGCTCTGACAGCAGTAGATACAGAATTATATGAAGCAGCGCAGATTGACGGAGCCGGTCGATGGAAACAGATGCTGCATATCACATTGCCCGGAATCATGCCGACGATCATTATTATGCTGATCATGAGACTGGGACAGGTAATGAGTGTTGGATATGAGAAGATCATTCTGTTGTATAACGAAGGTATTTATGAGACTGCTGATGTTATTTCGACGTATGTATACCGCATGGGTCTGGTGGATCGACAATATTCCTTCTCTGCTGCGGTAGGTCTGTTCAATTCAGTAGTGAATTTCGTATTGGTCATTCTGGCAAACCATATTAGTAAGAAGGTCAGCGATACCAGTTTATGGTAAAAGGTAACAAGGCTAGGAGGAACAGGAACAGATGAAAATGAAGACATTGAACAGAACGATCAGGAGAAGTAGCGGAGAAAAAATATTTGACATATTTAATGTATGTTTTATGGTTTTAATGATGATCATATGCATATATCCATTTTGGTATGTAATATGTGCATCTTTCAGTAAAGCATCCTTACTCATGGGGCATCCGGGAATTTTGTTCCGCCCATTGGGATTCACAACGGAGGCTTATAGGAAAGTTTTCTCTAATTCCAGAATATGGATTGGATATGCTAATACTATATTTTATGTGATTGCCGGAACATTGATTAATCTCGTTACGACGGTACTGGGGGCCTATTTCTTGTCCAGAAAGGATGTGCCTGGGCAAAAGACCATTACAGTATTGATTATGTTTACAATGTATTTTTCCGGGGGACTAATTCCGCAGTTTTTGAATATTCAACAGTTAGGATTGTATGATACGAGATGGGCAATTTTGTTGCCGGGAGCAGTCAGCACATTTAATCTGATCATTATGCGTACTTCAATGGCATCCATAGACAGCAGCCTGGAGGAATCTGCCCGACTGGACGGGGCAAATCATTTTACGATCCTGACACGGATTATGGTACCTCTGACGAAACCAACCATGGCAGTACTTGTGCTGTACTACGGTGTCGGACATTGGAATTCCTGGTTCAGTGCCATGATCTATCTGGATGATCATAACAAAGAACCGCTGCAGCTGGTAATCCGCCAGATTCTGATACTGAGCAGTGGATTATCGGGAATGGGAGATTCGGATACGGAACTGATCGCGGAAGCTATCAAATATGCTACCATTGTAGTGGCAACGGCACCGATTCTGGTGCTGTATCCATTCCTACAGAAATATTTTGTCAAGGGAATGATGGTTGGATCCGTGAAAGGATAACCGAGGAGGCTGAAGGATGATAGACAAAAATACAATGATAGAAAAACTGGATGAGAAGCACCTTATGCTAGACAGAAATGCAGATCCAGGAAGTACATGGTGTTTTCGTTCGTGGCAAGAGCTTTTCCATTCCGGGAAAATACAGGACGGAACACAGGAAGCGCCGATGACAGTGTATCTGATGCCGGATGTCTACTGGCTGCATGACCCGGAGGATCAGAAAATATTCCGTGGAGCAGAGGGGGATTTCCTGCCCTATGAGCAGAAAATAAGCTGTAACTGGCTGCGCCTCATCGGATTATCTGAACATCCGGAGGAGGTTGTAATTGCAGCCAACAAAGGACAATCCCATGGCTGCATCGGTAATTACACCATGCTACACTTTGAAGGCGATGGATTGTATCTAGAGAATCTTACCATTGGAAATTATTGTAATGTGGACCTGAATTATCCGGGGGATATATCAAAGAATAAGAAAAAGCGCTGCGCGGCGATTACACAGGCACAATTGGGAGATGTGAAAGGAGACCGGTTTTATGCGAAAAACTGTCGCTTTATCAGCCGCCTGAATCTTTGTCCCATTTGCGGTGCCAGGAGAAGTCTCTATGAGAATTGTCATTTTGAATCTACAGATGATGCTCTGAACGGCAACGCAGTGTATTTAGGATGTGATTTTGATTTTTATGGGGAATGCCCGATTTCTGCGACAGATGGCACGGGGAGTGCTTTTCTGGATTGCCGGTTCCGCATTCGCGGACATCGGGACCGCAACGGTGCAGATCAGTATTTCATGAAGGGACAGGGAACAATATATGTGATAAATTGCAGATTTGAGGACATGAGGGACGAGAGTACAGATCACTCACGACCATTATGGGTGCAATGGACGCGCTATCCCCAACCTGAGACAGTATGCTATGTGTATGGGAACGATACACCGATAGGGCCAGCGGAACATACAGTGGATCTGACCGGTAAGCCGGGATTAGCAGCTTTTCTGACAGAAGGGGAAGCGACAAAGTATAATATCAGAAATTTATTGTGCGGAACCGATGGTTGGGATCCTCTTGGAGAGGGAAAGGCGAGCGGAAAAGAATTGTTGCCGATACAGTTGGTATTAAATCAAAGCATGCTGACATTAACAGAAGAACATCGTAGTAGAAACGTGTGTGTCACAGCCAGATATTTCAGTGGGGAGATAACGGAAAAATTGAATTTGACGTTTGAGATGGTCGGAGATGAGGAAGCGCAATTGGGAATCAGTCTGCTGAAGCAGGGTCACACACTGATACTCAGTGGGGAAAATGACGGGACCGGCATCTTACAGGGCATATTGCTCGCACGTACGGATACCGGGTTGATGGCAATGGCTGAGGTTGCGGTGACACCAACGACTCGTCCCGCACCGGGGTGGATTCAGCATCCTCATATCCTATGGCAGTCGGGAAAATTTGTACTTCATTATGAATTGGAGAGGAAAGGGGCAGAGGATGCCTCGCTGATCTCCTGGGAATTGGAGAAGGATGGAGAGCGTCAGCGAGTCTCTGTCAGTCGTCCCGGTGTGGAGAACCTCGAGTATTTCCCCGGAAATGAGGCGATTGGTGCAGCAGTGTATGTTCAGATTATACCAAAACTAAACTGCAGTCTACCTGCAGAGACGGTGGAATTGTGTGCCTGTAAGGAAATGAACGCAAATATGATTACTAATCCGTGTCAGATCCAGACGGATTTTTCGAATTTCCCAACTGAACGTCAGCCACTGATTCGGTCAGGGTGGTGGACAAGAGATTTTTATACACCGCGGGAACCTCTTACAGAGTGGAGAAAATGGGAACAGAAATTGCCTGATATGCCATGGGTATATCGTATGGCGGGAAACGGTTGTGTAGGGGCAGGCCTGATGCCTGCTATACAAGGGGTGATGTTGTTTTATACATTTCAGAAAGAAGCTGGCAATATGAAAACGGAGATATTATTGGATCCCGCGAAGACATTCGGTCAGGGCTTTGGAAGTGCCGGACAATATATGGACGTATGTGTGGGATTTGATCCTGAATCCATGACTGGTCCTGCGTTCAGGATCTTGCGTTCACCGGATATTTCCAATGGAGTGGAAGTGTTCCCGGTATACTATAAGAACGGGCTTACGACATTGCCGGAGACAAGAAGATATACGGCAGGATTTGTGACCGGCTGTCATATTGAGACAGAGATCAATAACCGGAGTCTGAAAGTGCATCTGTGGACGGAAAAAGAGCTTTCTACAGGAATCTTAGAATATCCATCGGATATTACTATGGAGACCGGGGCAGTACCTGCGGGCGGAAGTATGGGGATATTGCATACTGGTACCTGTGGAGGCGGAGGATGGCAGAATACAGTGATGCTACATGGTATTCGTGCACAGCTTATGGACTGATATAGTCTTAATATTCGTAAATATCGCTTTTCACCTATCAAGTGAACCATAAAAAAATATAATAGAAAAGAAGATACAGCACAAAGTAGCAATAGTTTCTCACATATGAGAAACTATTGCTACTTTACACTGAAAGTTCTATAATAAAAGAAACGGAGGTGGATGAAATGATTGCTCGACCCAGATATATGAAGATTATCAAAGATTTTATGGATAAACCCGTTATAAAAGTAATTACCGGGATGCGGCGAAGTGGGAAAAGTGCTTTGTTGGAACTGACAAAGCAGGAACTGCTTAACATAGGTAAGACTCCGGATAATATTATATATATAAATTTTGAATCGTTAAGATACGAATACTTGAAGGAATACAGAGCATTGTATCAACACCTGATAGAGCTTGGAGACAAGGCAACTGGAAAATTGTACATTCTTCTGGATGAGATACAGGAGGTAGATGGCTGGCAACAGGTAATTAACTCTCTGCGTGTGGATATGGACTGTGACATTTATGTGACTGGGTCAAATGCAAGACTGCTATCCGGTGAACTGGCTACATTGTTAGCCGGCAGATATGTGGAAATCAGAGTATATCCGTTGGACTTTAAGGAATATCTTAAGTTTGCCGAGACAAACGAAGGAGAGGCTGGACTGACACGACAGGAGCATTTTGCCAATTATGTCAGATTTGGAGGTTTGCCGGGAATTCATCAGATGACATGGGAGGAAGACAGAATCATACAATACCTTCAGGATATTTATAACTCAGTGCTGTTAAAGGATGTAATTGCAAGAAATAATATCAGGGATACCGTATTATTGGAAAATATTGTCAAATATATCATGGATAATATTGGAAATACATTTTCGGCAAAAACGATTTCTGACTTTTTAAAAAGTCAGGGACGAAAGCTAAGTACAGAGACTGTTTATAATTATCTGAAGGCCTTGGCAAATGCGTTTTTGATTGCAAAGGTAGCGCGATTTGATATTAAGGGAAAGAAAATACTGGAAACACAGGAAAAGTATTATTTGTCCGATCTTGGAATCAGACATGCGGTTATGGGATACCGAGACAATGATATTGCAGGAGTATTGGAGAATATTGTGTACTTGGAACTTCTTCGCAGAGAGTACGCGGTAAATATCGGAAAACAAGGCACTACGGAAGTGGACTTTGTGGCAAACAGACGGGATGAAAGACTGTACGTTCAGGTATGCTATATTCTTACACCTGAAAATACAAATCGGGAATTTGCTCCTCTAGAAGCAATTGCAGACAATTATGAAAAAATGATACTGTCTATGGATTCCTTATTGCACATTAACAGAGGAGGTATACGGCAAAAAAATATTTTAGATTTTTTGCTGGAAAATGAAAAGATATTTTAGATTGGGAAGGACGGATAATTTATGAGTGATATTAAGAATTGGCAGACTGAATTGGATGAATATATCCGTCAGGGGGAACCGAATGAGGTAGAAAAGAGTAATGCCTGGAAAACAGCAATCGGGCTCCAGAGTGTAGACGGGTTAAAAGTATCGGAATACCTTTTAAACACTGCAAAAGAGCACATCGAAGGAAAAATCAGTATTACTGATGCAGATAAAAGAATTCAAACCTATTATGAGGTCAGAGCTGATAGAAGTGAGATAGAAACTGATGAGAAAGAGGCGGATATTGTCTCTGTAAGGATTGCAAAGCTTTTAGGGGAGAAAACTTTTCAGTTTTCACCGGCGGAGTTTAGAAATATTCATGCAAGACTGTTTTCCGGTGTATTTAAACAGGCAGGAAAAATCAGAGATTATAATATAACAAAAAAGGAATGGGTATTAAAAGGTGATACGGTTATCTATGCATCTTTTGATAGTATAAGAGAAACATTGGAATATGATTTCCAACAGGAAAAAGATTTTTCTTACGAGGGCTTGTCTTTGGAAAAATGTGTGAAGCATATTGCAAAATTTACATCCGATATATGGCAAATTCATCCGTTCTGTGAGGGAAATACCAGAACAACAGCAGTATTTATCATCAAGTATTTAAAGACCTTTGGCTTTCAAATCAGTAATAGGGCATTTGCAGAAAATTCATGGTTCTTCAGAAATGCATTAGTCAGAGCCAATTACAATGATTGGAAAAACAATGTGTATGAAACTACCGAATTTCTGGAAATGTTTTTTGAAAATTTATTGTTGAATAAACACCATGAATTGAAAAACAGATATATGCATCTTGATTATAGAAAGGGAAATAGTGTTCAAAGTGCCAAAAATGAGAGCCCAAAGTGCCAAAATGACACTTTGGATTTGACGCTAGAAGAAATGGCACTTTTGAATATTCTCAAAGCAGAACCAACAATCACTCAGAAGGGGATAGCAGAACTTTCCGGGAAATCAGAGAGGACGATTAAGCGCAGAACAATAGAGTTACAGGAGAAAGGGTACATCTGCCGGGAGAATGGTAAGCGAAATGGTAAATGGACGATTTTGATTGATATGTAATAAAAGTGATGAAAGGCATCGGAACATCCGGTGCCTTTTTAAACATTTGGGAACCTTTTTACCGTCCGGCGACTCATATAGTATGAAGCCGGCGAGGAGAAGGAGGTGTTACCTTGTCAGTTATGACAAAAGAGGAATTTGCGCGGGAAGTGCGAGGCTATACCCTGCATATGTACCGACTGGCATATTCTATTCTGAATAACAGTACAGATGCGGAGGACGCTGTCAGTGAAGCGGTACTGCATGCCTATGAAAAGTTAAGGACACTGCGGGATCCGGACAGCTTTAAAAACTGGATCTTACAGATCACGGCAAATGAAGCGAAAAAGATTTATCGGCAAAATAAGCGGACCGGTGCGGTGGCATGGGAAGAGAATCTGTCCCCGGCATTTTATGATGAACATCATGAACTGTGGGATGCTGTCATGCAGCTGGATGGTGGATACCGGGATGTGATCGTACTGTTTTACTATGAACAGTGCACGATCCCGGAGATCAGCAGGATACTGGAATGCAGGCAGGGAACCGTAAAATCGAGACTGTATCGGGCGAAGGAGCAGTTAAGGGAGAGACTTATATGAGAGATGATTTTATAGACAGAAAAATAAGAAAAATGGCGGAGGCGGAACGGATGGCAGTGCCGGAGTCTCTGGATGCGAAAGTGGAAAATATTTTGGACGGACTGGAAACAGAGAAGAAGGACAGCAAAAACACGGATGGAAAGAGAGCAAATCAAACGGTACGCCACTATGGCTTTAGACGAATCGTGATCCCGACAGCAGCCTGTCTGCTTCTGGCCTCCGTTACCGTGACGGCATCGGGATTGTACCGGGCGCGGATGGAGAGCATGAATCATGAAAAACTGGAAACATATTTTTCCGGGTTGCAGGAGGCAGATGTTGCAGCGGATAGCTACAGCAGACCGCTTACGGACAGCGAAAAAAACAGGCTGGAAGAACTGAGGCAGGCCTATCTGGAGGAAGGATATTTCCCCCAAAAGGAACTTGCCATGCTTGATAGTCCTGAAAAATACGAAAAGGGCGTGGCTTTCTATGCAGCGCGGAGTACATTTTTCCTGCCGGAAGAGGAAATGACGGAGGAGGAACTGTTGGAGCTGATCGATTTCCGGGAGAAGAGAGATTATAGTCTGGCGAAAATCACAGAAGAGATCGAGGCGGGCGACTATGAATATGTGAAGACGGAAGATAGTGCATTACCGGGTGATATGTCACAGGAGAGCGGATCGCAACAGACCCAGGACGCAGGAGAGGCAAGTGTAGTCCCGGGGGCAGATACGGCAGCACAAGAATGGCAGGTCGCTTATGAGGGAGACGTAAGTATCCGTTGTGCGGCAGTGGCAGAGAACGGTCTGTATGTGGGCGGATTCACTACGGA
>ENA-UESE01000458-UESE01000458.1-human-gut-metagenome-genome-assembly--contig:-NODE-458-length-50952-cov-7.420816_pt1 | contig 50952 bp, 55 predicted proteins | sample MGYA00242995_ERZ507996 | MGnify/ENA primary metagenome ERZ507996 (study PRJEB26167, sample SAMN06115489) | human gut metagenome | host: Homo sapiens | place: China:Sichuan | collected 2015-04-15...
CAATAAAGCAAGAAAATAGCAGAAGGAAAAATAATCAAATAAAACTTATAAGGAAAATAAAGGCAGATGAAAGATTATATTTATTTTGTATCCAAAATTGTCAATCTTGTATAGGTTGTAAAGACTACGAAGATTTGAAAATAAAAGCTAAAGCAGCTTTTGATAGTTTAAAACTTGTTTCATAAGTTTTACTTCAAATACCCGAAAATCAGTTTATGTATTCTTTGAACATCTTTTTCTGATGAGGTTGAAAGTTCTGTGTTGATTTCTTTTATCAATTCTTCTTTTGTCTTTACATGCCCAAAGTTAAATAAATCAGCCATTGTGACATCAAGAGCGTTTGCCAGTTTTTCAAGGTTTTCAAAACTCGTGAAGTAATACCCTGTTTCGATACGGCTTATTGTTTGTAAATCCAGCCCAACCTTTTCAGCTAGTCTTTCCTGTGTAAGTTTTTTCCTCTCTCTGAGTTCTTTTATACGTTTTCCGAATACTTTATTGCCCGATGACATAACTGCTCCTTTTCTCTCATGCTATCGGACAAACTGTTACACAAGAATATAGCCTACTGTATAAATATGATGTTTTATTATGCGTTATGTGTATAATTAAATAGTAAAACGTATAAAATATTGTTTGTTTTTGTTGTTTCCCTAATAGAAAGGTTTATAACTGAAAAAAATACTTATCCCGTTATTTATAACTCTACTGCTTCAAAAGGCTGTATTTGCTTACTATGAAGTTGAGATAGAGGGATTGAATATGCCTTTGAGAAATTACAACACTGAATATCAGGAACATACTCAACTTCAAAAAACAACACAAATAAAATCCAAAAAACAGGCATGTCTTGATGAATTGAAATTGTTAAAGGTTGTTCTTTCTTATGATGATTTTTCCACTCAAAAATCTAAACAGGCATGTAACGACTTATGTGGAAATATAAAACCCTGTTATATTATATTTCAACGAGTACAAAAAGGTCTAACAATTTCTGATATTGGCTCAGATATTGAAAAATGTTATTACCAAACTATGGGGTATGACCAAAATACTGCATACAAACAACATCTCGAACAGGTCAAATGGAGAGAAGAAAATTTAAAAAACAGCGGTTATTACGAACAACAAAAACAGGTGTGTGAAAGTATGAGAGAGTAATTAATCCATATGATAATTAAATTATGTAAAGGAAATAATAATATGATCCCAAAAGATATACATAAAAATTTTTTTAGTTCTAAAAGCTACATCTGTATTATTTTAGTTACACTTATATTCTGTTGTACAGGCGCCTTTGCATATATAAATAATTCTTCTACATATGAAGAAAATAAAAAAGAGCCAGTGTATAAACAAATAAAAGAAAGTAAACTTTATCCTGTATATAAAATGAAAAAAGATAAGGTTGTCTTTATAAATAAATACGGAACACCTATATTTGAAGTTGATAATAAAGAATACGGGGTAATCGGAGAATTTAACGAAGGTTATATTTTTCTTGGCAAAGTAATAAAAAGTATTCATACTGGATATGAAGATTTCCCAAACATTCCAATTATAGTCAGATATTCAATTTTCGACTCAACTGGTTCATATATCACAACCGTTAAACCAGATATATTTATGTATCATCCATTAGAAGGTAAAGCTATTCCGTTTTTTTATAGAGGCAGAGCTCAAATTGTAGTGGCTGAACAAATGGATAACGATGAAATAGCAGAAGAAATCGCAGAAACATATGATATAAATATAAGAGGAGAGCGATTACCTGATACATATTATGTTAGCATTAATAAAGATCGCAAATATTTTGAAGATGTCAAAATATACTATAATCAAGATGCAACAAAATATGGATACATACATTATGATGGAATAGAAATAACACCGCCTATCTATGATGTACCTCCTGCAGGCTATGATTATTGGAATCCTAATTTTGCTAATGGTGTAGCTCTTGTAAAATTGAACGGAAAGTTTGGTTACATAAATAAAAAAGGAGAATATATTATTAAACCAACTCTTGAGTATGCACAAAGCTTTTCAAATCAAAGTGTAGATTATTCAAGCTATGGATTCGCATATCTTGTACATGACCTAGCCTACATTGTTTCTGATACTCGTGAAGGATATATAAATACAAAAGGCGAGTTTGTTTGGTCAATACCCAAACAACAATACTAATGCCTATACTCACTCATAAGAATATCAAGGCAACGGCTGATTTGGCTTACTGTCATACCTTGCTCATCAAATTTTTCATACATTTTTTGATACAACGGAACTGTTTCGTTCGCCCGTTTTGCGTTTTCAAGACTTTTCTTTAGTGCCTGCATGCGGTTACGGTGACGGGTTTGCTCTTGGTCTATCTGATTTTGTATATTTACAATAGCCTGACTGTTATCCATTTAACCTGCTCCTTTATTTTAATATAAAAACAGGCATAAACCTCAATTGCAAGCGAGTTATGAGAGGTTTTGTGCTCTCTGTACAGGTTACTATATCTTTTGATATTTTAGTTTGTTAAAACCGCGTATAAAGAAAACCCGCCTTTTTCGACGGGGAGGAGATTTTTAAGGAAAAATCTTTTTAAAGCGTGTGAAATATCGAAAATTTGTGAAATTTCAACTAACACAAACGTTTCCAGTGTTATCAACAGGGGAAATATGAGAAATTTTACTGTTTTCAACAAGTTGAGCTTTGTCCTTTAACGTAATTTTCTGTCCTATGTTGTTGTGAAAGAAGTTTGATGTGACTGTAAAACCGTTCATATCAGCTATTTCTTTGACTACTGATACAATTTCGTCAAAGTCTTTGCGTAATATTTTTCGACTAAAACCTGTTTCTTAATAATATTTTGTAATGAGTTCAGTCTTGGCAAAAGCTTTATTTTTGTTCCGTTTTAAAAACTCAAAAAACTGCTGGTACTGGTCATATTTTTGCGGTGTGTAGTTGATAAACTTTTCAAGGTCAGTACTTAAGTATTCTACAGTCTCAATCGCTTGTTTTAAGTCTGTTTCTGTAACAACATTTTCTGTCGGATGATTTAAAACCGCGTAGAGGGAAGCTATATTTAACGCCTTTAAGGGTCTGTCTTTAATCTCTTTTTGCAGGTGAGAATTTTCCATTGTTTCTGATCTTTGTAAACAATCCTGTTTGTATTCAACAAAAATATTATCATAGGCTGTGTTTGAAACATTAAAAACGGTTTCATATTCAAGACAATCAATTATGCCTTTAACCTCCTTTGAAAGCCTTTCTGCCTTATCTTTCGCGTGTTTTATCAAATTTCTTTCTGCTTTGAGAAACAGATTTTTAGGTAGTGTTGGTTGAAAAATCAAAAATGTCCTTCTTGCAAGTCCTGTCGCTAATAGAGCGTTAAAGTTTACGTTTGTGTTGTTGAAAAAGCGTTCAGGGTCAGAAAAGCCTAAAAAACTGATAGAGATGTTTTTAACAGCCTCACCTTGATTGTCAGCTTTAATAGACTTCCCTGCTATTTTACCGTCATAACATCCTAAAAGATAATACAGCAGCTCTACTCCTTTACTGCCTGAAAAAATATATGCTAATTCAGAAACAAACAGAAATATACCGCCGAAGTCTTTAGTATTTAGGAAATCCGCAATTTTTTTAAGCCCCTCAGGAGTTGCGTTTTGTGACTCCAATGCAACAGGGAAAATTTTATTTAATTCAGATTTCGGTATTTTTTTTCCGCAATATATTTGTTGCAATTGGTCGTAGTCCTTTTTGTATTCAGCTTTGGATTTTTCTCTGAACTCTTCAAAAATTGCGTTAAGAATAAAATTTTCAAGATTTTTACAGGCGAGGTCTTTTCCCCCACCACTTGGAATAAATACAAGTGCGAATATGTTTGTTATCCTCATCCCAAAGCAAGTCTTAAACCTTAGGCGTTTATAGCTTAGAGCCTGCATAAATTTGACAATCGTTAATAGTAATGCTGCTTTTGGGTACAGACTTGGCTGTAATGTCAACAGAAAATTTGTGATTTTTTCAATGATAATAGGTGTTTTTGGCATGTTCATTTTTATTCTCCAATCTTTTTAATTAAATCCTGTACAATTTTTTGGTACCTGAAAAAATTCTTATTTTCTGATATTTTTTCTTTCAGTTCCCCTTTAAATGTGGCTATTACGGTATTAAGGGTACTGGGCGAGGAAAATTCACACTCGATTTTTAACATTGTTCTGATGACTTTAACATCATTGTCAAAACGGCTTAAAATCGCTCTCATTCCTACTTTTTTCAAAAATTTTTGAATTTTCATCAGAAGACCTCTTTTCCAGCTAAAAACCAATCGTCATCAAGGCTTGACGTGACTTCACAGAATTTTTCTTTCACGGGATTTTCTTTAGAGTAAAGAATTTCATCCAACTTAATTTTTTCAGTATTAGTCTTAAACGCTTTTCTGATGTCTTTGAATGTTCCCAAGTGACGTTCAATGCGTAATGTATTTTTAGTCTTTTCAATAGTTTCAGCACCTATTTTTTCAATATATATCAGGTTTTTCGGTGACTTGTTTTGCAGAATTTCCTTATTTTTCAGGTATATAGCCAAGCTGTCTGACACGCTTTTTGCATGAGGCTTAATTATGAGACCCGAATTTTTGTAATCTAAAATTTTATTTTTGTGTTTTCTTTGAGTGGCTAAAAGCTCAATAGCTGTCAAGGTTTCAAGAGGGCTTTCAACCTCAACATCCTTTGTCACGTCAAGGTAAAGAACCTGAGAAGCTTCAACAGGTGAACCGTTAAATCTTAAAATTCCTGTGTCGTCTATTTTTTCAAAGACCTCTTTTATATTATTTTTATGGATTAAACCCAAGTTACCATTGGCAGCTGTGATTTTTCCGCTGACGTCCAAAAGGAATGAATTGTTTATATATGAGATTTCACGTACACCGACTATGTTATTTAAAATTTCTTTTTTTACAGTCACTTTATTATTTACTACATCAAATTTATTTTCATTTACCTCCGTGACCTTATTTTCAGGCACCAAAAGTCGCACTCTGTCTAGAGTAATCATATTTTTTCTCCTTATCTTTTTAATTTCTTTTGATTGTTTTTTGAATGATTGATTAGAATAGATATAAAGCAGGCGCTTACTTTATACCCTAATATCAATAGTGTTTTTTATATTGTTTTTTCGGCGTTATTTCCCATGCTCATCCACCCAAATAAAGAACTCGTCAACATTAATAACTATCCTGCTGCCTATCCTACGTATTACCTTGTTAAAGCCGTTTTTATGAGCATTAAAAACAAGCGACCTCAAAGTACCTAATTTAGGATAATCGAAGTATTTGTTCCAGTCTGTAAGTAGGATGTAACGACCATACTTTTTTTCCATACTTTCCTTAAATTCATCAGTTTTCATTTTGTGTCTCCTTTCATTTGATAATAAAAAGAGTTTACAAAAGATCAAACGACAAATATTAAAAAAAGAACGTGTTGTTATTCAACTGTGAGTCTAATGTTAAAAAAATTAACATAACCCGTTTATTTATGTTTTTCTATTTTATATGCGGTCGTTATATCCAGTCTATAGTTATCTTTTTGACCGCTGGACTCTAAAAAGTCATAAACTCCGGCTCTTAAAAAAGCTTTATTTATATCACTTTTCATCTTTCTTAATGAACCATGTGTTTTGTACACATTTTTGATTTTCTGCATAACATCATCGTTTTTAGATTTATTATACAGGGTGTGTATAACAAATAATTGATTATGTGTCAGTTGAACAATGTGATTTTTGTAAATAATTTGTTTAATTTTATCATCTGAATACATTGCAAAATGTATAAAATCATCATTATAAAAATTAGCTTTTTTGTCTGTAATTTTAAGATTTTTTCTTTTTACTTTGCCTACAGTAACATCAAATTTTGTAATTCTGAATGGGCTTGTTGACATCTCACAATCAATATTTCGTATATCTAATTTTAGACGTTTTTTTGACAACCAAAGAAAAACAGGCAAATTATAATCTTCGGGTTTTTCTATACTTTTCTTCAAATTTAAAATACTAAAATGAAAACCTTCTGAATTTTTGAAGGCAATCTTTAAAATTTTATTAATTACAGAAAAATGTTCTTTTTCATCATAATGAACAATTCTGTCTAAGCTGTTGTTTTCATATGATTCAGCATAACTGGTTAATTTTTGTTCAAGAATTTTTGGTTCAGATAAATAAATTTTCACAGATGTTCTTTGAAGAAAAAGTTTATCAGCCGTTTTTATCAAGGTATCTGGCATATCCTTTTGGTCAGTATCTTTTAAAAACAATGACGAACGATATTTTATAAAAATATTTAAAATCGAGTCCGTATCAGAAAGTCTTTGACAATCATCAATTATTGATTGATAAGCCTCTGCTGCTAAAAAACCCATACCGATTTCTTGAGTAGTCGCTTCAATAAAATCCGTCTTTATATTCAAAGAGACTTCACAACCAAAATTCAACCGCAATGTATCTAAAATGTCGACAATTTTTCTTCTGTATTCAGAAATTTTATCCCAATCTGTTGTTGAATAATCCTTTGTGTACAGGATTTTTTGTTCATCTAAAGACAAAAAATCTTTTATACAATCAAGTTCAATAAGGTATTTTTTTTCTTGCTGTTGATTAAAGAGAGCATCAATAATCAAGTATAATATACGTTTATCTGCAACTTTCATTTTTGTTGTTCCTGCTTGTTCTGTATTGTTGGGAGTTTTCGGGATTTAGTGGGATAAAAATGGGAAAAAATATTTTTGTCAAAAACTCGACCACTGAAAACGCAATAAAAAAGAGCCTTTCGGCTCTTTTAAAATGGTACTCCCAAGGGGATTTGAACCCCTGTCGCATCCGTGAAAGGGATGTGTCCTAGGCCTCTAGACGATGGGAGCCTATCGGTTTGTAAAAATAATATATCGAAGACATAATTTAATGTCAACAAATTGTTTACATTTTTGTTTACAGATTTGAAAAACACTGTTATTTATAGTAAATTTCTTGTATAAGCGAGGGGGCATAAATAGAATATGGCAAAATCGGAAATTAATTATATAAACAGCGTAGACGTTGATATTAATGACGCTTCACCTATGCTGAAACAGTTTTTGGAAATCAAAAAGAACAATCTTGATGTTCTTTTGCTTTATCGTATGGGTGATTTTTACGAAACTTTTTTTGAAGATGCACTGACTTTGTCAAAAGATTTGGAAATCACACTCACAAGTAGAGAAGGCGGCGCTCTTGGCCGTATTCCGATGGCCGGAATTCCTGCCAAAGCCGTGGATAACTATCTGCCAAAGCTTCTTGAAAAAGGTCACAAAATTTCTATCTGCGAGCAGCTGGAAGACCCCGCACAGGCAAAGGGGCTTGTTAAAAGAGATGTTATAAAAACTATCACAGCAGGTACTCTCACAGAGACAAACCTTTTAAAATCAAACATGAACAACTACCTCGCTGCAGTTTTCAAAGATAAAAAGTCAGGCATGTACGGGCTTGCTTATACGGATATTTCAACCGGTGAGTTTAAAGTTACGCAAACTGATTTTGAACAGCTTTTGAGTGAACTTTCAAGAATCAAGCCGTCGGAAGTTGTAGTGCCAAAGATTTCTCAAAAAGTACTGCCCTTTCAAATTGTAGGTGATGAAAAAATTGACCTGCCTGAAGAAATCACCGAAAACTACAACTGTTCAAAAATGAGCTACGTGGCTTTTGATGAGGATAGGGCAGAAAAAAATATTAAAGAAATTTTTAAAGTAGAATCCACAGACGCGTTTGGATTTTCGGATTTTAAAGCAGGTTTTTGCGCTGCCGGCGCAATATTTGAGTACCTTTTTAGAACTCAAAAGGAAAATTTCCCTAAATTCGAAAGAATTGATACCTACAGCCTCACCCAGTATGTGTCGGTTGACTCCAATACAAGACGCAATCTTGAGTTAACTGAAACTTCCCGTGATAAGGCAAAATACGGCAGTCTTTTGTGGGCAATTGATAAAACTGAAACAAACATGGGTGCAAGACAGCTGAAAAAATGGATTCACCAGCCTCTTAAAAATGTTTCCAAAATTGTGGAAAGGCAAGATGCTGTTGAGGAGCTGATTAAAAATACTTCCTCAAGAATCCAGTTGATAGGACTTTTGGAAAAGGTTTATGACATTCAGCGGCTTTCTACAAGAATAAGTAATAATACGGCAAATCCGCGTGATTTTTTGGCATTGAGAGACACTGTCAACCTATTGCCACAGTTTAGCGAGGTTCTGGCTAGCTTTAATTCAAAACTTTTAACAAAGCTTGCAGAACAAAGAGGCGGATTGCTTGAATTTGCTCATGTGATAGACAGAACAATTTCCGATGAGGCGCCTATTGTTGTTAAAGACGGCAATGTTATCAAAGAGGGTGTGTCAGGGGATCTGGACTATTACAGGGAGCTTTTAACAGGCGGCAAAAAATGGCTTGTCGAATTTGAAGAGAAACAAAAAGAAGAAACAGGCATCAAGTTTTTAAAAGTTGGTTTTTCAAAAACATTCGGATATTTTATTGAAGTTTCAAACTCCAACCTGTCAATGGTGCCTGACCATTATATCAGACGCCAGACTCTTACTAACGGAGAAAGGTTTATAACAGAAGAGCTCAAAAACCATGAGTCGGATGTTTTGTCTGCTCAGACAAAATCTATTGAGCTTGAGACCAAAATTTTCTCTGACTTAAGAGAGTATTCAAAAGAGTTTGTGGACAGCGTAAGAGAAGTTGCAGAGGCTCTGGCTGATATTGATGTTTTGGTTTCGTTTGCGGTGTGCGCTATAGAAAACAAATATGTGCGTCCGCTTGTTACGGACTCAAACGAGCTTGATATAAAAGAGGGCAGACACCCCGTGCTGGAAAAAATCCTGCCTATGGGCAAGTATGTTTCCAATGATTTAAAGCTAATTGCAGACAATCACAGTGAAACAGATGCGCAGTTTATGGTGCTGACAGGGCCAAACATGGCCGGTAAATCTACCTACATGAGACAAAATGCTCTTATTGTAATCCTTGCACAGATAGGAAGCTATGTCCCTGCTGATGCTGCAAAAATAGGTATAGTGGATAAAATCTTTACCCGTGTAGGGGCAGTGGATGATTTATCTTTGGGCCAGTCAACATTTATGGTTGAGATGAATGAGACTGCTTTTATCCTAAACTCTGCAACAGAAAAAAGCCTTATTTTGCTGGATGAAATAGGCAGAGGAACAAGCACCTATGACGGTGTAGCTATTGCGTGGAGCGTTGCGGAATATATAGCAACAAATATCAAGGCAAGAACCATTTTTGCTACTCACTATCACGAGCTTAATGTAATGAGTTCGCTTTTCCCGCAGATAAAAAATTACAGGGTCACAATCTCTGAAAATGACGGTGACATAATCTTTTTAAGAAAAGTAATAGAGGGTTCAGCCAGCAAGAGCTACGGCATACAGGTTGCAAAAATGGCCGGACTCCCGCGTGCTGTAATAAAAACAGCCGAAGATATGATGACCAAAATGCAGATTGATTATTCAAAAGACCTGTCAGCAAACAAGCGTAAGAGCAAAGTTCCTACGCCTGATGTGCCACAATTATCTCTGGTTTTTGGGGATAAAGACTAAATTAGTCTATACCGCGAGCCAGTTTCATACCTTCGACAAGATTGTCCAATTTCTTCAAAGCAGCGTCGTTGCCCAGTGATTCTAGCGCAAGTTTGATAAATTGTGTTGCAGCTTTGTCCTTGGCGATTTTCTTAAATTCTTTCATCATGTAGTTAAGGTTTTGCTTTGCCTCAACGTCAACAGAATTCATGATTACTTTTTCTTTTCCGTCAGGATAAAACACCACAATCTTGGAGGTCTTTTTATCTTCAAAATATTCTACAAACACGGGTCTGTTCAAAGCTTTTGCTGTGCTGGCCATTGTTTTGTCAGTACAGGTTTTGGGTTTTGAATCAGTGTCTGAACTTTTCGGGAACATTTCATAGACATTTTCTTTAGAGGATTTTGTTACCTGAAAAACAGCAGCATTGTCTGTGCCTGTCATTGCACCTTCGTTGCTGTCAACCAGAAAATCAAAGTCAAACAAAGTCTGAGGTTCAATATCCAGAGCAATGCAAGCTTTTTCAAGAGTTTTGCAAGAAGGAAAATGCTCACCTGTTTCTATTTTAGAAAGTTGTCTCGGGTGAATACCGATAATACTTGCAAGATCTTCTTGAGTAATGCCCTTTGCTTTTCTAATAAGTTTTAAGTTGTGGCCAACGCCGAGTTTGAAGTTTGTCATAAACACGTCCTTTCGTTTTAGTGTATAAGTATTTGAGGTGTAACGTAACGTTGTTTAACGTGAATAAATTTCAAAATTTTCTATTGACTTACGCGTTTTACGACATATCATGTAAAAATGGACGATGTTTAACATTGGATTTGTGTTTTCAAAATAGCGGCGATTCTTTTTAGGCGTACTTTTTGACAAGTTTGTGGAGAAATCGTATTCGGATCAAATAATGCACTCTAAGACAAAAAAAATTTTTACTTTTCTTGAATTTGATGAAAACGTGCAAATGCCTGCGTATATTTATCTGTGCTTGAAAACATGGAAAAAATACTTGAGCGATGAGTATAAAATTGTAATTTTAAATAGCAAAAATATTGAAAAATTTATATCAAAGTCTTTATTACCCGATATCTCTAAACTTAAACAGAGATACCCTTTCCCCCGCTTTTGTGATTATATTGCAGCGCTTGTGCTATACGAAAACGGGGGGATTTTTTTAGATGCAGACACAATCATTACCGAAAAGTTTAAAGATGAAGAGGTCTTGTATTACCACTGCGATACGGTTTTGTATTCAAACTCTCTTTTCAATGTGTGTCCCGGGTTTATGAAAGCAAATAAAGGCTCTTTGTTTATGGAAGAGCTTATCAGACGCTACAGGTTTGATACTCATCTGCCAATGGCTTTTGACCCGCATCGCAATTACATAATCAATGATGTCATCAAATATTTTGACAAAGAACACATTACACTGATAGATAGTGAAAAATCAGGTTATTGCATGGAAAAGGCAATGTATGGCGTCTGGGATGATTATTTATATCAAAACTATTATTTTTCTTCACTTGATTCGATAGAAGATTTTTTGAAAACTACAAGAGGTATTACCGCTCTTAGGAACTCGGTTACAAACAAAAGATATAAGGAAATGGATGTTGATGAGTTTTTAAGCATGAATTTTTTGCTGGCAAAAATTTTTAAGGTGATTTTGTAGCAAACTTTGCTAAATATTTTTAGCATTTTTGTAATTGCTCTTTTGATATAGCCTTTGAGCTCTGTAAAGAGTGATGCTGAAATTTTATACTCCTTTTTGTATGAATACACAAAAAGGATAATAATATGTTTAAATTGAGAGCGAGAGAAGAACGCGGAAAAACGCTCACAGACTGGCTGGATAGCTCACATTCTTTTTCTTTTGCACAGTATTTTGACCCGTTTAATATGGGTTTTAGCGACCTTAGGGTTATAAATGATGATATAGTTGCCCCTGACGGCGGTTTTAAGCTCCATCCCCATGCAAATATGGAGATAATAAGCATTATACTTTCAGGAGAACTGGAACATAAGGATTCTATGGGTGTGTCGCAAATCCTTCACCCGGAACATGTTCAGGTAATGAGTGCAGGTTCTGGCATCATGCACAGCGAGTTTAATCCGTCATCTGTCAATTTCTTACATTTTTTACAGATATGGATTTTACCGCACAAAAAGAATTTTGACCCTTCATATTCTTCAAAAGAATTTTCCAAAGACAAAATGCACAACAGACTCTGCCTGATTGTCTCCGGAAGCGGTGAAAGAGGCTCTTTAAAAATCCATCAGGATGCTGAAATTTATCAATGCATTATTGATGCGGATAAAACAGTTTTCTATGACCTGCCAGAAAACAGAAAACAATGGATACAGGTTGCAAAAGGCGCGATAGAAGTCAACTCTAATATTCTGGAAGCAGGAGATGGCATGTCTGTTGTGAATGAACACGGCGAGCTTGAGATTACCGGCGTGGATGATGAGTCTAACTTTGTGCTGTTTAATTTAAGAAACCTTACGCTTTAAAATATATACACTGCAATAACAGCAAATATAATAAGCGGTATGTTGTAGTGTAAAAATGTCGGGATACAGGTGTCTGTTATATGGTTGTGCTGTCCGTCAGCATTCAATCCGGCAGTAGGGCCAAGGGTTGTGTCAGAGGCTGGCGAGCCGGCATCTCCAAGCGCTGCTGCTGCCGAGAGCAGTATCACTGTGGCCGGTATGCTCAGGCCTATTTTGGCGCAAACAGGCACAAACAGTACAGCAAGAATTGGGATTGTGCCAAAAGATGTGCCGATTCCCATTGTGATAAAAAGACCTATGGCAAGCATTATAGTTGCCGCCAGCAGTCTGCTTCCTCCCATAAATACGGATGCTGCCTGAACAAGTGATTCTATACCGCCTGTTTGTTTTAATACGAGGGCAAATCCTGCTGCAACAAGCATTACAAAAGCAACATAGCCCATCAGTCCAATGCCTTCATTCATCAGCTTGTCCATTTTTTTGTGGTCAATTGCACCTGTGCCAAAAATTACTGCCAGCCCGACAAGCGCCCCTAACGGAAGCGAGTTTGTCCACAGCTGTACGCCAAGGGTGGCAAATGCTGCAACAAGTGTCAGGTAGTGGCTTTTTGTGAATTTGAGCGACTGCTCTTCATCCTGTATTGCAGTATCTTCGCTTATTTGTATATCTTTATATTCACGCGGTTTTCTGTAAGTGACAAATACGGCAATCAAAAGCCCTGTGAGCATTGCAAGAGCAAGAAACCAGTTTGATTTCCAGATATCGCCTACAGCTATTTGCATTCCGTTTTGTGTGAGGTTGTCTGCAATCAATCCTTGAAAAATCAGCCCGAAACCCGCTGGTATTGCTATATACGGTGTCTTAAGTCCGAACGCAAGAGCGCATGCTACTGCGCGTCTATCGATTTTGAGTTTGTTCATAAGGTGTAGCAAAGGCGGAATCAATATGGGGATAAATGCAATGTGTACGGGTATGAGGTTTTGCGACATCATTGCAATAATTGTAATTATCAAAATCAGCATAAAGGCTCTGCCTTTAATTATGTTTGCGATTTTTTTTGCAAGCACAGGAGCCAGCCCCGTATGTGTCATAGCTGCAGCAAAAGCCCCGAGCAGAATATAACTTAAGGCTGTTTCAGAGTTTGCGCCCATTCCTGAGATAAACGTGCTCATTATGTCGTTTATTTTCATATGCGCGCACAGCCCTGCTGCGATGGAAGAAAAAATTATAGCCAAAAGCACGTTTATCCTAAAAACACATAACGCACAAAGTACTACTACAGAAACGATTACGGGGTTAAATAATATATCCATGGTTCTCTCTTTTCCTTGCTCCAATCAGGATAACATGAATATTATGTTTATAATACTTCAAGATTCATTGACTTGGTAATATATAGATTTAATAATTAATTTAATAATTTACTTAATATTTAAAATGAAAGAATAATAAAAATGATAAAGCGTATTTTTTCCCTATTTTTACTGGCTGTAATGACAACCTGTTATACGGTTGCCCCGTTTGCTTCTTCTTTGGCTTATGGCTCCACGGCTGCTGTTTACAGTACATCTGCCGGGTATGAAAACCTTGTGCCAAAGAAGCTCGAAGCCTCAATGAAAGATGCAATTGCCCACATATACGGCAAAGAAAATGTGGATGTAATTTATTGCAACATTGAAAAAATGATAAAAAAGGCCAAATTTGAAAGAAGGCCTGATCTTTATGAAGATGATCTAAAACGCGACTCTGACTGGTACAAAGACGAAGTTGTGTACATGTTTTATCCTGACCAGTTCGGTGTAGACGAATCAGGCAAACCTGCTACGTTTAAAACCCTAATAAACATGCTCGATTACCTCAAGGATTTAGGGGTTACAACGATTTATATTCTGCCGTTTGCAGATTCTCCCATGGGCGATTCGGGTTTTGATGTAAGAAACCCCAAAAACGTACGCGCAGACCTTGGCGGTATGGAAGAGTTTGGCCAGTTTATGGCAGCTGCAAGACAAAAGGGTTTTAAAATCAAAGCAGACCTTATTCTCAACCATTTTTCAGATCAGCATGAGTGGTTTCAGCAGGCGCTTAAAGGGGATATCAACAAGCTCCACTACTTTATTGCAAGAGAAGATATGCCAGAATACCGCCAGTACAAAGATGAAAAGCTTGGATATATGGTTGAATACAAGGAAAAAGACGGCACAGTAACAAGAAGACGCTTGATATTTCCTGAAATCACTGATAATCACTACAGAAAAGTGACTATAAAAGGGAAAGATTATTACGTCTACCACACATTCTATCCTTTCCAGCTTGATGTAAACTGGGAAAACCCGAAAGTTCTTTATTACATGCTTGACGCAGTTACGTTTTGGGCAAATATGGGTGTGGATATTTTTAGAATGGATGCTATTCCTTATCTTAGCAAAGAAGAAGGAACAAGTGCCGAAAACCAACCAAAAACACATTACGTAATCCAGCTCATAAGCGCGTATCTGCAAACTATTGCGCCTCGCTCTGTTATTCAGGCAGAAGCCTGCCAGCAGCCAAAGAAAATTTTGCCTTACTTTGGTACAGACAGAAAAGTTGAGCACAATATTAAAAATAATATTAAAGAAATAACAAGAACAGATAAGGTGCAAATTTGCTATCACTTCCCTTATATGCCGGCAATATGGGCATCACTCGTTACAGCAGACAATTCGTATTTTTGGAAAGCATACAAAAATACTCCTCAAATCCCTGATTCTGCTGCGTGGGCAATGTTTTTAAGGGTTCATGACGAGCTTACGCTTGAGATGGTGAATGAAAAAACAAGAGAGCTGCTCTATGACGGGCTTGCACCAAAAGGTGCGGCTTTTAGAAAAGGTTACGGAGTATCAGGCAGGCTGGCGAGTTTTCTTGACAAAAATCCTGATCGTATAGGTATGGCTTTTTCTATTCTGCTTTCTTTGCCCGGTGTGCCGATAATTTATTACGGTGATGAAATTGGTATGCCAAACAACTATGCCAACGCAAAACAAACTGCAAAAAAACGTGAAGCAAAACAAAAAGCTGACAAAAAGAACAAAACAAAAATGCTCAGCTATTTTGACAGCCGTGATATTAACAGAGGCCCGATAAAGCAGAGTGTTTTCTATGACGCAATGAAAAACACCCAGACATATAACCACAAAGTCTATGCTAGGGTACAAAAGCTTATTAAAATAAGAAAACAATACCCTGTTATGACACGCGGTACATTTACGGAAATAAAAACAGAATCGCCGGAAGTTTTTGCTTATGTAAGAGAATACAAAGACGACAGAATCGTTGTAATCAACAACCTTTCCGCTGACAAAGAAAAAGCAACGGTTATATTTATTAACGACAACTTTGGCAAAAAATCAAAAGATGTTTATTTAAAAGACCTTTTGACAGACAAAATGGTGAGAGCAAGAGTCCAGAACAAAAAACTGACAGTAAGGCTCAACCCGTATGACGCAATGTGGCTTAAACTTTAGTTTTTAAAATTACATAAACAGGGTTGTACGTCAGTGTGACCCTGTTATTTATTCCAAAGCTTTGTCTGTAATATTCATCAAACCTTTTTAGTTTTGAGGGGGTCCAGTTTTGTGTTTTTATACCGTTTGTGCCAGAGTATTTTATGTGTTTTAAAACATCTAATGGCGAGTCAAAACAGAGTGTTTGGATGTTTTCTTCAAACTCTGTTATTTCAAATTTGTGCGCACATTTTTCTTTGAGGGTTTCGGTTTTTAAATAGTTTAGAGAAACACCTGTTGTTTCTTTTATCTCTTTAAAATTTTGCTCTCCAAATGTTGTAAACGCAAAAAATCCTTTGTCTGTAAGGTTTTTGTGTATTTTTAAAAACAGCTCATCAATGTCTGTTATCCACTGCATTGCGGCGTTTGATACTATAAGGTCAAATTTTTCTTCCAGGTTGATTTTTTCGATGTCGCCTGCCACAAATTTTGCGTCATTAATAATGTTTTTTATACAAAATTCCGATTCTTCTATGATGTCATTTGCGCAGTATTCTTTAAACGTTATTTTATCAAGCATATTTTTTGACAAAAAGCCTGTGCCAGCACCGAATTCAAACACTTTGTCAAAAGAGTTTCCGCAGTTTGCGAGTATTTTTTCAATAAGCAAATGCGCCATCTCTTTTTGTATAACAGCGCAGTTGTCATAGGTGTTTATGCTTTTTTGAAATCTGAATTTTACTAAATTTTTGTTTATCATTGTCTATAATAAGTCTTCTAACGAATTATAATTATAAAACGGGAAATGCCCTGTCTCAAGCTCTTTTATTTCAACATTGCTCACATTTCTCCAAAAATTTTGCTGGTTGCGAGTTGGCACGCACCTGTCGTATTTTGCAATATAAATCTTATCAAATTTTATAGACGGCACAGTAAATTGCGGCACATATCTTTTCATGCCCATAAGCTCTTGCGTGCAGCTTTGTGCATTTCTTTTTGGCAGATGGTTTTCAAAGATTTCAAAATGCTCTTTTGCTTTTTCGCCGCCAAATAAACGTTCACGGAATTTCACTACCGTTTGAGAGTCCATTTTTTCTGTCAGCTCAAACTGTCGGATTGGCACGCCAAGTTTGTCGTCTACCGGTATAAGCGTTCCGTTTATTGCTGTTCGCGAGTTCAATTTTACATTGCTTAGGTTTGCAATACTAGACGCATAAACACCGTAAGAAAATGCCAGCAGGTCAACTTTTTTGTATGCTGAAAAATCAAAAACGTCAAACTCCGGTGTTGTGTAGTCGTAAACGTACAAAACATCGGACGTATTATTAAGAATGGAGAACGGATTTTCATCCATTCCCCATCCGCAAAAGAATAAAATTAAGTTTTCGCTGTTGTTTTTTTCTAAATGTATACGCATTTTATACAGCTTTTTTTATTCTGTGTACAACTCTGTCTTTGCCAAGCAAAAGCAGTGTTGCAACCATGTCTGCACCGTGGGTTCTGCCTGTAACTGCAGCTCTTATTGCCCACATTGTTTCTTTGGGTTTTATGCCCTGCTCTTTAAAGTATGTTCTCAAATCAGCGAGCTGTTCGTGGAGCTTTTCTTCGTCATCAAAGTCCCATTTGTCCAGTTCGTTTTCAATTACGTAAGGAAGCACTTTTTTGGCAACTTCGCCGTTAAGAATTTTTTCCTGTACTTCAGGTTCTACTTCCACATCTTTGCCAAAGAAGTATTTTGTGTCATTTGTCAATTCTGAAAGAATTGTAATTGGTTCTCTTGTAATTTCAACGATTTTTTGGAGTTGTTCTTCTGTATACTCGCTCAAATCGTAGCAGGAAAGGTATGGTTTAACGAGCTGCGTCAATTTTGCCAAATCCATTTTCTTGATGTATTGTCCGTTCATCCAGTTGAGCTTGTCGTATTCAAAAATAGAGTTGGATGAAGAAACTTCGCCGATTCTAAAATCTGCTGCGATTTCATCAAGGGTTTTGATTTCCTGCCCGTCAGAAGGTGACCAGCCTAACAAAGCTACAAAGTTTACGAGTGCTTCTGTTAAGTAACCTTTTTCAACAAATTCGGAAACCGCTGTTGCGCCGTGTCTTTTTGAGAGTTTGCTTCTATCCGGTGCCAGAATCATACCGAGGTGGCCGAATTTAGGAATTTCTGCACCCAGTGCTTCGTAAATCATGATTTGTTTTGCAGTGTTTGAGATGTGGTCTTCGCCGCGGATGATGTGAGAAATCTTCATTTCCATATCATCTATTACAACCGCAAAGTTGTATGTGGGTGTGCCGTTTGATTTCATGATTACAAAATCGCCGATTAACGCGTTGTCAAAGTGAAGGTGGCCTTTAACAAGGTCGTCAAAGTTTGTTTCGCCTTCAGGTACATGGAATCTGATTGAAGGTTTTCTGCCTTCGGCTCTTAATTTTTCTTTTTCTTCTTCTGACAAATGTCTGCATTTGCCGGAATATTTGTGAGGTTTTTTATTTTTGATTGATTCTTCTTTTTCTGCATCGAGCTCTTCTTGTGTGCAGAAGCATTCGTATGCATAGCCTGCGTCTATCAGCTTTTGAGCGTATTTTGGGTAGATATCAAATCTGTCTGACTGCTGATAAGGGCCGTAAGGACCGCCAACATCAGGGCCTTCGTCCCAGTTGAGACCCAGTGCTTTTAAACTGTCATAAATATTATCAATATATGCCTGGCTTGAGCGGTCAAGGTCTGTGTCTTCAATTCTTAAAACGTATTTGCCGTTATTTTTCTTTGCAAACAAATAGTTGAACAGCGCTGTTCTTGCTGTACCTATGTGTAAATTACCGCTCGGGGAAGGGGCAATTCTTACTCTAACTTCGTCCATTACTTTCTCCAATCTTTGTTATTCTGTATATAATTTTACCACCAACAAAATGTAACGATATGTAAATAAATCGTAAAAAGTTAAGACTTCTCCCTAAAGTTTATTAAACTTTAAGCCGATAACCATGATGTGGAAACAAAAAATTAAACAGGAGAAGATAAGATGACAAACAACATTCATGGAATTGGTATTAACACAAATTCGGTTAACCCTTATGGCAGCCAGCCAAAAGGCGGCGAAGCTAAAGCCGAAGAAAAAGAACAACAGGCTCCTCAAGCCCAACCTCAATCAGCACAGGTAAACCCGGGCGATGTGCTTGCTTATATGGCACAACAGGCGGTTGTTGTAAACCCCAAAGTTTCAGCACAAAAAACTTATGACGTTTCAAAATATGTTACACCCGAACAGGCACAACGTATTGCAGGCTTTGTAACAAGCTTTGAAGATCAGGTGGCAGAAGGCTTGCTTGCAATCAACAAAGAGTTCGGTGAAAATTCAGGCCTTTCTGAACAGGCAAAATATGAAATTGCAGCCAACATGGTAGGCTAGCATTAAAGATTAAACCCGGTAAATACGCAAATTTCTTCACTTCTCCGATATTTAAAAAGCCTTTAGTCTGGTGACTAAGGGCTTTATTATTGTATAATTTAATTATGTATATACTTGAGCTTATTGCAAAAATCTTTACTGATAAAAAGAACAAATTAAACACAAAAGAACGGCAAAAAAATTTAATGCCGCCCGAAACAGATTATGAAGAAAAATGCAATCATGTTTTCCTTCCGCTGGATTCCACGGGCGAAAGTCTTGCCTGCACAAAATGCGGGCTTGTTGTAAAGAACGACCCTTTGCGTGTTAAGCCTAAAAACCCCTTTTTATGATTACGAATGTAAAGATATTTGACTTTTGTGTTTAAATCAAACGGACTTTAAAATATAATACTTATAACTAATATATATTTCATAAGTTCAAGAGGAAGATAACCTTGGCAAGCATTTCAAACGGACATTTAAAGTCCAATATTCAAAATTTCTCCGTCGAAACAGTTAGAAATCTTTTAAATACAGACAACAAAGGTATTGCAAAGCTGTGCGCACAGGTCTCTATGATGCCTAAAAAAGACGAACACGGCCGTACTTATTTTTCAAAAGATGATTTGGAAATACTAAGACGTGTAAAAAATAAAAACGATGAACAACAGGCTAAACAGCCAAAAAGAATGGCACAAAAATCTTATGCCACTGTGCCTGTAAAATCCGTAAGCCCTGTTACACCTATTGCACAGCCTCCGGTTAATCGTCCTGTTAAGGCGCCGGCAGTTGCACAGAGCCCTGCTGTTGACAAAATTTGTACTTCTTTAACAATTCTTGAAGACAATCTGACAGACAAATTTAGTGAAATGCTTGATAAAAAATTGGACGAAAAGCTCGACGGTATGGACGAAGTGGTTGTTGAGCTTGTCAGATGCAAAACAGAAAATGAAACACTCCGCTACAAAATGAACGAATTGAACAAAGAAGTTTATAACCTCAAAAATGAATTGAGCAGATATAAAGCGCTCGGTTTTGGTTTTTATATAAAAAATTCAGGTGATTCTTCTTTAATTTAAAACAGCTCTTTTATGCTTACGCCAAGAGCATTGGCGAGTTTGTAGACTTTAGAAAGCGAAATGTCTTTTTCGGCGCGCTCAATCATTCCGACAAACGAGCCGGAAAAACCTGCTTCGAGTCCCAGATTTTCCTGCGACATATTACGTCGTAATCGCAGATCTCTAACGCGATGGCCGAATTTTATAAAGAAGTCCCTAGACATATTAACATTGTGGCTTCGAAACTGGTAGTTGTCCACAACTGACAGTTGTGGTATAATAACACGCGAAGAACCTAACATACCGAAAAACCTGGCTGTTTTCGGTTACAATTGACCGGTTGCCATCACTGGCATGGTTTAATGATTTATACGTTGTATAAGTTCATCCTGACCTGTTTTTTATAAACAGGTCTGTTTTTATTAAAAAATAATGCTTGATTGTGTTTTAAGTTGTGCGAAAATAATGGTATGAATAATTATGTTTATACACTGGATGGTAAGATTTATATTAATTTAACAAACCTTTGCACAAATGATTGTGTGTTTTGTATCCGCGCAATAAAAGATGATGTTGTCGGTGCAAATCTGTTTTTGGATACAGAGGTGCTTGATATAAACGAGGTAAAAAAACAGCTTGATGGTTTTGAACCTGACAAATACAGCGAGATTATTTTTTGCGGGTATGGTGAGCCTATCTTAAAACTCGATGCATTAAAAGAAATTGCAGCTTATATCAAAGAAAAATATCCTCATATAAAAACCAGAATCAATACAAACGGACATGGCAATCTTATTTACAAACGCAATATTGTACCGGAGCTTAAAGGTATTATAGACAGCGTTTCAATCAGTTTTAACGGAGAGGACAAGGCTGTTTATGATGCAATTTCTTTGCCAAAAATAGAAAATGCTTACGAAGGCATGAAAGACTTTATACAAGAATGTGTACAGCAGGGCATTGAAACAACCGCAACTATTGTGACAGGATATAAAAACTATAAAGTAAACCTTGAGGATTGCAAATCGCAAATACAAGCGCTCGGGGCAAAGTTTAGAGAGCGGCCATGGCTCGATAACGGATATTAGAAGAAGAAAACCATGATAATAGTAAACACTAGCGACAAAGTAAAAGTAAATTTTAAGGGAAAAGTTTTTTTAAAATCAAAAAACATGGAGCCCCAAAAGGTTGAGGTTGTAAAGAGAATAGCAAAAACAATCAAACGGTTTATAAAAGACGAAAAATTTGATTTGCTTTTTTATTACAAACTAAAAGACGGGCTTGACCCTTTGCATGTTTCGGCTCAAAAAGGGCATAAACAAAACTTTTTTGTTAAATGCATTGATATTGCAATGCCCGAATCTGAGTATATTGATGACGAACACTACATTGAAATGGCGAAAGGTGCTGTTCAAAGATACAAAGAGTTTTTTCCAAAAGAAGCTAACACTGAAAATATAAACCTGCTTAAACAGGTGAAAAACAAAGCGAAAAATATGTTTACGAAACAAAAAGCCGGTTAAATTAACCCGGCTTTTTTAATATTAATTTATGCTATTGGTTTGAATAAATATTTTGTTCGTAAGATAATTATAGTGATGGATTATAGCAATCGAGTACCAAAAAGAAAGGTGAAAACATGTTAAAAGAACAAATGGACAAAATCATGCGTCCGAAAGCTATTGCTGTTGTCGGTGCATCAACAAAACCAAAAACTATCGGTTCTGAAATCATGCAGCGTCTTAGAGATTACAAATTTAACGGAAAAGTATACCCCGTTAACCCAAAAGGCGGCATGATTGAAGGATTTCAGGCTTATACATCAATTGCGGAAATCCCCGGTGAAGTGGATCTCGCAGTTATCGTTGTTAATGCAAAATTCGTTCTTGATACAATTGACCAGTGCCATGCAAAAGGCATAAAAGGTTTGTGTATCATAACTGCCGGATTTAAAGAAACAGGTGCTGAAGGCGCTGAAGCAGAAAAACAACTTCTTGCAAAAGTAAAAGAATACGGCATGAAATGCGTTGGCCCTAACTGCCTCGGTGTTTTGAATACAAACCCCGAAATCAGCATGGATGCAACTTTTGCAGAGTCTCTGCCTGTTGCCGGTGATATCGGTTTTGTTTCTCAATCAGGCGCATTAGGCGGCGGTATCTTAAATATTTTAAAAGACCTTAATTTAGGTTTTGCGCAGTTTATCTCTATCGGCAACCAGGCTGATGTTAATGCTGAAACTGCTCTTGAATACTGGGAAAATGAAGATGATGTTAAACAAATTTTGTTGTACATGGAATCAATTCAAAACCCTGCTAACTTTAGAAAATTAGCTTCAAGAATTACAAAGAAAAAACCTATTCTTGCTTTAAAATCAGGCCGTTCAGCTGCAGGTGCTTCTGCTGCTTCTTCTCACACAGGTTCTTTAGCCGGTGCTGACAAAGCTGCTGATGCTCTGCTCAAACAATGCGGTGTAATAAGAGAATTTTCTTTGAAAAATCTTTTTGCTAACGCAAAAGCATTTTCTAACTGCCCGATTCCAAAAGGCAACCGTGTAGCTATTGTTACTAACTCAGGCGGCCCCGGAATTATGGCAACAGACGCTGTTTGCGAATCAGGCATGCAAATGGCTAAAATCTCTGACAAAACAAAAGAAGAATTAAGAAGCTTCTTACCTTCTGCTGCAAGTGTTAAAAACCCTATCGATATGATTGCATCTGCTCCTATCGAACACTACAAACAAACACTTGAAACTGTTTTGAAAGACCCTGAAGTAGACATGGTTGCAGTAATTTATCTGCCTTTCTTAGGTTTGAAAGATATCGATGTTGCTAAAGCATTGATGGAAATCAAAGCTAAAAACCCTGAAAAACCAATCCTGGGTGTATTCATGACAAAGAGCGAATTCTTTACAGAAATTTCTAACATGGATGTAAATATGCCGTTCTATATGTACGCTGAAGAAGCTGCAGAAGCTATGTCAAGACTTGACAGACAAAGAAAATGGATGGAAAGACCTGAAGGCAAAATGCCTGTTTACGACGTAGACAAAGCTAAAGCTGAAAAAATCATCAAAGGCGCTGTTGCTGAAGGACGTGCTCAATTGACAACATTGGAATCAATCGATGTATTAGACGCTTACGGCATCAGAGCTTGCAAATACGGTCTTGCAACTAACGAAGAAGAAGTTGTTAACCTCGGTAACTCAATCGGCTACCCTGTTGTTATGAAAATGACTTCAAAAACAACTTCTCACAAAACAGACGTTGGCGGCGTAAGAGTAAACATCCAGTCAGAAGAACAATTAAGAGCTGAATACAAAGACTTAATTGCTAAATTGACTGAAAAAGGCCTCATTGACGGTCTTGAAGGTGTAATCATTCAAGAAATGGTTAAAGGCAACCGCGAAATGGTTTGCGGTATTGCTACAGACCCGCAATACGGTCCGATGATGATGTTCGGCTTAGGCGGTGTGTTCATCGAAACTATGAAAGACGTAACTTTCAGAATTGCTCCTTTAACAGATGTTGATGCTGATGAGATGATTAAATCAGTAAAAGCATACGAATTGTTAAAAGGCGCAAGAGGCACAAAACCTGCTAATATTGAACAAATTCAAGAAACTCTCTTGAGATTGTCTCAAATGGTTAATGACTTTAAATTCATTGATGAATTGGATATCAACCCATTGCTCATCTCTGAAAAAACAGGCGAAGGCATTGCTGTTGACGGACGTATCAAGGTTCGTATTGAAGAAGTTAAAGAATACTTTGGCTGCGGAAGCGAATGCTCTTGCTGCAAGTAGTTAATGTAATTTTTTAGATTAAAAGAACAGACCTCTGAATATTTTGGGGGTCTGTTTTTTTACACAAACTGCAATAAAAAAAGAGCTCTTTTTAGAGCTCTTTTGAAATCTTTTAAGATAACTAAAACTATTTGTTTTCGTATCTTTTTTTGAATCTTTCAACTCTACCTTCAGTGTCCATAATTTTTTGGTTACCTGTGTAGAACGGATGGCATTTGTTGCAGATTTCAACAGTGATGTTTTCTTCAATAGAACCTGTTTCTATTTCGTTTCCGCAAACGCATTTGATTTTCATTTTTTTATATTCCGGATGAATATCTTGTTTCATTGTTTTCATTCCCTTCTGTAAAAGTTATTTAGTACTACAATTTTAGACTGCTGAAAAATTATTATCAAGTTTTTTTGTGCTAACATTAAAGAAAATGTAATATAAGAGGATTTGCAAACCATGAAAATGTCGAGACTTTTTGTACAAACATTAAGAGAATTCCCCTCCGATGCCGAAGTTATCAGCCATAAGCTGCTTGTAAGAGCAGGCTATATAAGGAAACTTGCACAGGGTGTTTATAATTATATGCCTTTGATGTGGAGAGTTTTGAAAAAAGTCGAGAATATTGTAAGAGAAGAAATGGACGCAGCAGGCGCTCAGGAAATGCTTATGCCTTTTGTTCAGCCCGAGGAACTCTGGCAGGAATCCGGCAGATGGAACGTTTACGGCAAAGAGCTGATGAGGCTGAAAGACCGCCACGGCCGCGGTATGTGCCTTGGACCGACACACGAAGAGGTTATCACATCAGTTGCCCGTGAAGGCATAAAATCTTATAAACAATTGCCTGTAAACCTTTATCAAATCCAATCAAAATTCCGTGACGAAGTCCGCCCCAGATACGGTCTTTTAAGAGGACGTGAATTCATTATGAAAGATGCTTACAGTTTTGATTCATCTCAAGAAGGGCTGGAAAAATCCTACGCTGATATGGCGAAAGCTTATTACAAAATTTTTGAACGCTGCGGACTCGAAACAAAAGCTGTTCAATCAGATTCTGGAGCTATAGGCGGTGCTGTTTCACATGAATATATGGTTTTGATTGACGATACGGAAAACAATGCCGGTGAAAACGATGTTTTCTTCTGCAAAAATAAAAACTGCGGATACGCTGCAAACGCAAACCATGCTGTTTCAGTACTTGAACCTGCCGAAGTTGACGGAACAAAATATTTCAGCGAATTCAAAAAAGTTGATACACCAAATACTACAACCATTGAAGAGCTGGCAGAGTTTTTGAAAATCCCTCAAACAATAATTTTAAAATCCATGATTTACGTTGCAGACAACAAAATCGTTATGGCATTAATCAGAGCAGACAAAACTTTTGAAGAAACAAAGGTCATGAACGCAGTTGGCGCTAACGAAATCAGAAGTGCTGCTCCGTCTGAACTTGAAGCAATCTTTGGTGCGAGCAAAGGATTTGTAGGGCCTAAAGATATTGAACAGGTTAAAATCCCCGAAGATTACGAAGGCGACAAAATCACAGTCGTTGCTGACCTTACTGCCAGAGAAATGAAAAACTTTGTAATCGGAGCTAACGAAACAGACAAACACTTCGTGGGTGTAAACCTTTCAGACTTTGCACAACCTATTTTTGCAGATATCAGACTCGTTGAAAAGGGCGAAAAATGCCCCGATTGCGGAGAGCCTTTGTATGTTACAAAAGGTATTGAGGTCGGTAACATTTTCCAGCTCGGAACAAAATATTCTAAAGCAATGAATGCTGTTTATCTTGATGAAAACGGAAAAACACAACCGTTTATCATGGGCTGTTACGGTATCGGTATTTCAAGAACCGCTGCAGCAGCAGTTGAGCGCCACCATGATGAACACGGTATCAAATGGCCTGTTTCAATAGCGCCATACCATGTTGATATTGTGCCTGTTAATATTCAAGACCAATTGCAGATGAAAGTTGCAAATGAACTTTACGAAAAGCTCTCTAATGCAGGTGTTGAAGTTGTTTTAGACGACAGAGACGAGCGTGCCGGTGTCAAGTTTAAAGACTCTGAACTTATCGGTTTCCCTTATAGAATCACAGTAGGCAAAACAATTAATGATGGGCTTGTTGAATTCAAAGTAAGAGAAACAGGCGAGTCTGAAACTTTGAAGCCTGAAGAAGCGTTTGAAAAAATTACAGAAATTTTGAAGCCGTATATAAAATAGCTATTTTTTGTAAAATGAGATAAAATCATATAAGTTGTCTGATTTGTAAATGTAGAGTGGAGAGTGCTTATGTGTAATTTGTGTTATTTAAAAAAAATATTACCGGTTTTGCTCGCATTTTGTTTTATTGCAAATGCTTCTTATGCTGCAAAGCAAAAGGACTTGCCAATAGATAAATCTGCCAAAAATGTGGATATTGTTTATATTCACGGTGCGTACGAAACCAGAGATGCTTTCAATGAATCTGTTCAAAATGTGCATGATGATATGATAGAGCAAATTCAAAATGATGAGTTGATGCATAAAAGACTTCTGGACAACGGCAAAAAAAGGATAGGTGAAGAGCCTGTTATATTCTTTTGGGCGGATAAGACCGAAGAAAATTTGAAGACACTGGACAAAGCACTTTCTTATGTAAAAAATGTCGGGTCAAAGATTGCTCAGTTTGGAAGGGAGACTCTTTCTCACACTTTGCATGATGCAATTTGGATTAGCAAACCCGTTAACTCCACACCTTTGCTTAACAATTTAAACGAAACTGTTAAACAGGAAAATGCAAAAGGCAATCAGGTAATTTTATACGGATATAGCGCCGGCAGTCTTCTTGCCTCGCAGTATCTTACGCAAAAGATGCCTATCATCAATATATCCGATATTGTTAAAAACGATGATTCTACCTATGTGGGACGATATTTTGCGCATCAATCCAAAAAACATCAGTATAAACCCACCTGTATGGATGCGTTAAAAGAAAGCAAAATACTTTTTTATACAGACAACGATGAATTTGTCACAAATCCTGATATTTCTTATCTAAAACGTGAACTGCCTTTGCTTGATGAATATACAGACAAATATTGTTCTCCTAAAGGAGCTGTAGAAGGTTTTGTTGTTTTTGGCACACCGATGACAACGTTTGATTCCTCGGCTTCTCAACAGGGCACGTCTACAAATGCTCTGTTTCAGCTTGCAATGAAATATATTGTTGAAAATGATATTTTCTTTATTGTATTGAATTATGAAAACGATTTTATTGGCATGCCATTAGCCGGAAAACCCAGGTTTGAAGATTTGCAAAAGTCTGATTACCTTAAAGATACTTTGCCAAACGGCGGGTTTTTGTATGATGCTTCCGGGGTAAAATGCAGAACAAGCATTATCTCTTCGCACATGGCATACTGGTCTAACGGTAAAAGGTTTGCAAAAAATATTGTAAAAAGCTATAACGACGGGTATAAATTCTTTTATTCGAATAAATCCAATCAAGATTTATAATTGTAATATTTTCTTTACTTTAATATATTGAAACGCCATGAAAAACTTTTTTTTATGGTAGAGTTGTTGTGTGTGCCTTTTGGGTGGATACAAAATCGCAAAGACACTGTTTAGTGAAAGGAATTAAGATGAGTAAATTCAATTTGTTAGCATACATTCTGCCTCCGGAGGAAAAAGTTTTTTATACACTGTTTGAAGAAAGCGCGCAAGTTTGTCACGATGTTGCTGATTTGTACAGAGAGATTGTTACAACATCAATGACAGAGGATTATGCAATAAACGCAAAAAGACTTAAGCACAAAAGCAATGACCTGCTAAAAGAAACACTCCACCAGTTGAATGTTACTCTTATTACACCTATTGACCGTGAGGATATTCAGGCAATTGCGTCTTTGCTCAACAAAATCACAAAAAGAATTGTTAAAGCATCGCTCAACCTCAAAGTTTATCGTCTGGAAAACTTTACGGAAAATATGAAAAAACAGGCTGCAACATTGTATCAGGCAACAGAAGAGTTGAAAATCATTATCCACAACTTTAAAAAATCAAGCTCGATTAAAGAAATGACAGAAACTAACCTGAAAATGAAAGAGATTGAATCTCACGGGGATGAAATCCACTATCATGCGATTGACGAGCTTTTTTCGGGTAAATATGATGCGTTGACCGTTATCAAATTGAGAGATATCCACAAAGATATTGAAAATGCACTCGATGCGTGTTTCTCGGTTTCGGATGCGGTTGTTAATGTTGTTTTAAAACAGAGCTAATATCTAAGGAAGAAAAGATTTATATGACAGTTTCTATAGTATTGTTGGTATTGGTAGTAGTCGGTGCGCTGGTGTTTGAATACATTAACGGTTTTCATGATGCAGCAAACGCGATAGCTACAGTTGTTTCCACAAAAGTTTTGACACCCCGTCAGGCAGTTGTTTACGGTGCAACTCTCGAGTTTACCGGTGCGCTGACAGGTACACACGTTGCAAAAACCATTGGAGCAGGGATTGTTGATCCTTCTACAATTACGCTTCATGTTATATTCTGTGCGCTTTGTGCGGCAATTATATGGAACCTTATCACCTGGTTTTTCGGTTTACCGTCAAGCTCATCTCATGCATTGATAGGCGGGCTTATTGGTGCTGCTGTTGTAAATGCGGGATGGGGCTGTGTAAGGTTTTTAGAGCTTGTGGATAAAGTTATTGCACCGATGTTTATGGCGCCTGTTATAGGGTTTGTTACAGGTCTTATTGTGATGGCAATTCTGCTTCGTATTTTTTACAAGGCCAACCCTGACAAAGTTAACAGAAGATTCCGCCGATGTCAGATATTTTCGGCAGGTCTTATGGCATTGAGCCACGGGTCTAACGACGCACAAAAAACAATGGGGATTATTACTCTGGCTTTGCTTGCAGGCGGTATTGTAAAACACAATGCTCAAGGCAGTTTTGATATTCCGATATACGTTATTCTTGCCTGTGCGACAGTAATGAGTTTGGGCGTTATGTCAGGCGGATGGAAGATTATCCGTACAATGGGAAGCAAGATTATCAAGCTCAAGCCCATAAACGGTTTTGCTGCAGAGACATCAGCTGCTTCTATCATTCTTGCAGCTTCGCACTTTGGTGTACCTTTGAGCACAACACACGTTATTTCTACAGCAATTATGGGTGTTGGTACTACATACAAAGCTCATGCCGTTAAGTGGGGTGTGATAGGCAACATTGTATGGGCGTGGGTTCTCACTATCCCTGTTTGCATACTTATTTCAGGCACGATTTTCTTCTTATACAGAACGTTTATTTTATAATCTATGCGTTATAAATCATAAACGTTTCTTTAAGAAATTCGTAGCCTTTTAAGAAGCTTTCGATATCAACCATTTCGTTGGACGAGTGCATGTTGTAGATATCTGCAAGGCCAAGAAGATAGGGCTTTAGGGTTTGGCCGTGTTTGTTTTTTTCGTGCGCGTAGATATGGGTCTCGGCTCCGGCATGGAAAGATGATACATCGCCTTTTATGCCAATGTTTTCACAGGCTTTGACGCAGATATTCTGGATTGTTTCGTCACCTGATTTTTCAAACGCTTTCATTTTTGATTTTGCAATGAATTCTGCTTTTGCAAGACCTTCGTATTGTTTGTTAAACTCTTCTACGATTTTTTTGATATCCTCAATAAGCTGATTTTCATTTTGTTCTTCAGAGCTTCTTATTGAATATTTAGCCATTGCTTTTGTGTTGATTATATTTGTAAGGCAGTTGTTAGCCACATATTCAATGTAGCTGTCTTCTTTTATTCCTTTTTGAGCAATCTTTTGGATAACGGGTTCTACGCCGCCGCCTATTACGCAGCCTATGTTAATGGAGGTTACCGTTCCGTATTCGTCTCTTTTGTATTCGCCTTGCGGGATTTTTGCAATCAGCTCGCCTATTAGTTTTACTGCGTTTAACCTTGTTTTGTCGCCGATATCAATACCCGAGTGGCCGCCTTTAAATGTTTCTACTTTCAATGTGCCGTTTGTGTAGCTGGCACCGGAAATTTGTATCTGGCCCAGTTTGTCAGCGTCCAGTACAAGCACATATTCAGAGTCGATTTCATCAAATTTGACGTTGTGTATGCCTGTCATGTTTTGTTCTTCATCTTTTGTAAACACAAGCTCAAGCCCGCCGTGTTTGATTTCGGGGTGTTTTTTCAAATACATTGCAAGCTGCATAGCAGAAGCGACACCGACTTTGTCGTCAGAGCCCAGAGTCCTTGTTTTGTCGGTTTCAATACATTTGCCGTCTTGTGAAATTCTTATATTTACATCGGACGCATCACCCACAACATCCATGTGAGCGGAGAGAAGCAGCGGTTTTTTAGAAGGGTCTGTTGCTTCTATTTTTGCTCTTACGTTTTTAAAATGGTCTTCTTTTGCTTCAATGCCGGAGTTTGTCAGGATTTCTACAATTTTTGCAGACACTTTATCCTCTTCTCCGGAAGGAGAGGGAATTTGTGCTAAAGTACAGAACAGGTCAATAAGCTCGTTTTCCTGTCTCAACGATTCAATAGTTTTTTCGGCCATAATAAACTCCTTGGTATATAAAATTGTTAAGATTTCGGGGTGTTTCTATCCACACCGATTTCTTCTAATGTTTTAATAAAGTTTTCCGCAGCTGCTTTTTGTACTTCGGGGGGTACGACTCTTAACAGCTCTACTGTTTTAGAAATGATAGGATCCCTGTCATACCAGCGGTTGCCGTTTATAGGTTTAACCATTTCATAAAATTTGTCTATAGTCTCTTTAGATACTTTTTCTTCTATTTTAGCGAGAAAAATCTCAGCCTGCGCTCTTAATTCGTCCTGATAATTGCGCAAAAGCTCAACAACTTCCATTAATACCGGATCATGATCGTACCATCTTTTATATTGAGGCATTTATGTTCCCTTTGCTAAGTTCCATCGAAGCGTTTTGAATTATATTATCGCTTTCATCATTGTATCTTACTATATCTGCACCCAGATTGGCAAATTTTGTTTCAAAAAGCTCATAACCTCTGTCAATGTGGTGAAGTGCTTCTATTTCACTTTCGCCGTCAGCCATAAGAGCCGCAATGATTAAAGAAGCGCCTGCTCTAAGGTCGCTGGCTTTGAGGTTTGTACCGTTTAATGAATCTACCCCTCTTACAAGTGCGTGGTTTCTTTCCTGATGGATGTCAGCGCCCATTCTGCGAAGCTCTGGCACCTGCATAAATCTGTTTTCGTATAAGCTTTCTGTGATAATGCTCACACCGTCAGCTGTTGTTAACATAGCCATTGCAAGTGACTGCAAGTCTGTTGGAAATCCGGGATATGGCTGGGTTACGATGTTAACGGATTTTAAACGCTGATTGCAGCTTACTTCTATTACTGTGGGTTCAATAAGCTTTATGTTTGCACCCATTTTGATTAATTTTGAATTGTAAAAAGTCAAATGTGAAGGCAAAACATTTTTGATAATCCCTTTGCCCTGTGTGGCAATGATAGCAGCCATGTATGTTCCTGCTTCAATTCTGTCAGGAATTGTTGTGTATTCAATAGGATGAAGGTCGTTTTGTGTAACACCGTTAATGACAATTTCTGACGTGCCTGCGCCTGAAATATCTGCACCCATTGCGTTTAAGAAGTTTGCAAGGTCAACAATCTCGGGTTCTTGAGCTGCGTTTTGGATTCTTGTTGCGCCTTCGGCCAGAATTGCTGCCAGCATAAGGTTTTCTGTAGCACCGACAGACGGGATATCTAAATAGATGTCTGTGCCGGTGAGCTTGTCGGCTTTGGCGTGTACATAGCCATTTTCTATTTTGATGGAAGCACCCAGTGCCTCAAGGCCTTTTATGTGGAAATCCACTCTTCTTTCGCCTATAGCGCAGCCTCCGGGTAGTGCAACTATGGCTTCTTTACATCTTGTGACCAGTGCGCCAAGGATAATAAAAGACGCTCTCATTTTGCTGACGAGTTCGTATTTAGCAGTGATGCTTGTTATATCTGTAGAATCTATAGATACTGTTTTTGCATTTGTGTCATATTTTGTTTTAACCCCGAGGCCTTCTATTACGCGAAGCATTATGTTTACGTCCGTGAGCTGTGGAACGTTGTGGATAACAGTTTCGCCTTTTGGCAGGATGGCTGCGGCCATCAATTTCAGTACGGCATTTTTTGCTCCGCTTATGGAGACTTCTCCGTGTAATGCTTTTCCGCCTTTTATTTTAAGTTTCTCTGCCAAAATTCCCTCCGGAGTTATACTATTCTACTATCATAATATAACTAACAAAGTTTGTCGTACATAATTTAATTAATGTAGTTTAAATTTATTAATGAAATTATTCAAGGTGCGACATTTTGCCTATTTTTTCTAGATATATGTTTTTTAGATTCCAATCATAATAAGGCACATGTTTCTTTTCTTCTTTCTGTTTTGGTTCCTGTGTTTTTGGTGTTGCTTGTTTTACAACAGGTTTGTTCATCACAGGTTTTAGAAGTTTTGGTTCTTCTTTTTTCTGTGCGGGTTGAATTTCTACTGCGGGTTTGATGTTTGTATCTGTTTTTGCCGGAGTTTCTGTTTGAATTTCAACAGGTTTTTGAATCTGTTTTTGTTCGATTTCTTTTTCCGATTCTTTTTCTTTTATGATTTCAGATTCGCTTGGAGGCGGCAGTGTATTAGACATGTCGTCTATGTTGTTTCTTATTGAGTCAAACAATCTTTCTTCCTGTTTCTTTACAGGCTTTGTTTGTTTTTTTATCTGTGTCTGTTGTTTGATTTTTTCAGCTTCCTGCCTTTTTTCAATGCGTCTTACGTTTTCGATGTGTTTTTTCTGCATTCTTTGACGCTGATATGTGTTCCATTTTTGTTTTGTGTCTGTTTTAAATTCGTTAAAGTTTTGTTTAACAACTTCTTCATTAACAGCAGGGTAGTGCAGTTTTGTGCCTTCGTTTAAGAATTTGCTTCTCATTTCTATTGCAGTTGGTTCTTTGGGCGGTACAATCCAGGGGTTAACTGTTTTGTCAATGTTCATTGTTACATATTCTGACATTGTTTTGGAGTATTTTTTGATTTTTGCAAGCTGTGCATAGCTTGGTGAAAACTGGGTGATTGCAATATCTGCATTTTCTGCTTTTAAATCTCTTTGATACAAGTCCTGCCATACAATGCTGTAGGTTCTTTTGTCAATCAGAGTAAGCATTGTGGTGAGTCTGTATGTGGGAACAACGGGTTCTGATGCTGATATGCCCCATTTGTTCCACCAGGTTTCTTTCAAAAACTGACTTTGTATATCCAGTCCGCTTGTTACCATCAGGATGTAATCTGCGGGAATATTTGCCGTTACACGTTTCAGGTTTACAAAATCTACATTGTAGTTGTACTTGTATTCTTTAAAAAACGTGAGGTGATACAAGGGCAGAGTTTTTTGTGTGATTTTTGCCATATTTTCGCCAAGAAGTGGCGCTTTTATTCTTTTTGTTTTATTGAGTTCATTGATGATATCTTCGGCAATAATGTCGGACGCTGCACCGCAAATAATGTAGTTGGTGCCGTTTCTGTGGCCGGAATCTGTTAGTACAAGGACTGTGGGCGGTTTTCTTACAACCGCGGATGCTTGTGTATTAATGCACATCATAACTGTAAATAAAACAAATATTATAGCAATGAGTTTTTTCATACTTTCAAAAATCATACCTATCCCCATTATTTTAATTACATTATCGTTTATTTACATGTGAATTTATATCCCTTAAATATACGATATTTCGCAGTTTAGGGTTAACGAATTACAAATATGTAGTAAAATGTTAATACACAATTTTACAGTGTCACTTGAAAAAGTGAGTAACATGACACTCTGCCGAACAAAACAATCCGGTGAATTGTTTTGTGAGAGGGAAGGGCAGTTTTCGGCAGGTTACGACACTAGATTACAGGTAAAGGATTATGCGCGATAATTTAGAATTATTAAACCTAGCAAAACAGGCTTGTGAAAACGCTTATGTACCTTATTCCAATTTTCACGTAGGTGCGTGTGCGTTATATGATACAGGTAATTATTATCTTGGCTGCAATGTGGAAAATGCCAGCTACGGTTTGTCTTTGTGTGCGGAAAGAAACGCAATGTCAAACGCAGTTGTTGCCGGAGAAAAAGGCAAGCTTATAAAGATAGCAATATTTTCTAAAGACAGAACAAACTGTATGCCTTGCGGCGCTTGCAGACAGTGGATGTCAGAATTTAAAAAAGACAATGATTTACAAATCATTCTCGAAAGCGAAGATTCCAAATGCGCTGTTTTTACAATAGAAGAGCTTTTGCCATACGGGTTTGAGCTGTAAGGCGGTTTATTCATAATCCCACATATAAATCTGTCCGCAATAGCGGCATACAGCGTGGTGGTTCATAAAATTCAGGTCGGGTACAAACGTGTATCCGTCTACTGTTATGACTATGTCTTTGTTTTTATTGTATTCCTGTTTATAATTTTTTGCGCCTTTATAGCCTGGTGCAAACATCAGTTCAAATTTATCTACGGATTTACAGTTTTTGCAGATAAACATTAATCTTCTTCATCCTCAACGTTTTTTCTTTTTCTTGGTTTTGTCTGTTTTTGCGCACGTTCTGCCAATTTGTCGGCAGCAATTTTGCCTGCATAATTTCTTTTATTTATTTCTTTATAAAGCTCTGTGCAGCAGATGCTTCTCAAAGGCAGAGTAAAAGCTGTTACAGCAAAAGACACAACCGCTAACACTATGTGCTGTGCAATTGTATAGCTTTTTAGTGTATAAGGAACATGTGCCTGAGAAAGCATTGCATTAAAATCGTTGAGCGGTAAAAGTCTTATGTACTGTTCAACAGGATAAGAGAAAAATCCCGCAAGGTCACCTACTTCAAATCCCCAGCTTATCAAACCCGGTATGAGCCAGTACGTTGTTATTCCAAGCAAAATTAACAGCACTGAAGTTTTTATAAAATTGAATTTTATGTAGCTTATGCTTGTTGTGATTGCACGAAATGCACTTTTGTCTTCTTCCAGCGCAAATACTTGAAAACTCAATGAAACAAATACAAAAACTATTGCAAGAAGACCCCACAAAATCGGGAAAGAAAGCACAAGATAAATTACAGTTAGCATTAAAAGAAACAGGATATAAGAGCCTGTTCTTCTTTTTATGAGTTCTGCATGCATTCCTGTGTCTTCGAGTTTTGAACCTTCCAAAAGGCTGCTTGCCATTGAGTTTAGGGCTGCCATGGCAATAAGGTATTCCCAGAATGCTTTACAAAAAATGAAAAATCCGGGCAGCGTCAACAAAAGCAACATAAGAAACACTAGCGGAATGTTATCAAAAACAGGGCTTTTGGTTGTCAGTGTTGATACATGCAGTGTAAAAATATATGAGGCAAAAAATATCAAAGATACCCCTATTATCTGGCCGAAAACAGGGAATGCCATATATTTAAAGAATTTTTCAAAGTTTAAAAAATACAGTTTTACACCGTTAAAAAATATTTTTACTGCACTTATAAACACAGAATCTTTTTTAGCCAAATTACTATCCTTTAATTAGTTTTTGTCTGTTCAAGTTATGTTTATATTAACATGTAAAGTATGGACGAGCAAAATAAAAAAATAACACAATTATTATCAGGTTTTGGCAAGGCAGATTTTGAAAAGGACGTGGATTTGCATATGCATTCGTGCTTTTCAGACGGCAGATTGACGCCACAGGAGCTTGTTGCGGATGCTCAAAAAAAGAATTACAGATACATTGCAATTGCTGACCACAATACAGTGGATGCTTATAAAAAAACAGATATCCTAAACACAAAAAGCCCGCAAATCATTACTGCAATAGAGTTTGACTGCTGGTACAAAGGCGTGCTTGTCCACATTCTAGGCTACGGCGTGGATATTTATAATGAAGAGCTTTTGAAGTTGTGCGCAAAAAACAAAAAGGAAACAGAAGCCGATATTGTGCGTCTGCTCAACAGTCGGCACCCTAAGGATGTTATAAAAGCTATTCACTTAGCAGGCGGGGCAGCTGTTCTTGCGCATCCGGCATGCTACTGGGCCATAAGCCTTGATCATTTTGTCAAAAGTCTAAAAGCACTCGGTTTAGACGGAATAGAGGTCTTTTACCCTTACCGCAGGCACAGGGGGATTATCAAATTTCATAAAGCTTCTACAGTCAAAAAAATCGGCGAAAAATACAACCTGATTATGACAGGCGGTTCAGATTCACACGGTGAGATTGAGAGTATAATCTAATTTTAAATCGTGAAATTGAAAAGCTCCGTTATATCAACTTCAAGTGCATCGGCTATTTGTTTTACTGTATAAATTCTTGTATCAGCTTTGCCGTTTTCTATAGTTCCTATATGGCCTCTGTCGATTGAAATTTTTTCGGCAAGTTTTTCTTGAGATAAATTTTTTTCATCTCTTAAAATTCTTATTTTGTGTCCGAGTTTTTTAAGAAATTCTACTTTTGTCATAAATAGATTTTATCTAATTTGACGGAGCCAGGATGATTATGAGGTTGCGGCCTTCCATGGAAGGTTTTTTCTCAATGTTAATAGGCTCGTTTTCAAGGTCTGCAATAAATCTGTTGGCAAGGTCAAAAGCAAGTTCTGTGTGCTGCATTTCACGGCCTCTCAACATGATTACAATTTTAACTTTGTCACCTTGAGCAATAAATTTTTTGATATTTTTAATTCTTACGTTGTAATCGTGTACGTCTATTTTGTATCTGATTTTAATTTCTTTTACTTCGACAGTGTGTTGTTTTTTCTTTGCCTCTTTGGCTTTTTTGTCGAGTTCGTATTTGTATTTGCCGTAGTTCATTATTTTTGCTACAGGCGGGTTCTGGTTTGGAGAAACTACCACAAGGTCGAGGTCTTTTTCATCAGCCATTTTTTGTGCTTCTGCTGTTGAAATCACGCCGAAGTTTTCGCCTTCACTGCCTATTAATCTGACTTCTTTGCATCTGATGTTTCTATTTATCAGTGCTGAATCTTTGCCGCTTGAAAAATCTCTGCTAATGGTTTGTTCTCCTTTATTACGCTATTATTCAATTATTTTAGTGTGCTAAAGGATGAAATGTCAACAATCATACGGTGTATGCATATAATATTTATTATGTAGTCTTTTTGTTTTTTGCTTTAGGCGTTCGGAAACAGTTTATATACTTTGCTTTGTACGCATAAACAAAAAACAAGCAAAAAAATTGTATTAAACTCTTACGTTGTTAATTTCGTTATAAGCGTTTACGAGTCTGTTTCTTAATTGAAGCGCCATTTGCATTGTGAGGTTGGCTTTTTGAGAGGCAAGCATTACTTCATGAACACTTATGTCACCGCCTGATGCAAATGTTTCGGCTGCTTCGTAAGCAGCGTTTTGTGAAGTGTTTACATCATTCAATCCGTTAGAAAAAGCCTGACCAAATGAATTTGCAAGGTTTTCTACAGCAGAATTGCTTTTGCCTCTGGAGGGGTTCTGGGTTGAATTTTGAGCCTCGTAGTTTCCCTCTATCTTGTCTATGGGTGATATTCCCATATTTTCAAGCCCCACATTCATTTGAATACCTGTGTTAATAATTGGGCCTTGCGGGACGCTTTGTGCGTCTTGCATTTTGCTGTTTAACACATTATCAAAAGCAGTCATTCCGTTTTTATCAGAGCTGATATTAAACGAATCCATCTGCTGTGAAAATATTTTGTTATAGTTTTGTATTGAATTGTTTGCTATTTGATTAAACTGCAATTTTTATACTCCCTTAAATTCGTAATGCAGCAGAAATCATACCTTTTGTTGTCTCTGCTGTTGTTACGTTGGCTTCGTATGCTCTTGAGGCCGAAACCATGTTAACCATTTCTTCAACAACGTTGATATTCGGTAATGTCACAAAACCGTCTGCGTCCGCTTCGGGATTTGAAGGGTCATAGATTGTTTTGTAAGGGTCGTTTGACGGTGTGATTTCGGCAACTTCAACGCCCTGTGAAATATTTTTGTCATCGTAAGAAATGCCGCCTTTTAAAGCAATAGTGCCGTTTGTCGGGCTGTAGTAAGCCTCGTGGTGTCCGTCGGGAAACGCCGGTGCATTTGAGCCCAGCCTGTCAGCGTAGATTGCTTTAAAGCTTACACTTTTTTTTATGTAAACCCCGGGTGTACCGTCAGGGTTTCTTGTTGTATTTACGTTTGCGATATTTGAGGCGATGTTGTCCATCATTGTTTTCTGGGCATACATGCCGCTGCCTGAAATATCAAATGCACTAAAACTCATTTATTATGAACCTCCGCCTCTTACCACATCAAGAAGGTTTGACATAAATCTGCCTTCAACAGTTGCCAGAACATTGTACTGTGAGCCTGTTTTGGCCATTGTCATCATTTCTTCTTCAACGTTTACATTGTTGCCGTTGCCGTAGTCAATCCATCTTGTGTCTTTAATTACTTCCGGTGCGTAGTTGTCTGTGTCCGTGCGTGTCTGCTGGATATACATAAACTGTTCCTGCGGAAGCCTTTGAGCTATGTTAGTCGTGTTAGGATTTGTTGTATAGCCTGCTTTGTAAGGGTCTTTTTGGTAAGCAAGGCTGTTTTGCATTCTAAGGTCTCTTCTTACATCATCTTTTGCAATGATTTCTCTCAGCTGGTCTTCAAAGGCCACCTGTTTTCTCTGATAATCAGGAGTCATTGCATTGGCTGTGTTAGAGGCAATGGCGGTTTGTCTTTTTTGCAGCCCGTCCATGGCTAGTTTGGTAACTTCTATTGCTCGTATGTTAAACAAGTCCATTTTTGCCTCCTTTCTATAGCTTTGGCAGCGAGATTACAAAAGTTGTGCTGCCTTTTTCGGAATTTACAAGATTAAGGTCTCCGTATTGTTCTTTCATTGCTTCTTTTGAAATATGGAGCCCCAATCCGCTTCCGGTTGTTTTTGAAGTGTAACCTTCTTCAAATATTTTTTCACACGCATCTTGTTCTATACCGCAGCCATTGTCTGTGATGTAGATTTTTAGCATGTTATCTGCTGTTTCTTCAGTATTGATTTTTATAACGCCTTGAGTTTTTGCTGATTCAATTGAATCAAGAGCGTTGTAAAACAGGTTAATCATTATGTTTAGCAGTTTGTTTTCATCGCACAATACATTTCCGTTAAATTTGTTCGAAACTTCAAATTTTGTGGATGTTGCCATTGCTTTTGCCTGTACAAGCTCAATTGCATTCTGGAGAATTTTTGAGAAATTGTGTGTCTCAAGTTTTGCACCCTGAATGGTTCTCAACTCTGTTAAGAGTTCTCCAATGGCTTGTTTCGACTTTTGTATGCTCAATACAGCATTGGACATGGAATCTTGCAGCTCTTTGTTTGCTACATTTTCGAGTCTTTTTTCCATGATTTTTGAATACAAATCAATGATCGAAAGGTGGTTTTTAATATCGTGTGATATTATTTTGGCCTTTGTAGAAATATATTCGTATTTTTTTGCAATATCATCGCTTTGTCCGAGCAGTCCTGCTTCTGCCTGCGTGAGAGATGCTTCTTCCACAAAAGAGTCTGCAAAGTTGATAAACTTGTGTACGGATTTGTTCAAAAGTTCGTTGCTTCTGCGCTCCGGAGTGTATTCTTGTGTGTATCTCATCAAATCGATTTTTGAGTTTTCAGAGATAATTCTTATTACATTATTCACATCTCTTGAGTTGAGCAGATAATACAGGCATGAGGTGTCTTTTACTGATTCTGTGGAATAGTCCCACAAAAGGCAAACGGAATATCTTGGTGAGAGCAGCACAAGAAATTCTGTCTCGCCCCAGATATCGTCTCTTTGAAGGTTTTCGCCTTTGGTTGTGTTATCAAAAGAGTAAACCTCTGCGTTTGTGAATTCCAGCCTTTTTAAGACTCCTTCCAGCTCTGTTGAGTCAAAAAGTCTGGTGAGCACAACAGCTTTCTGGGTTTGTGCTTCCAGAAGCGGTTCCAGCGCAAAGCGGAACAAACCTTTGACAGTTTGTTTGTTAACGGGTCTTGTTTGACCCAGATAAATTAAATCTTTTAAAAGATTTTTTTGTCTGAAATTTGCTCCGCCCATTTAATTCTTACCATTATAAAAAGTGTTATTGTTATATAGCTATTTTAACTTTTCTTCTGTTCAAAAATCCGTTGTTCAATGCATACAAAACAGCCTGTGTTCTGTCATTGACCTGTAATTTTTGGAAGATATTGTTTACGTGAGTTTTTACTGTTGTTTCAGAGATAAACAGTTTTTGTGCAACACCTTTGTAGGTTATGCCCTGTGTAAGAAGGTCTAATACTTCTTCTTCTCTTTGAGTCAGATAATTGAGAAGGTTTTCTTCGTCTGCAACGACCTGCGTCTCTTCTTTGAAGGATTTTTGGAAGTATTCGAAAAATCTTGAGGACAAAGTTGCGGGAAGATAAATCTTTCCTGCTGCAACTTCGTCTATAGCATAGATAAGCTGAGCAGAGGCCATTGTTTTTAAGATATAGCCTTTTGCACCGATTTTCATTGCTCTGAAAATCAAATCAGGATCATCGTAGCCTGTCAAAGCGATAATACGCACTCCCAAATCCAGTTTTTCAATTTCCGCAATAGCGGTTAAACCGTCTTTTTCAGGCATGTTAATATCCATTAAAACGATTTCCGGACGATACTTCTTAATTAGGCTGATTGCAACACTTGCACTTGTAGCTGTTGCCACTACATCAAAATCGCTTTCAATTTCAATTAACTCTTTGATACCGGAAAGGTGATCATAATTGTCATCAACAAGTATGATTCTGGCTTTCTTCTTAAATTCTAGACCTCTTCTCATCTACTCCCCCCAAGATTTTTCTTTTTTAAGTTTTAGATTCTGTAATTAATTAGATTTTTCGTGTGATTATATTATTTACACTCTGTATATTACCCCTAAATGAATGAGACTCTCATCGGCTGGAAGGTCGAAATAATTGCAATTAAGCCTATTCTGAAAGATTTAGACCAGATGGTCTAGAAAATGTCTGAATCTTATGTGCCGCGTGCGTTTGCAAAAATTTAAAAAGATAATTTATTAGTATTACTCTAGGTCTCGCGTATACATAGTTTAAATTAGTTAGTATGTATGAAAATCTAAATAAATTGTTTTATAAAAACCCCTATGTTAAATTAGAAAAAGGAGCAGCCGGATAATCGCGCAATTTATTTTGTGAGGAAAGTCCGGGCACCCGAGGGCAGACCGCCTGATAACGTCAGGTGCGGGCGACCGTGAGGACAGTGCCACAGAAATGCAGACTGCCGATGGCTGGCGAGAGCAAGCACAGGCGATGGTGCAACGGTGAGGTAAGAGCTCACCGGCAAGGCTGAGAGGTCTTGGCCAGGTAAACCCCGGTTGGGTGCAAGGTTGACTAAAAGTTTAAGGTGACCCGCCGTCTTTTGACAAACCGCTTGAGCTTACGGGCAACCGTGAGTCGAGACAGATGATTATTTAAACAGAACCCGGCTTATGAGCTGCTCCTTTTTTCTCCGTTGCCCTATGCCAATATTTTTAGTAAAATTTTAAAAGATATATTGAAAAAGTGAGTCAATGACGGCTCGAAGGTTCGAGGCGGCAGTGACGACACCGGATTAAAGTGAAAATGTATTACGCGGGGTGAATTTTGAGCAATTTGACTTTAAAGGCAACTGCTGTGGGAAGTCTTCCTAATAAAGATGCTAAAGAAGCAATCGGACTTATTTTTGATACTTTTAAAGAAATACCATTCTGGCCGCAGCTGGCCAATGTGGATAAGCATGAGGATATGACTGTTCAGTATATCCAGGGAATCCCTGGAATAATTTATGATGAAAAAAACTGCAAATACTGCTATGACGCACAGTCTGACAAGTTTTTTGAAGAGCTTGAAGAATTTTTTATGGACTATGAGGCAATAGTAAACGAGAAAGATTTTACAAACCTTGATAAATATGCAATAACAGCACCGTATACAAGTGCTATTCCTTTGTATTTGGAGAAATTTAAACAGGGAAATTACAGCTATGCAAAATGCCACATAATCGGGCCTTTTACATGGGGCACAAGCCTCTGCGGCGAAGACGGGGTATGTGCTTTTTATGATGAAACTTACAGAGAAGTTTTGATAAAAGGTCTTACGCTAAAAGCTGTTTGGCAGATACAACAGATAAAAAAAGCAAACCCTGATGCAAAACCCGTTATGTTTATGGACGAGCCTGTTATGTCGCAGTACGGCACATCTGCTTTTATCACTGTAAAAAAAGAAGAGGTAGTTGAAGCATTAAAAGAAATATCTGATATAATCAAAGACTTTGGCGGTTTGTGTGCTGTACACTGCTGCGGCAAGTCTGACTGGTCAGTGCTTATTGAGGCGGGTGTTGATATCATAAACTTTGATGCTTTCTCGTATTCAAAGAGTCTTGGCGCTTATGCAAAAGACATGGAAAAATTCTTAAAATCCGGCGGATATATTGCCTGGGGTATTGTGCCGACTCTTGATAAAGACGCGCTTGAAAAAACAAATTTAGAAGAACTTGAACAAAAATTTGAAAGCGCTGTAGATGACCTTGTGCAAAAGTCAAAAGGAAAAATAGAAAGAGACACGATTATAAAACAGAGCTTTTTTACACCATCGTGCGGTGCGGGCGGTTTACCTATGGAGCTGGCCAAAAAGGCAATGGTGCTTGTAAATGAGCTTTCAGACAGTTTAAAACAAAAATACGGGGTAAATTAATGACATTAGCAATTGCAATTACAGGAAAAAGCGGAAGCGGAAAAACAACCATAACAAAGAATTTTGTTAAAGTTTTAAAAGAGACTTACCCTGACAAATCAATACTTCTGTTTGACAACGACCTGTCAACAGAGCTGGCCCACAGCTACGGCATGGATGTGAGAAACACAATATATGGTATCAGAAGCGGAAAACACGAATATAAAACAGGGATTCCGTCTCGTATGACAAAACAGGAATATATTGAATGGGCGCTTGAGGATATTCTTGTTGAAGTAGAGGAAAATGTTGACCTTATTGTTTCGTGGCTGGTTCCGTCAAAAGACTGCCGCTGTCCTGTCACCGGTTTGATTGCCGACGCTGTGGCAAAGCTTATAAACGGCTATGACATAGTTGTGTTTGATTGCGAGTTTGACCTTAAATATCTTCATCAGCTTGTGGACATCCCCATGGATGTTACGCTCATTGTTGCAAATCCGACAGAAGAATCCATATTTCTTGCTCAGCGTATTGAGGAGTTTTCAGCAAAATATGCTGCAGGCGGCCAAATGGCTCTTGTCTTGAACAATGTTGACAATGAGCAGTATAATAAAATACAGGATTATTTGAGCAAATATTCGCTTGAGGTTCTTGGCGTGATTCCAAAAGACAAGGCACTTTTAGAACACTCTATTGATAAAAACTCAAAAATAGTGGAAGATGCTATTAAGGCACTTTATTTCAGGTTAAATCTGCCTCAGGTTAGAAATTAGGAATTAATTATGGCAAAGTTGATAGAAGGAAAAGTTGTTGCACAAAAAATACTGGAGAATTTGTCTGACGAGATTTTGTTTTTAAACAAAAAGCCCTCTCTTGCAGTGATTATTGTAGGTGATGACCCTGCCAGCAAGATATATGTTAATTTAAAAAAGAAAAAAGCACAGGAGCTGGGTATTACATCACAGGTTATAGAAATGAACGCCTCGGTTACAGAGCAGGAGCTTTTGGACAAGATTGATGAGCTCAATAACAATAAAGAGGTCAATGCAATACTTGTGCAGCTGCCTTTGCCTGCGCATATAAATACGCAAAAAGTTATTGAAAAAATCAGCCCGATTAAAGATGTTGATTGTTTTCATCCATACAATATGGGTAAAATTGCCACGGGATTAAAACCCTATGTTTATCCTTGCACGCCAAAAGGTATTATCAGGCTGCTTGAGTATTATGATATTGAAATTGAAGGCAAAAACGCAGTTGTTATCGGACGTTCAAATATTGTGGGCCGGCCGCTCGGGCAAATGCTTTTGAACAGTAATGCGACTGTTACTTTTTGCCACAGCAAAACAAAAGACCTTGCAAAAATTACCAAAACCGCGGATATTCTGATATGTGCAGCAGGCAGGCTAAACCTGATTACACGCGATATGGTAAAAGAAGGCGCTGTTGTTATTGATGTTGGCATGAACAGAAAAAAAGACGGAAAGCTTGCCGGAGATGTTGATTTTTCAGGAGTGGAAGATATAGCTTCTTTCATAACTCCCGTGCCGGGCGGCGTGGGGCCAATGACAATTTGCTCTTTGATGCAAAATACGTTTGATTTATACAAAATTCAAAATGAGGTATAAAAATATGGCGCAACAATCCGTAACCAAAAATCCTAATAAAGCACAGCAGTTTTTAGAATACTTTAACAAAGTTATTGTGCCCGAGGCTTCTTCTGTTGAGGGCAAAAGGAATAAAATCATTACATTTTTTAAAGTATGGGGCATTATTGTCACAGGTTGTGCACTTTTGATGGCTATAGCTTGTTTAAACCCCAAACACATTGATTTTGGCGTATTTTTCACTATATTCTTGCCGCCGGTAGTTATTCTGGTTCTTGTGCCGTTGTTTTTTGTAAGAAGCCTTTATGCAATCAGTGCAAAGAAAAAGATTCTGCCAAAACTGCTCTCTTTCTGGGGCGAATTTAATTATGTACCGCCTATAAATATTTATACAGCACTTTATGGATGTATTAAAAACAAAACAGGTATTGGCGGTCTGCTGAACGAAATATTTCAGGACAAAAGGTCGGATATTTCTATTGACCACAACATAATGTCTCGTCTTTTGCGCTACGAAAATGTTTCCTTTGACGATAAAATTACAGGCCGTTATGAGGATATTAATCTCGAGCTGGCAGAGTTTCATACCTATTACACAACAAGAGACAGCAAGGGCAACAAAAGCAAACACATAACTTTTAAGGGTGTATGTTTTAGTGCTGTTATGAACAAAAGTTTTAAAGGTATGACCGCTATTTCAACAACCAGCCTGGACAAAAGAAGACTCGATAGAGGCAATAGATTACTGATAGAAGGCGATGTTGATCTTGGTGACTTGTTTGATGCAGGTAAAAAGTTTTTGAAATCAGGTTTTGACAAACAAAAACTTATCCAAAAAACACAGGAGTTTGAAGCTGCCCAGGAAGCTGCTGAATCTGCCCCTAAGTGTCAGGATGTAATGCTTGAAGACCCCGAGTTTAGAGATATGTTCAGTGTCTACTCAAATGACCAGGTCGAAGCAAGATATATCCTGACAACAGCGTTTATGGAAAGATTTAAAAAGATGGAAAAGTCTTTCAATGGCGGAATAAAAGCAATTTTTATCGACAACAAGATTTATATTCTTGTTGATGACAGAAAAAACTGGTTCGAAATTCCGTTTTTCAAATCAACAACTGATATAAACAACTACAAAGAGTTTATCAACGATTTTACAAAACTGCTTGCTATCATCGAAACACTCAAACTTAATGAGAATATCGGTCTTTAATAAGTCGTTGCAGTAAGTTGAAAATTATAATATAATTTCGGTATACACAATTTTAGGTGAACAAATGGCAAAACATAACGATACAATTCCTATAGAAGTATGTATTTTAACAGTAGACCACGATATAAAAGGGACTGTGCACGTTTCTAAATATACCAACACAAACCGGGAATTGACTGACCTTTTAAATGATAAGGAAAGAAGATTCCTCGCTGTTACCAATGTTGAAATATACCCGAGAAACTCAAACCAGCCTCCAAGAAGATACAACTTCTTAGAAATTCATATGGATTACGTTTTGATGGTTCATCCGTCTTCTCAGGTTGTGTTTAAAGAGTCATCAAAAGCACAGGAAGACATTGCAAGATTCAGAGAGTTAAGAAATAAATTGAGCCAGACAAAACCGTTTTAGGCCTATCGGCTTAATTTTGTGAATTTGGTATGAAAAAATGAAAAAGCCGAAAAAAATATTAATGGTTAACTTTGGCGGCATTGGGGATGAAATCCTGTTTTTGCCTGCTATTTCCAGCTTAAAAAAGGAATTTCCCGACGCTGAAATAACCCTTACCCTGGAGCCAAGAAGCAAGTCTGTAAAAGATTTGTCTAACCTTATCAATGACGTTATGTGCGTTGATATAAAAGGTAAAGGCGCTAAACATAAATATTGGGAGCTGTTAAAATTCGCCATGAAGGCGCGTGAGGGCAAGTTTGATATGGTGTTTTCATCAGGTGCAAATCAGCTCATCCCGCTTTTGTTGTTTTCAACAGGTATAAAACAGCGCTATGGTTACAAGAGTGGTTTTTTGAGCAACTTGCTTTTGACACGCGCAGTTGAGCTCAACAAGAATCAGTATGCGTCTTTTATGTACCATGAGCTTGTTACACCTGTTACGGATAAAAAAACGCTGTATCCGGAAATTGATGCCGGCGATATTGAAAAAGAGCCAGGCTCTGTGCTTATTCACCCCGGTGTGAGCAAGATGAGCGTTGTGAAAAATATGGTAAAAACCTGGTCTCCGGAAATCTGGGCAGAGCTTGTAAAAAAAGTCCTTGCAAAAGGTAAAAAAGTTTATTTAATAGGCGGCCCCGATGACAAAGAATGTATTGAAAAAATTGTTGAAATAATCGGTGATACGCCTAACTTTGAAAATCTTTACGGCACAACAAAGAATATAATGGACCTTGCGCGTCTTACAAAACGCTCTGAAACGCTTATCTGTTCAGACTCGGCTCCTATGCACATTGGTGTTGGCGTTGGTACAAGAACCCTTGCTCTTTTCGGCCCGACAGATGAAAAAAAACTTATCCCTGATAACGAAAAATTTGTTGCAATAAAAAACAACTGCGACTGCCGTCCGTGCCTTTGGGACAAACGTCAAACAACATGTGACGAGCTAAAGTGTCTCAAAATCGATTTGGACGAAGTTGCTAATCTTGTTTAGTTTTTAATTAATAAAAAAATTTAATTAATAAAAAAAAGAACCTCACATTTGTGAGGTTCTTTTTTAGTTTAAGTTTCAATCAAACTATTTTTGGTATAAAACCATACCCATTGTTTCGTTAGCAGGTAATGCTTTTTGAGGGTAAATAGCGATTGTGAAAAGGTCAAAGATTCTTGTTGTAGAAGTAGTGTATCTGTTAGGACCTTTCATACCGTTAACGTCAACTTCAACAACTGAACAAATGTTGCCTTCTGTTGCCTGGTCGTTAGCATTACAATCTGAATTGGGAGCACCCATAGCGCCTCTTTGTTCTGCATAAGTTTTGAACCACATACCGTCAGCAGTATAAAGTTCAGTGTTAGTTTGGTCAGAAGACATAACGTTTAATCTTTGTGTTAACAGATCAAAGAATGCTGTACCGTTATAGTCAGTAGCATCTCTACCGTCTAACGCGTAGTTCAAAGTAACTGCCTGGTTGATCATAGAAGTTGCTTTTTTGTAAGCAGCTCTAAATTCTTGTTGAGCGGTAGATTGCATCAATGAAGGAATTGTCATAGCTGCGATTACACCGATAATCATCAATGTAACTAAAACTTCCGCTAAAGTAAAACCTGATTTTTTGTTCATAAGATCCTCTTTCTTTCTTATTTAAAAAGCCTTATTTCATTTAACACTAATTTGTATTATACATATTAACTATATATCATTCATTATAAAAATGCAATACATTAACAAGGTTAATTACTATATGCCCACAACCATAGGTTGTTAAACATGTTTTAAATTTTTTGGTTTATAATTTACATATGTTTAAATTTGACTTAATTATAGTTGGTTCCGGCCATGCCGGATGTGAAGCCGCCATAAGCGCTGCAAAACTGGGGCTTAAGACCCTTTTGATGACACTAAATCTGGATAATATTGCGCTGATGCCATGCAACCCTGCTGTTGGCGGGCCGGCAAAGTCATGCCTTGTAAGAGAAATTGACGCATTAGGCGGAGTAATGGGGATAGTGACAGATGCCACATATATCCAGATGAAAACACTAAATTCCTCCAGAGGTCCGGCAGTACGTGCGCTAAGAGCGCAGTCGGACAAAAAAGAATACATGACTTTCATGAGACATTTGATTGAAAGTAATCAAAATATCTCCCTAAAACAGGCAATGGCAACAGAGCTTATTGTTGAAAACGATACCGTAAAAGGTGTTAAAGACGAATTTGGCCTAGAGTATTTGGCTCCTGCTGTTGTTTTGACAACAGGCACATCGTTAGAGGGTAAATGCTACGTAGGTCTTCAATATGTCAATGCCGGCAGAATGGGCGAACGCGCTGCAACAGGTCTTTCTGCTTCTCTTCTTAAAAATGGACTTGAATTGAAGCGTCTTAAAACAGGCACCCCTGCAAGAGTGGATTCGCGTACAATTGATTATTCAAAAATGACTATCCAGCCCGGAGATGATGAGCTAAGATTCTTCTCATTTGAGCCAAATCGTCCCGTAAGAAAACAATACCCGTGCTATCTCACAAGAACAACTGAAAAAACGCACGAGATAATAAAGAATAACCTTGATAAATCACCTTTGTACGCCGGACTTATCCACGGAATAGGCCCGAGGTACTGCCCTTCTATAGAGGATAAGGTGGTGAGATTTGCTCATAACCCGTCACACCATATTTTTATTGAGCCGGAAGGTAAAGATACTTACGAAATCTATGTACAGGGCTTTTCAACCAGTCTGCCTGCTCAAGTTCAGGTAGAAATGCTCAAATCCCTTCCCGGGCTTGAAAATGTTCATATCATCAAACCTGCTTATGCAGTAGAATATGATGCTGTTCCTGCGTTACAGCTTTCGCATTCTTTGATGACAAAAAAAATCAAAGGGCTTTTCTGCGCAGGCCAGATTAACGGTACAAGCGGTTATGAAGAAGCTGCTGCACAGGGGCTTGTTGCAGGCATAAATGCCTATAATTATTTAAATAATAAAGAAATGCTCGAGCTTTCAAGAAGCAACTCCTACATCGGTACATTGATTGATGACCTTGTCACAAAAGATATTCAAGAGCCTTACAGAATGCTTACCTCGCGTTCGGAATACAGGCTGCTTCTGCGTCAGGATAACGCAGATGAAAGACTTACGCCAATCGGTTACAAAATGGGCCTGATAAGTGAAGAGCGTTATCAAAGATTCCTGAATAAACAGGAGCAAATCCAAAAAGAAATAGAGCGCATGAAATCGCAAAAAGTTTCACCGACTGATGAGGTAAACAGCATTCTTGCCAAATATGAAGAACACATGGATAAAGGCATGAAGCTTGCAGAGCTGGTTAAACGGCCTAATATAGATTATAAAGTCTTAAAAGAAATCGATGCTCAAACACGTGAGTTGAATCTTTGTCCTGAAATTTATGAAGAAGCTGAAATCAAAATAAAATATGACGGCTATATCAAACGTCAAAACCAGCAGATAGAGACACTTGACCGTCTTGAAAAAATAAAAATACCCGCTGATATAAATTATGATGAAATAAATCACATATCAACGGAAACAAAAGAAAAACTTGCAAAGGTTCGCCCTGCAACATTAGCGCAGGCTTCCAGAATCGGTGGTGTAAAACCTGCCGATATCTCTGTTTTGATGGTAATGCTCAAACATTAATTAAAAAGGTGAATAATCTGATGGAAACGTTGAGTTTTCAGCAGATTATGACACTAGATTAAAAATTAATTATACCTTTGCCAGAAATTCTTCTTTTCTTATTTTTCTGCCGCAGCATTTGTCTTCGTCGCAGTAGCCGAGACGTTCACATTTTGGCACAAGGTAAGGTGCAAGCCATGGCTCTTCTTTGAGCAGCTCTTCGCACATCATTTTTACCATTACTCTTATTTCATATTGAGCACGTGTGCAAAGGCGGATATTTGCAATGTGAATCAACTCCCTGAGATTGAGCGATGCCACCATTGAGCTGGCTGCTGCATTTGGCAGAACAAATCTTGCGTCTTCGGCCGGAATGCCGGCTTCTGTCATTTCAATGTAAAACTCTGAAACTTTGCCCATGAACTCTTCATATTTTTTAAGGAGCTCCGGATTTTTTTCTATAGTGGGCGGAGTTATATAATCAAACTGTCCTTTTTCTTTGACATATCTTTGTGACTTTTGTGAAAAAGATACATGTCTGTGTCTAACAAACTGGTGCGTGCATGCTCTTGATACGTTAGAAATAGCAAAAGAAACCTGAATATGCTCAATTGTGGAGTAATGGCCCGATGAGATAACACGTTCTATAAGTTTGAGCATTTTTTCTTCATCAGCTGCATTATCGTAAATATTTACGGGAGAGTCTGCACTGTAGCAGGTTCTGCATGCTGTGTAAATTGTTTTAAGCATATTTTCCGGTTTTGAAATAAGCTTTACTACCGGTTTGTTATTTTCCATAATTCCCCTATCTTTATTTAATCTTTTTCAACATGATAACATTGTACAAATTTTTTGTAAAAAACATTAATCTTTTTTAATTTATAACCACGCTCATGGTTGACGCACGAGTTTTAAATGCTATGCTGATTGTACGATAAATTTATTTTATTTAGTTTACGCCACCAACTTAAACTGATTAAAATAGAAAAAGGAAAACAAAATGGCAATAAACTTAGCAAAAGAAGAAAAAGAAGCAATCATCAAAAAATTCGGTAAAGACGCTAAAGACTCAGGCTCTGCCGAAGTACAAATCGCTTTGTTAACTCAAAAAATCACTGAATTAACAGAACACTTGAAAATCAACAAAAAAGATTTCCAGGGCAGACGCGGACTTTTGATGATGGTTGGCCAGAGAAAAAGACTTCTTGCTTACGTTAAAAAGCAAGACCTCCAAAAATACAGAGACCTCATCAAAGAACTCGGTATCAGAGGCTAGTCTTACATTTAAAATTCAAAGAGACCTTCCTTTATATATGGAAGGTCTCTTTTTATAGTTTTTTATTAATTTTATTAAAAAGTATAAAAATTCTAAGACTTAAGAATAGTATTTTTCATTTAGATAATAGTTTAATCTGTTAATGGAAGAGTGCCATAAAAATTCGCGAAGCGGCACAAAAAGGGATAAATGCAAAAGAAACAGAAAAAAGGCGGTGAAGCTTATT